>Ga0210393_10000410_pt1 | contig 39177 bp, 40 predicted proteins | sample IncBWC27OmetaG_FD_160068 | JGI IMG/M metagenome (GOLD analysis project Ga0210393, IMG submission 160068) | Forest soil microbial communities from Barre Woods Harvard Forest LTER site, Petersham, Massachusetts, United States - Inc-BW-C-27-O ...
CAAGCGTCCGGCCCTCGCGCCTCAGTACGGCGTTAACCGCATTGATCAGACCGTCGAGCGGGACCTGTTCAGGGTCGTTGTTGCCGCCGACGAAGCTGTATTTAGCTAACCCCGTCCACTTTGCCGTGGCAGCGGGCAGGCCGGCCGGCAGCAATGGTGTGAAGTCGAATGGTGCGGCCTTCATGGACGCTTTGCTCCCTTGTTCTTGATTGCGTTCGACCTTATTCAAATAAAGGGACTTTGTCGCCATCGCATCGCTACGCCCGGAAAGCCTTTCTGCCCTGCGTATTGAAGCTGGCATAGCCAAACGCGCCGGGCTAATGCTCGCCCGTCGAAACGAGAGAACCTATGGCCGATCCGATCCAGGAAGTTCTGCATGCCTTTGCCCAGGGCGAACTTGTCGTGGTTACCGACGATGACGACCGCGAGGGCGAGGGCGACCTGATCGTTGCAGCCTCGTTCTGCACGCCCGAAAAGATGGCGTTCATCATCCGCCATACCTCGGGCATCGTCTGCGCCCCGATCACGCAGGAGGATGCGCGCCGGCTGCGGCTCGATCCGATGGTGGCGCATAACGATTCCAGCCACACCACCGCTTTTACTGTCTCGATCGACTACAAGCCGGATGGCGGCACGGGGATTTCGGCAGAGGAGCGCGCCTCCTGCTGCCGGGCGCTCGCCAATCCGAATGTCGGCGCCAACGACTTTGCCCGGCCCGGCCACGTGTTTCCGCTGATTGCGCGGGACGGCGGCGTGCTCCTGCGCTCCGGCCATACCGAGGCGGCGGTCGACTTGTGCAGACTGAGCGGCCTGCCGCCGGTCGGTGTCATCAGCGAGTTGATGAATGACGATGGCTCGGTGATGAAGGGCGCGCAGGTGTCGCAGTTCGCCAAAGCCCACAAGCTCAAGCATGTCACGATTGCGGAATTGATCTCTTACCGTCAGGCGCGCGAGAAACTGATCGAGAGGGTCTCGACCTTCACCGCCGACAGCCCGATCGGGCCGATGCACGGCTTTGCCTACCGATCGCCGTTCGATTCCATCGCCCACGTGGCTTTTGTCTATAACAGTGTCGGCGACGGCAGGAATGTGCTGACCCGTTTCCACAAGCCCAACATCGTCAGGGATATCTTCACCGGCCCGAAACACATGAAATCGGTACTGGAACACTTCAAGAGGAACGGCAGCGGCGTCCTGGTCTACTTGCGCGACGGCGCTGCCGGTGTTCCGGTGGCGCCGCTGCCGGAGGAGAAGACCGCGGAGGCCGACCGCAACAGGCAATGGCGCGAAGTCGGCGTCGGCGCGCAAATCTTGCGCGATCTCGGCGTTACCTCGATCCGGAACCTGACCTCGTCGTTACACGACTACAAGGGGCTTTCCGGATTCGGCATCGAGATCGTGTCGAACGAGCAGCTCGAAGGGTAGGTTTGTGTTATTCCGGGATGTTCCCGACGGGTCGTGCGAATGCGCGCCCGATGACAGGCTCTAAACCAAACCCGGAATGGCGGGGCCGGCGATTTGCGCTCTTGCCCGTGGCGCATTAAAATAAATCCAATGTTACGAAAGGATTTTCCATGAGCGTGCGCCCTCAGGCCAAGGACAAGCCGTCTCCCGTCAATTTTCTATGGGACGATCCGTTCCTGCTCGACGAACAGTTGACCGAAGACGAACGGATGATCCGCGATACCGCGCGCGCTTACGCGCAGGACAAACTCTTGCCGCGCGTCACCAAGGCTTATCTGGAAGAGAAGGTCGATCGCGACATCTTCCATGAAATGGGCGAGCTTGGCCTGATCGGTATTACCCTGCCGGAGGAATATGGCTGCGCCAACGCCAGCTACGTCGCTTATGGTCTCGTGGCGCGCGAGATCGAACGCGTCGATTCCGGCTATCGCTCGATGAATTCGGTCCAGTCCTCGCTCGTGATGCATCCGATCTATGCCTATGGCGACGAGAACCAGCGCAAGAAATATCTGCCGAAGCTTGCGACCGGCGAATGGGTGGGCTGTTTCGGGCTGACTGAGCCCGATGCCGGCTCCGACCCCGGCGGCATGAAGACCCGCGCAGAGAAAACCTCCGACGGTTACCGGCTGACCGGCACCAAGATGTGGATTTCCAATGCCCCGATCGCCGACGTGTTCGTGATCTGGGCCAAGTCGGCCGAACACAACAACCAGATCCGCGGCTTCATCCTTGAAAAGGGCATGAAGGGACTTTCGGCGCCGAAGATCGGCGGCAAGCTGTCGCTCCGCGCCTCCGTTACCGGCGAAGTGGTGATGGAAGGGGTCGAGGTGCCCGAGAGCGCGCTGTTGCCCAACGTCTCCGGCCTCAAGGGTCCGTTCGGTTGTCTCAACCGCGCCCGCTACGGTATTTCCTGGGGCGCGATGGGAGCGGCAGAGGACTGCATGCATCGCGCGCGGCAGTACACGCTCGACCGCAAGCAGTTCAACAAGCCCCTGGCGGCAACGCAACTGGTGCAGAAGAAGCTCGCCGACATGCAGACCGACATCGCGCTCGGCTTGCAGGCCTCATTGCGGGTCGGACGGCTGATGGACGAGGGCAAGATGGCCCCGGAGATGATTTCCATCGTCAAGCGCAACAATTGCGGCAAGGCGCTCGACATCGCCCGCACCGCGCGCGACATGCATGGCGGCAACGGTATCCAGATCGAATATCATGTGATGCGGCACACCGCGAACCTGGAAACCGTGAATACCTATGAGGGTACCCACGACGTTCATGCCCTGATCCTCGGCCGCGCCATCACCGGCATTCAGGCATTTTCGTAAGGGCCACAAGTGTAGCAGCGAACACCGCTGTCATCGTCCGCGAAAGCGGACGATCCAGTATTCCAGAGGCCTCTGGCTCAATCTCTACTGCCGGTGTTTACTGGATCCCCCGCCTTCGCGGGGGATGACAAGACAGGTGCAAGAAAACCAAAATGACCGAAACCGACGACGTTCCGTTCAATCGCAATTTCCCGCTTGCACCCGGCGTGGTTGAGGAAATCCGGCCCGGCGTGCGGCGCATCCTCTGCAACAATCCGAGCCCTTTCACCTTCACGGGAACGGTGAGTTACATCGTCGGCCGCGGCAAGGTCGCGATCATCGACCCCGGTCCCGACGATGTGGCCCATGCGGCGGCGCTGCTCGATGCCGTGCGCGGCGAGACCGTGACGCATATTCTGGTCACCCACACCCACCGCGACCACTCGGTGAATACCCCGCGGATCAAGGGGCCAACCGGCGCGCCGGTCTATGCTGAGGGGCCGCACCGCGCATCGCGGCCGCGCTTTGAAAGCGAGAAGCACAATCCCGAGTCAGGCGCGGACCGCGACTTTCGCCCGGATGTGCAGATCAAGGACGGCGATATCATCGAGGGTAATGGCTGGAGGCTCGAGACGGTTGCAACTCCCGGACACACCGCCAACCATCTCGCTTTCGCCTCGCCCGATCGGAAATTCCTGTTCGTCGGCGATCACGTGATGGGGTGGTCGACCTCGATCGTGGCGCCGCCGGACGGATCGATGGTCGACTACATGGCCTCGCTGGAAAAACTCGCCGCGCGCGGTGAAGATCTTTATTTCTCCGGCCACGGTCCGGAAATTCCCGATGCGCCGCGTTACGTGCGTTTCCTGATCCGTCACCGCCAGGCCCGCGAGGCCTCGATCTTGCATCGGCTTTCGAAAGGCGAGGCGGACATCCCGACCATCGTGCGCGCGATCTATATCGGCATTGACCCGCGCCTGACCAACGCGGCGGGCTATTCCGTGCTGGCGCATCTGGAGGATCTGGTCGGGCGCGGCATCGTCACGACCGATGGCGACCCGGTGATCGGCGGAACGTATCGGCTGGCGGCGGCCTGACGCGCTATTTCTTCACCACTTTTGGCGGCGCTTTCACCGGTGCGACCGGCTTCTTGGCGGGCTTGAGGCTTTCATTGTCGGCGGCGTTGTTGAGGTCATCCATCAGCTTGCGAACGCGCGCCGCGTTGCTGCCGAGGTCGCTCTCGAAATAGCGCGAGGCGGAGCGGATATCGACGCGTGAATCCTCGTCGTCAGGAGAGATGCGGATCGAAACATCCTCGCGGAATCCCATGATCGGCGAGCGCGCTACCGCCTCGATGCGGCCGATCCGGCGCGGCGGCTGGGGCGGCCGCTCATCGATCACAAGCCATTTGCGTTTGGTGACAAGCTGCAACGTGATTTCATAAGCTCGCTGCACGGGAACTTCGAGTTCGACCGTTTCGATATCGGGATAGGCGATGCGCTGTTGCTCGGCCGAATAGAGGCCGGCATAGACAGCTGGATTGGCGCCGTCGCCGCTGCGCAGCCGCGCCAACGCCTCGAAGCGCGGCGGGTCGATCGGGTCGGTGGTGATGTCGTGGATCGCGGGCAGTCTGCGGTATTGCAGGCCGAGATAGGCGGGATAAGCGAGCAGCGCCGCGTCGATCAGGAACGCCAGCAGGATTCGGCTCACGCCTTGGGCACCGCTCTGCCAGATCGCGGCCGCGCCGATCAGGCCGACCAGGATGGAGAGGCCGGCGCAGGCGAGCGCGCCAAAAAACGTGGCGAGCGCCGGTTTGATTTCGAGAAAGCCGAAGCGGACGATGACGATTGAGACCACGACCGCCACCACCGCAAATACGGCCAGGTTGCGCGACCACGATGCCCAACCCGACACGGGCTCCGATAGATAGGGAGCGGAAAACCTGCGGGCCATGGCTTCTGATTTCCAACGGGTTGGATTTCTGCCGGGTCGGGAACTGCCGGCCGAAAGAGGCCAGGCGCTCAAATTAACCCGTTTGAGACCACGAACTTGCGCCGAATTCAAGGGAGGAAGGGCAAAGGGCAGGGACGTTACCGGCCGCCCGGCATTCGCTCCTGACCCGGCGTACGTCAAAACCCTCATGGCGAGGAGCGCCGTTCGCGCGGCTCCTCAGGATGAGGGGAGACGATGACCAAAGCTACGTGCCCGGGAAACTGTAAGCCTTGAATTGCTCGCGCAGCGCGGTCTTCAAGATCTTGCCGGTCGCCGTATGCGGAATACCGTCGACGAACGCGATGTCGTCGGGCATCCACCATTTGGCGATCTTGCCGTCCATGAATTTCAGGATGTCTTCCCGCGTCGCTTTCTGCCCCTGCTTGAGTTGGACGATGAGCAGGGGACGCTCGTCCCATTTGGGATGATGCACGCCGATCACGGCGGCTTCCGCGACCGCCGGGTGGCCGACCGCGAGGTTTTCCAGGTCGATCGAGGAAATCCATTCGCCGCCGGACTTGATCACGTCCTTGGAGCGGTCGGTAATCCGCATGTAGCCGAACGGATCGATGGTGGCGACGTCGCCGGTGTCGAAGAAACCCTTCTCGTCCAAAATGTCGGCATCGACCCGGAAATAGGCCCTGGCGACCGATGGGCCCGAGACCTTGAGGCGGCCGAAGGTCTTGCCGTCCCATGGCAGTTCCTTGCCGGCATCGTCGGTGATTTTCATCTGCACGCCGAACGGCGGGTAACCCTGGGTCTGGAGAATGTCGAGCGCCTCTTCACCTTCGAGGCCGTCGAAGGGAGGCTTTAGCGTGGCCAGCGTGCCGATCGGGCTCATTTCGGTCATGCCCCAGGCGTGTCGCGCGGTCACGCCCATATCGATGAATGCCTTGATCATCGAGCGCGGCATCGCCGAGCCGCCGCACACCACCATGCGCAAGTGCGGCAGCTTCAGATGATTGGCGGCCATGTGGTTGAGCAACATCAGCCACACCGTGGGAACGCCAGCCGTATGGGTGACCTTTTCGGTTTCCAAAAGCTCAAAGACAGAGGCGCCGTCGAGTTTGGCGCCGGGCAGCACCAGCTTGGTTCCCATCGAGGGTGCCGAAAACGCGATGCCCCAGCTATTGGCATGGAACAGCGGGACCACCGGCAGCATGGTATCGCCGGCGCCGGCGCCGAGTGAATCGCCGGTATTGGCCATCAGTGCATGCATGACGTTGGATCGGTGCGAATACAGCACGCCCTTTGGATCGCCGGTGGTGCCGGAGGTGTAGCACATCGCCGCCGCGGTATTTTCGTCGAAGGTTTTCCATTTGAAATCGCCGTCGACTTCGGCGATCCAGTCCTCATAGGCGACCGCGTTCTTCAGCGTTGTCTGCAGCATATGCGCCTTGTCGGTAAACACGATATAGCGCTCGACGCTCGGGAGCTTGTCGGCGATCTTTTCCAGGATCGGCACGAAGGTGATGTCGGTCATCACCACGCGATCCTCGGCGTGGTTGATGATCCAGGCGATCTGCTCGGGAAACAGCCGCGGGTTGACGGTATGGCAGATCGCGCCGATCCCCATGATGCCGTACCATGCCTCGAGATGGCGCCAGGTGTTCCAGGCAATCGTGGCCACGCGGTCGCCGAGCTTGATGCCGTCGCGTTCCAGCCGCTGCGAGATCTTCAGCGCGCGCTTGTGGATTTCGGCATAATTGGTGCGATGGATGGGACCTTCGACCGACCGTGTAACGACTTCCTGCGAACCGTGGATGGTCGCCGCGTGTTCGAGAATTCGATGACACAGCAAAGGCCAGTCTTGCATCAATCCCAACATGGGGACATCCCTCCTGAATGTTCGATCGCTTTTCGCGGTTCTTTGGCGCGATTTGACGCGAAGTCTAGCGTGCGGAAGGGACGCCGCAAGTGGGCTTCTCGTAGGGGGAGTGCTCGCCGGGCCGTCATGGTTACTGTGGCCGCGCTGCTGTTTGCCTGCTGCGGCCAGACGCATTTCGCCACCGCAAAGGTGAAGGTGCCCTTGCCCAGGCCCCGTCCTGTGGAGGCTCCGTCAGCTGCGGCCGAGCCGTCCTCAACTCCGGAAGTGAAGAATGCCGAGCCGCCGGCGGCGCCCGCGCCAGTACTTTCCGCCTGCCGGCTCGCCTTGACGGAGACGATTGCGATCGCGCCGAGCATTCCCGACATCCATGGTCCCGGCGGCTGCGGCGGCGAAGATCTGGTGCGGCTGGAGGCGGTGGTCTTGCCGGATAACCGTCAGGTTACGGTCAAGCCCGCGGCGATCCTGCGCTGCAAGATGGCGTCTGCGATCGCGGATTGGGTTCGCACCGATATCGCAACGCTCGCCAAAGGCCTCGGCAGCGCCATCACCGGTCTCGACAATTTCGACTCCTTCGAGTGCCGCGGCCGCAACCGCATCGTCGGCGCCCAACTTTCTGAACACGGCCGTGCCAATGCGCTCGATGTTCGCTCCTTCAAATTTGCCGATGGCCGGATGGTCTCGCTGACCGACCGCAGCGTGGCGCGGGAGGTGCGCGAGACAGTGCTGCACTCGGTGTGCGCGCGGTTCTCAACTGTGCTGGGGCCGGGCTCCGACGGCTATCACGAAGATCACATTCATCTCGATCTGATGGAGCGTCGCAACGACTACCGGATTTGCCAGTGGGATGTATTGGACCCGTTGCCGGCCGTGGCGCCGCTGCTGCCGGCCCCGCGCCCGGAGGAGGCGCCGCCGCGTGCGGTCGCCGATGAACCGGAAGCGAGGCCGAACGGCGGTGAGGCCGATCCTGTCTCGGTTCAGCCGACAGAAAAATCATCCGCCGACAACCCGCCAACGAAAAAGCGCCGGTAAACCGGCGCTTTTTAATCTCTCAGTCCGAACTCGGATCGGTTACTGCACCGAGCCCATATTGGTCGAGCCGAGCGCCATCTGCGACGAGCCGAACGGCGTATCGCCGTGATGAGGCGCGAGCACGACAACGATGGTGCCGACCTTGGCGCGGTTATACAGATCGATCACGTCCTCGTTGGTCATGCGGATGCAACCGGAGGAGATCGACTGGCCGATATATTCCGGCTGATTGGTGCCGTGAATCCGGAACAGGGTGTCCTTGCCGCCTGAATACAGATACATCGCGCGCGAACCCATCGGATTGTCCGGGCCCGGCGGCACGAAGGTGGGAACGCCGAGACGCTCGATTTCGCCCTTGGTCGGATGCCAAGCCGGCCATTCGGTCATGCTGCCGATCTTGGCAATACCTGACCACGCCATGGCCTCTTCGCCGACGGTGATGCCGTAGCGGATCGCCTTGCCGTCGTTCTGCACGTAATAGAGGTAGTGATTGTCGGAATCGACCACGATCGAGCCGGGCGCTTCCTTGCGATGATATTCGACGATGGCGCGGCGGAAATTCTCCGGCGGCTGCACATTCTCGTACCGAACCTTCGCCAGCAGTTCCTTGTCGTGCTGCTTGAATGCGCCGGTGTTGGTCGCCTCATAGTTGGCCGTTTCCATGCAACCCGAGAGCAACAGGCCGGCGGCTGTGACAGCCATTGCCAATTTCAGCGACGTCAGTTTCAACGACATTTTGGATTTCCAATCGAAAGCGACTTGTTCGAAGCGCGGGGTTTTTATCCCGCCACGACTCCACCTTCACTTCCCACATTATCGCCGAAATTGACAATAATTCCAGAGCTGGAATGGTTGTCCTGCGCTGCGGCAGGCCGCCTGTGTCTTTTTTGCCGCAAGTGCTTGAGCAGCCGGGCATTCTCCGGCAATAACAAGTCCGGCCGGCCAGATCATCGCCATTCTCCTGCCACGGGGGCGCCGCAAACGGCCAGCGGTTCACCGGATTGTCAGGAAAGGTCTGTCAAACTCGAATTCCTGGGCAGTTCCGACATTCGCATCCGAACCGACGTGTTTCTGCGAGACGTTGGAACTGCGCCACTGGTTAAAGTTGTGTTTCAAGTCCGGAGCCGTCCATGTTCTCGGTGTTTGTCCCCAGCGAATCTTCCCTGAAAAAGGCCACCATTAGCGATTTGGGCAACTTGCCGGAGGCAGCGGTCTGGATCGATCTGGTGAAGCCGACCTCCGCCGAGGACAAGGCCGTGGAGCGGCTGGCCGGAATCGCCGTTCCGACCCGGGAAGACATGCAGGAAATCGAGATTTCCAGCCGTCTCTATATCGAAAACGGCGCGCGTTATATGACCTCCACCCTGATGTGCGCGGCAGACACGGAAAATCCCCGTACCACCGCCGTCACCTTCATCCTGGCCAGTCATCGGCTGGTCACCGTGCGCTACGACGAACCGAGGCCGTTCGTGCTGGTGGAAAACAAGCTGGCGCGCAATTGCCCCGCTGGCATTACCGGCGAAATGGTGCTGATGGAGCTTCTGGACGCGGTGATTGATCGCAACGCCGACATCCTGGAGCGCGCCGGCAACGAGATGGACGCAATCAGCCACCAGATTTTCGAACCTGAGGGAGCGGCGCGCACCGGGCACGCCAAACGCTATTCCGATATCCTGATCGCGATCGGCCGCAAGGGCGACCTGACCTCCAAGGTGCGGGAGAGCCTGGTCTCGATCGGCCGCGTCGTCACCTTTGTGACGGCCTCCGTCGACGGCGTGAAATGGTCAAAGGACATGCGTGAGCAGCTCAAGACGATGCAGCGCGACGTGGCTTCGCTGACCGATCACGCCTCCTACCTTTCCAACAAGATCACCTTCATCCTCGATGCGATGCTCGGTGTCGTCAATCTGGAACAAAACAACATCATCAAACTGTTTTCGGTGATGGCGGTGGTGTTGATGCCGCCGACCCTGATCGCCTCGATCTACGGCATGAATTTCAAGGTGATGCCGGAACTGGAATGGCAGCACGGCTATCCCCTGGCGGTGCTGATGATGGTGGCCGCGGCGGTGGCGCCCTACATGTATTTCCGGTGGAAGAAATGGCTGTAAATCGGCCGGTTCCACCCGGTGATCGAGGTTAAAAAAGTACCCGAAACTCCCGGACTTCTCCTCTCAATCGCTCCGCTAAAATTTGAGCGGAGGACTGAACGTTTGCGCGACGGCTTTCTGTCATAACGTCGGCAGAACGATCGCGAGAATTCCAATGGTTGAGAAAGTCATAAGGCCAATGCAGAACGTCATCGACTTCGCGAGCTACCAGCAGGGCCGCAACATCGTTGCCAGGGCGCCGGCGATGTCGGCACGCACCTGTCGGCATTGCGGTGCGATGCTTGCCGAAGGCGAGCGCGAAGACGAGTGTTCCAGCATTGCCAATGCCGAAGAGGCCCTGCGCTGGCAGGCCGCGCAAATCCTGCGCGGGCTGATCTAGGACGAGCCGCTATCCTCGAGACCAGCTCGAGGCAACGGGATTTGCTGCGCTCTTTTGAGCGGCGTCCCTAAACGTGCTGGCCGCCGTTGATGTGGATTTCGGCGCCGTTCACGTAAGAACTCATCTCCGTACATAGCACATAGATGATCTTGGCGACTTCGTCCGGGGTGCCGAGCCGGTGCATCGGAATCTGCTGCTCGACGATCTTTTCGGTGCCCGGCGACAGGATCGAGGTGTCGATCTCACCGGGCGCGATTGAATTGACCCGCACGCCGATGCGTCCGAAATCCGATGCCATTTCGCGGGTGAGGGAGGCGAGCGCCGCCTTCGAGGTCGCGTAGGCCGCGCCCGCGAACGGGTGCACCCGCGAGCCTGCGATCGAGGTGACGTTGACGACCGAGCCTTTCGCAGCCTTCAATTCATCGATCAGGCCGCGCGCCATCATGATCGGCGCAAAGAAATTGACCCGGAACACGTGGCTCCACGTCTCGATGTCGGTGTCGATCGAGCCGAGCCGGCCGCCGCCTTCCGCCTTTGGCGATATCGCGGCATTGTTGACCAGCGCATGCAGCATGCCGCCTTCCAGACGCTGGCGGATTTCGGCGATCGCACGCGAGGTATCGTCGTGATCGGCAAGGTCGACCTGGATGTGATCTTCAGGCCCGGCGTCCCACGGACAATCTTCGGGGAACGGATGGCGCGAACAGGTGATGACGCGCCAGCCGGCCGAGGAAAAGCGAATCACAGTGGCATGGCCGATGCCGCGGCTGGCCCCGGTGAGAAGCAGCGTCCGCCGTGGTCCGTTGTGGGGTGCAGTGGCCATTGGGTCCTTCGAGCTATCGATCAGGGGTAAAGCCGCGTCTTTGACCAGGCCTGATCGGAAGTGTCGCGGCTGAATTCAACGCGGTCGTGCAGACGGAACGGACGATCATGCCAGAATTCGAACCGGAGCGGGGTGATGCGCCAGCCGCTCCAGCCCGGTGGGCGCGGCACCTCGCCGATGAGGTATTGCGCGGCAACCTTGGCGATCGCTTGTTCGAAGGCGAAACGGCTTTCCAGCGGCTGCGACTGCTTCGAAGCCCAGGCCCCGATCTGGGCCTGTTTTGGTCGGGTGGCGAAATAGGCATCGGCCTCGGCGTCCGTCACTGGTGATACCAACCCGCGGATCCGCACCTGTCGGCGCAGCGACTTCCAGTGAAAGAGTAAAGCCGCTTTAGGGTTTGCGGCCAATTCGCGGCCCTTCTGGCTGGCGATGTGGCTGTAGAAAACGAATCCGTTCGCATCATAGCCCTTCATCAGCACCATCCGCACGTCCGGCAGGCCGTCAGCATCGACGGTCGAAAGCGCCATGGCGTTGGGATCGTTGGGCTCGGCCTTCACGGCCTCCGCAAACCACTCGCCAAACAGCGCCAACGGCTCATCGGCCGCGGTGAAATCACCGGATGTTAAGGGTGTCGGGTGTTTGATGGAGGTCGTATCCGTCATTTGGAGTCCAAAATTGCCCCTGCTCGCGGCCAGATCCGCGTTCCAGCCCTGTATGAAGCCAGCCTTATATAGGGCATGGGGAAGCTTTGGCCTATCGTCGGCCCGGCCGGGTGCGGCGATAATGATTATCGTTCTGATCGGGATCGGGGCCGGTGGCTGCAGTTTCTCCCGAGGTGACAGCGGACTGGCCAAGTTTGGCGGCGATGAGGTCACGGGCTCGGTCGCCCGCGCGGCGCCGACCGAAACCGATCTCGCCTTTGCCCGCAATGCCGCCTCGGACGTGCTGACCCGGGGGGACAAGGACGCGAGCCAGCCTTGGGAAAACCCCGAGACCGGCGCGCGCGGTTCGGTGACGCCACTGGCGCAAGCCTATTCGTCGGAAGGGCGGACTTGCCGGGATTTCCTAGCAAGCTATGTCAAGGGTGAGTCGGAAAGCTGGTTGCAGGGCGCGGCGTGCCAGACCGGCCATGGGCAGTGGGAAATTCATACGTTGAAACCGTGGAGACAGAGCTGAACCGTCTCAACCCGGCTTAAGAATCTGCTTTTACATGCGCTCATGCCTGCAACTGCTTGAAGCTGCGCATAATCTCGAAACCGGTCGCCGCCGCATGGGGCTGATGGCGCCCGTTGCAAAAATGCCACGAAGTCCCCAGATGAAAATCCGAGCGGACTTTCCGTCCGTAGATTAAGTTTGATGAGTTCCCTTGAAGGAGAATTGACGGATGCGCGACCCCTATGAGGTCTTGGGGGTGCCGCGAAGCGCTAACGCCGCGGCGATCAAGAGCGCCTTTCGCAAGCTTGCCAAGAAGCACCACCCCGACGCCAACAAGAACGATCCGAAGGCGGCTGCTCGTTTCGCCGAGCTGAATTCCGCGAACGAGATCATTGGGGACGCGGACAAGCGGCAGCAATTCGATCGCGGCGAGATCGATGCCGACGGCAAGCCGCGTTTCCAGGGTTTTCCTGGCGGCGGTCCAGGCGCGGGCGCGCGGTCTGGCGGTTTCGAGACCCACACCTTCCGCAGCGGCGGTGCTGGTGCGGGTCCGGGCGCCGGCGGCTTCGGCGGCGGTTTCGAGGACATCCTTAACAGCATGTTCGGTGCGGCTAACGCGCGCGGCGGCCGCGCGGGGCCCGGCGCCGGTGGCGCGCGCTTCGAGTTCGACCCCGGCACCATGGCGGTTGACCTCGATCTCTCTGTCGCCATGACCGTGTCGCTGGAAGAGGCGGTGAAGGGGGCCGATAAGCGGGTCCGGTTGCCGACGGGCAAGGAGCTTAACGTCAAGATTCCGCCGGGCGTCGTGGCCGGTCAGCAGATCCGGCTGAAGGGGCAGGGCGAGACCGCGCCGGGCCATCCGCCCGGCGATCTCCTGATCACGGTCAGCATCGCGCCGCACCCCTTCTTCAAGGTAGACGGCAGCGACCTGCGCCTCGATCTGCCGATCACGCTTTACGAGGCGGTTCTCGGCGGCAAGGTGCGCGTGCCGACGCTCGGCAGCGCGGTCGAGCTGTCAATCCCGAAGAATACGTCGAGCGGACGAACGTTTCGTCTCAAAGGCAAGGGATTGCCGAAAACGGGCGGAAATGGTGACCTTCTGGTTACCACCCGCATCATGCTGCCGGACGGGAACAACGCCGAATTGGAAGCGTTGATGCAAAAATGGCGTGACGCACATCCGTATAATCCGCGCAGCGATCTCTCCTAGGCCAGCGTTCCGGTCCTGGTATTCGCATCAAGTCGCGCAGGATTCGTTTGCGAACGTCGGATTCGCTATTGAGACTCGCGGTAGCACCGGAGCAAATGTTAATTCCACCGCGCTACTGCGGCGGAATCGCAAAAAAAAATGGGAAAAAAGGGGTGCGGCCTCGACCTGAGGGACCAGCGCGGTACCAACCCCAGTCGAGGCCGCCTGCGTCGATCGGCGGATCGAACGCGCCACAACTTTTCGTGAGAACCTGCAGCGATATTGAGACACGCCCATGTTCCAATTCCAGATTCTTAATGTCGGAATTTGGACGTGATAAATTCGCAACGACCTGAACCGGCTGCGCAACGGTCTAGCCGGTTGCGCAGCGTTGCTAGCCGCCCCTATCGGTCTGGTCGTAGACAAGGCGCGCCACTTGATGCAGCTTTTCCTTATCGATCGGGCCGCTAAGCACATAGCTGACCTCGTCCTCTGACCAGTACATAGCGCCGGAGTTTTCGGCTGCGGTGTAGCGCATCTGGGCTGATCCGGTCTTCGAACGCGAAGCGTAAAGCGTGTAACGTTCGCCGGAAGCGCTCTCATACATGAAGAAAGAGGCTGGCCCGGTCGGACCCGGCAACAGCCGTCCACCGACGAGCTTCAGTCCGTTTGCGTCCAGTTTCGGGGCGCGAACTTCCCAGCCGCAACGCTTGGTCAGCCAGGTCTGCAGGTGATCGCGTTCGTTGCCCGGCACCTCAACGGGATGGCGTACCTCGACGACATAAAGCCGATGCGCATCAAGGGCGTCCGACGTCAGGCTTTCGATAGCCGAAGGCGTCGCGGTTACGCCATGCACAAGCCAACCGGTGCCGGTACCGCAAACAAACGCCGCCAGCGTCGCTGCAACCGCGCCATACATCCACTTGCGCGGCCGCCTCACCAGCCGTTCGATCTCGAGCCGCTTCGGCACCGACTCATCGGCAACGTGATCGTAGCGGGCATGCAGCGCCTCCGCCATCTCGCGCCATGCTCTTACCCGCTCGGCGGAATCGGGATGGATCGCAAGCCAGGCTTCGACATCGCCGCGGCGTTCCGCCGGCAATTCATTGTCGACGTAGGCGTGCAGCTCGTCCTCGGTGACGGGAATTTTGGGGTCGGTCATGATCTTTGTCTCTTCCTGATCGAAATCGTTCCGGTCGCCTTCCGCTCTCCCCGCCAAAAATACGGTCTCGTCTGCAATGCGGTTTCCCCAAAAAACTCAACCACTACGTGCTGGCTGATGAAGTTCGTCATCATTTCACCCTCCGCAAGGCCGGGCGCTCGCCTTCGAGCACGGCCTTCACATGCGCACGGGCACGTGCCAATCGCGACATCACCGTGCCGATCGGCACGCCCTGGATGTCGGCGACCTCGCGATAGCTCAATCCCTCCAGCATCACGAGCAGCAGCACCGAGCGTTGATCGTCCACCAGCGTCGCCAGCGCCCTGGCAATGTCGCGGCCTTCGGCTTCGGTGCCGCTGGCGTCCGGGTTGTTCTCAAGCAGAGGCATGAATTGCGGCCGCCGGGCCAGCGACCGCCGCCTGTTCTTGTTGAGGTTGGTCAGGATGGTGTAGAGCCAGCTCCTCACGTCACCACCGAGAAAAAGTCGCTCCGAGCGCAATGCTCGAACTAATGTATCCTGCACCAGATCGTCGGCAATGTCGGCATCGCGCGTGAGCGCGCGCGCATACCGGCGTAGCGCGGGAATCATGGCTTCGACACTTTCGCGAAACGCAGTCATTGCGCCTTCTTTTTCCAAACCGTTCCGTGCGGCGCTTCGCCGAACTCAAAGCGCAATACAAACAGCTAAACCCCAGACCGTAATGGCTATTCCGCCTGTTACGCTGCGGGTGTGGGAGTTAACCTTTGCTGACAGGCCTGTACCGGCCGTCACAGCTGGTGTACCTCCAAATGAGCTGCCAAGCACCGGAATTGTCACATGGTGAAAAACTCGGAACTGATGAAGGGCAAGCGCGGGGTAATTCTCGGCGTCGCCAACAACCGATCGATTGCTTGGGGGATCGCCAAGGCCTGCCATGCGGCGGGTGCGGAGATCGCGCTGACTTGGCAGGGCGATGCCCTCAAGAAGCGCGTTGAGCCATTGGCGGCCGAACTAGGCGGTCTCCTTCTCGGGCATTGCGACGTCACCGATCCCACGACGATCGACGCTGTTTTCGATGTGCTCAAGCAGCAATGGGGCAAAATCGACTTCGTCGTGCACGCGATCGCTTTCTCGGATAAGGACCAGCTCGACGGCCGTTACCTCGAAACCACGGCGGACAACTTCACCAAGACCATGCTGATCTCCTGCTATTCATTGACGGCAATCGCCCAGCGCGCCGAAAAACTCCTGAGCGATGGCGGTTCGATCCTGACGCTGACCTATTACGGCGCCGAGAAATGGATGCCGCATTACAACGTCATGGGCGTGGCCAAGGCCGCGCTTGAGGCGAGCGTGCGTTACCTCGCCGCCGATCTCGGCGAGAAGAATATCCGCGTCAACGCCATCTCGGCGGGGCCGATCAAGACGCTGGCGGCCTCCGGTATCGGAGATTTCCGCTACATTCTGAAGTGGAATGAATACAACGCGCCGATGCGCCGCTCGGTCACGATCGAAGAAGTCGGCGACAGCGCGCTCTATCTGCTATCCGACATGTCGCGGGGTGTGACCGGCGAAGTGCATCACGTCGATTCCGGGTATCATGTCGTCGGCATGAAACGGCCGGACGCACCCGACATCTCGCTGGCGAAAGACTGACGACGCATCACGTGCCAACCATCTATTACATCCGTCACGGCCAGACCGAGTGGAATGCGCTGGGCCGGCTCCAGGGCGCGCAGGACATCCCGCTCAATGAGCTCGGCCGCGAGCAGTCGGCTCATGCCGGTCATGTCCTCGCTGACTTGTTCAGGCGCGATGGCCAAAACGCGTCTTCGATCGGTTTTGTCGCCAGTCCGCTCGGCCGCGCCCGCCAGACGATGGATCTGGTGCGCGGCGTCCTGAAGCTTCCGCTGTCCGGTTACACGATCGACGACCGCCTGCGCGAGATTGGGTACGGCGAGTGGGAGGGATCGACACTGGCCGAGATGCAGGCGAAAGACCCTGAGCTATTTGCCCGACGCCAGATCGAAAAATGGACGGTGGCTCCGCCGGGTGGCGAGACGTACGTTGCCGTGCAGGCCAGGCTGGCCGACTGGTACCGGGGACTCACCGCCGATACGGCAGCCGCCGCCCACGGCGGCACCCTGCGGGCGCTGATGGTCGCGCTCGGCCTCGAGACTCCCGAAAGTGCGGCGGATCTGCCGATCGAGCAGGGCGTCGTTTATGTATTCCGGGACGGCGGATTAGCGAAGTATAGTTAAAGGGCCAGAGCTATCTCCTTTCCCTCTCCCACAAGGGGAGAGGGGGGAAGAAGAGCCGGTCGGCTATTTGACCCTCTGCGCCGTGCGCGTTACGTAAACATGCAACGATCGTGCGGAATGTTAACGGCGTCGAGCGAAGCTAGAGCACCATGTCCCACAACACCTTCGGCCATCTGTTCCGGGTCACGACCTTCGGCGAGAGCCATGGGGTTGCGATCGGCTGTGTGGTCGACGGTTGCCCGCCGCAGATACCGCTGACCGTTGAAGAGATCCAGCGCGATCTCGATCGCCGCCGTCCCGGACAATCGCGTTTCACGACGCAGCGGCAGGAGCCGGATGCGGTAAAGATCCTGTCCGGCGTGATGGAGCATCCGGAGAGCCGGGCGCAGGTCACCACCGGCACGCCGATCGGGCTTCTGATCGAGAACACCGATCAGCGCTCGAAGGACTATTCCGACATCAAGGACAAGTTTCGTCCCGGTCACGCCGACTACACCTATGAGGCCAAATACGGTCTCCGCGATTATCGCGGTGGCGGACGTTCCTCGGCGCGCGAGACGGCGATGCGGGTGGCGGCCGGCGCGATCGCGCGCAAGATATTGTCCGGCGTTATCGTGCGCGGCGCGCTGGTGCAGATGGGACCGCACAAGATCGATCGCGGCAAATGGAATTGGGACGAGGTCGCGAAAAATCCGTTCTTCTGTCCTGACAAGGACAAGGCGGCCTTCTTCGAAAATTACCTCGATGGAATCCGCAAGAGCGGCTCGTCGATCGGGGCAGTGATCGAGGTCGTGGCCGAGGGCGTCCCGGCGGGCTGGGGCGCGCCGATTTACGGCAAGCTCGATGCCGATCTCGCGGCAGCGATGATGAGCATCAATGCTGTGAAGGGCGTCGAGATCGGCGCGGGCTTTGCCGCGGCCGAATTATCCGGCGAAGAAAATGCCGACGAAATGAGGATGGGTAATCAGGGCGTCACGTTCCTGTCCAATCATGCCGGCGGCATTTTGGGCGGCATCTCCACGGGCCAGCCTGTGGTCGCGCGCTTTGCGGTAAAACCGACATCGTCGATCCTGTCGCCGCGGCGCACCGTCGATCGCAAGGGCGGCGAAACGGAGATCATGACCAAGGGGCGCCATGACCCTTGCGTCGGCATTCGCGCCGTTCCGGTCGGAGAAGCCATGATGGCCTGCGTGCTCGCGGACCATTTCCTGCGTCACCGCGCCCAAGTAGGCAATTAAAGTCGGCAAAGCCGGTGGTTAAAATCAGCGGGCGGATGCGCGTAAGTCATCCGCCACGCCGCTCGATCAAAGCTTTGTTGATCCGCGGGAGAGAAGTTTCCAGTCCGCCCCCAGTTTTTGCCAGTTCATCAGGATGTGCAGGTTGGTGGAGCTTTTCTTGCCGTCAGGAACCGACTGGCTTTCTCCGACCCAGTGAAACCGCACGATCGCGGAAGAGCCGACCACACGGACGCTCAAGTCCTGATAGGCCAGCGATATGAATTTAGACTTTCCATCGGTGGCGTTGGTGACAAAGGTCGCTTTGTCCTCGACCCTGCCGTCGGAGTGGCTATAGCTCAGTTCCGGCGCGCAAAGCCCTTCCAGAGTCTTGGCGTCGGCGGCGAACTGGGCGGCGCGGAATGCTTCGACATTCTTTGTCACCGCATCTTCATCTGCGCCGGCAAAGGCGGGGACCGCTCCCAAAAGTCCAATGGCGAGGGCCGGCAAGGCCAATTGGCGACGATTGATATTCATTGCTTCCTCCATTTTTCTATTAGTATGGAGGTCAGTCTTGCAGCCGGTTCATGCTTTGTCGAGCCTGTGCCGGCTGGCGTTGCGGCCTAAAACCCGAGTTCAAGAGCCGATCTCGGCGGTACGCCTTGACGTTGTCGTTGCCCGATCTGTTAATGGTGCTCCATGGACGAGCTTGCCCTGCACAAATTGATCGAATGGCTGATCGACGGCGCAAGGTCGGCGCCCAGCCCACCGGCAATGATGGCCGAGACCTGCGAACGACTGGTTGCGGCTGGCTTGCCGCTGGCGCGCGTCGGCGTCTTCGTCCGCACCCTGCATCCCGATATCGTTGGCCGCAATTTCGTATGGAGGTTGGGCGCCGAAGTCGTGGTCGGCAGCGCCAATTACGAGATGCTGGATTCTGAGGAGTTTCGTTCCAGTCCGCTCGCGATTGTCTTTGGCGAAGGGCGCGAGGTCAGATCGTTGATCGACGGTCCGGACGCGCAACACTTTCCGCTCTTTGACGATCTGCGTGCGGAGGGCATCACCGATTATATCGCGCTACCGCTCCTCAATGTCGACGGCTCGGTGCACGCGTCCAGCTGGACCACGAAACAACCGGGCGGCTTCACCGATGTACAGATCAAGGCCCTCCGCGGGTTGATCCCGCCGCTTTCCCGATTGATCGAGGTCACGCGGCTGCGCTTCATGTCGTCGATCCTGCTCGATACCTATGTCGGCAATCGCGCCGGCGAACGCATTCTCGGCGGGCAGATCCGGCGCGGTCATGCCGAGACCATGCAGGCGGCGATCTGGCTGTCGGATTTGCGCGGCTTTACCGCGCTGTCGGACCGGCTCCCCGCCGAAACCGTGATCGAGATTCTCAACCAGTATTTCGACTGCCAGGTTGCGGCGATCGCAACCCATGGCGGCGAGGTTCTGAAATTCATGGGCGACGGGCTGCTCGCGGTGTTTCCGTTCGACGAATACGTCGGCGACGTCGGCAAGGCCTGCGCCAAGGTTCTCGAAGCGGCCTGCGAGGCGCGCGCCAATGTTGAGGCGATGCAATTTCCGATCGGAGAGACCATCGAGCGCTTCCGCTTCGGCGTGGCGCTTCATGTCGGACGAATTCTCTACGGCAATATCGGCGGCGGCAACCGGCTCGATTTCACCTGCATCGGGCCTGCCGTCAATCTCGCGGCAAGGCTGGAAAAGATGACGAGTCGCCTGCATCGCACGGTGGTTGCGTCGGCCGCCTTCGCGGAGGCCTGTCCTGGCGGCTGGGATGACCTCGGCGAATTTCCGATTGCCGGATTTTCAAAGGCAGAGCGGGTCTATGGCCTCACGGATGAAACGGCAGGCGCGTACACGCTCTCGCCCGCCGTTCACTCTTCCGGCTCCGTGGTGAACAGCAGCGGATAGCCTTTGGCGCGGCCGGCGTCGGTGGCGCGGGTCGCCTTGGTTTCAGCGACATCCTTGGTAAAGACCGCGACCACGCAGACGCCGCGTCGGTGCGCCGTGATCATCACCTTGTGCGCCTGGTCCTCGGTCATGCGGAACTCCGCCTTGAGAACCGTGACGACGAATTCACGCGGTGTGTAATCGTCGTTGACGAGAATGACCTTGTGAAGCCGCGGGCGTTCGACCTTGGTTTTGACCCTGGTCTTCGGCTTGATAACGGTGTCGCTCATGACCTGAGAATACAGCGTTCCGGCTCGTGTTGGTACTAGCGCGGCGAATTTGAAGTTCTATCAATATGACGTCATTGCAGCGGCGGAACCGTCCGCAAATAGGCAAGGATGTCGGCGAGATCGCTCTCTTTCAGTCCGGCATAGAAAGAATAGCCCATCGGCGGCTTGAGCATCCGCCCGTCGCGGGACACGCCATGGGTGATGGCGCGCGCAATTTCCTGATCTGTCCACCCTCCGATGCCGGCCGTGCGGTCCGAGGTGATATTGGCGGCGATCGCTCCACCGGGGCCTGCTTCTGCAAAGACCCGGCCGCCACGGCCAAGCCCGGTCTTGAAATCGGATACGCCCCGCGACCACGCCGAATGGCATTCCATGCAATGGCCGATGGTGGCGAGATAGGCGCCGCGTTTCACCGGATCGGTGAAGGTGGATTTGTCAAATCCGCTCTCCGCGTCGGGATAGGAATCGCGGTGGACAGGCGCCTTGTAAACAGGGTCAGAGATCTCATTGCGGACCGGCTTGACCGAGCGCAAATAGGCGACGATGGCGTCGAGATCCTCTGGCAGCAGAGCCTTATAGAAATTGGCGGGCATGATGGCCGCCAGAGGCACGCCGGGAAGGCGATGGTGTTCGGGGCGAATGCCCTCGATCAGCGCCCGTTTGATTTCCGCATCGGTCCAGTCTCCGATCCCCGTTTCAGGATCGGGCGTGATATTCGAGGTGGTGACGACAAAAGCGGGCGTCGAGAACACCCGTCCGCCTGACAACACTTTGTCCTTGATAATCTCGCCATTGGCATCGCGCGGCGAGTGGCAGTTGCCACATGCCAGGATGGTGTTGACGAGATAATCGCCCCGTTCAATGGCCGAGTCGGCCATCGCGGCGCCGACCGATCCAGACAAAAGTAGATACAACGATCCCCAAAGCAGCCCCAGGCGCAACATCGGTCAACCCCAATACCGGTGATCAATGCCGCTCTATGGCACAGCCATGCCGCTCCTGCAAAATCGGCAGGATGTGTGATGCAAATTGCAGCAGCCTTGCTGCTAACCTGAATGTGAACGCTGCAAAATGTTCCAGCTTTCCGTCGGTCGCCATGCGTGCGAACATCATGTGACACGACGGGAGGGCCGCTGATGCGCTGGTATGTCTCGATCGGGGCGGTGTTGGTCGCAAGCGCGATCACCGCAAGCGACGTCGCGGGAGTTGCCGCGCCGGATGCGCGGTTTCGGCACGAGATGCGATCGGCGGACAAGGCGCAGCCGACGGTCGATGTCGAACTCGTGCTCGCGGTCGACGTCTCCTACTCGATGGACATGGACGAACTGGCGGTGCAGCGCGAAGGCTATGCGCAGGCGATCGTCTCGAAGGAGTTCCTCCAGGCGTTACAGGCGCTGCCGAACGGCAGGGTATCGGTGACTTATTTCGAATGGGCGGCATCGAACGACCAGAAGATCGTCATTCCCTGGCGCATCATCGATGGCCCGGAAACGGCTGATGCGGTCGCCGACGAAATCCTGAAAGCGCCGATCCGCCGCGCTTCGCGCACGTCTATCTCAGGCGCGATCTATTTTGCGATGCCGCTGTTCGAGAACAATCCGTATCCAGGGTTGCGGCGCGTCATCGACATATCCGGCGACGGTCCGAACAACAACGGCCTCCCTGTCACGCCCGCGCGCGATGAGGCGGTTTCCAAGGGCATCATCATCAACGGCCTGCCGATCATGGTGAAGGAGCCTTCCTATTCGACCATGGATATCGAAAATCTCGATTGGTACTACGAGGATTGCGTCGTCGGCGGGCCCGGCTCTTTCGTGGTGGCGATCAAGGATCGTGACAAGTTCAAGGAAGCGATCCGGACCAAACTTCTGCTCGAGGTCGCCGGCCGCACCCCGCCGCGTCCTGTCATTCCGGTGGCCGAAAAAGAGCCGCGGGTGTCCTGCCTGATCGGCGAGAAGATCTGGCAAGACCGGTGGGGACGCTGAAGCGAAAGCACGTCACCGCGTGAAACGCGCCACCAGTTCGACATGCGGCGTATGCCGAAACTGGTCGACAGGTGTGACGCCCTCGATTTTGTAGCCGCCCTCGATCAGGATGCGCGCATCGCGGGCGAAGGTCGCGGCATTGCAGGACACCGCGATCACGAGGGGCACTTTGCTGGCCGCAAGCCGTTCGGCCTGCGCCTGCGCACCCTGCCGCGGCGGATCGAATACGACCGCATCGAAGTCCCGCAGTTCTTCCGCCACCAGCGGACGGCGAAACAGGTCCCGCGCTTCCGCGCGAACCGGCTTTAGTCCACTCGTCGACGCCACGGCTTTTTGCAAGCTCGTGATCGCACCGGCATCGTTGTCGTAGGCCGACACCCGCGATTTCTCGGCGAGGCGGAGCGCAAACGGACCTACGCCGCAAAACAGATCGGCGAGGTGTTTGGCACGACGGCAATGTTCCGCGACGAGCGTCGCCAACGTCTCTTCGCCGGCGACGGTCGCCTGGAGGAAAGAACCCGGCGGCAAGATCACCCGCGCTTTGCCCATGGTCACGCCGGGTGCCTGGCGCATCAGCACCAGTTCGCCGTGTCGCGTCAGCCGGGCGAGAGCGTGCTTGGCGGCAACGAGCGACAGCGCCGTTACGGCGGCGGACGGCAGCGGGCCAGAGCCCCTGACATCGACATCGAGGCCGCTATCGGTCGCGGTGATTTGAATGTCGAGCGGTTTGCCGATCCCGGTCAGGGGTTCGGCGAGCGCCCAGGCTGCGTCCAACGCACCGTTCAGTCCAGGATCGAGAATTGGGCAACGGTCGATCGGGACGACATCATGCGAATGTGCCGCGGCAAAGCCGACCTTGAGCACGTCGTGCGAACCTTTCCGCGCATGCACGGTCATGCGGCGGCGGCCTTTGCCATGGGCATCGATCAGAGATGAGACCTCGCAATTGATTTTCGCTTGCGCAAGCGTGGCGATGACGAGGTCACGCTTCCAGGCGCGGTAGCGCTCGGCCTCCCAGTGCTGAATGGCGCAGCCACCGCAGATTCCGAAATGCTGGCAAAACGGTTCGATACGTTCCGGGCTCGCTTGTTCGACCAGCACCAATTGCCGCCGGTCCGGATGAAGACCAGGTGCGGCGGTAACTTCGACCGTCTCGCCACCGAGCGTGTAGGGCACAAAGAGACTTCGCCCCTCGGCGAGCGCGACGCCGTCGCCGAGATGGCCGACGTGATCGATGAGGAGGCGCTCAACCACGGCGCGCGCCGATGAAGAATTCGGCGTTGCCATCCCCGCCAGCGATCGGGGAGGGGAAAACCCGGATGTCCGTGCATCCGAGCGAAGCGACGAAAGCGGCGATCTCGTCGCAGACCTCTTGATGCACGGCCGCGTCGCGGATGATGCCGCGCTTGGAGTGTTTGCGTGTGGCTTCGAACTGGGGCTTGATCAGCGCGAGCAGGTGCATCGGCGCCGCCGCCAGAGCAAGAGCTGTCGGCAGGACAGCTTTCAGTGAAATGAAGCTGACGTCGATCACGACGACATCAGGCCGCGCAGGCAGCCGCTTGCCCTCGAGTGAGCGGATGTCGGTGGCTTCCATGGAAACGATCTTGGGGTGGTCATGCAGGGAAGGGTGCAGTTGTCCATGTCCGACGTCGATGGCGAAAACAATACTGGCGCCGTTGGCGAGCAGCACTTCCGTGAAGCCGCCCGTCGAGGCGCCGACGTCGAGACAGACGTGATCCTCGACCGGAATCGGATATTGCTCCAGCGCGCCTGCCAGCTTGACGCCGCCCCGCGAGACAAAGGGATGGGCCGGTTGTGCCTGTAACGCGGCGTCGGCGGGAAACGTCTCGGAAGCCTTGAGCACCGGTTTGTCATTGACCGAGACGAGGCCGGCTTCGATCGCGGCGCGCGCCCGGGCCCGGCTTTCGAACAACCCGCGCTCGACCAGCAAGAGATCGATGCGTTTGCGGGGGGAGGCCATGTTAAGCGGAGATGAGCCGCGCGGCCGCTAGGGCGACGCAAACTTCGAACGCGGTCAAGTCGTGCCAGATGTCGACAGGCTTTTCGCGTGGCAGAACCAGCGGTGCGCCATGGAGGTCGAGCGCGTGGATCATCATGAGATTGTCGTTTTGGCCGAAATCTTCAACGGTCAGCCCGTCGGCATCGACCAGGCGGCCAGACCGTGCGGTGACTTTCGTCGAACGCCGCACACGATCGGCATAGAGCGTGGGATCGTTAGAATAGCCCAAACAAAATTTCCCGCGCGCGGCCATGTAGCCGAGTTCGTAAACGGTCCCGCCATCGGCGCCGGGTCCGCGGAACGGCGTAAGGTTGGCGATGATGGCATCTGCCTGATTCATCATGGCCTCGTTGGCCTTGAATATACGCAGTGAAGCGTCAGTAGCCTCGCGATCAACCACATTGTCGAGAGGGTAAAGCCCGGTCAGGCCATGGCGGCGGCAGATTTCAGTTTTCTGCCGGCCGACTTCCAGCGCATCAGGCAGGAACACATCGGGACCTGCCAGATAAACGTTCATGGGCATACCGTTTTCAACCGAAGTGAAAACCGGTTCGCGTTCAAGAAAACGCGTCAGAACAGAGGCGCGTTTTCCAGCGAGGTGAGAACCGGCTCGCGTTTAACGCCTCAAAACCGAGGCGTTGCCGCTCAGGCGAGCTTCACTGTCTCGGTCTTGACGTCCTTGCCGAGGGTTTCGAACACCTTGGCGACAATGCCCTTGGCGTCCAGCCCTGCGCGCGCATACATCGCGTTCGGCGAATCGTGGTCGAGGAATTCATCGGGCAGGACCATGGAGCGCATCCGCAAGCCCCCGTCGAGCATGCCGTGCTCGGCCAGGGTTTGCATGACGTGCGAGCCGAATCCGCCGATCGAGCCTTCCTCGATGGTAAGAAGGATCTCGTGCTCGCGGGCGAGCTTGAGGATCAGCTCCAGATCGAGCGGCTTCATGAAGCGCGCATCGGCAATGGTGGTCGAAAGTCCGTGGGCGGCGAGCTCGTCCGCGGCTTTTTCGCATTCGCCAAGGCGCGTGCCGAAAGACAACAACGCGATCTTGCTGCCCTGGCGCACGATGCGGCCTTTGCCGATTTCGAGCGGGATGCCGACTTCGGGCATCTCGACGCCGCGGCCTTCGCCGCGCGGATAACGTAATGCGCTCGGGCGGTCGTCGATCGCGACCTGCGTCGCCACCATGTGCACCAGTTCGGCCTCGTCGGAGGCCGCCATGATCACGAAATTCGGCAGGCAGCCGAGATAGGCGTTGTCGAACGAACCGGCGTGGGTGGCACCATCAGCGCCGACAAGGCCGGCACGGTCGATGGCAAAACGCACCGGCAGGCTCTGGATCGCCACGTCGTGGACGACCTGGTCGTAACCGCGCTGCAGGAAGGTCGAGTAGATTGCGCAGAACGGCTTGTAGCCTTCGGTGGCAAGACCGGCGGCGAAGGTCACCGCATGCTGCTCGGCGATGCCGACGTCGAAGGTGCGATCCGGAAATGCCTTGTTGAAGATGTCGATCCCGGTGCCCGAGGGCATCGCGGCGGTGATGCCGACGATTTTGTCGTCCTTTTGCGCTTCCTTGACGAGGCTTTGTCCAAACACGTTCTGATAGGAGGGCGCGTTCGGCTTGGCCTTGGCCTGGGCGCCGGTAGCGACGTCGAATTTGACGACGGCGTGATACTTGTCGGCGGAGGCTTCCGCCGGCGCGTAGCCCTTGCCCTTTTGTGTCACGACGTGGACCAGGATCGGTCCTGTCTCCATGTCGCGGACGTTGCGCAGCACTGGCAGCAGGTGATCGAGGTTATGGCCGTCGATCGGGCCGACGTAATAGAAACCGAGTTCCTCGAACAGCGTACCGCCGTCCATCATGAAGCCGCGGGAATATTCCTCGACGCGGTTGGCGCGGTTGGCAATGATTTTCGGCAAATGCTTGCCGAGCTGTTTGGCGGCCTCGCGCAGCGAGCGATAGGTTCTGCCGGAATAGAGCCGCGACAGATAGGCCGACATCGCGCCGACCGGAGGCGCGATCGACATGTCGTTGTCGTTGAGAATGACGATCAGGCGCGAGTTCATCGCACCCGCATTGTTCATGGCCTCGTAGGCCATGCCCGCCGACATCGCGCCGTCGCCGATCACGGCGATGACGTTGTTCTTGCCGCCCGACAGGTCGCGCGCCACGGCCATGCCGAGGCCGGCCGAGATCGAGGTCGAGGAGTGTGCGGCGCCGAACGGATCGTAATCGCTCTCGGTGCGCTTGGTGAAGCCGGACAGTCCGCCGCCGGTGCGCAGCGTGCGAATGCGGTCGCGGCGGCCGGTGAGGATCTTGTGGGGATAGGCCTGATGGCCGACATCCCAGATCAGCCGGTCGCGCGGCGTGTCAAAGACATAATGGATCGCGGTGGTCAGCTCCACGACGCCGAGGCCGGCGCCGAAATGGCCACCCGTGACCGAAACGGCATCGATGGTTTCCTGACGCAATTCATCAGCGACCTGCCGGACTTGCTCTACCTTGAGCTTCCGTAGATCGTCCGGAGTGCGGATCGTGTCGAGAAGCGGCGTTTTACTATATGCGGTCACGGCGTCATTCCAATTTTGTCAAAGTCGGGATCAACGGCCCGACAGGAAATGGGTTGCGCAAAAACTAAGCGCAAGCGCCCAAAACCCGCCGATGCCGCGGGCTCAAGGCTCGATCGATAGTCTTTAAGCGTGCCCCGGATCGTTCAATGTGATTTTCATCACCCCAAACCGTCCCCACCTGTCGATCAATTAATCGAGCTACCTGAGGCACTTGACGCTACAGGAACACGCAGAAACTGTGCCCTCGTCAGCCCACAGTCTTCTAGCCTTTACACTAAAATGCCAGCCAAAGCCAATCGGCTTGGGAACCGCCGGGGGAACCGGAGCAACGGTGGAACCCGGCGTTTCCGCTTCTTAAGGGCCATTCGGTGCTCAAATGAGCCCGATTTCGGTGATAATTCGGCCAACTGGACCGCCGTGCTTAACCATTTTGGCAACGCCCCAATGCAGCAGGGCTGGGGTAGCAGGGCGGGGTGCAGCCGTTATTGAACGTCGAGCGGTTCGGTACCGGTGGGCTGACCGCTTGCGTCGGTCGTGATCTTGTCGACCCGGGCTTCCGCCTGGCGAAGCAGTTCCTCGCACCGCCGCTTCAGCGCTTCACCGCGCTCGTAGATGGCAACCGATTCCTCCAGCGGCACCTTGCCGTCCTCTAATCGCTTGACGATCGATTCGAGTTCCTCGAGTGCGCGCTCGAAGCTCAATTTCTTGACGTCCGTCTGGGCGTTTTCGGCCATACTGGTTTTCCCTGGATGCGCTGTCGCGTCAGCGATTGAAATAACAGTGCGGCTTCGAGATGTCGGCTCTCAAGACGCCGAGCCCATCAAGGCGCTGACATGGGCCGCGACCGATTCTTTCAGGCCCTGGAGATCATAACCTCCCTCGAGGACCGAAACAATTCGGCCTCCCGCGGTGCGGTCGGCGAGATCCATCAGTTTCCGCGTCACCCATCCGAAGTCTTCGGCTTTGAGGTTGAGCGAAGCCAACGGGTCCCGATGATGCGCATCGAATCCGGCCGAGACGATGATGAGCTCAGGGCTGAATTTGCTCAAGTTGGGCAGGATCGTGTTTTCGAAAGCGGCGCGGAACTTCGCGCTGCCATCTTCCGGTGCGAGTGGCGCGTTGACGATGTTGTCGTGCTCGCCGCGTTCGCCGCTGGCGCCCGTACCCGGGAACAGCGGCATCTGATGCGTCGAGCAATACATCACGGTCTTGTCGCCCCAGAAAATATCCTGGGTGCCGTTGCCGTGGTGGACGTCGAAATCGACCACGGCTGCGCGGCCAATGCCGTATTTACGCTGGGCATGGCGCGCGGCGATGGCCGCGTGATCGAAGAGGCAGAAACCCATCGGCCGGTTGGTCTCGGCGTGATGGCCGGGAGGGCGCATCGCCACGAAGGCATTATTATGAGTTCCCGCCATGATCGCGTCGGTTGCGGCGACGGCGCCGCCGACGCCGCGCATCACGGCTTCCCAGGTGCCGGGCGACATCGAGGTGTCACCGTCGAGATAGACCAAGCCGCTCGTCGGCGCGACGCGGCGCAATTCGCTGACGTAGTGCTCGTCGTGGCAAAGCGTGACGAGATCGAGCGAGCCTTCCGGCGCGAGTTGGCGCACCAGCGGATCGAACCGGCTTTCGCTTAAGACCTCATCGACCGCGCGAATCCGGTCCGGCCGCTCGGGATGTCCGGGCGGGGTCAAATGATTCAGGGTCGACGGGTGGGTCAAAAGAAGCGTCGTCATGCATGGCCTTTGCGAGCGAGAGGCGCCGCGTTCGAGGATGCCGCAATGTAAGGGCGGATCGCAGCCGGGGAAAGGGGTCGATTATTTCCGCTTGATGCGGTCGACGGGTGTGGGGCTGACCGGGCTGTTGGCCTGGAAATAGGCGTAAAGCGCATCGGAATCATAGACGCCGAATTGCTGCGCGGCGCCTTCGGTCAGGGCCGTGAAGCCGTCGCCACCAGTGGAGAGATAATTGTTCACCGTGACGCGGTAGCTCTTGGCGAGGTCGATCGCCTCGCCATCCAGCGACATGGAACTCGCAATCACACGCTCGCCAAACGGCTTGGTATCGTCAAAGGCGTAGCTGAATCCTTTCGACACTTGCAGGATTCGCGGCCGCTTGGGATCCAGCCATTGCTGCTCCAGCATCATCTTGATCTGATTTCCCGAAAGCGTGAGCGTGACGAGCTGATTGCGGAACGGTTGGCTTGCGAAGACATCGGCGTAAGTCACCGCGCCATCGTCCTTCGCCGCAAGGTCAGCGCGCAAGCCGCCGGGATTGGTGAAGGCAGCTACGGCTCCGCCATTCGCAGGGGCGGTAGTGACCGCCAATTGCGCATCGGCGACGATATCGCCAAGTACGCTCTCGCCCGCTTCATTCGGCACACGTGACAGCGTGGCCGTGAGCGATCCGGCGCGGCGATTGGCGATGGGAGCGGCGAGTGTGTCGTAGGCCGCAATCAGCGCGGTCTGCTCGGGGGCCTTGGGCAGCGTGTTGCTGCGGACGATGACATTGTCGGCTTTCGCGCTGACGATATCGCGGGATTTCGTATCGAGCTTGACGTCGATCGCGGTGATCAGCGTGCCGTATTTGTCGGCCGAGGTCACGAGCCGCCCGTCGATCTCGCACACATAGGGCTGATGGGTATGGCCGCTGATCACGAGATCGACCGCGCGGTCGAATTTCTTGACGATGTCGACGATGGCGCCGGAGATCGCGGGGCATTCATTATAGTCGCCGGTCGGATAGCCGCCTTCGTGAATCAGGACGACAATGGCTTCAACGCCACGCGCCTTCAATTCGGGCACGAGCGCATTCACGGTTTCGGCCTCATCGCTGAACTCCAGGCCCGCGGCGCTCGCCGGCGAAATAATGCCGGCGGTGCCTTTCAAGGTAAGGCCGATGAAGGCGACGGGGATGCCGTCGAATTCCCTGATTTCGTAGGGTGGAAAAACCGTCTTGCCGGTCGCGGTCTCGACCGTTGAGGCCGCCAGATAGTGAAACTTCGCGCCTGAAAAGGGATGCGGCCCGCGGCATTGATCGACCGGATGGCATCCGCCATCCTGCATCCGCTTGAGTTCGTCCTTGCCCTCGTCGAACTCGTGATTGCCTACCGAGGCGATTGCGAGCCCCATCATCGAGAGCGACTCGATGGTCGGCTCGTCGTGGAACATGGCGGACAAAAGTGGACTGGCACCGATCAGGTCCCCGGCGGCGACGAAGATCGTGTTCTTGTGGCCCTCGCTGAGTTCCTTGACGAGCGTTGCCATATGCTCGGCGCCGCCCGCCGGCACCGCGATCTTTTTGGTCTTGTCGTTGGGATCGGCGATCCTGATCCCGCCCGATGACGCGCGAAGGTAACCGTGGAAATCGTTGATCGCGAGAATGCGCAAATCCACGGTTGCCGATTGCGCCGCCGCCGGCGTGGCCGGATACGACGCAACGATCAGGAAGGCAAAAACCAGTGCGAGCGAATGTCTCATGGCGCGACAATAGAGAAGGGGCGCGACGGTTTCACGAAGCTCGGGCGCTCAAGATTTCTTGCGTGCGAAAAAGGCCTTGAACGCCGCGACGGCTTCCGCCGAGCGCATCCGTTCGCCAAACAAGTGGCTCTCGTGGTCGATCCGCTGGATCAGGTCTTCCGGCTTGTGCTTGAGAAGCTTTCGCGAGGCTGCGACCGCCTCGGCCGGGAGGGCGGCGATCTCACGCGCTACCTTGCGCGCTTCGGCTTCGAGATGATCGGGCTCGACGACCTTGTTGACGAAACCCGCGGCGTGGGCCTCCTCGGCGCCGAGCTTGTGCCCCATCACCAGCATCGAAAATGCGCGCTGATGTCCCATCAACCATGGCGCCAGCATACTGGAAGCGCCTTCCGGCACCAGACCTAGATGGATGAAGGGCGTCGCGAAAGTCGCTCTCGTGCTGGCGATCACCTGATCGCAATGAAACAGCAGCGTGGTGCCGATCCCGATCGCGATGCCGTCGACGGCGGCGACGATCGGCTTGGCGTTGTGCGCCAGCGAGTGCAGGAATTTGATCGCATTGGAGGCGCGGGGCGTACCGGTATTGGAGGTCCCGTCTTTCAGAAAATCTTCCAGATCGTTGCCCGCGGTGAACATCCCCGGTTCGCCTGAAATCATCAGGCAGCGGATCGACGGGTTATCCTGCGCGGTGTCGATCGCCGCGCTCATGTCGCGGTACATGTCTTGCGTGATCGCGTTTTTCTTTTCCGGCCGACGGAGCGCGATGATGCGAACGGCATCTTCATCAGTAACGGTCACATGTCCGGTCATGGGTTTGAACCTCAAGCAATCGGCAATGGCAGGAGCGATCGAAATATCCTACATCATCCATGCGCCTACCCGAAACCGCTGAAGTGCCGTGACAGGGGATGCGGACCACCAGGGGCGAACGATGCAGCTCACCGGAATACATCATCTGACCGCGATTTCGGCGAAGCCGCGCGAGAATCTCGCCTTTTATACGGGCTTGTTGGGCATGCGGCTGGTCAAGAAGACGGTCAACCAGGACGCCGTCAGTGCCTATCATTTGTTTTACGCCGACGGCAAAGCCAATCCCGGCACCGACCTGACCTTCTTCGATTTTCCTGCCGCTCCGGAGCAGCGCGGCACCAACAGCATTTCCGCGACCTCCTTGCGGGTCGCGGGCGAGAAGACCCTTGGTTTTTGGCGCGACCGGCTGCGTCAGGCAGGCGGTCATGTCGGAGACATCGCCGAGGTCGATGGCCGGTTGAGGTTGCCGTTCGAGGACGGTGAAGGCCAGCGGCTGGTGCTGGTCGACGATAGCGGGGCGGGAACTGCCTCGCCGTGGGAAAAGAGCCCAGTGCCGGTCGAGTATCAGATCCGCGGGCTTGGTCCGATCGTGCTGAGTGTACACGAACTCGGGCGCACCGCTTTGGTGCTGACAACCGTCATGAATATGCGGCACGAGCGTACCTACGCCGCGCCGGATGGACAGGGCGAAGTCCAGGTGTTTGCGATGGGTGAGGGCGGACCTGCTGCCGAACTGCATGTGATCGAGCAGAAAGACCTGGCCGCGGCGCGGCAAGGCGCTGGCGGGGTTCATCACGTGGCGTTTCGTACGCCCGACGAGGCGCAATATCATGCCTGGACGCAGCGTCTGCGCGAACTTCGCATTCCCAACAGCGGCGAGGTCGATCGCTTCTATTTTCGCAGTCTATATTTTCGCGAGCCCAACGGCATCCTGTTCGAAATCGCCACCGACGGTCCGGGCTTTGCCACCGACGAGCCGATGGAGACCCTCGGCGAAAGGCTGGCGCTGCCGCCCTTCCTCGAGCCGCGCCGCGCCGAGATCGAGGCTGGTTTGAAGCCGATCGGTTAAGCCCGCGGCCCACAAGTAGCCTCAATCTCTCCGCGGGATTGCCTTGGTTTGGTCAAGCCAGGGTGGAGTCTGGGCCCACCGTATGCTTAGGGGATTCCGCAAACGAATTACCGGCCGCTTTGGAGCCGGTGATGGTGGAGGGCCAATGCCAACCGGGGTGAAGCCGAAAGCAACCGACTCGCACGATTTCGTCGTGATCCCGTCCGATCAGGTACGGGTCGCGCCGTCAGATGCTGAAATCACCGACCTGCTTCGCGCCGCGGCGCGGCAAAATTCCGAAGGCGGCCCTCGCGCCGCTGCCGATCCGTCTCCATCCGCGCCGTCGTCCGTGGTGGCGGTCGATACGACGTTTCGCGCCACCGCCGTCAACGACGGTGTGAGCGCGCGTAAGGGCTCGGTAGGCCGGCGGGCGCTGCGCGCCGTTGCTGCGCTTCTGTTGACGCTGGGAATCGGCGCCGCTGCGCTGAGCTGGCAGACGTTCGGTTACACGGCCAAGAAGGCGCTCTTCACATGGGCGCCGAAATGGGCGATCGCCGCTTCGCTGCCGCTCAACAAGCTCGGACTTGGCGCTGAATCCGCACCCGCGGACGAACCGGCTGGTGCGGTGCCGGCAGAAGCGGAAACTTCTGCATCCACCCCAAGCGCATCTGACAGTGGGACGCCCGCAAACGCTGCGGTGCCGGCAGCCGCTACTCCGTCGTCGGACACAGCACAACAGCTGCAATCGATGGCGCGCGATCTCGCCAGTGCCAACCAGGAGGTCGAGACGCTGAAGGCCAGTATCGCCGAGTTGAAGGCGAGCCAGCAACAAATGACGCGCGATCTCGCCAAAGTATCCGAGCAAGCCGCCAAGGCTAAGATAGCGGCCACGACGCCACACCCGCCCGTGCACAAGCCGGCGCCGGTTTATTCGTCGACATCAACCTATTCGCCGGCAGCAACGCCGGCGCCGCCGCCTCCCGCTTACCGGCCGGCATCGTCATCCTATCCGCCGACGCAAGCCGCCGCGGCTCCCGCTGCTCAACCTTATGTGTCGCAACCTCAGCCATATGTGCCGCCACCGGTTCAGCTTCAGCCCGAGCCCGGATTGGGACCAGCGCCTCGACCACCCATGCCGGTGCAGTAGCGTTTCTTTCCTGTGCGGCATTAACTAAGCGGGCCGGTCAGGCACCTCCGCCCGGAACCAATCAGTGTCCGGCGCGGTTACCGGCTATGTCTTCCCAGGAAAGGGAGAATGCCATGAAGATCGCAAGGATCGTTTCGGTCGGCGCAACTGCGCTTTTCGTCCTGAGTTCGGGGGCTCTCGCCCAACAAGCGCGCACGGGAACCATCACCGAAATCAACCGGCTCACCAACACGATCGCGATCCGGCAGGGGCAAAACGGCACGGTTGGCGCGAATACCGGGGGTGCCGCCGAGGAGTTCAAGATCGGAAGCGGGATTTCGCTGGACGGTCTCCATGCGGGTGACCGCGTCACCTTTACGGCATCCGGCTCCGACGGCACCAAGACGATTACCAAGGTCGACAGGCAGTAGCGAACCGTCGCCGCGGATATCGGCCTGCTCGGTTGTCTGCGGTTAACTGAGCAAGACGGCGTCCGCGCCGTTCACGGCCTCGGCGCTGTCCATCACGGTTTTTTCCAGCGCACCGGCCTGCACCGAAATGTTTTCGGCGAAGAATCTTGCCAACGTGACGTAGCGTTGCGGATCGGCTTCATGGTGGCCGCGCGCAGCCAAAGCTTCACTCGCCAGCATGCATCCGCCGAGCGTCGCGCCGAACAATCGCAAATAAGGAGTGGCGCCGGCGAGTGCCTCGTTGGGCGCCGAAGTCACGCGCTCGAGCAGCCAGCGGCTGGTGCGTTCGAGCGAGGCCAGTGCGTCGCGGAGTTTGGTGCCGGTGGTCCCGAACGCCGGATCGTTGGAAGTTTCGACCTGCTGGACGATACTCTTGAGCTCATCAAGCAGGGCCCAGACCGACTCCCCATTATTGGCCGCAAGTTTGCGCGTCACGAGATCGATCGACTGGATGCCGTTGGTGCCTTCGTAGATTTGCGTGATACGGGCGTCACGATAATGCTGCGCGGCGCCGGTTTCCTCGATAAAGCCCATGCCGCCGTGGATTTGCACCCCGATCGAGGTGGCTTCATTGCCGATGTCGGTGGAGAAGGCTTTTGCGATTGGGGTCAGGAGCGCAGCCCGTGCAGCCGCGGTCGCGCGCACCTTCGCATCCGTGGCCCGCATGGAAACATCGAGCGCCACGGCCGTGGCGTAGCAGATGGTGCGGGAGGCGGCGGTCATGGCCCGCATCTGCATCAGCATCCGTTTGACGTCGGGATGCACGATGATCGGATCGGATTCCGATCCCGGCCTGCCGACCGCGCGGCCCTGGCGGCGTTCCTGTGCGAAAGCTAATGCCTGCTGGTAGGCGCGGTCGGCAATGCCGACGCCTTGGAGTCCGACGGCGAGACGCGCCTGGTTCATCATCGTGAACATGCACAGCATGCCGCGATTTTCCTCGCCGATCAGATAGCCGATGGCGCCGCCGTGATCGCCCATGGTCATGGTGCAGGTGGGGGCGGCGTGCATACCGAGCTTGTGCTCGACGCCGCTTACATAGATGTCGTTGCGCGCGCCGAGCGAGCCGTCCGCATTGACGAGGAACTTCGGGATCAGGAACAGCGAAATACCCTTGGTGCCCGCGGGCGCATCGGGCAGGCGGGCGAGCACGAAGTGAACGATGTTGTCGCTCATGTCGTGGTCGCCATAGGTGATGAAAATCTTGGTGCCCTTGATGCGATAGGTGCCGTCCGCGGCCCGCTCGGCGCGGGTACGCAGCGCGCCGACATCGGAGCCCGCCTGCGGTTCGGTGAGTTGCATGGTGCCGGGCCAATCGCCGGAGACGAGCTTTTCGAGGTAGATCTGCTTCAATTCCTCGCTGCCGTGCGCCTCGAGCGCTTCGATCGCACTTAGGGTCAGAAGCGGGCAAAGGCCGAAGGAGATGTTGGAGGCGCTCCAGATTTCGGTGCAGACCGCATTGATCGCGAGCGGCAGGCCCTGGCCGCCGAACGCTTCCGGCCCCGATACCGCGTTCCATCCCGCCGCGGTCCAGCGCTTGTATGCATCGGGCCAGCCTGGCGCGGTGGTGACGCTTGAGCCGTCAAGCTTGATGCCATGCTCGTCGCCGACTTGGTTGAGCGGCGCCAATACGTCGGAGGCGAACCGGCCGGCTTCTTCCAGCACGGCAGAGGCGATGTCACCGTCGAAATCGCCGTAGTGGCCGGCCTTCACGGCGGCCTCAAGCCCAGCACCGTGGTTGAGGGCGAGCAGCATGTCGTTGATCGGCGCGCGGTAGGTCATGGGATCAAAACCTCGCATGGAGGAAAGACGAAAACCGTCTTCCCACGAAATGATGTGTCTCTCAACTCCCGCCAAAACCCCTGGAGCTTGCTGCACGCGCGAAAAAGCGCCGATCCGCCAGCAAAAACAACCGGCCGAATTCTATCTGATTTTCTGCTTCTACCCTGTTGAAATAACTCAACTCCGTCTATAGACCGGCGTGGCCGAAGCGCTTGAGTTCCGAAAAGCCTTTGCCTTTCGTTGTTCGGCTGTTGGGGCGTCGCCAAGTGGTAAGGCAGTGGATTTTGATTCCACCATACGGAGGTTCGAATCCTCCCGCCCCAGCCAGGTTTCAGCGAGCAAAATCAAACACTTTCCGAGTTGACGTTTTGTTCATTCTGAACGGCGTCTATAGTCGAATTCTGAACGCTTGTTTCCGATGCGTTCGCCAGCACATGCGCGTGCCGCTTCCGTGTAGCCGAGAGCGCGCGCGGAAGATTGCGCTTCGCATATCCCTCATAAGATTCCTTGGTTCGGTGTGCTGAGAGCGCGCGACCCTGGCCGTCCGTCAACTCGGCTTCCTCGAGTTCAGTCAGTCCACCGTGTCGACAGGCGTCCAGCGTGAAGAATGTCGGGAGCTCTAGCTCCTTCCGCATGCGCTGGACAATCTTCTGCATTCCCGAAAACGAAAACGGTTTGAACTTGCCTTCAGCGACTGCGCGCAAGATCATCGGTGTACCGCGACGCTTCAGACGCAGCAGCACAGCCTCGGCCTCTTCGTAGAACTTTATAACGGTGCCGTCCGCCAGTCGTTCTTCGAGTGGGTGCAGTACAATGGCTTTGGTCTTGTGGTGCTGAATTCGAATGACGGTTGGAGCTTTCGAATCGCGGTAGTCAGCCCACTTGATATGACCGGCGATCACGTTTTCCGGCCGCTGTAGCCACTCAAAACAAATAACGGCGATTGCAGCTGCCTCGACCTCTCCTGCCTCGATACAGCCATGCGCGAAGGTATAGACTTGGTCGCGCGTCACGGCCGGCTTGATCTGTTTCACACGCGTTTTGAGCGTAATGCCAACCCAAGGGTTTGGAATCTTGACTTCGAACTCGTCTGGAAAGAGCCGGTGCACCACGCGCCATGCCTTGCGGGCAAGCGCTATGATCTTCTCTGCCGTCCGTAGGCGCTCTCCCTTCGAGCCATCGATCAGCTTCTTGTAGATTTTGTCAGCCGCGCGAGGCGAAATAGATCGGATCAGTTTCGAGCCCGTTCTGTGTCCTTCCTTGTCAGGAAGATTGCAGAACTCGCTCATTGCCCATTCGTAATTCTTTCTCGATCTCGGTGCGACTTTCTCCAAATAGGCATTCGTCCGCTTATATTCGCGGAACAGCCAATCCACGGTGCCGATCGTCGGTGACGCCGTGGAGGAGATCGGCAATCCCTTACGTAGACGATCCCATTCGTCTATTTGCGCATTGAGAGTGGCTGCCCGCCCGCTATTCCCGTCTTCTCCGCACGCAACGACATAGCTCGTCCCAAGCGCCTCGTTGCTCACGGGACATCCGCGTTTGCGAAGTTTCATCGGGACGTTGAAATAAAATGCCTTCGGATCTTCGAGGCTTGGTTTTGCAATTACATAGCGAGGGAGTGATACCTTAACTTTCAGTAATCCTCTGCCGCGTCTGTTCGCAGCTCCTGGTACGCTGTGATTGCCCTGTCCAGATCGTCGATCAGCCATAGCTGGCGCCGTCCCTCTTTCACGCGCGGGTTAGGATATTCCTTGCCGACGCGTCTTAGGAAATCCTCAACCGTGCGCTCACCGCAGTAACCCGCGGCCAACTCAGACGCCATGCGACGCGGCCAGGAGCCGTTCGGAATTTTTGCAAGGCGTCTTGGGCGCGTCATTTGTGGCCGTCGTCTGCAACAGCGCTGAAGAAAAACCCGCGACCGTGGCCGAAATATTGCCACGAATGGTCAAGGTCGAAAAAGAGAGGCTCGTGCTCCCACGAAGTGAACAATGTCAGCTCGCGAGTGGCCCCAGCGCGACACTTGTCAGCGGCTGCCGTCTTTCTGTGCTTTTCCATGCCAGCGTCCTCAACGTCGAGCACAGACTGGGCGCTCAAGCGATCTTGACTCGTAGGACGACAAAAGAAAACATCGATCTAGCTGGAGGCCATCTTCCAGGATCGAATATTGGCGCGCTTTCGCAATCCCATTCGTAATCCGGCGTAAGTCAGCGAAGACAAGAGTAGGGGAAATACTTGCGCGCTTCAGACCTGCATTCAGCATTGCGATAGCTCACAATTTGTAGGGCATCCGGACGCCAGGATCGTCGGCTGAGAAATCCTTGGTATTTCTTGTGACCAATAGCATCGCGTGTGCTTGCGCTGTTGCCCAAATAATTGCGTCAGGCAATTTGATATGATGCTTGCGGCGAAGGTTGACGGCGCGCTCGGCAATCTCTCCGTCGAGCGCAATGACGTCGAAACTACTCAGAAATGTGCGCGTTGCAGCTTCTAAATCACTGGTAGCACCAACCATCACCTCCATCCACGAGACGATGCTAATCGCCTTTTCCGTGTAGCGCTGGAGTTCCGTGCGAGCTTTGGGAACGGCATTGAGGTAGTCGACGAGAATGTTGGTGTCGAATAGTGCCTTCACCATTCGCTACGGACTTTCTCCTGATACGCCAAGCCATCGACCTTGCGCTTGCCCCACAGGCCGAACGCATCGCCTTCCTGTTTGTCACGTTGCTTCGCGAGATAGTCATCGATCGCCTGACGGATCAGTGCCGCGCGAGATCGCTTCTCCTTCTTTGACAATTCGTCCAGCGCCTGAAGCTGGGTATCGCCTAGGTCAACCAACGTCCGCATAGCTTTCGCCCATTTGATATATGATATCTATATCATATATTAATTAGGCGAAAAATCAAGCCATCTTTCGAGATTTTTGCCAGGCTGAGCAGTCGTCCCTAGCTGGGACCACGTGCAAATTTCTGTGCTCACAAATTCTGCTATTCTTTCGCTTTCGGTCTCTAGTCAGTAGCTCGTGATCGCGTAAGTCACCGCGAAACCAAGCCTGCCGACTCTTAATCAGCGGGTCCCAGGTTCGAGCCCTGTTGCGCCGACCACGCAGTCTTCCTAAACTTAGATGTCAGAGACTGTGGGCGGAAAGGCCGCTTTTGCGGCCATTTTTCGCGGTTGTAGAGGGCCGCATTCTGTCTCCAATCTTCCCTCATGGTCTCCAAGGCGGTGTTTGCGCCTCTGTCTCCGGCGGCAAAATTCCTATTCCGCAGAGCGGGCTCCGGGGAATCGGCGGGCCGTTGCCTCGTGGGCAAGAAGTGCCAAAAGTCGAATGAGTGAACGCAGCTTGAGCCGGACAAGGACTACTTCGAGCTCAGCCCGAGGTCCTGGAATTGCCGGCTCCACAAGACGCTGGGATCGCGCAGGCGCTCGATGTTGATGCCGCGAGGGAGCCGTCCTTCGACCGCTGCCTTGACGAGCGCCGGAGCCAGGAACGCAAGCGAGAGGGTGAGATTGACTTGGCGCACCGTGCACCGCTCGCGCTTTGCCAGCTGCTCGGCGTCGATGACGGATCCGCTGACGATTTCATCAAGCCAGCGCCGACCCCGAGCAATTGCGCCAACCAGTCGAGCGCGACGTTCGGCCCGTTCAGGTCGGATATCCTCAGCCGTGGTCGCGCGGCGGAGGCATTAGCGTGGACGAAGGCGGTGATGACCAAGCTCGGGTTGACGATCAACGAGGCGAAAACCTCATTGAGAAACGCTCGACAGGAACGCTTCGACTTC
>Ga0210393_10000412_pt1 | contig 39062 bp, 29 predicted proteins | sample IncBWC27OmetaG_FD_160068 | JGI IMG/M metagenome (GOLD analysis project Ga0210393, IMG submission 160068) | Forest soil microbial communities from Barre Woods Harvard Forest LTER site, Petersham, Massachusetts, United States - Inc-BW-C-27-O ...
TTGCACGTGCGCATCTCCATTCCCCTTTCAAGACGCCAATTGGAATACGATGTGGACGATGGCGGTCGAATCCACTGTTTGGCCATCCTGTTGTGCCGGCTTGAAGCGAATCTGCCGCGCTGCTGCTTGCGCGGTCTCATCAAGACCGTAACCAAGACCTTGCACGACACGCAGGACCTTGACGTCCCCCGACGCCGTGAAAACTACCTGTAAGAGAACCTCGCCTTCGATATTCTTAGTCTTGGCTTCGTTCGAATACGTCGGTTTTGGCTTGAATAGAATTTCCACCGGCGTCGATTTCGCCGCGACGTTCGCCGTCTGCTTTATTTTCGGCGCTGCCACTGCGACATTTTCGTCGCCGAAACCTCCCTGCTGGACCTTGCCATGTGGCGGCCCGCCCGGGCTTCCCACCGCGACTCCGTTACCAAACCCGGTGCTGGCGATCACGCCCTTCGCTCCCTTCGCGCCGCCTGTCCCGTTGCCGGTGCCAGGCCCTGTGGGCATGTCGTACGCGCCTTGGATATTGATGTTCGCCGCCTTGTTTGTCTTGCCGTTGGCCGGCACGCCGTTGGGATCGCCGAATCCGCCCGTCTGCACCGCTTCGCGAGGTTTTTTCAATGTTGGAATCGCCGAGCTGCCCATGGACATCGGCGGAGTATGATCCGGGAAAGCCTTCGCCACTTCCGTCATGTCGGGCGGAGTTTCTTTACGCACAGCCGGTTTCTTGACGATTGGGGCTGTGGCCACCACCGGCGCGTAAATTCGCGGCTTCGGCAATTCCACGACCGGTTCCGGTTTTGGCTTGGGAATTACCTTAACGACTTCGCGCTTCACTGGAACAGGTTTCGGCGCTGGCTGCACCGGCTGCGGTTTCCAAGCTACGATCGGAGGCGCTTCGATCGGCGTCGTCCAGTAGCGCTGCACAATATCGAGCTTTTGCGGCAGCAGCAGGGGTATCACCACCAGCAAGATTACTGCCGCGATCTGCAGCCCAAATCCGGCGCTGAACAGGTCCCAACGAAGTTCGGCCTCCGGTAACAGCGATGCATTAAAGACAGCTCGATTTGTACTGTGCGACATAACGATCACCAGGATCCTTGAATCAAGAAATTAAGATGCGTCGAGACAGAATTGCGGCTTACAGTTCATTAGTACTAGAACGAGGGGCTGGGGAAAATAGAACTCGAGTACTATTCTACCCCCAGTCGTGTTGAAAGCGATAACCCAAGCTCTGGGGGTAGCTGGAACGTTAGCCCCTCGGCGGATTCGTTGCGGAAAGTCGAACCACATGGATGCTCCCATGTATTAACTTAACCCGACCGGAGGGGTCAGTCGGGAATTATAATGATTGAATGTGGCGTAAGTGAAGGGGCACGACCGTGGCCGGCCATGCCCCCTGCTCACGCTGTTTCTTTACGGAACTGCTACAGCTTAGTGCGGCTGGACGACTGAATATCCCGTCACGCCGCCATGATTTACCAGCAACAACAAGGGCTGATTCGCTGCCGATGCGACCGCCTGCCGGTATTCGCTCAGGCTCCGCACCGGTTTGTGGTTGATCTCCTGGATTACGTCTCCGCGACCGATCGGAGGCTGCGCCGCAGCCGCTGGGCTGGACGGGTCCACGGAGGTAACCACCACTCCGTGAGCTCCCGCGCCCAAGTTAAGCTGCTGGGCGATCTCCGGCGTCAGCTCGTCTACTTCCACTCCCTCGAGTCCACCGCCGCTCTCGGTTCCGTTGCTCTCTTCGGCTTGCGCTTTTTCCGGCAGTTCGCCCAGAGTCACTGTGTAGGGTTGCGTTTTTCCGTCCCGCCAGACGTCCAGCTTCACCGCAGTGCCCGGCGCCATCTGCGAGATTCGCAGCCGCAGGTCAACGTAGTCGCTAACCGGCTGCGCGTTGAGCTTGACGATCACATCGCCCTTCTGCAATCCGGCCTTCGATGCCGGCGTATTCGGAGAGACGTCGCCAATCAGCGCGCCGCCGCTCAGGTTGTAATTGAAAGCCTTGGCAATTTCCGGCGACAGGTCCTGAATGTGTACGCCCAGGTATCCGCGCACTACTTTGCCGTGCGAGAGAATTTGATCCATCACCGGCTTCACCATGCTCATGGGAATCGCAAATCCCACGCCTTCGTTGCCGCCCGAACCGTGTGAAAGAATGGCCGTGTTGATACCCACCAGGTTGCCGTGGATATCAATCATCGCGCCGCCCGAATTTCCCGGGTTGATCGCCGCATCGGTCTGGATGAAGTTCTCGTAATCCTCAATTCCCAGTTGTCCGCGGCCGGTGGCGCTGACGATTCCCATCGTGGCCGTCTCGCCGATTCCGAACGGATCGCCAATCGCAAAAATCAAATCTCCCACGTTGAGCTGTGAAGAATCGCCCAGCGGAAGAGTCGGTAAACCACTCGCTTCGATTTTCAGCACCGCGATATCCGTCTTGGGATCGGCGCCTACTAGCTTGGCCTTAAATTCGCGCTTGTCGCTCAAATACACTTTGATGTCCGAAGCGCCGTCAATCACGTGATTGTTGGTCAGAATCGTTCCATCCGTTGTCACAATTACGCCGGAACCCAAAGCCTGCTCGCGCTCTGCGTGCGGCTTTCCGCCGCCGAACTGATCGCCGAAGAATTGGCGGAACATCGGATCGTTAAAAAATGGCGACATCTGGTTCCCCTGCGGCTTCACCATTTTCGATGTGCGAATGTTTACGACCGCGGGCAGCGCGGGCTTGATTACCGCGGAAAATCCGTTCGCGAAATTTCCAAGGCTTACCGGCAGCGCGTTTTGCGCGATGGCGATTGGCTCTCGGGGCGAGCCCAGAACGGTGTGACCCGCCCAGTCTCTGAATCCCTGCGAGAGGAGGGCTCCCCCCGCGAACGCCGCGATCACCACGACGGTGGCTACCCAGCGGCGAATACTGAAGCTACTGCGTTCCATGGCTGTCTCTCCTTAATATCGTCTTCTCTGAACTTTCGATTATATCGCGCGGAGCGCTACGTTGGCACTACGGCGAATATGGTATTTGACGTAACAGCCGGAAATAAGTGTTTCTATGCCCCGGCGGGAAACCCGGTTCTTTCCCCGCTATATAGATGCAAAGAATACGCTTGGGGTTCCCTGAGCGATTTCGTTCCTCATCCGTCCAAAGGCGCGGCTCTGGTATCCTTATATAGTGTGCTGCACCGTGTGTGCCGCAACGGGTGGCACCCAGACGCGGCGCCGCATCACGGCCGCCGGATTTTCTGCCCCGGGATTTTCCCGACACTGAAATTGAAAATGAAAAGGAGCTCTGGCATGATCCGAAAAATCCTCGCGCTGGTATGCAGCGCGGCGTTCTTATTGATGACAGCGCGACCGGCAATCCCCGCTCCTGGCGAACGGCGGCCAGCGCCTACTGCGGACGACGACGCCACCTTGAAAGCTCTGGTCGCCATTGCCGGCGCCGGAGCCATGCAGGCGCACGCCTACCAGGACCTGGAAGAATTGAGTGACGACATCGGCGCGCGCGTCACCGGCTCGCCCGACGCGGCTCGCGCCATCGCCTGGGGCGTGGTGAAGATGAAAGCGATCGGCTTGGAAAATGTTCACACCGAACCTTGGAAAATTTCGCGCGGCTGGACGCGCATCTCCGCGGACGCCGAACTGGTCGCGCCCATCCGTCGCAAACTGATGGTCGATTCGCTCGGCTGGGTCGGGTCCACGGCGCCCGGAGGCGCCGAAGCCGACGTCATCGCCGTGAACGCTTACCAGCTACAGGACGAACTGAAAAATAATTCCGGCAACTGGCGCGGAAAGATTCTGCTGATCGTGCAAAAAGGCGAAGCGCCCAAAGACCGCATGAGCGCGTTCGTCCAGTTTGGCGGTTTTTTGATCGCTGCGCATAAATCCGGCGCCGTCGCCGTCATCGGCGGCCAGGGCGGCCGCAAGAGCACTGGAATGCACCTTACCCACACCGGCGCTCTCGGCTTTGATGCTTACTATGACATTCCCGTCGTCAGCATGGCCGCGGAAGATCAGGAACAACTCGAGCGCTACCTCGATCGCGGTCAGTTCGTGCGCCTGAAAATGAATGTGCAGAACCGCGCCACCGATGGTCCTGTGGATTCGGCGAATGTCGTCGGCGAAATTCGCGGCACGCAAAATCCCGAGCAAGTGATTGTTGTCGGCGGACACCTGGATTCCTGGGATCTTGCTTCCGGAGCCACGGACAATGGTTGCGGAACCGCAGTGACGCTCGGCGCGGCCGAGGCCATCGTCAAATCGGGATTCAAGCCCCGCCGCACCATCCGTTTCGTTCTGTTCACCGGCGAAGAGGAAGGTTTGCTCGGCTCACTCGCTTACGTGAAAGCGCATCAGAGCGAAATGGCCAACCACGTCGCGGCGCTGATTCTCGATAACGGGCAAGGCCCAGTCGTCGGCTTTCAACTCGGCGGCCGCGCGGACCTGATTCCCGCCGTTCAGAAATTCGCGAATTCCCTGCAGGCGTTTGGCGATCTACAAGTGGATGATGACGTGGAATTCGGCACCGACACCGGCCCGTTCACCCTGGCGGGACTTCCCGGCATCAACCTCAACCAGGATTCCCCGGATTACAAGTACACGCACCACTCCGCCGTGGACACTTTCGACAAAGTGAAGGCGGATATTCTGGATCGCGACGCCACGGTGATGGCCCTCGCTGCATTCTGGATCGCCGACCGCCCCGAGCGTCTGGCGAGCCCGTGGCCGCAGGAAAAAACCGCTGAAATGTTAGTCAACAAACACGAGGACGGCATCCTGAAAGCGTTCAATCTCTGGCCATTCGGCAATCTGGGAACCGCGCCAGCAACCCAATAGCCAATCACCATTGCGCGCGGGATTTTTTCCCACTCGCAAACTTAACTAATTAATCGCGCGATCAAAAACGCCGCGGCCGCCGCCAGGCCGCCCACCAGAACCGTCTGCGTCCCGCCGCGCAATGGCTTCACTCCGGTGAAATGTCCTTTGATCGCGCCAAATCCAAACAGCGCCAGCAGTGTCACCGCGACAGAATAGATCAGCGCCAAATGCAGATCGTGATGGATCAACATGTACGGCGCCAGCGGCACCAAACCCCCGGCAATGTACGACGCGGCAATCGTCGCGGCGCTGCGTGTGGCCCGCGCGGGGTCCGGCGGTTCCAATCCGAGTTCGAACCGCATCATGAAATCCACCCATTTTTTCTGGTTTGCGGTGATCGTTGAAACAATCGGCGTCATCTGCTCTTGCGTCAGACCGTAATCGCGAAAAACTTTCGCCACTTCTTCCGTTTCAATTTCCGGCAGCTCTACCGTCTCGCGATATTCGCGGTCCAGTTCCGATGCATAATGTTCCGTATCGGTCTTCGCAGCCAGGTACCCGCCCAATCCCATGGCGATCGATCCAGCCGCAATTTCCGCCAGCCCCGCCGTCACCACGATGCCCGTGGATGCCACCGCGCCCGTCAGTCCGGCAGCCAGCGCGAAGGGAACGGTCAGTCCGTCCGACATTCCAATAACAATGTCGCGCACCGCAGCCGTCGCGGTGAAATGCTTTTCCACGTGTTCGACCGATGGCATCCTCGACTCCCTCGCTTCACCCAATATTTCCAGCTGCCCGTACCCCTGTTCCCCGGCAGGCGCGTATAATTATGGGGCAGGAACCGCAAAACAGGAGGTACATTATGACCGCAACTTCTACAGGACAAGGAGCCGCTCCGCAGATGACTTTCACAGTGCCGCCTTTGCCGTATGCATTCGACGCTCTGGAACCCTACATAGACGCGAAAACCATGGAAATTCACCACGACAAACACCACGGCGCCTACGTCACCAACCTGAATAAGGCGCTCGAGGGCCACGCCGACCTGCAGAAACTTTCCGTCGAAGAATTGCTCGCGCAGATCAACAAAGTACCGGACGCGATCCGCGCCGCGGTGCGCAACAATGGCGGCGGACACATGAACCATTCCATGTTCTGGAAGATCATGAAGAAAGGCGGAGGCGGCGAACCCGGGGGCGAACTGGGCAAAGCCATCAGCGCCGCATTCGGCAGCTTCGCGGACTTCAAAACAAAGATCAACGATGCGGGCGTCAAGCGCTTCGGCTCCGGCTGGGCCTGGCTACTGTTCCGCGACGGAAAACTCGTCATCGAGTCCACCGCGAATCAGGACAATCCCATCATGGACGGCGGAAAGGCCTTCTTCGGTGTGGACGTCTGGGAGCACGCTTACTACTTGAAGTATCAGAACCGCCGCCCCGAATACCTCGAGGCCTGGTGGAACACCATCAACTGGGCGCAAGTGGAAGAAAATTTCGCCCACGCCAAGAAGTAAATCCATTCTCAGCCACTTTTCGATTTGCAGGGGCGGGTCCACCGCTCGCCCCTGCAATCTTTCGCCGCGTTCTTCTTTGCTTTCGTAGCGGCGGCATTCAGAGTCTGTGTCAGAAATCGAGCATCTTTGTGGGTCGTGGCTTTCGCCACGACCTAAGCCGCAAAGTCCGTGCGGCCTTAGCCGCTGAAGTTCCGCCTTTGGGGTTGCCATACAGGCCCTAAAGGCGGGAGCAGTTGCCTTGGCCTTCATCACGCCCCGGGCAAAATCCAATGCTCCAGCGCAAGAATTGCGATCGCCGCGAGTGTTGTGATCAGCGTCACGATGAATCCCACGCGTGCGAACTCCCAAAATGTAATTTTCACCTTCTTGCCCGCCTGCTGCAGCACAATCAAATTCGCCACGGAACTGAATGGCGTCGCATTGCCAGCAAGCGTGCTGGTAGAGGCCACCGCCAGCCAAATGTAATGCGTGTTCGGAAACGAAGGCACCAGCGGACGGAACAGTAGCACTGCGGGCAGATTGCTCACCAGATTCGAAAGAATCAGCATCACGCCGCTCACCGCGAATAATTGCGACGTCATTCCGCCCTGCAGCCACGCCTGAAAATATCCGATCACGCGTTCCAGCGCGCCCGAGGCCTCAAATCCCTTGATCACCACGAACAGCGACGCGAAAAATAACAGCAGCTCCCAATCCAGTCGCTGATAAATGTTCTGCGCCTTTACTCGTCCGATGATCAAGATGAATGCGCCCACCGAAATCGCCACCAGTGGAAACGAGTAGCCCAGAATCCACAGCACAATCACGAGCGCCGCCGCGATGCAGCATTTGATCAGCAGGACACGCTCTATTTTCACCGGGAGTGACGGCGGTCGGCGTTTCAGCGGGTGGTGAATAATCTCGCGGCGGAAGAAAAGAGCGAGCACGGCGACATTGATCGCCATTCCCACCACTGAAACCGGCGCTAGATGCGCCAGAAATCCCAGAAACGAAAAGTGCGCCGAAACTCCGATCACCGCGTTCTGCGGATTTCCCGTCACCGACATCGCCGATCCTATGTTCGCGGACGTGGCTACTGCGATCAAATATGGAATCGGCGGCACTTCCAGCCTTTGCGTCACCACCAGCACGATCGGAGTGAAAATCAGGCAAATCGTATCGTTCACAAAAAACGCCGCCAGGATCCCCGTCGCGAACACCAGCAGCACCAACAACTGGAAGCGCGTTCGCGCGATCGCCGCCACGTGCACCGCGATCCAATCGAAGAATCCCGAAATCTGAAAATGCGCCACCAGGATCATGATGCCCAGCAGGAAAATCAAGGTGTTCCAATCGATCGTCTGGTACGCCTCGGCGAGCGGCACCGCGCCCACCAGCACCATTGCTACCGCGCCACAAAAGGCCGCCGCGGTGCGATCCAGGTGGCTCCCGCGTCCGCTTTCCACCGCGATCAAAATGTAAGTGGCCAGAAAAATCGCGACGGGAATCCAGTGGCTCTGCGCGAAAGTGGAGGTCATCTGATTCATTTTCCGAAAGATCGAGCCCCGGGCTCGAAGGCGGTGAGCTTAACGTGCCTCTACTGCGGCTGAAAAGTGATTCTTTGTTTTCTGCCGTGTTTTTCTGTGGCCGCCAGGGGGAATATCGCGCGTCAGCGTTATTCCGAGCCAAGAAATGCGAAGCGCAGCAGAAAAATGCCCGACAGCACCCAGATCAGCGGGCTGATGTCCCGATATTTTCCCGCGCCAATCTTCAAGCAGGTGAACGATAGCAGGCCCAGACTCAGCCCAGTGGCGATGCTGAACGTCAGCGGCGTCGCGACCAGCGTGAGGAACGCGGGGAAAGCCTCGCTGAAATCGTCCCAGCGAACTTTAGCGATCGAGCCGCACATCAGCGCGCCTACCAGAATCAGCGCGGGCGCCGTCGCGTACGTGGGAATCGCGGCCACCAGCGGCGCGCAAAACATCGCCACGAAAAAAAGTCCGGCGATCACCAGATTCCCCAATCCTGTGCGTGCGCCAGCAGCCACACCCGCGGCGCTCTCGATGTAACTTGTCACTGTGGACGTCCCGGTCAGCGCGCCCACCATCGTTCCGAACGCATCCGCGAGTAAAGCACGGCTGGCGCGCGGCAATTTTCCATCGCGCAGAAATCCGCCCTGCTCGCACACGCCCACCAAAGTGCCGACGTTGTCGAACAAGTCCACGAAGAAAAATACGAAGATCAATTCGCCCAGGCCCAGCCGCGCCGCCGAACGCAAATCCAGTTTCAGAAATGTGCCCGCAGGATGCGGCCAAGAAAATAACCGCCCGGGCAAGTGCGCCAGTCCCAGCGGGATACCCGCCAGCGCGATGGCCACAATTCCCAGCAAAATCGCGCTGCCCACTTTCCGAATCATCAAAATAGCGATCAGGATCACCCCAGCGGCCGCCAGCAGCACTTCCGGATCGGAAGTTTTTCCAAACGCCACAAAAGTCGCCGGATTCGCCACGATAATTTTCGCGTTCCGTAGTCCTACGAACGCGATGAACAACCCAATTCCCGCGGCCGTTGCATGCTTCAGGCAATCAGGGATGCCGTTCACAATGTGCTCGCGCACATTCGTCATCGTCAGCAGCACGAACAACAGCCCGGACAAGAACACCACGCCCAGCGCCGTCTGCCACGGCACCCCGCGCCCGATCACAATCGAGTACGTGAAGTACGCGTTCAGCGACATTCCCGGCGCCAGCGCGATCGGATAATTCGCCCAAAGTCCCATCACCAGCGTGGCCAGCGCCGCCGAAATACACGTCGCAAACAGCACGCCTTCCACCGGCATGCCGCCCTCCGCCAGAATTCGCGGGTTCACGACGACCACGTACGCCATGGTCATGAACGTCGTCAACCCAGCCAGCAGTTCGCGGCGTACGGTGGTTTTGTTTTCGGCGAGGTGGAACACGCGCTCGAGCAAAATGCTTCTCCCAGCCTAAAAGTGCGCAACTATAGGCCGCAGGCCGTCCGCCGTCAATGCCATAACAGGTATGGGATGAATTCAGAATGCAGCGGCGTCGCCACTGCAAAATTGTTGCCCAGGAACAAAGTCGGAAAAGTTGCGAGAAATCATCACACTCGTGCGCGCGAAAAGAACTACCGGCTCATGGACATCACGAAAAACTTCATGAACTTCTCGGCGTCCACTTCCGTCTGCACCGACGCAGGATGCACACCTGCCGGTGGCATCAAATGTCCTATCCATTTTTCGCGATCCACCGGCCTCGGACCGCTGTAAGGCAAAAAGAATGTTGGAATTTCTTCCGGTTTCTTCCATACCACGGTCTGGCCGTACGTGGTGCCGTGATCAATGTCCACATCCAAGTACATCGTCTCCGATTTTTTGATCACCGTCGGATCGATCAACGACGCCACCAGCAATTCGTCCCACATCATGGACCACATCGATGTCCCCGCGGGCGGCTGTGCCTGCAGATACTCTTGCTTCACATGCGCGGCCAGCGGGCCGCCCGCCTTCACGATCTGCTCCATCAGCGCGGCGCTGGACCACACCTGCGCACCGGCTTCGTATGGGCTCACGACCATTTCTTTCCACGGCTCGCGTAACACGATGAACGCGGCCTCCGGGTCCCACCACCAATTCAATTCCGATCCTTCCCGCAAATTTCCACCCATAATATAAATCGCTTTCGTCAGAGGCACGATCGCCGGGTCCATGCGCACCGCCAGGGCCAGATTCGTGAGCGGCCCGGCGCAATACAAAACGACTTCCCCGGGATTCGCACGAATCGTCTCAATAATGAAATCCGCCGCGCGCCCGGGCCTCGCTTTCACTTTCGGAAAGCCCCCAGGCGGCGCCCACGTTTCGCTCGGCTTTGGAGCATCGGGATTGAACGAACCGCGCCATCCAACGATCGAACCAAATAAAGCCTCGCGCAGCTCCACTTCGTGTTTCGAGTTCACTAAAGGATTCTCCGCACCCTTGACGACCGGCACATCCGTCCGCCCGGTCAGCTCGGTGGCCCATAACGCGAACACCGTCGCCGGTTCCACCCATTGATCGCCGCTCACCGTGGTGATCCCCAGCAGATTGATCTCCGGCGCACGCAGCAACATCAAGAGCGAAAGGAAATTCGTTCCCTGCGGCCCAGCGCTATCCTGATCTGCGATCACTTTTATTTTTTGCGCTTGTATCTTCTGCAACTGCGCCGCAGCCGCTGTGCACAACGACAGCGAGAGCGCGAGTAGCGCGCAGAGTGTGAGCGCCGCACTCGTTCTTGTTTTCATGGATTTAGATTCCTCCTGGCCGCGGCTGATGCAAATCCCAATTCGTCGCCTTAACGGCGCAACTATACCCTGTCGCGCTCGCTACCGCGCTTTGTGCCTGCGAAAATTCCACATGGAAGCCGAGCGGCAGAAGCGCACCAACAAAACGCAGGGCAAGTTTCAGCAGCTGTTCCCCCCATGCCAGTTCGGCGAATTCCCGGCGTACGTCAGCGAGAATGCGAATCTATATCACAGCGCGCTGCCGCGCCCGCGCGACTTCGTGTGCATGGATCGAAGTGGCCTTGTGAATCGCCCCATCGAGCCGTCCCCATAGAGATTCGGCGGCGCCGAAGCGAAGTGAAGCGGGCAGCTTTTTCCAGCGTCGCCGCCGTATCTCTGTCGCCGCTGTATCTCTTGCGCCCTCGTCATTGAGCCTGTATGGTACGCCATGCACGCGCCCGCAAATTTTGGCGAAACGCAGAATCAGCCTTCCGACGCAACCTCGCCCCAGCAAAATCCTAAAGTCGCCGGATACGGCCTGCGCCGCGGCGCTCTCTCCCCGCTCGAAACTCTGGCGCAATCGGTCTCCACAATCGCTCCAACCACGACTCCGGCCGCCACCATTCCTCTGGTTTGTGCGCTCGCCGGCAACGGCACTTGGCTCGCATACCTGCTGGCAACGATCGCTGTGCTCCTGGTAGCGTTGTGCATCGCGCGCTTTGCAAAATATTCGGCCTCGCCCGGTTCGCTCTACACCTACGCTTCCATGATCCTGCCCCCGTGGCTGGGCGCGACGGCCGCCTGGAGTTTGCTGCTCGCCTATGTGGCCACGGGCTCGAGCGTCATCGGCGGTTTCTATCACTTTGCAAATCTTCTCTTGCGCGACGCCACCGGCCACGAAATCTCCGCCGTGCTTCTGGTCCTGATCGGCACCGGCATCTCCGTATGGATCGCCTACCGCGATGTAAAAATCTCCGCGCGATTGATGTTGTGGATGGAAGCGATTTCCGTCGCGGTGATCGTCATCGTGGTTGCGCTCGTGCTGGTGCGTCACGGCTTGCAACTGGATTGGGAACAATTGAAATTGCGCGGCATGACGGGCAGCGGCCTGCGGCTCGGCCTGGTGCTCGCGCTCTTCAGCTTCGTCGGGTTTGAGAGCGCCACCACGCTGGGCGCCGAAGCGCGCAATCCGTTGAAAACGATTCCGCGCGCCGTGATTCAATCCGCCATCGTCGGCGGCGCATTCTTCACGGTCTGCGCGTATACCGAGGTTCTCGGCTTCCGCACCGCCGGCCAAGATTTAGGAACCAGTCCGGCGCCCATGCATGTGATCGCAGCTGTGGGCGGCGTTCCTCTGTTCGGATTGCTGATTGACATTGGCGCGTTGGTCAGCATGTTCGCCGGAACGCTCGCGTGCATCACCGCGGCCGCGCGCGTATTGCTGCTCATGGCGCACAATGGCCTGGCGCACGGCTCGCTTCGCACCACGCATGCGCGTAACGAAACTCCCAGCTACGCAGTCGTCGTTACCGGAATCGCGGCGGTATTGCCGGTGCTTGTGCTGGCGGCGCGTGGCGCGAGCGGCCTGGACGTTTACGGTTGGCTCGGTTCGCTCGCGACCTACGGTTTCATCGTGGCCTACGCGCTAGTTTGCATCGCTCTGCCGCGTTATCTGCGCAACCACGGTGCTTACACGCTCGCCGCGCAAATTCTCTCCGGACTCGCGGGGCTCGCCATGCTGCTGGCGCTCGCCGGCAACCTCTATCCAGTTCCCGAAGGCCCTTACGGGAAGCTTCCCTACATTTATCTCGTGTATCTCGCTGCAGGGCTGCTCTGGTTCGCGATAAACAGCCGCGGCAAAAATACGCTAGAGGAAAAAGTCTAGGCCTGCTCCTCCGCATCCGGCTGCGCTACCAGCAGCAACACAATCCCAATCACCGTGAACATGCGAACCGCCACTTCCTGGCCGTTCCACAATTTCGACTGCCACATCAGAAACCATTCTCCGCCAACGGTCAGAAAAGCCACCAGCCACATCAGCAAGGCTACCGTCAGCCCGATGACGGAAATTCGTTTGGCGCGATGAAACGCCGAAGCATTGCCACGCAACGCGCGCGCCAATCGCAATCCGCCCCACCAGCACAGGATCATGGCCAGCATTTCCCACACAATGAGCGACAAATAAAAGACTTCGTGCCAAGCCGGCTGGTTCAGCGCGCGCCACATCCCGCGATTTCCGGGAAATGTCGAGTCCATCATCAGCACGTGACGCACAAACTGATAGTTCGAGTTGTAGTCGGTAGCGTTGTCGAACACCAGCAGCGTGTAATACAGGGCCACGGCAAACACCATCGCCATTTTGGCTGCGCGCAGTGTCATGCAATTCTCCCGCGAGCACGGATGGTATCGCATCGCCGGCCCGTCGCACGCAGGAATCTGGAACTTCCGGCGCAGCAAACCGCGAAACATCCGCCGTGTGCCGATGCTCCTTGTGGAATTCAGCCATAGAAATAATTGATACCTGCCATAGATTAAAAATACTTCGCAGCGGCACGAAAAAAGCGTACCTTCCCTGCATCTTCGGGGTGATGTAAAGAACCTGGGCAGCATCTTTCATAAAACGCAAAAATATTCCGTGCGAGCTTTCGGACGGCATTCTCGTTCGGAGGTCTGTCCGCATCGATCGGAGGAACAAATGTTGCTGAGAGTCCGGCTCTCGACTTTCTTTCTGGCTGCGTGCATTTGCGTCGCTCTGGCATTCGCGCCAGGCGCGCGTTCGCAACAAACCCTGGGCGGCGTCACCGGAACGGTCACTGATACATCGGGCGGCGTGTTGGCAGACACAGTGGTGACGCTCGTCGGCGATCAAACCGAACTCACGCGAACGCAGAAAACCAATTCCAGCGGCTCCTTCGAATTTGTGAACTTACCGATCGGCACTTACACCCTCACCTTCAGCCACGACGGTTTCGAAACGCAGAGAATTCCCTCCATTCTCGTGCAGGCCGATCGCACGGTGAGCTTGAACCCTTCGCTGAAAGTCGGCCAGGTGGGAACGACCATCACCGTCGAAGAATCCCCGCTGCTCAACGCGGTGGACACCACGAACGGCTACGTCCTCGATAAAGCGGAACTCGAAGCCATCCCGCTGCCAACTGGCAGCTTTACGGGTCTGGCCATTCTTTCGCCCGGCGTGAGCGCGGAATTGCCGGCTGGCACGGGCGCGAACGCCGGCCTCGGCAACCAGCCCATCTGGGCCAACGGCCAGCGCGACACCAGCAACACATTCTTGTTGAACGGCGTGGACGCCAAGAATTTGTTTAACGGCAAGAGCACCAGCCAGGTGGCCTCGGCGCGCATCGTGAACAACACGGGCGTCAGCGGCGCTGCCAGCGGCAACGGCGGCGTGATTCAGAGCACCGCGTCGCCTTATCTCGCCGTCGGCCAATCCCTGCCCACTCCCGCTCCGGAAACCATTCAGGAAGTTCGCGTCAATACTTCGATGTACGACGCGCAGCAGGGTTCCACCAGCGGCGCGCACATTGATATGAGCACCGCTTCTGGCACCAATGCAATTCACGGCACCACCTACCTGCATCGCGGAACAGACTGGCTCAACGCCGCGCCCTTCTTTTTCAATCAGGACCCCAATCTTCCCAACAATCTGAAAGTTCCCGAACTCCATCGCTATACCTTGGGCGGAGCCGCAGGCGCACCGATCATCAAGAACAAGCTTTTCGCTTATCTCGGCTACCAGCACGTGCACAGTTCCGATCAGGAGATCGGCATCGGGCGCGTCACCGTTCCGTTCGATTTCGCGCCCGCCGGAAACGCCGCGGATGGCGTTCCCTCGTGCGGCGCCACCCGCGCCACAGCGACCCTCGCTCCTTGCCTGGCTGCCATCTCCAACAACGGTTTCAACTCGACCGGCTCTAATCTGAACGGAACCGTTGGCACGGGACCAAACCAGATTAGTCCGATTGCTTTGGGCATCTTTCAGTACAAATTACCTAACGGCCAATTCCTCGTACCATGGAATGATGGCGTCGTCCCCACCATCAACTTTCCGGAGAATGCCCTCGTCCCCGGCACGGCATATTTTCTGTCCGATCAAGCGGTCAGTAATCTCGATTGGATCGTTAACTCCAAGGACACTTTGGCTCTGAAGTATTACTACCAACACGATCCCAGTGTCGCGCCCTACGCCTATTCCAGCCTACCCGGATTTACGCAGCACCTCGATGCCGGCAGTCAAGTCGCGTCGATCACCAACACGCAGATGATCACGACCAACCTGAACGTAGCCGAGGTGTTCGGCTTCATCCGCGAGAAAATATACAGCACCATCGGGCAACCGTTCACTCCCACGCAATTCGCCAGCTTCGTCGAATCTTCCACCGGAGCAACTCCGGCGCAAGCCACAATTAATACCTTCGGGTCCAATTTCTTCCCCGGCATAACCATCGTCAACATGCTGGGTTTTGGATCCAATAACTCAGGTTGCCCACCCGTAAAGGTTGATCCGAACTGCGTCCCTACGCCCGTCAACGAATCGCCAATGACCATCGGCCAGGGAGCTGCATCGCAAGGAGCCAACACCGGGATTTTCCAAAATCGCTTTATGCCCTCCGCCAATGCCACTTGGAATCGCGGCAAGCATACGCTTTCTTTCGGTGGAACGTACTCCTACACCCAGTTAAACACCATCGACAATAGACCCGGAACCGGCATGATCGGGACGGCGGATCTTTCGCAGTTCCTGCAGGGATTCGTTACGCCCTACACGACGGATGGGTACGTCACCACCAACGTTTTACAGGGCAATGCGAACCGTTATCTGCGCGCAAATGAATGGGGCCTTTACGTTCAGGATAAATTCCAGTTCCGCCCCAACCTGAGTTTCACAGTTGGACTGCGTTTTGACGATGACGGCGGTCTATCCGAAAAGTACGGACGTATCTACAATTTTGATCCCGCGGACTACAACTACAATGCTACGACTGACACGCTCCTCTCGAACGGAATCGTCGTCGCCGGCAACAACCCGCAGTTCGCCAGCAAGGGGGTCAGCCCTTCCACTCTCACCGGCCGCCAATGGGGCCTGGCGCCGCGCTTGGGATTGGCTTGGAGCCCCAGCAGATTTAACAACAAGCTCGTCGTGCGCGCGGGCTGGGGCATGTACTACGACCGCGGAGAACTCTTTACGTATCTTTCACCGGGATTTGCAGCGGGCGTCGTCACCGGCGGACCGTTCGGCGTCAACCAGGCCCCACCATTCGTCAGCGCGCAGGAGTGCACCCCATCTTCGTTCTATGATTTTTACATCCCGACATGTGATTCCGGCACGTATGGGTTAACCAACCCATGGGGAACCACATTGGGCCCTCCACCAACAGGTAATCCTGCGTCCATTAATAGTTACCTACCGAATACCGGAGTGCCGGGAGTTGGTATCGCCGCTGGCATCCTCGAAGGGCAGCCGCTCTTCCCCTTCGGCGTTTACAACCGGACCAATAAGCTGCCGTACACCATGAATCAAACCCTCGACGTTCAGTGGCAGCCGCGCAACGACATTGCCATCGACGTCGGCTACGTCGGCAACTTTGGCCGTCACGAAGTCATTCCCGTTCCGTTCAACCAGGCCCAGATCGCCACGCCCACCAACCCCGCGCACAAGGGCACGCCTCTCCAACAGAGCTATACGTATGGTTACACCGTACAGCAGCCCGGTTGCTCCGCAGGGCCTACGGCCTGCGCCATCTTTCTTCCCGACGGCACCCAGATGTTGAACAATTACGAAGGAGGCAACGCGGACCTTCGTGTTCCGTATATCGGATATTCGTCCGAGGCGCTTTCGTACAATGCCGCGGGCGTCTCGGCGTATAACGCCTTGCAGGTTCATGTGGAAAAACGCGTGAGCCACGGACTGCAGCTGGGCTTCTCCTACACGTATTCGCACGCGTTGGACGAACAGAGCGCGATGGGATTGTTTTACAACGGAAATAATCCGCTCGATTTGCGCTCCGGTTACGGCAACTCGGATTTTGACCGCACCCACGTGATCAATTTTTCGTACCTTTATCAAATCCCGAACAAGTTCAGCGAATCTTCCTGGAAGGGTAAGGTTGCGGACGGTTGGGCCATCGAGGGCATCGGAGTTTTCCAGAGCGGCCAGCCGTACAGCATAGTCGACTACACGGGTGCGGTCGGCAGTATCTTCTACGGCGTCAACGATGGCATCACCAATCCCATCGTGCCGTTGGCAGCGGGTTGCACGCCGAAGAGCGCCCTCACCGGTAAATCGGGCGCTTACGGTACTCCCGACAAACCGCAGTACGCACTTAATTCCGACTGCTTCTCGCTACCGCTGCTTGCTCCCGGTGACTTGAACGGTGCGATTCCTCCGGGCGACACTTTCGAAACCAACTTCACCACGGGGCAGCGCAACATCTTCCGGCAAACATGGCAGAGGCGCACGGACATCTCTATCGTCAAGAACACCAAAATCAATGAGCGCTTCTCACTGAAATACAGCTTCGATGTATTCAACCTGACCAACACCGCCAGTTTTGACCTCCCGCTCGATGACGTTTCGCAAAACCAGTATTACAACAACGCGCCCGTGCTAGGCACAGATCCTCTGCCGAATAGCTGTAATCCGCCGCAAACAAATACTTCGTTCTACAACTGTCCTTTCGGTTTGGGCATTGTAAACAAGACCATCGGCAGCCCGCGCCAGATTCAGATGTCTCTCAGTCTTCAGTTCTAGTCCAACCCACGCGAGCAGGAACGGCGGCCATCCCGGCAGCTGTTCCTGTTCGTTCCTTTGGCTTCGCGGCGAGGGGTGAAATTCCGTCCGTGTGCGCGTGGTGGATGCGGTTAAAATGCGTCCATGTCCGTGCTTCCCGCGCGCAGTCTCGTGCAGCACCTCAGCGACCAGCTCGCTCGCGGAGACATCACGCCGCGCGCCGCAGCCGAACAAGCGCTCACACGCGCGAACAGCAATGCCAGCCACAACGTTTATATCGCGCTCGATGCCGAAAAAGTGCGGGAAGCCGCGGATGCGTTGACGCGGCGATTCCCGCGCGATCCGAAACCTCCGCTGTACGGCGTGCCGGTTTCCATCAAAGATTGCTTCGACGTAGCAGGATTTCCAACGACTTTGGGTTCGCGCTTCTACGCAGAGCGCAACGGCGTGGCGCGCGAGGATTCGGCCGTGGCCGCCCGCCTGCGCGAGCAAGGCGCGCTCATCATCGGCAAGACGCACATGCACCCGCTGGCGTACGGCATCACTGGAGAGAATCCGGACTACGGCGACTGCGTCGAGCCACGCGATGCGCGGCGGCTGACCGGTGGCTCCTCCAGCGGCGGCGCCGCCAGCGTGCAGGAACACTCGGCGCTCGCCGCGATCGGAACGGACACTGGCGGCTCGATCCGCCTGCCGGCAGCGCTGTGCGGCCTCGCCGGATATCGCGCGTCGCTCGAGCTGGCCCACCGGACCGGCTTGTGGCGCGGCGGCGTCCACCTCGCGCCCACGTTCGACACGCTGGGATGGCTGTTCCAGGATCTGCGCGACGCGCCGCTGCTGGCGGAAGCGCTGTTCGGTTTCGACGCGCCAGAAGTGACCGAAACGCGCCTCCGCATCGGGTGCGTGCCTGACGACTTTCTACACGACTGCGATGCACAGGTGCTTGCCGGCTTTGCGGACTGGAAGAGAAAGCTCACTGAATGCGGCGCGACGATTGCCGCGGTCGACACGGGATTCTGGGAAGACGCGCTGGAAATTTACACCGCGATCACCGCGCAGGAAGCAGCGGCGATTCACGGCGTGAATACCGCTGGGGATTTTTCGCACTTTCCCGCGTCGATCGCCGAACGCTTGGCGTGGGGCGCGTCCCTATCAGCAGATGAAATCGCCATGTTCCGCGCGGGCCATGCGCGGTTCCGAGAGCGCGCGGACGCGCAACTGCGCGGGTTCGATTTCTTCCTCGCGCCCTGCGCCGCGCTGCACGAACTGGCCGTTGGTGCCGATCATACGAAGTCTCGACGCGCCATCCTGCGCTACACCACACCGATGAGCCTGGTTGGCGCGCCGGTGGTGACGCTGCCATGCGCGAGCGACGCGGGCGTCCAACTGATCGCGCAACCGAATTCAGACGCTCGGCTGCTGGGGTACGCGAAGGCGGTGGGAACGCGGCTGGCGTAGTGCGTTGCCGCCGGCGACGAACGCTAGCGTCGCGCTGAAAACTGATCCTGATCACGCCGCGCTCCGCGTCGGTCGTGCTATTCCTCTCCAATATCTTCGTTCCAAACCGCCGGATGCGCGCGAATGTAATCCCCCAGCAGCGCCACACATTCCGCCGAATCCAGATCAATGACCTGGATGCCGAGGGAGCGAAGCCAGTCAATCCCTCCCTGAAAGTTGCGGCTCTCACCCACCACCACCGTGCCAAAGCCAAACTGCCGCACTAACCCGCTGCAATACCAGCAAGGCGCCAGGGTCGTAACCATAATAAGGTTGCGGTAACTGCGCTGCCGCCCCGCCTTGCGGAAGGCGTCCGTCTCGCCGTGGACCGAGGGGTCGCCCTGCTGCACCCGCCGGTTGTGTCCCGCGCCGATGAGCTTGCCGGTGGAGTCGAAGATGGCGGCGCCGATGGGGATGCCGCCTTCGGCAAGGCCGGTGCGCGCTTCTTTTAGTGCCACGGCGAGCATGGCGGGGTAATCGAGTGTGTTCGTCATGGTCATCTTATACTCGCAGCGGCGCTAGGCTGAGAAGCGCAATTTGCCGCGCGCAACAGTAGTGACTGATTTATATTGAGCGGTGAGGATAGCGATGAAGGCTGCAATCTTTGTTCTCTGTTTTGCGTTTGCGTCGAGCGGTCTGCGCGCGCAGTCGCCCGGCTGGCAACCATCGCCGGGTCATAGGCAAGTGCCGATCTGGCCGGGGGCGGTACCGGATGCGCAGCCTGCCGCGGGACCGGAGGTCACCGCGACGGCCGAGAATCAGGTCGCCGGAAGGCCATGGGATTACGTGGAGAACGTATCGCGGCCTACGATGACGGTCTATTCTCCCGCAGGAAAGAACACCGGCGTTGCGGTCGTGGTGTTTCCCGGCGGGGGATATCAGATTCTGGCCATCGATCTGGAAGGCACGGAGGTCTGTGACTGGCTGACGGCCAAAGGGATCACCTGTGTGCTGTTGAAGTACCGCGTACCGAATTCGGGGATGCACTGGGAGAAGCAATGTGACTGCCAGGTCAACCCGAAATCACCGACGGCCCTCGAAGATGCGCAGAGGACGGTCGGCCTGGTGCGCTTTCACGCCGCGGAGTGGCATATCGATCCACGCAAGATCGGAGTGCTGGGGTTTTCGGCAGGCGGCCATATGGTGGCCGCGATGAGCTCACATTTCGAGCAGCGTCTATACCCGGCTGTGGATGCGGCCGACAAAGAAAGTTGCCGCCCGGATTTTGCGGTGGCTCTGTATCCGGGGCATCTCTGGATTGACAACAAAAAATTCGAGTTGAATCCGGATATCCGCGCGCATATCACGCGCGAGACGCCGCCGACGTTTTTGCTGCAGGCCAAGAATGACAACGTGGACAGTGTCAAGAACTCGCTCGTGTACGACATCGCGCTGAAGAACGCCGGCGTGCCCGTCGAGATGCATTTGTACGCGCAAGGCGGCCACGCGTTCGGCCTGCGGCGCACGCAGCTTCCGATTACAGAATGGCCTCAATTAGTCGAGACGTGGCTAGGCACAATCGGAGTAATTCCAAGGTGATTGCAAGAGGCGAAGCTTCGGTTGCGACCGCCCGCAACCAAGCGAATTTGTTAGTCCTGCCTGGCAGTCTGAATAGGATTCGGCCCGCAGCCTAGGTCCGGCAGGCTCACCGGGAGTTTCGGACTACCTCCGAGTAGCGGACAATCCGGAAGTCAGGCCGGCGGGCTATGCGACGGGGCGCGAACCGGTGATGAGAATGTCCACGAGCCGTTTTGCGCTTTGCTGCCAGTCAGGGCTGGTCGTCACGTGGGCGACGCCGACAAGTGCGCGAAGCAGATCCGTAGGATCAATGTCTTTCCGTATGTCGCCGCTCTTGATCGCGCGCTTCACCAGGACACTAAGCGCTTCATGGATCTGAGCGTGGGAAGCCGCGAACACTTTCTTGGGATCTCCGATGAGAGTGCTCAGCACCGGGGCGATAATCTGCTTCGTCTCGATGGCATCAACGAATAACAATAGCCAGGCTCGCAACGCTTCAATCGGGGGCATGCTCTGAGCGAACTTTCGCTCTGCCGCGGCCAGCTTTTCAATCTCCGACCGATAAACCGCCTGTAGAAGTTCCTCACGCGTAGGAAAATGGCGATACAAAGTCCCCGGCCCGACGCCCGCCTCGCTGGCGATTTCATCCAAGCTGGTGTTGGCGCCCGACCGAGTGAAGGCCAGCTTGGCCACCTCCAAAATGCGCTCGCGATTCCGCTGGGCATCGGCGCGCGGCTTTCGCTGGGCAGGTTGTGAGGGTTTGCTGGGCATAGCAAAAAAGTTAAAAAAACTTGCAACCGGAGGCTATCTCCGGTTATCTTATGTGCTGCGGAGACACTCTCCGTTTTATGCGAGCCGCGGCCGCTTGTCAATAGGCACCTTCTGAAGCGGAGGGGCGGGAGGAGAAAAACATGGCAGTGACATTGGGAGCTAGATCAACTACAGAAGACGTTTTGTCCGGTAGCAATCTACGCGGTAAGCGAGTGCTGGTGACAGGCGTTTCGGCCGGGATCGGCGTGGAAACGGCTCGCACGCTCGCGGCCCATGGCGCGCAGGTAATTGGCACGGCGCGCGACTTGGCGAAAGGCGAAGCGGCGGCCGCTCAAATACGCAAGGACGCCGCGGCGAACGGTGGCAGCTTCGAGCTGGTCAAACTCGATCTAGCCAGTCTGGCGAGCGTGCGAAACTGCGCGGATCAACTGCTCCGAAAGGGCGAGCCGTTGGATGTGATCATCGCCAACGCAGGTGTGATGGCCACGCCGTTTAGCTACACGACCGACAAATTCGAGATGCAGTTCGGCACCAATCACTTGGGCCACTTTGTCTTGATGAACAGGATTGCGCCGCTCATCCGCAAGGGAGGGCGACTGATCAACTTGTCTTCGGCAGGTCACCGCTTCTCGAACGTGGACCTGGACGATCCGAACTTTCAGCGAACGCCCTACGATCCCTTCCTCGCCTATGGCCGGTCGAAAACCGCAAACATTCTCTTCGCGGTCGCCTTCGACCAAAGGCACCGCGAACGCGGGGTACGCGCCGCGGCGGTGCATCCAGGAGTCATCCAGACCGAGCTCGCCCGACACATGGACCCGAGCCACCTCGAAAACATGCTCAAACAAATGAACGATCAGCTCGCCGCGGAGGGCAAGGGGCCGTTCGCGTGGAAGACGATCCCGCAGGGAGCGGCCACCTCGGTATGGGCCGGTGTGGTCGCGCCGGCTGAGCAGATCGGCGGCCGCTATTGCGAGAACTGCCACGCGGGGGAAATCGTGCCTGACGGAGTGATGATCAGCGGTGTAAGCGAAGGAGTGCGCAAATATGCACTCGATCCGCACATGGCGGAGGCCCTTTGGAGGAAAAGCGAAGAAATGGTCGGAGAATCTTTTTCGCGTTAAGAACGAGGAATTATCAAAGTGTTTTTAACGCGAGCAGCGGGATTTTGCACTCGCAATCAGGCACTGCGTAGGTACTGACTCGAAGGGAACAAGTAAATAAGGAGATTGTTATGCACAACAAACCTGTCGCCCTGGTCACCGGGGCTAATCAAGGAATCGGTCTTCAAATCGCAAAGGATCTCGTGGCGCACGGCTGCACTGTGCTAGTCGGGTCGCGCAATCTGCAGCGCGGCGAGGCTGCGGCTAAGGAGGTTGGGCCGGACGCACGCGCGCTCCAGCTCGACGTGACGGACAAGGCTTCGATCGCCGCCGCGGCCGAGCGCATCCGCAAGGAGCTTGGGCGCCTCGACGTGCTCGTTAACAACGCGGCGATCTCCAATACGAGCAAGCAGCCGGGCATCTCCGTCCAGGAGTACGCGAAGTTGACCCGCCCCAGCAACGTGTCCCTGGATGAAGTACGCGCGGTGTGGGAGACGAACGTGTTCGGCGTCCTCGCCGTTACCCAGGCGATGCTGCCGCTGCTGCGCGAGGCGCCAGCAGCCCGCATCGTGAACGTGTCGAGCGGCGTTGGCTCTCTGACCAGGAACGCGGACCGAGCCTCCCCGTGGCGCTCGATTTTCGGCCCCGTTTACCCTGCGTCCAAGACGGCTCTGAACGCCATCACGCTCGCCATGGCGATTGAGCTGGAGTCAACCGGGATCAAAGTCAACGCCGCCTGCCCGGGCTATACCAAGACGAACCTCAACAACTATTCAGGCACGCGGACTGTCGAGGAGGGCGCCCGCGAGCCAGTGCGGCTCGCGCTGCTTGGTCCAGATGGTCCAACGGGCACGTTCTCGAACGAGGACGGCCCGCTCCCGTGGTGACGTAGCCTCGAGAGCGCGAGCCCCTACGTAGCTGCGCCTCATCGTGGCAATCAAACTTACAAGACTGGCCTCATCGCACATTGAAATTAGAAGGAGGAGAGAAAATGCGTATTTTCGTCACAGGTGCTACTGGTTTTATCGGTTCGGCTGTGGTTCAGGAACTTATCAGTGCGGGGCACTCGGTAATCGGGCTTGTTCGCTCAGAGGCGGGAACCAAATCCCTTATCGCCGCTGGTGCCGACGTGCTTCGAGGAGACTTGGAGGATCTCGGCAGTTTGCGCATCGGAGCGGCCATGTCCGATGCCGTGATTCACACCGCGTTTGTCCATGATTTCTCGAAATTCAAGCAGAACTGCGAGATCGACAAGCGCGCCATTGAGGCGCTCGGCGCCGCGCTCGCCGGTTCCCCCCGACCGTTGCTCGTCACCTCCGGGCTGGCTCTGCTGGCTTTGGGCCGCTCCGCGACCGAGGATGACGCCCCTGTTCCCGCCTCCGCCTCGTATCCCCGCGCGTCGGAAGTGACAGCGATGTCGCTGCTGGCACGGGGGGTTCAAGCGTCGGTGGTGCGCCTCCCGCAGGTCCACGACCGAGTGAAACAAGGCCTGGTCACCTATCTGATCAATATAGCCCGCCAGAAGGGTGTCTCGGCGTTTGTCGGTGACGGACTCAACCGCTGGGCCGCGGTGCACGTGCTCGATGCGGCCCGTCTCTATAGGCTAGCAATTGAGAAGGGTGCCGCGGGCGCCAGATATCACGCGGTCGCCGAGGAGGGCGTGCCGATGAGAGTGATCGCCGAGTCAATCGGACGTGGCCTGAAAGTGCCGACGGTTTCCCTATCCGCCGATCAAGCAGGCGAGCACTTTGGCGCGCTGGGGCTCTTCGCTGGTCTAGATTTGGTGGCGTCCAGCGCGCTCACGCAGCAGCGGTTGGATTGGCGACCAACGCAAATTGGACTCATGGACGATCTTGAACACGCTTGCGACTTCGAGCGTGAAAATGCCAAGGTCAACGAGGGTCGCTATGTAGCATCGTCACAATGACGTTCGATGTTCGCAGCAAGAAACCGTGAATCGTCTTGTGATGCCGTTGATAGGTGCTGCACATGCAAGCATGCGGATCGCATGGCCGTCATGATTCAGATCCGCAATGTGCCTTCCGACTTGCATCGTGAACTCAAAGTGCGTGCGGCGCTGAACGACACCTCTCTTTCAGAATACGTGCTCCGCGAACTGCGTCACGTCCTGGATCGCCCAACTCTTGACGAAATGCGGGGACGCCTTTCGCGGCGCGGGCGCGTGCGGCGCGGCAAAAATCCTGGTTAGAGATGGCCTTCCTTGTTGATTTTCGCGGCGGCGCGGAGGATTAGCCAGCGCTGTTTGCCGTCCATGCGGGCAAATTGCTTGGCGAAGAGGCGCAGCTGGCGCGTGGTTTTCTGGTCGAGGCCCCAGATCGAGCCGGGTAGTTCTTTGGGGACATGCAGCTTTTTGACGGGAGCTTCATCGTCGGTGAAAAGCTGGTGGAGCGGGACTTCCAGGGCGCGCGCTAGTTTTTCCAGCGTCTCGATGGAAGGAACGGTGCGGCCATTTTCCAGGCGCGAGAGGTAACAGCGAAACAGGCCGGTGCGCTCCTGGATGTCGCCTTGCGAGAGGTTTTGCGCTTCGCGAAGCCGTTTGAGCCTTTCGCTGATGACCATGGCGAGAGCTTACAATATTCTGCCGTGCCGACTCAATTATAGTTGAAGTAGAGGAACCCTGAGAATCAAAGGCCGCGCGGCGCAGCTCGAGCCCGTTCCGCATCGGCACCTCTCGCTGGCCCCATTCAGTGTTTCCACGGATGGGAACGTTTTTGGGCTGTGCGAAAAGTGACTCATATTGAACAGACTTCAAAATCCGCCTAGGGCATTATTCGCAAGTCAAGCAGTCCCTCCATCCGCGCAACCCGCAGCAACCAAGCCAGACCGGGCAAACGAAGGATGATCAGGAAAGGTTATGAAAAATGCGTACTATCCGCTCGATTCAATATTTTTTACTCGCACTTGTAATTTTGGCGGTGCCAGCGACGTCCCGCGCGCAGTTCAGCGCGTCCATTACGATCGCGCCACCGGAACTGGTCGTGTATTCGCAACCGATCTGCCCGCAGGAGGGCTATCTCTGGACGCCGGGTTACTGGGCTTATGGCGACGAGGGCTACTTCTGGGTACCGGGCACATGGATTGAACCACCCAGCGAAGGCCTGCTCTGGACTCCCGGCTATTGGGGATGGAACGATGGCGCCTACGCCTGGAACGGTGGGTATTGGGGTAGTGAAGTAGGCTTCTACGGCGGCGTAAATTATGGATACGGCTACGGTGGCTCCGGGTACGAAGGCGGCTACTGGCGCAACAATCAGTTCAGCTACAACTCGTCGGTGAACAATTTCGGCGGCGAGCATTACCGCAACAGCTATGACAAGCGGGTGAGCGTCAACACGTCCAGCCATGTCAGTTTTAACGGCGGATCAGGTGGAATCACGGCGCGACCGACGGCCAAGGAAGAAACCTACGCGCGGGCGTCGCACACTCCGGCCACCGCTGCGCAAACAAGCCACCAAAGCGCGGCGGGCGGGAACCATGAAATGCTCGCGTCGGTGAATCACGGGCGTCCGGCGGTCGCGGCAACGTCCAAGCCGGGTGAGTTCTCCGGCAAGGGCGTAGTAGCGGCGCGCGGTGCTCCAGCCGAGAACAAGGCAAGCGAGACGAAGGCGACTGCGAATAAGGCTGCTGAATCCAAGGCGACTGAGAACAAGGCCGCTGAGAATAAAACGGCCGAGAACAAAGCGACCGCGAATAAAGCCGAAGCAAATAAGGCAGCCGAGACGAAGGCGACCGAGAACAAAGCCGCTGCGAGCAAGGCGAGCGAGAACAAGGCCACTGCGAATCGAGCGGCTGCAAGTAAGGCGGCTGAGAATAAAGCCGCTGAAAATAAAGCTGCCGAGAACAAAGCCACGGAAAACAAGGCCGCTGCGAGTCGCGCGACGGCGAACAAGTCGAAAGAAAACAACGCCGCAGCGGCACGATCAAGCGAGAACAAGGCGACTGAGAACAAGCCGGCTGCAAAACCGGCGGCAAAGCCCGAACATACTGCTGCGGCGCCGCACAACGCAGCTCGACCCGCTCAACCAGCTGCAAAATCCGAGTCGCCCCGCCCGGAAGTCAAACCCGTAGCTGCGAAACCAGCTGCAAAGCCAGAGCGTCAGGCTGCTCCCACGCACACAGAAAGCGCGCCGAAAGCGGCAGCACCGCAACATCAAGCTGCTCCGCAGCAGCACCAGGCCGCCCCGCAACAACATCAGTCTGCGCCGAAGCAGGAAGCCGCGCCCAAGGCCGAAGCGACGCGTCCCACTGAGGAGAAACCAAAATAAGCCGCACCCCCGCTAAGACATAAGGCCCCGCGCGACTAATTCACCCACCCCCGTGAGCGGTTCGTGGAAAGATCACGAGCCGCTCAATTTTTTTGGCTGCTCAAGTCCTCGTCGCCGGAGTCGGCAGGTGCGACGCCGAGCCAATGCGGACGCTTCCGGATTTTCTTGGCGCAGAGCGTGAGCGTACTGCGGGTGTGCGCGTTCACTCGTAGCGCAGCGCGATCATGGGATCGACGCGGGTGGCGCGGCGCGCGGGGATGTAACACGCTAAGAGCCCGACGATGATAATCACTACGGGTGCGAGGGCGATAACCCAGGCGGCGTGGAATCGAAAGTCGTTGAAACCTGCGGCGATCACTTTTGGCAGAGTGAGCGAAACCAGGAATCCGATCGCCGCACCGATTACCACCAGCTTCATTCCGTTGCGTATCAGCAGCAGCAGAACTTCATCCGGCCTCGCTCCCAGCGCCATGCGTATGCCTATTTCGTGCGTTCGCTGACCCACGAGATAAGAAAGAACGCCGTAAATTCCTATGGCCGCGATGAGCAACGCGCTCGCCGCAAATGCCCCCATCAATTCAGCCAATAGGTCATCGCCCGCGCTAGAATCCCTAATCACACGCTCCATGGTCCGCACGTCGGTGACCGCCTGATTGCTATCTTCCGCCCAGACAGCGCGGCGCAGCCGGTCAGAAAATAGCGCGGGGTCCGTGTGCGCGCGCAGCATGAGGTACACGGAGCCCGTCGGGCGAGCCAGAAATGGCTCGAAGAATTCAGGGCGTGGCACCGCTTGGCCAAGATACTCGTTCACGTTTCCGGTGATGCCGACGATCTCACTCGGCTTCTCGCTGGTGCGGTGCGCGGGGTCGATGCGAATGTGCCTTCCGATGGGATTTTCGCCCGGGAAATACCGTCGTGCGAAGGCTTCGTTGACGATCGCCACTGGCACGGAATCGGCATTGTCGGAAGCTGTAAATTCGCGGCCCTGCAGCAGCGGTATTTGCGTCGTCGCAAAAAATCCCGGGCTTACGGCGAAGTGGCCGCAGGTCGGCTGCTCCCCCGCATTCGTAACAGCATGATTTTCGATGGTAAGCGGCAGCGAATCCGGAGAACTGAATGGAAGATCGCTGGTCACCGCCGCCGACTGCACTCCGGGCGCGCTGGTAAGCCTGCGAAGAACGCTTTCATAGAATGACCTTTGGCGCTGCGGCTGAAAATATTCAAGGCCCCGCAGAGATACCGAAGCTGTGAGCATGTTGTGCGGGTTGAGCCCCGCGTTCGCGCGCATCTCTTGAATGAACTGTCCGGCAAACATGCTCGCGCCAACCAGAAGAAACAATGAAAGCGCAAGCTGGCCGCCGACCAGCAGGCGCTGCATGCGGTGACGTTCCCGGCTAATCGTCGTTCCGCGGCCGCCTTCTTTCAGGCCGTTGCTCGCGTCGCCGCGCGAGAATTGCAGCGCCGGCGCAAGACCGAAAAAAATCGAGCACACTAGGATGATCGCGAGCGTGACGCCCAGCACGTGGCCGTCTATCGTTACTTCTTTTGCCAGCACCACCGCGTCTTCATTCCAATTGAATCGAGGCAGTAAGGCGTGTAGTCCGCCGTAGCCGACGAGGATGCCCAGGCATCCACCGGTGAAGGAGAGCAGTAGGCATTCGGTGAGAAGTTGGCGGGCAAGTCGAAGGCGTCCGGCACCCAGCACTGCGCGAATGGTGAATTCACGCTGCCGTGCCGAGTTGCGCGCCAGCAGCAGGTTGGCAATGTTGGCGCAGGCGATCAGCAGCACGAACGCCACCGCGGCCATCAGAAATGCCAAGGGCGGGCCGGCATTCATATCGGCGATGCTGTATTGCTGGAGTGACATCACTCCGGCGCCCCACCCGCGATTGGTGTTCGGGTGGGCTTGCGCGATGCGCTGCGCGATGGTGGCCATCTCGGCGCCGGCTTGCCGCACGTTGACGCCCGGCTTGAGCCGCGCGAAGATTCGGAGGTAGCGGTCATCGCGCCCGGTGGCCCGCAGGTTGCCGTGCGATAGAACGAGCGGGATCCAAAGTTTCGCAAGAAACGGAGGCAGCCGAAAACCGGGAGACATAACGCCTACGACGGTGCATGGATTGCCATTAATTTTGAGGAGACGCCCCAGAATTTGCTGGTCGCCGCCGAACTCGCTCTTCCACAACTCGTCGCTGAGAATTACAACCTGGTCGTGGCCGGGCTGGTCCTCGCCAGCGAGAATTGTCCGGCCGAACGCGGGCACGACGCCCAGTACGTTGAAAAATTCCGGTGAAACTCGCGCGCCCGATGCTCTTTCCGGTGTTGAGCCGCCGCTGATCGTGAAGCTGTCGAATTCCGCGGCAGCCATGCCGCTGAACGAAGAGCTCTGCGCGCGCCAATCGAGGTAGTCCGGGCCCGATACCGGAAGTTGAGAATAGACGCGATCCGGCGTGGAGGAATCCACCGCGCTGCTGCTGCTGACGACGATCACTCGGTCCGGTTCAGGCAAGGGCGGCTTACGGTACATTACTGCGTTGACTACGCTGAATATGATGGTGTTGGCGCCGACGCCGAGGGCGAGCGTGAGGACGGCGACTGCGGTGAAGCCGGGGGACTTGCGCAAGAGGCGCAGACCGAAGTGAACGTCTTGCAGCAAGTCTTGCAGCCAGCTGACTGGGCGCGCGTCGCGGCATTCTTCTTTGCGTTTTTCGACGCCGCCCATTTCTAGAAGCGCTGCGCGGCGGGCTTCTTGCTGGGACATTCCTTGGTTGAGGTATTGTTGCGTTTTTAGTTCGACGTGATAGCGGAGTTCCTCGTCCAGCTCCTGATCGGCGGCTTGGCGATGGAAGAGCGAGCGCAGGCGAAGAGGCAGCGTGTAAATCCAGCGTTCCGGTCGCATCGTTTGTCCTCCTGGGCGCTCGCTACGCTCGCTTCCTCATTCGTAACGCAGCGCGATCATGGGGCACACGCGCGTGGCGCGGCGCGCGGGGATGTAGCACGCGAGCAGCGTGACGGCCGTAAGAATGATCGCCACCGTGATGTAGGTTACGGGATCGCTGGCGCTGATTTCGGCTAGCAGGTGTGTCATGGCGCGGGTCAGCGCCCACGCTGCGACTGTGCCAATGGCGACTCCGGCGATCAGCAGGCGCACTCCTTGCAGCCAAACCAGATGGAGGATATCGCGCGAGCTTGCGCCGAGGGCCATGCGAATGCCCATCTCGCGGGTGCGCTGGCTTGCGGCGAACGACACGACACCGTAAACGCCGACGAGCGCGAGAATTAGTCCGATGACGCCAAGCGTGGCAGCGAGCGTGGCGGCGAGGCGGAACGCGAAGAATCCGAACGCGCCTGCGAGCAATTGGTCCATCGTCGCGATATCCACGATCGCGAGCTCAGGCGCCAGTCGCGTGATTTGTCCTTTTACCGGCGCGGCGACAGACTCGGGCGGGCCGAGCGTGCGAACTTGCAGAGTCAGTTTCGATGCGAAATTCTGCGCTAGCGGAAGGTAGAAGAAAGGCGCAGCGTCTTCGCCAACGGTTTTGTATTTGCCGTTGCCGGTGACGCCGACGACTTCCATGAAAGGACCCAGGTCAGCATCCAGGCTGAAGCGTTTTCCGATGGGGTCTTCGCGCGGCCAGAAGCGCGCGGCCATTGTCTGATTGATGATGGCGACGCGCGGAGCTGTTTGGTTGTCCGCATCCGTGAAAATGCGGCCGCGGAGAAGAATGATGCGCATGGTCTCGAAGTAAGGCGGGTCAACGGAGTTCGAAAGAACGCTGGGGGCCTGGCGCCCGGGAGGCGTCGGACGGCCCTCGAGCGAAACTGGCCTGCTATTGGGGAAGCCGCCCATCGGCACGTAGGAAGCGAGGCTCACGGATTGCACACCGGGAAGAGCGCGCACGCGGGACTCGAGCCCGCGATAGAACGCGGTCGTGCGTGACTCGTCGTAGCCGGCAGGGTGCGGGTCGATCGTCACGTTGAGGACGTGGCTCGGGTCAAACCCGAGATCGAAGGTTTGGACTTTTTGCAAGCTGCGGACAAAAAGACCGGCAACGACTAGCAGCGTGAATGAGCCCGCCACTTGCGCAACGACTAGAAAATTCCGAAAGCCGGGATGATGAATGCCGAAAGAATCTCGCTGGCCGCCTTCGTGCAGGACAGAATCAACGTCCGCAGAGGAAGCGCGCAGAGCCGGCAGCAGACCGACCACTAAACCGGTGAGGAGCGCGGTAGTGGCGGCGAAAGCGAACACGCGCCAATCGAAAGCAGCATTTACGTGCAGCGGCACGCTCTGCAGATGAATTGAACTGGCGAGGCGACTGGCCCACATTCCCAGGAGCATGCCGGCGGCGCCGCCCAGAATTGCGAGCAGCACACTTTCGGTGAGCATCTGGCGGATGAGCCGCGCGCGTCCAGCGCCCAGTGCCGCGCGAATGGCCATTTCGCGCTGGCGAGCCGAGCCGCGGGCGAGCAGGATGTTTTCCACGTTCATGCAAGCCAGCAACAAGACGAACGCGGCGAGCACCACGAACAGGCCGGAAACCGCGACAAAGAAATTGTTCGCATAAGGAATGGGACGCGCCGATTTTTCCGGAATGGCGCGCACCTTGAACCATTTGTCCGTCGCGGGATATTGGAGGGCGAGGCGCGCGGTAATTACGTCGAGTGAACTCTGCGCTTGGCGAAGGCTGATGCCGGGCCTTAGGCGGCCGAAGGCCAGGATTCTGCGGCGATCGCGGTTCTCCCAAAACAGGCTTGCGGATTCCTCCTGAATCATCGCGCTCATCGGGAGATAGACGTGCGTCTCGAAGATGGAATACATGCCCTGAAATTGGCGTGGCACAACGCCGATGATGGTGGCGGATTTTCCGTTGACGAGGATTTGTTTGCCGACCGCGCGCGGATCGCCATGGAATCTGCTCTGCCAATAGCCGTAGCCGAGAACCACGAGGAGCGGCTCACCGGGCGTTTCGGCTTCGCTGGGGAGGTAGAGGCGGCCGGCGGCGGGTCGCAGCCCTAGCGACGTGAAATAATTTCCGGAGACGTAGTTTGCGGAACATTCCTCGGACTGATCGTTCGCCGTGAACTGTACCGTAGCGAGAACGAGTCCGAATATGTCGGCAACCTTGTTGGCTTGCTCGCGAAAGTCGACAAATTCGGGATAGGAAAATCCCGAGGAGCCGACTGGCGCGTCTTTCTGCTGGATCGCGAGCACCGCGATTTGTTCGGGCGAAGGGACCGGCAAGGGACGCAGCAGGAATCCATTCACGACGCTGAAGATGGCGGTATTCGCGCCCACGCCGAGCGCGAGGGCGATCACGACTACGGCGGTTACGCCCGGGGATTTGCATAGCATGCGGAAACCGAAGCGAATATCGCGAGCGAAGTTTTCCAACCGATTCACCTGGCGCGCGTCGCGACATTCTTCTTTGCGTTTTTCCAGGCCGCCCATTTCGAGCACGGCGGCGCGGCGGGCTTGTTGCGCGGACAATCCTTGGGCGATGAATTCCCGTGCTTTCTGGTCTAGGTGATCGCGGAGTTCTTCGTCGAGCTCCTCGTCCGCCTTCTGGCGGTCAAACAGCGAGCGTATGCGCAGAGGCAGCTTGTAAATCCAGCGTTCCGGTAGCATCGTTTTTTTCTCCCGAGCGCCAGCCGCGCTCGGTAACCCGAAAATTTCATGCACTTGAGCTGCTTAATCGCAGCGCAGCGCGACGATTGGATCCACGCGGGCGCCGCGGCGCGCGGGGATGTAGCACGCGGCTAGGGCGACCAGCGCGAAGAATGCCGCGACGGCTACATACGTTACCGGGTCACTCGATTTCACGGTGCTGAGGATTGCGGCCATGCCGCGACTGACCGCGGCGGCAACAAACAGACCGCAGGCGATGCCGGTTAACGCGAGCTTCAATCCTTGCCCGAGAATCATGCGCGTGACATCGCGGGAACTCGCACCGAGGGCCATACGAATGCCGATTTCGCGTACACGCTGTTGCACCGATTGCGCGGTGACTCCGTAAATTCCGATCGCTCCAAGGAGCAGCGCGAGAACGCCGAAGAAAGTGAGCAACTGAGCCAGAATGCGGTTGCCGGTATTGCGTTCGGTGATGAGGTCGTCCATGGTGCGAACTGCGGAGACGGGTTGGTCGGCATCCACGGACCAGACCGCGGTGCGAATGGCAGAGGCTGCTTCGGTGCTGGGGCGCGCGGTGCGCGTGACGATCGACATGTGCGCGCTGGGGAATTGCGCCGCCGGGACGTAGATTTGGCGCATGGGCCGGTCGGTGAGGTTGAAAAGTTTGGTGTCGCGGACGACGCCGACGATGGTGCAGATGTCGTGATTATCGCCGACCTCCAGCTGCCGGCCGAGTGGATCTTCTTTCGAGAATTGCTGGCGCAGAAGCGTTTCGTTGATGACGACGACTTTGCGGGAATCGGCGCCGTCGGCGGGTTCGAGCGCGCGGCCGCGCAGCAGTACCATCTGCACAGTTTGGAAATAGCCGGGAGTGATCGCGGAATATTCGGCGCCGAGAGCTTCGCCGGGTCCGGCGGGCGCATGACCGACGACCTGGATCAGTTTTACCTGGTTCGAATCGCCGAAAGGCGTGTACTGGCCGGCGTCGGCCGATTCGACTTCGGGAAGCGCGCGGACGCGAGCGAGGACTTGATCGTAGAAGCCGCGTATCTGCACCTCCGTCTGATATTTTGCGGGCGGGAGCACCAGTTGCGTGACCATCAGGTTGCGCGACTGAAATCCGATGTCGCCATAAACCATGTGCGCGAAATCCCGCACCAGCAAAACGGCGCAGATCAGCACGACTACGGCGAGCGAAATCTGACCGGCTACGAATACATTGCGCAAACGGCGCGCCACGCGACTGCCCGAGATTTGCCCGGCCGATTCCTTGAGCGAATGAATTACGTCGAGTCCGGAACTTCCGAAGGCCGGCGCGAGTCCGAAGCTGACGCCGCAGAGGATCGCGATGCCAAATGTGTAGGCGAACGTCTTCACATCGAGGGTGCCGCGTCCGTAGTTGACGATGTAGCCGCGAATACGATCGGGAATCGCGTTCTCGATCCAGTGCACACCCCAAATTCCGAACAGAGCGCCGGCCGCGCCGCCGAACGTAAACAGGAGCAACGATTCGGTGAGCAATTGGCGGGCGAGCCGAAAGCGCGAGGCGCCCAGCGCTCCGCGCACGGCGAATTCTTTCGCGCGGCTGCTGGCGCGAGCGAGCATCAGGTTGGCGACGTTGGCACAGGCGATCAGCAGCACCAAGCCGACGAGGTAGAAGGAAATCATGACCTGCTGCACGCCTTCGTTCTTGCCGATTTCAAAAAGCATGGAACTGACCAGCGTGGTTGCATTGGTGTTGGTTTGCGGGTAGGTCTTTTCGAGGCGCGCGGCGATTGCAGCCATGCCGAGGCCGGCTTGTTGCTGCGTGACTCCGGGTTTGAGACGACCAAACGCTTCAAACCATGAATTGCTGCGATCGTTGCGCGCTTTATCGTCCAGGGCGAGCGGCGCCCACATATTGGAGACGCCCATGAGCGAGAATTGGAAACTGGCGGGCATGACGCCGACGATCGTGTAGGCCTCGCCCTCTACCGTCACGGCGCGGCCGATAATGCGCGGATCAGCGGCAAAACGGCTTTCCCACAGGCCGCGGCTGATGATCACGACGTGGCTGGAAGCGGGCTGGGATTCCTGCGGCAGGAACGTGCGGCCAAGCATCGGCTGCGCTCCGAGCGCCTGAAAGAAATTCCATCCCACCAGGCCGCCGAGGACGCGGTCCGGCGGCCCGTCGCCGGTGAGATTGAAATACCAGCTTGTCCACGGAACGAGTTGCTCGAAGGAAGAATTTTGCTTTTCGTAGTCGAAGTAATCAGCGCTGGAGGTGACGCCGTTGCTGGTCCAGCCTTTTTTCGTGTCGTGCGAAAGCAAAACCATCAGGCGATCCGCCTGCGGATAGGGCAGAGGTTTGATGAGCCACGCATTCACATAGCTGAAGATCGCGGTGTTCGCGCCGATGCCCAGAGCGAGCGTGACGATGGCGATCGCGGTAAAGCCGGGAGATTTTCGCAGCATGCGCAAACCGTAGCGGAGATCCTGGGCGAAAGTTTCAAGGAAGTGGATACCGCGCGCGTCGCGACATTCTTCTTTGCGCTTTTCGAGGCCGCCCATTTCGAGCACGGCTGCGCGCCGCGCTTCTTGCAGAGTCATGCCCTGGGAGATGTATTGCCGGGTTTTTAGTTCGAGGTGATCGCGGAGTTCATCGTCGAGCTCCTCGTCCGCTTTCTGGCGATGGAAGAGCGAGCGCAGGCGGAGTGGCAACTTGTAAATCCAGCGTTCCGGTCGCATCTTTTGTTTTCCCGGGCGCTTCGTGCGCGCGGCCTCCTGGCGTGGATCAGGTCTCTTTCAGCCTTACAACGTGCGAGATCGCAGCCGCGAGCCGGCCCCAGTTGTCTGCTTCCTTTTCCAGGTGTTTACGGCCGGGGCGCGTGAGCGAATAGAATTTTGCACGCCGGTTGTTCTCGGTAGTTTTCCACTCGGCGGTAATCCAGCCTTCTTGCTCCAGCTTGTGCAATGCGGGATAGAGCGAGCCGTCGCTTACCTGCAACACGTCGCCGGAGACCTGCTTCAGGCGCAGGCTGATGGCGAAGCCGTTGAGGGGTTGGAGCGCGAGGATTTTCAGAAGCAGCAAGTCCAGCGTGCCTTGCACCAAGTCGGAGGGTTTGCTCATGCGCTTGTCTCGGTAACCGAGCGAAGGATACAACTGTTGCGCTCGGTAAGCAAGGGGAAGATCGCGGTGCGCGGCGCGGAGTGCCCCTACGAAATCGCGGCGTTTGCTTTGGTGGTGCGCGCGTACCAGAGCGAAACGGCGATGCCCGTTAGCACTGCCGCCAAAAACAGATACGGCACGTACCGCCACGGCGCGGCGGGGACAGGGAAAACGCTTAGAGCGAGGACTGCCGCGAGGATGAAGAGCGCGGCGGCGCTGACTGCGACGTCCAGGCGGCGAAGGATTTTGCGTCGGAGGAGGAAGAACGGCATGGCGAGGCAGACCAGGAAATAGGAGCTGATGAAGCCGTAGGAGGCGAGTTGAGTTAGATAATTGATGCAATCGGGAAGCAGAACTTTTGAGACGAGCAGCGCCGCGGGGCAGGCGATGGCGATTAGGGCGATTAGTGCGATGGCGCGATGAGGTGTTTTGTTGACAGGATGCGCCGATCCATAGCTAGGCGCGAACATGCGATTTTGCGCCAGGTAATAAAGGACACGCGCGCCGGCGTTAAGCGAGCCCAGCGTGCAGGCAAAATAACTGAGCGCGATGCCGACAGAACTGACATAGCCGAAGCTGGCGAGATTCATAGAGCGCGCGATGGCATCGAAGGGAGCGTTGAGCTGATCGAGCGCCAGGCCATTTTTCCGGGCGAGCGCGGTGAGGCAATAAATCATCACCAGGTAGAGAATGCCCACGGGAATCAAGCAGCTCACGATCACCCGCGGAATGGTGCGGCGCGCGTGCGAGGCCTCTTCGCCGAGAGTGGTGACGCTTTCGAAGCCGGCGAGGGTCATGAAGCCGAAGACCATGGCGAATTGAAAGCCGGATAATTGCGCGCCGTCCAAGTGCAGCTGCGGGCGGTCGAGCCACGCGGAATTGTGGCGCATGGCCAGCGCAATGATGACGATGATGACGGCGAGCGAGCTAAGTTCGATGGCGAGCATCACTTCGGTGGAGAGCTTGATGTCGCGGTGCGCGATGATCCATGCGGCGACCACCACGATCGTGGTGATGGCCGCCGCACGCGGAAAAGATGCGGGCGCACCGGTAATCTGGCGGAAGAAAAGATCGGCGTAATACGCGGAAGAGGGCGCGGTGCCGGCCGCGCCGAAGGCCATGGCGGCGACGTAAGCCCATCCAGTTATCATGCAGGCGCCGCGGCCGAGGCCGGCAGAGGCGAAGTCGGCCAGCGAACCTGCGGAAGCGCACTGCGCGGAGAAGCGATGCACGCTGTAAGTGATCAGCGAAAAGGCGACAAGCGTGAAGAGGAAAATGAGCCACGTGGCGTTCCCGCCCTTGGCGATGAGCAGCGGCAGAACGATGCCGCAAGTGCCGGTGGGCGCCATTACACCGAGGGTGAGAGCCGTATCCTCTATAAATGATAAATAATTGTGGCGCAACGTGGAGCGAGAGCGCGCCGAAGCGTCAGTGGAAGAGGATTGTGCCGCGAGAGTCACATGAGCAACAGTAGCAGCAGGAGTTTTTAGGCGCAAATGCGTGGCGCACAGCCAAGAGCGCCCTCCCGCGGCGCTTTTCGTAGAACTACGGACCTGGATATTGTCTTCCCACGCAGCGTGTGAGATACCACAGCCGTTGATTCGTGAAAATGATTCGTGAGTCGTTTCGTGAGGGCATCCATGTCACGCAGCACAACGATCGTGGTTCTGTTCCTGGCCGCGCTGCTCGAAGCTGGCGGAGACGCATTGATCAGGGCAGGGCTGCACAAAACCCTGCCCTGGCAAAAGGCGTGGCTGTTTGCCGTCGCGGCGCTCGTCTTGTTCGCCTACGGATGGACCGTCAACTCGCCGCCCTGGGACTTCGGCAAACTGCTCGGCCTCTACGTGGTGTTTTTCTTTCTCACCGCTCAAGCGATCTCTTGGCTGGCATTCAAGCAGATTCCATCTCTGGCGGTCCTCGTCGGCGGACTGTTCATCGTCACAGGCGGCATAATCATCGCAACCGCGAACACGTAAAGTCACTCCACCGTTGAACTGCCGCCGGCGCGCGAGGATGCGGCGTGCGGAAGCTCCCGACGCGATGGTTTGGGTGCTGTGGACGGCTCGGCCACTCGCCTGCGACAGCTTGGGTGACCGCATCCACTCGCTCTTGCCGTAAACATTCTGGGTCACGTCGATACTTGCGTGACCCAGAATGTCCCGCACAACCTCCGGCCTTGCGCCGTCGCGCAGCTTATGGCTGGAGTGCGTGCTGCGCAAGCTCCGAAAATGCACTTTATTGCGCGAGTTGGGTCCGTAGGAATCTCTTCAAAAGTTGTTTGTCAAGATTCGTTGGCAAATTGGATTTCGGGCGTGTGGGTGCGACGTCTGCAACCGATGTGCCTACGCGTTCGTATACAGGGGTTGCCAGAAAGGCGTGGATGTCGCCCGCATGCGGCCCGCTGAGCACCGTGGCCATGCCCCCAAAATCTCGCGGCAGAAGGCCGAGGTTTGTGAGTGCGCCGTTCTTCTGCCAATGCGCGCCATATTGGGTTGTGCCGTCAGCGCTGCCGACTGTCCCGACAATTTGGCCCTGGTTGTTAATGCCAAAGGCCATACCGCCAGTTCCGAGGTCCTGAAGCGGGGAGGCAGTGCCGTTTTCCCACGATACGACGTGAAGCGCTGCGGTACAGGTTCCCGAGTAGCCCACGGCTTGGCCTTGATCGTTGATCTCACCCCACATCATCCAACTGTTCCGTCCTCCGAGCGTGCCGAGGTCGAGCTTGAATCCGTCGGCGTCTATTAGCGCGCGTCCGTTCAGAAGTTGCCCGAAAATGTTATGCTGCTGCCTCGGTGGCAGGTTCCCAGCCATGATCTCCGTCCAGCCTTGATTATTGACGGACATGGCGCAACCGAGAACGTCGTTCCCCTCACTACCCAAAGCGATGACTTTGTAGCTCGTCTGAGCGACCGCATCACTGAAGCAACCCAGAACAATCATCGCGATCCACGGTATCCAGAAATTCCGCGACCGTCTTAGTGCGCTCATATATTCTCCTTTTCGTCCGAGGAAAGTCTCTGTGCCGAGATGAGCGGCAATCTACGTCACGTACCACGCGGCGCTCTGGCAGTTAGTGTGTAATTGCGGGCAGAATTGGCTCACAACTTCACAAACTCCTGCTGAGTGAGAACTGAGGGAGCATCTTGTGTTCCACGTTCGCAACGATTACGTGACACGACAGGCCCAACAGGTCAGAGTTCGAAAACGAGTGGCGGGCGAATAAAATTCTGGGACGATGCCAAAACGGCTGGAGCGATTGTTTCTGCAACTTTTCACACACACTATGGTTAGAGGTTACGAAATTCGATAGCACCGACAGCCAGGAGTCAGGTAGATCGGTTCGATTGACTTTCGAATGGTTCAACATACATACTTGTCGGTATATTAGATGGGCGCCAGAGGAAGCGAAGATGAGGAAGCGAAGGCCCCGTGATCCGGACCGTACCCGGGAACGCTTGCTGCAAGCGGCTTTCCGGGAGGTCCGCCGATCAGGCTTCCAGAGTGCCGGCATCAATACAATTCTCGCCGCCACCAACGTCACCAAGGGCGCCCTCTATCACCACTTCGACAGCAAGGAAGCTTTGGGATATGCCATCGTCGACGAGGTCATCGCTAAACTTGTCCGCGACAGGTGGTTGCTCCCGCTGCTTAGCGACGGGCAGCCCATCGACATTTTGATCGGCATTGTCCGGCGGTTACCAACTCGACCCGCAGACGTTCGAGAAAGTTGTCCGCTGCTCAATTTGGCACAGGAGATGTCTCCGCTGAACG
>Ga0210393_10000413_pt1 | contig 39031 bp, 39 predicted proteins | sample IncBWC27OmetaG_FD_160068 | JGI IMG/M metagenome (GOLD analysis project Ga0210393, IMG submission 160068) | Forest soil microbial communities from Barre Woods Harvard Forest LTER site, Petersham, Massachusetts, United States - Inc-BW-C-27-O ...
CGACGATGTTCAAGGTGCTGGCGGCGGAGCGAATTAATATCGAGATGATTTCGACTTCGGAGATTAAAGTCTCGGTCGTGGTCAATTCCAAATACGGCGAACTCGCGATGCGTGCGCTGCACGACGCGTTTATCACAGGCAATGGCAACGGCGGTCCGTACGGATCGCCGCGGGTTTGAGGCAGATGGCGGATACGAAACACATACAGGTTTACGACACGACCTTGCGCGACGGCTGCCAGTCCGAGGACATCTCGCTGACGGTCGAGGACAAGGTCACGATTGCGGAGCGGTTGGACGATCTGGGCTTCGATTATATCGAGGGTGGATGGCCGGGTTCGAATGATCGCGACGCGGCGTTTTTCAAAGAGGTCAAGAAGATCAAGATTCGGCACGCGAAGATTGCGGCGTTTGGATCGACGCGCCGCTCCGGCGTGCGCGCCGCAGCCGATCGCAATCTGCAACTGCTGCTGCGCACGGGAGCACCGGTCGCGACCGTAGTCGGCAAGACCTGGGATATGCACGTCCGCGAGGCGCTCAGAATTCCGCTCAATGAAAATCTCGAAATCGTCAACGACACGATCGCGTTTCTGAAAAAGAATTTCGACGAGGCGATTTTCGACGCTGAGCATTTCTTCGACGGCTATTTTCACAATCCCGAATACGCGCTCGCGTGCCTCAAAGCGGTAGATGAAGCGGGAGTTACGCTGATCGCGCTGTGCGACACCAACGGCGGACGCCTGCCGCATGAAATCGAAGCGGCTGTAACGGCGGCACGCGCGGCGGTGAACTGCCCAATTGGAATTCATTGCCACAACGACTCGGAAGTCGCCGTCGCCAACACCCTCGCCGGTGTGCGTGCGGGCGCCGTGCAAGTGCAGGGAACAGTCAACGGCTTCGGCGAGCGATGCGGCAACGCAAACCTCGTTTCGATCGTCGCGAATTTGCAGCTCAAGCTAGGATACCATTGCGTGCCGCCCGCGAAGCTCAAGACCATGCGCGAGGTCTCGACGCTTGTGTACGAGCTGGCCAATATCACCCCGTTCGCGCGCCAGCCGTACGTTGGCCGCAGCGCGTTTGCGCATAAGGGCGGACTGCATGTGTCGGGAATCCAGCGCAACACGGCGACCTACGAACATATCGATCCGGCGCTGCTCGGTAACGATCGCCGCGTGCTGCTCTCGGAGCTCTCGGGCCGCGCGAATATCGTCTACAAGGCCAAGGAGTTCGGCCTCGACGTAGGTGCGGCGAGCGACGATAAGATTGGCGAGTTGCTCGATGAACTGAAGCGGCTCGAAGGCGCGGGCTACACTTTCGACGGCGCGGACGCTTCGTTCGAGCTGTTGATGTTGCGCACGCTCGGCCTCGCGAAAGAACATTTCAACTTCGTCAGCTTCCGCGTCTTCGACGACAAGTGGCACGAGGATCGCGCGCCCTTCAGCGAGGCCGTCGTGGTCATCGAAGGCCCCGACGGTGTGCGCACACGCAATTCCGCGATCGGTAACGGTCCCGTCAACGCGCTTGATTCCGCTCTGCGTCACGCGCTGCTGCCGTACTATCCAAATCTCGAAGCGATGCAGCTGGTCGATTACAAGGTCCGAGTGCTCGACAATGGCGCAGGCACCGAGGCGCGCGTGCGTGTGCTGATCGAATCGACTGACGGCAAGCGCCGATGGGGCACGGTTGGATTGTCGAGCAACGTGGTCGAGGCGAGCTGGCAGGCGCTGGTTGACTCTGTCGAATACAAGCTGCACAAGGATAATGCGAAGCCGCGCAGCGCCAAGGCGGCGAACAAATCGAACGGTGCGCGCCCGCGATCGGGCAGGACCGGCGAGAACAGTCCTGCGGCGCATCCCAAGGCTTGACGCGCACACGCAGCGCGAAGAGGTACGTGCCATGGGTGTTGTGAGCCGAGTGAGGGAAGACATCCAGGCGGTTTTCGACCGCGACCCGGCCGCGCGCACCAAGCTCGAAGTGGTGCTGTTGTATCCGGGGCTGCACGCCATCTGGGCTCATCGCGTCGCACATTGGCTCTGGGAGCATAACTGCAAGCTGCCGGGCCGCATCGTCAGCGAGTTCGCGCGATTTATCACGGGTATCGAAATTCATCCCGGCGCGAAAATCGGGCGGCGACTGTTCATCGATCACGGCATGGGAATCGTAATGGGCGAGACGACCGAAATCGGTGACGACGTTCTCATCTACCAGGGCGTCACGCTCGGCGGCACCAGCACCAAGAAAGAGAAGCGGCATCCGACGCTCGAGGATCATGTGATGATCAGCTCGGGCGCGTCGGTGATCGGGCCGGTGCGAATCGGCGAGGGCAGCAGAATCGGCGCAGGCGCGGTGGTCGTGTCGTCTTGCCCGCCGTGGTCAACGGTCGTAGGAATTCCCGGCAAAGTGATCGAGGGCGACAACCCTCGCCATGAGGTGATGGATCTCGATCACGCCAAGCTGCCCGACCCGGTCGCGCGCGCGATGGGCAATCTAATCGACAAGCTCAACCGTATGGGCGCGCGAATGGAAGAGATCGAAGAGCGCCAGGACTGCCTCGAAGATAAAGTCAGCGAGCATCACCCGCCGACGCCGGATCGCATCCTCGCCAACAAGGGCTAGCGATTCGCCAGCCCTCGTCGGCGAGAAAATCCAACTAACTTTTCTTCTGATGTGGAGTGCCGAGGTACGGAAATTCCTTGAGCACGTCTGTGTGCGGCTTGAGGCCACTCGGCGGGCACGCCTTCTTGGTGAGGCAAGCGAGGCGATAGTCGATGACGTCGTCGGTGAAAACTCGTCCGTTGGGATACTTCGCGGGCTTCGAAGGATCGAAGCTCAACATGTCGGGCAGAATGCCTTCGACGTCGATCGTGGCGATTGCTTCTTCGCGGGTGTAGCCGCCCGTATGCCCGAGCAGATGGACGAACTGGTCGGTCCATCGCTTCTTATCGTTAACCGGCTCGCTGGCGTTGTATTCCAACTTGGTATCGTCGGTGTTGAAGAAGCTGCTGACGCTCGGATGGCCGGCGCGATCGGCATGAATCAGCTTGCCGTCCTTGCGCACGCTGCATCGCCCCCAGATGCGAATCGCAGCCTTGGCGCCGAGCTCGCTGGTCGGCAATTCGATCGCCGTCGAGATAATATTCGCTTCCGTGTTCGAATCGACTCCTGTCCATGGCGACTTGCCGCCCAGGTGCGGCTCGGTGAAGTTCCGCTTGCCACTGGTGTCGAATAGTTTTTTGATTCCGTCGAAGTCGAAAAAGAAAGCGTCGCTGCGAGCGCCGGCGAAGAACGTGTAGACACCCGATTTATGTATGTCGGGTTTGGGGCCGAACGAGACTGCGGCGTCGCTGATGATCTTCGTACCGACCGCTTCGACTGAGCGGGACTCTGCACCTTTCGCGACGAAGACGCTTACCGTCTGCTGGCCGTTTTTCGGCGGCGCGAATACGTAGCTGAACGCGATGTCTGTTAGGCAGTCGCCGTCGGTGTCGATGTTGACGCGGTAGATGGCGTCGGGATGGAGCGCGTCGACATTGACATTCGCATTGAGGATGATCGCGGTGCGTGTCGGGTCGGCAGGCGATTGAAACGCGTAGAGGTCGCAAAGGTCTAGTCGTGGATCCCCGAGCGGCGGCCCGAGGCTGAGTCCGGTAAAATGGTTGGACATTTTTTCTCTCCTGTTCGGGTTGAGAGTGGGTTGTGTCGTTCGAAACAGAGATCCTAACAAACGGCAGATTCTATGTCGCGAATTTAGTCGAGGTCAGAGCTTGTGGCCGAAGCCGGCGCCCATCTCGTACTCGTCCGCGCTTTCGATCATGCGCCCACTCAGGATTCGTTCGAATCCGAAAGGCGTCAAATCGACCGTCGTGCTCTTACCGGTCAGAATCAGCTGGGCCATCGACGCTCCCACCGCCGGCGCAGTTTTGAATCCCGTGCCGCTGAAGCCGGCCGCGACGAACAGCGCGTCGACTCCCGGCACCGCTCCCATCACGGCGCGCGCGTCGGGGCTGACGTCGTAAATGCCGGCGTGACCGCGCGAATACGGCGCGTCGGCCATCGCGGGGATTCTTTGCGCCAGCCGCTTGCGCACGGCCGCGATGAAGTCGGCGTCGTTACTCTCGCGGAATTCGTCGGGATTCGCCTCCGCCTCCGGCTTCCATCCACCCAGCCCCGCCAGCGTCAGATCGTCACCATGCGGGCGAAAATAGCTGCCCGCAATCGTATCTATATAGATGCAATGTTTGAGTTGAGGCGGGCGTTTGAAGAATGCAATCTGCGCGCGCTCGCTCTTGATACCGATCTTCACACCCAATGGCGCAAGCAGTGCGTCGGTCCAGGGTCCCGCCACGACGCATACCGCGTCGGCCACGTGAAGACGGCCGGCCTCGTCCACGACTCCCGCAGCGCGTCCACCGCGATTCGCGATTTTCGCGACGGGTGTATTGGTAGAGAAGTCCGCACCGTGACGTTTCGCGGCGGCCGCCAATGACTCTGTAGTAGCGACGGGATCGGCGTATCCGCTCTGAGGTTCGAATGCGGCGAGTGCGACGTCATCGACGAAAGCGTTTGGTTCGCGCCGTCGCAGTTCGGCCGCGGTCAAAACTTCAGTATTGACGCCGATGCGTTGAAGCATCGCAACATTTTCACGCAGCCGCGGCGCGTTGCGCTCGTCAACTACGACGGCGAAACCCGTCTCGACGAAACCGCATCGCCCGCCAACGATGTCGCTCCAGTTGCGGAAGTAATGGTGGCTCTTCCAGGCCAGCTCGGCTTCCGGCGCGAACGTATAGTGCATCCTGACCAGCGCGCCCGACCGCGCCGACATGCCTGCGCAAATCCCGCCCTTGTCGAACACGCGCACGCGAGCGCCTGCGCGCGCAAGGTGGAATGCGAGCGAGCATCCGACCACACCCGCGCCGATTACGATTATGTTTGCGCCCGATGATGCCTGCGTCACGCAGATAGCTCCGTCTTTTTCCGTGGATCGGTGTACGATAAGCTAATCGCCGCACGGGGGGCCACTGAAAACATAGATGATTTATCTCGATCATAACGCAGGCGGTCCTCTCCGTGTCGAGGCTGCCGCGGCGCTCTCTCGCTTGCAGGCAGATAGCGGAGGAAATCCTTCGTCGGTGCATCGCTCGGGTCAGCGCGCGCGCCGGATGCTCGAGGCTGCGCGCGCGCAGGTCGCGGCGATCGTCGGCACTGATCCGCGCAGGATAGTTTTTACCAGCGGTGGCACCGAGTCGAACAATCTTGCAATCTTCGGCGCAATCACAGTGTCGCGACGCCGCAAAATTATTTCATCCGAGATCGAGCATTCATCGATCCTGGCTCCGCTGGCGGAACTGGAGCGTCGCGGGTTTGAGGTCGTGCGAATCGCGCCCGACTCCGACGGTCGAGTAGATCCCGCGCGCGTGCTGGATGTGCTCGATAGCGAAACCGCACTGGTCACGCTCGGACTCGCGAACTCGGAAGTCGGAACAATTCAGGACCTCGCGCCGCTCGCAGCGAGGTGCACCAGGATCGGCGCGCTGCTTCATATCGATGCGGCGCAGGCGGTCGGCCGAATCCCGGTCGACGTGGCATCGCTCAACTGTGATCTGATGACGCTGAGCGGTCACAAGCTTGGCGCGCCCGCGGGAATCGGCGCTTTGTTCGTCCGCGATTCTGCGCGGATTGCGCCCACCGTTTTCGGCGGGCCGCATGAAAGCGGCGTGCGCGCTGGCACGCCGAATCTGCTGGGCGCAGTGGCGTTTGGCGCGGCGGCCGAAGCAGCGCTGAACGCGATGGGCACGGAGTCGGAGCGGATCGCTTCGCTTGCTGCGTCGCTGTTGATGCGTCTACGCGACGCGATTCCCGGTCTGCGCTGGAACGGGCCACCCGTCGGTCGCCTTCCCAACACCATCAACCTCACCTTTCCGGGTGTGCTCGGCGAGAGCATGCTGATTGCGCTCGACCTCGAAGGTGTTGAAGTTTCGATGGGCTCGGCGTGCGCGGCCGGCGCGGTCGAGCCGTCGCACGTGCTGCGTGCGATGGGCCGCAGCGTCGCTGAGGCGCGCAGTTCGCTCAGAATCAGCCTCGGCTGGAGCAATATGGCAGAGGAAATCGACGCTGCGGCGTCGATCATTCCGGCGGTGTGGCGGCGTGTCGCGGACGCGGAACCTCAGTCGGAGGTGAGCGCGCGATGAAGCCGCGAGTGCTCGTTGCGATGTCGGGCGGGGTCGACAGCTCCGTCGCGGCTGCAATTCTGCGGGAGCAGGATTACGACGTAGTCGGCGTTGCGATGCGGCTCGCACCCGAGCCATCAGCGCCGGCCACGAGCGCGCCAATTGCGAAGCGGCGCGGCACCTGCTGTTCGCATGACGACTTCGAAGATGCGCGCCGGGTGGCAGAGCGCATGGACTTTCCGTTTTATGTGATCGATCTGCGCGCTGACTTTGCCGCGCGTGTGGTCGACAACTTCGTTTCCGAGTATCTCGGCGGACGCACACCGAATCCGTGCGTGATGTGCAATCGCGAGATCAAGTTCGATCGCCTCTGGAGCCGCGCGCGCGCGCTGAATGCCGACTATGTCGCGACCGGGCATTATGCGCGGATAGCGCAGGGCGCGGACGGCAGGTTTCATCTGCTGCGCGCGGCAGACGACTCCAAGGATCAGTCGTACTTTCTTTTCACGCTCGGGCAGGACGAACTCGCACGGACAATTTTTCCGCTGGGCGCGATGACCAAGACCGAAGTTCGGGCCCGCGCGCGTGCGTTGGGTCTGGCGACCGCGGACAAGCCCGAGAGCCAGGAAATCTGCTTCGTTCCCGACGGCGACTATGCGAGTTTTGTTGAGCGTCGAAGCAATCCCGCGCAACTCCGTCCCGGATCGATCATTGACAGCGACGGAAAGCGGCTGGCGGATCACAGCGGAGTGCATCGATTCACCGTTGGACAACGGCGCGGTCTCGGTATTGCGAGCGGCGAGCGGTTATATGTCAGCGAGATTCGGGCCGAGTCGGGCGAGGTCGTGGCCGGGCGCCGCGACCAGCTTGATTCATCGGGCCTGATCGCAAATCGCGTCAGCCTGGTCGATGATTCATTGGCGTCGAGTGGCGAGCTGAGCGTCGAGGTGAAGATTCGCTATCGGCATCGCGCGATCCCGGCGACGCTGCGAGTCGATTCCGGCCACCGCGCAGAGATTCGCTTCGCGACCGGCGGTCCCGCGGTGACGCCGGGGCAAGCGTGTGTCTTTTATCGCGGCGACGAAGTGCTCGGCGGCGGATTCATCGAACGCGCACTCGAGGGACGATGACCGTGGCAACTCGCTTCGCAATCGCAACGCTCGGATGCAAGGTCAATCAGTACGATTCGGCGATTATCGAATCGCGGCTGAGCGCGCGCGGGATGGAACGCCGCGAATTCACCGAGCAGGCGGACGTTTATATCGTGAACACCTGCACCATCACCGATCGCGCCGACGCCGAGAGTCTGCGAATTGCGCGGCGGGCGCGGCGGCTCAACCCGAACGCGCGCGTGGTCATGACCGGATGCTTCGCGCAGGCGAGTCCCGATGTGCTGGCGCAAGCGGCAGAAGTCGATGCGGTGATTGGGCTGGGCCGGCTTGACGACCTCGAGCGCGCAGTGGCTTCGGGCGCGGGCGAGCGCGTGATGGTCACGAATCTGCGCAAGGAGAAAGCGCCGATCGAGTTGGCCGCGGTTACGCTCGACGGTCATACGCGTGCGTTCCTGAAACTGCAGGAGGGCTGCGATCAGTTCTGCACATTCTGCATCGTACCGTTTTCGCGCGGCACCTCGCGGAGCGTCGAGCCGCGCCGCGTGATGACGGCGCTCGACGATCTTTATGCGCGCGGCTTCAAGGAAGTCGTGCTGACCGGGGTACATCTCGGTGGCTACGGCAAGGACCTCGAGCCGCAAGTCGACCTCGCCGAGTTGCTCGAGATGATCGCCGAGCGATGTCCTTTGGATCGCGTACGCATCAGCTCCCTCGATCCGGAAGAGTTGACCGATCGAATCGTGGAAATAATCTCGGGCAGCGAAAAATTCTGCCCGCATCTGCATCTGCCGCTGCAGTCCGGCGACGATGGGACGCTGTCGCGGATGCGGCGACGCTACCAGCGCGACTATTTTCGCGATCGCGTCGAACGCGTATTGCGCGCGTGGCCGAACGCGGCGATTGGCACCGATTTGATCGTTGGGTTTCCGGGTGAGACGGCGACGCATTTCGAGTCTTACTTCAATTTCGTCGAATCGATGCCGCTGGCGTACTTCCACGTGTTTCCGTATTCCGTCCGAGCTGGAACGACGGCGGCAAAGTTCTCCGGCCGAGTGGCACAACCGGAAATCAAGCGGCGCGCGGCGCAGATGAGGGAACTGGGCGAGTGCAAGCGGGTGGAATTCGCCCGGCGATTCGTCGGAACCAAACTTAAAGTATTGCTTGAAGAGCGCGGGCCGGGGGGCGAACTGCGAGGTACAGCCGCAATTACGTGCGGGTCTCGACGCAGGGGCCCGACGAATTGACAAATCGCGAAGTCGAGGTGGAGGCATCAACCGTTGAAGGCCAGCAACTGGTTGGGGAGATTGTTCGGCCGTGGGCGGGTGGAACCGTCTGCGCCGGAACTTCCTCCTGAAAGTCCCGGCACCAAACTCGAGCGCGTGCTCGGGTATTCGTTCGCGCGGTCGGAACTGCTGGAGACCGCGTTGACGCATCCGAGCGCCGCGGTCGGCAGCGATGTGCATTACGAGCGGCTGGAATTTCTCGGCGACGCGGTGCTCGATCTCGCGATCGCGGATCTACTGATGCGCAAGTTTCCGACGGCCAAGGAAGGCCCGCTGTCCAAGCAGCGCGCGTCGATCGTCAATGCGCGCACTCTCGCGCTCAAGGCTCAGGCAGTTGAATTGAATCAGATGATGCGGCTCGGGAAGGGCGAAGAAAAAAGCGGCGGGCGCGAGAAGACCTCGATTCTTGCGGCCGTGTTCGAGGCGGTGATTGGTGCGATCTACAGCGACGGCGGACTGGTGCCCGCCCAGCAGGTGGTCGAGCGCCTGTTCACCAACGATATTGGCGGACCGGCGGCGGAACGCGACTACAAAACTGAATTGCAGGAAGTCGCGTACCGCAATTTTCGCACGCAGCCGGTTTACGAACTGATCGCGACCGACGGACCGGATCATGCCAAGCGATTTACGACGCGCATCAGAATCGCCGGGCGCGATCTCGGCGTGGCAGAGGGCGGCAGCAAAAAACAAAGCGAGCAGGCGGCAGCGCGGCTCGCGCTCGATCGAATAGAAGAGGAGCGCCGCGAACGCCATGGGTGATCATCGCGCAGGCTTCGTTGCGGTCGCCGGTCGCACCAACGTCGGGAAATCGACGCTGGTGAATCGGCTCGTGGGGCACAAGGTCGCAATCGTAACGCCGCGGCCGCAGACCACGCGCCGTCGAATTCTCGGAATCCGCAGCGACGACGACGCGCAGATTCTGTTGATCGACACGCCCGGACTGCACGAGGCCAAGAAGCAACTGAATCAGCGGATGGTGCAGACGGCGCGGCGCGCGATCGCGGAAGGCGAAGTCATTCTGGACGTGGTGGAAGCGGGCGATCATCTGAACCCGGGCGATCGCGCCGTGCTGATCGACATCCGCGCGCTTGGCCGGCCGACTGTAATTGCGATCAACAAGGTGGATCGAATCGCGCGAGCGCAACTGCTGCCGCTGATCGAGGAGATCAACCACGGATTTCCGGGGGCGGAGATCGTCCCGATAAGCGCGCTGACCGGTGAAAATATCGACGAGTTGCTGGTGACGCTTAAGCGGATGCTGCCGGAAAGCCCGGCGCTGATGTCGCCCGATGAATACACCGATCAGACCGAACGGATGATTGCCGAAGAGATCGTGCGCGAGAAAATATTTCTGAAGATGCGGCAGGAGATTCCGTTTTCCACCGCCGTCAAGGTCGAGAAGTTCGAGGACGACGAAGAGCGCAAGCTGAAACGAATCAGCGCGACGGTGGTGGTCGATCGCGAGTCGCACAAAGGCATGCTGATTGGCGCGGGCGGCCGCACGTTCAAAGAGATCGGCACGGCGGCGCGCCTCGAGCTCGAGGAAATCCTCGGCACGCACGTTTTTCTGGAAGTCATCGTCAAGGTAGAGCGCGACTGGACGCGTGATCCGCGGAAGCTCGCGGAGTTCGGCCTGTGACGAATTTTCGCGCAGGCTCCGGCGCCGAGGCGCGGCGAATCGCGGCCGAGGGGTTGCCGGCTGTTGTGCTGGTCGGGCGTGCGAACGCGGGCAAGTCGACGCTGTTCAATCGAATCAGCAAGGGCGGGCGCGCGATTACCAGCGCGATTCCCGGTACCACCCGCGACCTGAATTTCGCGCGCGCGAAATACGGCGACCGTGAGTTCGTCGTGATCGACAGCGGTGGCCTGGAGCTTGGCGGGCATGAGCGGATGACTGAGCGGATCGTCAGCGAGGCGCTGGCCGCCGTGGGCGTCGCCGACGTGGTTGTTTTCATGCTCGATGGCAGAGGCGGGCTGAGCGAGGCCGACGCCGAGGCGCTCGCGCTGGTGCGCGAAACGGGATGCCCGCTCATCATGGCGGTCAACAAGATCGATCGGCCGGGGCAGGAATCCGAAGCATCCGAGTTCTACTCGCTCGGCGGCGACGAATTGTTTTTCATATCGGCAGCGCACGGTCGCGGAATCGATGAACTGCTCGATGAAGTCGTAGCGCGCCTGCCCGAGCGCGAGAGTTCTGCGGCCGCATCGGCGGATCTACAACTGGCGTTGGTCGGCCGACCCAACGTCGGCAAGTCGTCGATTCTGAATCGCCTCTCCGGATTCGAACGTGCGATCGTCGATGACACTCCCGGCACGACGCGCGATCCGGTCGACGTCCGGCTTACCTCGCATGGCCGGGACGTGTTGCTGATCGACACGGCCGGAATTCGCAGGCCGCCGCGGGTCGAAGGCGAGCTCGAGCATCATTCGGTGGGGCGCGCGATCGAAACGATTCGGCGCGCCAACGTGGTGCTGCTCGTGATTGACGCAAGCGAGGGAATTACCGACCAGGATGCGCGGCTGGCGCGGCTGGTGGATACGAACGATCGCGCGATGGTGATCGTTTGCAACAAGTGGGACGTCGCGGCGAAGGCTGGACGCAAGGTCGCCACGTTCGTCCGCGACGCGCACGAGCGCTACCCGTTCCTCGAATACGCGACGATGGTGTTCACGTCTGCTGTGACCGGCGACGGCGTCGACGGCATCATCCCGGCGGCGATTGCGGCGGGAGATTCGTGGCGCTCGGTTTTCCAGACCTCGCGGCTAAATCGAACGCTGGCCGAAGCGACGGCCGCGATGGACCCGCCGCAGGTGGACCGGCGGCGCCTGAATCTCATGTACGTGACGCAGGTCGGCAACGCGCCGCCGCGACTGCGATTTTTCACCAACGTCGAGCGCGGCATCCCCGCGCATTATGTGAGATTCATCGAAACGCGTTTTCGTAAATCGCTCGGGCTGGTCGGCACTCCGCTGCGGCTTGATTTTCGGCGGACCGGACGCTCGTGGGTGCAAGGCAGTCCCCCGCCGCGGCCCCGGGGCAAGCCTCGCAATCGTCCCGCGCCGCGAACCAAACCCGCGCGTGCTTGAGCTGGGCGCTTGTGGAGCGATGAGCGCTGACGGCATTTCGTATGCCGTGCGGCGTCCGGTATATTTCAATATACAGTGATTCTGATTCTAGATTTCGGCAGCCAGTACACGCAGCTGATCGCGCGGCGCGTGCGCGAAGCGAACGTGTATTGCGAAATCCATCCGTTCAATTTTGCGCCGGAAAAGATCCGCGCAATGAATCCGCGCGGGATAATTCTCTCTGGCGGCCCGGCGAGTCTCTACGACGAAAACGCGCCGGATGTCTCCGACGAGGTGCTCAACCTCGGCTGCCCGGTGCTCGGAATTTGCTACGGGCTGTACGTGATCGCGCAGCACCTGGGCGGGCGCAGTGTGGGCTCGCGGCAGCGCGAATACGGACCGGCGACTCTTGTGATTGACGGCGACGACGCGCTGTTCGAGGGGCTGACCGGGCGGGAGCATCGCGTGTGGATGAGCCACGGCGATCGCGTCGAGGCGATTCCGGGCGCGTTGTGCGCAATCGCACACAGTGACAACTCGCCGTACGCGGCGTTCAAGACGCGCGACGGGCGCATGCGCGGAATCCAGTTTCATCCGGAAGTCGTGCATACGCCCTGCGGCACGCAAGTGCTGCGCAACTTCGCGCTGAAAATCTGCGGCGAGCGCGGCGATTGGACGATGGCGAATTTCGTCGAGACCAAACTCGCGGAGATTCGCAAGCAGGTCGGGCCGACCGACAAGGTCCTGATGGGACTGTCGGGCGGCGTCGATTCCTCCGTGGCGGCCGCGCTGATACATCGCGCCATAGGCTCGCGGCTCCATTGCGTGTTCGTCGATACGGGATTGTCGCGCGCGGGCGAGCGCGAGCGGATGGAGAATGCGTTCGCGGGCCAGCTCGGAATCGATCTGAAGGTGACCGACGCGTCGGAACTGTTTCTGTCGCGGCTGGTGGGCGTCGTCGACCCCGAGCAGAAGCGGCGCATCATCGGCCATACGTTCATCGACGTGTTTGAATCCGAGGAAGTAGAGAAGGGCGCGAAATTTCTCGGGCAGGGAACGCTATATCCCGACGTGATCGAATCCGTGTCGTTCAAGGGTCCGTCGGCGGTGATCAAGAGCCATCATAATGTCGGCGGATTGCCAGAGCGGATGCGCCTCGAGCTGGTCGAACCATTGCGTGAATTGTTCAAAGACGAAGTGCGCGAAGCGGGACGGAAACTTGGGCTGGCGCCGGAAGTCGTCGATCGCGAGCCGTTTCCGGGACCGGGGCTGGCGGTGCGAATCGTCGGCGAGGTGACGCGCGAGCGGCTCGATCTGCTGCGGCGCGCCGACGCGATCGTCATGGAAGAAACGGCGGCCGCCGGCTTCGGGCTAAAATTGTGGCAGGCGTTCGCGGTGCTGCTGCCGCTCAAGACGGTCGGCGTGATGGGCGACGGGCGCAGCTACGAAAGCGTGATTGCGATTCGCGCGGTCGAGTCGATGGACGGGATGACGGCGGATTGGGCGCGGCTCGATCCCGCGTTTCTCGCGCGCGTGTCGAGCCGAATCACCAACGAAGTGAAGGGCGTCAACCGCGTTGTCTACGACATCACGTCCAAGCCGCCGGCGACGATCGAGTGGGAGTGACGGTGACGGTCCGCACGCGTTTCGCGCCGAGTCCGACCGGCTCGCTGCACATCGGCAATGTTCGCTCGGGACTGTTCGCGTACCTGTACGCGCGGCGCCACCACGGGCAGTTCGTGTTGCGTATCGACGATACCGATCGCGAGCGCTCGACGAAGCAGTCACTCGAGGAAATCCTCGCCGATCTGAAATGGCTCGGGATGGAGTGGGACGAGGGCCCGCCCGACGCGGAATATTTCCAAACAAATCGAGTCGAGTGGCATCGCGAAGCCGCGCTGAAACTGTTGCGCGAGCGCAAGGCGTATCCGTGCTACTGCTCGGCGGAAGAACTCGACGCCAAGCGCAAGCAGGCCGAGCGCGAGCATCGCCGGCCGGTTTACGATCGCAAATGTCGTGGTCTGGACTTCCCGGCCGACCTGCCGTTGCCCGACAAATCCGCGGGGCGCAACTACACGATTCGTTTCGCGATGCCGCTGGACGGCGAGACGGTCGTCGATGACCTGGTCAAAGGCCGGATGGTGTTTCAGAACTCCGAGCTCGACGACTTTATCATCGTGCGTTCCGACGGCTCGCCGATTTATAACTTCGCGAGCATCCTCGACGACGTCGACATGCACATCACGCATATCGTTCGCGGCGACGACCACGTCTCGAATACTCCACGCCAGATGCAGATGGCGTATGCGCTCGGGTTCACGCCGCCGGCCTTCGCGCATTTGCCGCAGGTGCTCGGGCCCGACGGGTCGCCGCTGTCGAAACGTCACGGCGCGACGTCGGTAATTGCGTATCGCGAGAACGGTTACTTCCCCGAGGCGATGCTGAACTATCTCGCGCGGCTTGGATGGTCGCACGGCGATCAGGAAATCTTCTCGAAGGATGAGCTGATCAACTTTTTCGGTTTCGAGGCGTGCGGGAAATCGGCCGGCGTATTCAACGCCGAGAAATTGCTCTGGCTCAATTTCCATTACCTGAAGGAGCGGCCGATTCCGAAGCTGGCAGCCGAGGTTAAGCCGTTCATCGCACAGCGCGGATGGACGATTCCGGGCGACGACCCGTGGCTTGAACGGGCGGTCGCGACGCTGCATGAGCGCGCCAAGACGCTGGTCGAGCTGACGGACTTTCTATCGTTTTACGTGAAGGATTCTATCGAGATCGATCCGAAGGCGGCGGCGAAATTCCTCAAGCCGGAAATCGCCGAGCCCCTTCGCGCGTTGGCCGCCGACCTCGAGGCGCACGAGGGCGAAGTCTCCGAGGCGTCGGTGCAGGCGGTGTTCGAGGCTGTCCTGGCGAAATTCAATCTCAAGCTCGGACAGCTCGCGCAGCCCGTCCGCGTCGCGCTCACCGGCGGCACCGTCAGTCCGGGGATTTACGAGGTAATCGCGGTGCTAGGAAAACGTCGCACCGTCGATCGCCTGAACGCTGCCGTCCTCCGAATCGATAAGCCTGCCTGAAAATCACTTCGCATTGATCGGTGGCAGCACCAGAATTTGCCCGTTCATCTCGGGCTGATGGACCGCGCAGTAAAAATTGAAGATCCCGTCCTTGTGAAAAGTGAAAACGTACGACGTCTTGGTCAGCGGCTCCAACTTCAGATGCATGAGGACGGTTGAGTCGGGCGCGGTCAGCATGAAGTCGTGCTCGTCGTCGGATTGCAGATTCCAGAACGTGAGCGTCGTCGGCACTTCGCGGCGAATCGCGATGAAGGTCGGCGAGAATGCGTAGACCTCGCCGAATTTCGCGACGGTCTCTTTCGGCCCGGTCTCTTTGACGGCGACTCTCTCCGTCAGGACGATCACTTCCGCCTGCGGAGTGCCGCCTTTTGCGACGGAGACGATCTTCGACGCTGCCGCATTCGGCAGGTAGAAGTTCTTGTCCATCGGCGGCATCGCCGAAGCGCTCGCAGCGCCAATCAAACTGGCCAGCGCCGCGACCACGATTCCGCGACAGATCTCTTCCCAGCTAGGCATCCAAATAGTACCTTGGTTGCATGAGCGTACTAGTACCATACGTAGTCGAGCAGACCGGCCGCGGCGAGCGTTCCTACGACATCTATTCGCGCCTTCTCAAGGACCGAATCGTGTTCCTGGGCGGCACCGTGACCGACGACCTGGCCAACCTCGTCACCGCGCAACTCCTGTTCCTGGAGTCCGAGGATCCGGAGCGCGAGATCAATATGTACATCAACTCGCCGGGTGGATCGGTCACCGCCGGCCTCGCCATTTACGACACGATGCAATTCGTTAAGCCTCCCGTCTCGACCCTGTGCGTGGGGCAGGCCGCCAGCATGGGATCGCTCCTGTTGGCTGCAGGAGCCAAGGGGCGGCGATATGCGCTACCGCATTCGCGGATACTGATTCACCAGGTCTCCGGCGGATTCGAGGGGCAGGCGAGCGATATCGAGATTCACGCGCGCGAGGCGTTGCGTCTGCGCGAAATCCTGAACGATATTCTGGCGCATCATACCGGCCAGAATTCCAAGAAAATCGAGAAGGACACCGACCGCGACAACTTCATGTCCGCGGCGCAGGCGGTCGAGTACGGACTGATCGACGAAGTGATCGCCGGCCGGCCCGTCAAGGCCTCGCTGTAGCTGAGGCCGTCTCCCGCGCTCCACTACTGGTTCCTGCTCCCAGTCGGCGTCGCAATTTGCGCGCTCGTCATGTCGGCGGGCGTATCCGGCGCGACGCTCTGGTTTCCCGTCTACCTGCTGTGGCTCAAGCTCGACGCGCCGGTCGCATTCTGGCTCGGGCTGTTCACGATGCTGTTCGGTGCCGGCAGCGGCGTGGTGCGCAATTTTCGCGACGGCACCTTTGACGGAGCACTTATCCGTCGCTACCTGATCGTTGCGATGCCCGCGGCGTTGGCCGGGGGGTGGGCTTCGGCCTCGGTGAACCAAACGTTGATCGTCGCGCTTTTCGGAGCGTTTGTGATCGTCTATGCGATCGTCATTGGCGGACGAGCGCTCGGCATGCGCCTCGAAGAACAGAGCGATCGCCACGACCGCGTCCCATTTTCGATTGCGCTGTTGGGCGGCGGGCTCACCGGGCTAATCTCGATTGGAATCGGAATTCTCGCGATGCCGTCGGTGCTGCGTCATCGATCGATTCGATCGCCGAGTGCCGCGTTCGGATCGCTGGTCATGATCATTTTCTTCACCAGCCTCGCCGCGACCGTCGGCCGCATGCGGCCATCGCTCATATCCGAGTTGCGGCGCGACTCGTCGCAAATAGTCGCGATAGCAATTTGGGCGGTGCCCGGCGTTATCGTGGGCGGACAGATCGGCCCACGCCTCACACGGCTGCTGGCGTCGGAGCGTCACGCCCGCATCTACTTCAGCGCGGTTCTGCTGGTCGTCGGGTTGCTGACGTTGGCTCGTGCAGGCGCCGTGCGCTAGAGCAGGGGACCGTCGTTGCCGCCGAGCATTGCGCGCCTGATCAGCTTGATCGGGATTGCTCCCTGCTGGAGAAACGCGTCATGGAATTTGCCGAGGTCGAATGCGGCGCCCTGCTGTTTGCGGACGTCCTCGCGCAATTTCAGAATCATGAGCTTGCCCAGTTGGTAGCGCAGGTAGCCGGGATCGTCGGTGCCGCGCAGCGCCTCGACCATCGCGTTGTGCGGCGTCTGGTAGGCGTTATCCACGAAAAATTTCGCCGCCTGGTCGACCGTCATCCCTTGCGTATGCATTCTGATTCCGACCAGGTAGCGGCACGCGCGCATCAGCGCGTCCTGCAACTGCGCCAGCCGGTACTTGGGGTCGCCGTCATGCAAGCCCTCGTCGATCATCATTTGTTCGCAGTAAAATGCCCAACCTTCGACATCCGCACCTGAGCTGTAAATGAGGCGCACGATATCCGGGTTGTGCCGGTTGTTGAGGAACTGCACGTAGTGGCCGGGGAAAACTTCGTGCACCGAGGTGTTTGAAATGCTCGGCGCCGAATAGAACTCGAGCAGTTGCTCCTTCTTGGCGTCGGGCCACTCGGGATCGGGCAGCGTCACGTAGTAAAATGCCTCGGGCGATTTCTCGAACGGGCCCGGCGAATCCATTGAGGCGAAGGTCGTCGCGCGCGCATACGGCGGCGTCTCGCGCACCATCGGCAGCACGTCCGACGGGACAGTCGCGATATGGTGCGCGATGACGTATGCGCGAATGCTCGCGAGTCCGTCGGCGACGGTGGGCAGGACCTGGCTGCTGTCGGGATGCACGCGAGTGACCGCTTCGATCACCTCGGCCGGCGAATGATTCGGATCGATCAGCGCGGCGGTCTTCTGGAATTCGTCGCGCAGCCGCGCCATCTCCTTGACCCCTATCTGTTCGAGCTGATCGAGCGGGGTGTCGACCATGTCGGCGTCGTCGAGCATCCGCCGATACGCGTCGGCGCCAATCGCATAGTCGCCCGACGCCTTCGGCATCATGTCGTTCTTGAGCCATTGCGAATAATCATCAATCGCCGCGACCAGGTTTGCGTTGGCCTTGGCGAACGCCTGTTTGTCAGGACTGTCGGCGACCTTCGCGAAGGCGAGCGGGACGTCGTTCTTGAAAAATCCGATCGTCGCCGGCATTTGCTGCAGCGCGATATCGACATAAACCTTCGGCGTCAGTTGAGGCTGCAGATTGTGACGCGCCGCGTCGAGATTGCGGAGCGCGGCTGTCTCGCGGGCCATCACCGAGCGCATCCGCTTTTCGGCGGGCGCAAACTCGCGCTTGATCAGGCTGTTGACCGCTGCCGTCGGCAAATACATTCCCGGGTCGCGCTGATAGCTGCGGACTTGTTCAGTCCAAAGCAACTCGCCATCCACATGTGCCAGCAGCCATTCGCGATCCGCCTCGTTGGCCGGCGAAAGAGACTTCGGATCGTGAGCGCCGAACATTGCGATCCACTTCTTCGCGTGGTGGATCACCTGATCGATGCCGCCGGCGCTGAGATCGTCCACTCGGCCGTCGAAGCGATGATCGCCGAGGTGCGTGGCGCGTTCGGGGTAGAGCCGCAACTCGGTTTCGACGAACACCGAGACTTGCGCCTTGAACGCGCGATCGTTCAGCGACTCGGTTTGCGCAAGCGCGGGCGCGGCGATAGTGACGATGAAGGCAATCCAGGCCAGCGAGCGGATCTTCATCGAGGCGGCTACTTCAGCGTGCTCGCGAACAACCCGGTGAGCTTCTCGAACGCGCGATCGGCCTGCGGCTGGTTGTAAACCGGCGCGTCCGGCACCGTCCATCCGTGAAACGCGCCTTCGTACACTTCGCTCTCGTATTTGCCGCCCCACGCGGCGAGCGCCGCATCGAACTTTGCGATCGCCTCCGTCGACATGCTGCGGTCGTTGGTCGCGTGTCCGAAGTAGAGGCGCGCCTTGATCCGCGGCAGCAGCAGATGCGGGCTGGTCGGCTCGTCGCTATAGAGACCGCCGCCGTGGAATGAGGCGACAGCGGCAACTTTGCCCGGCATCGCAGCGGCTGTGCGCATCGCCATCGCGCCCGTGAAGCAGTAGCCGACAACGCCGATCGTCGCCGCGCTCACGGAACTTTGCGCCGCGAGAAAAATGACGTAGGCCGTCACATCGCGCTCGACGGCGTCTGGCGTCATCGGCGCGCGCAGCTCGGCGAACCGCTGCATCGTGCGCGGGTCTCCCATCCCTATCTTGATGTCGATAATCGGAGGCTTGGCCGTGCGATAAAAGACGTTGGGCATCAGCACCGTGTAGCCTTTGTCGGCGAGGCGCTTCGCCATCTCGCGGTGGGAAGGGCGGATGCCGCCGATGTCAGTCAAATGGATTGCGCCGGGGAGTTTTCCCGTCCCCTCCGCGCGATAAAGAAAACCGTCAGCGATGCCGTCGCTCGTGCGAATCTCGATTGCTTCTTCGATCATAGCTGCCTCCATCGACTCAGAAATTGCTGCGGAGAATTCGATCCATATATCACAGAAAAACGGCTTTCATCGAAAGCATGGGGCTGCGACTATTGGCTGATGGCGGACCGGGTTCATCAATTCTATGCGGTGGCATTCGAGGAGAATTTTTCACTCCGGCAGATAGCGCCGGCTTTTCCCGAGGCGAAGTCGTCGCCGCTCGAGATGTTCGTGCCAGTCGGATCCGACGGCGGCCTCTACTTCTTTCCCTTCGGCTCGATCGTCACGCACGACGTTCCAGCCGAGCATCGCGAGCGTATCTTCGCGCGCCTAACGCAGGTGCTGCCCAAGCTCACGACGCGAATCATCCGCGAGGACTACTCGGTGCTGGAGGATCCCGGCGCGCCAATCGGGATTTCTAACGGGATGCTGCTGGTCGACAAGCTTACGCCGCAGCGCGCGGGAATTGTTGCGCTGACCGTTGGCCAGAGCGCCGCGATGGAATATTACGAGCGCATCGTGGACGGCCTGTTCGCGCGGACCGCGCAGCTGGTCGATCGGATGGCGACGCGCGGCACCGTGCCGTATCGCGTCACGCCTCTGCATCGCTTCATTGGCGAGGCGATTTCGTCGCGCACCGAAGTGCTCGCCGTGCTCCATCTGCTCGACAAGCCCGACGCCGCGTGGGAAGACCCCGCGATGGATCTCATCTATGACGACCTGCGCGACGAATTCGACCTGGTCGATCGCTACGCCGCGCTGACCAGCAAGCTGCAAAGCATCCAGGATTCGCTGGTGCTGGTGCTGGATGTCGCGCGCGACCGCCGTCTGGTGCTGCTCGAAGTGATCGTGGTGCTGCTAATTCTGCTCGAAGTGATTCTGAGTATCGGCCATTTCACCTTGTAATATCCCCGGAACAGTGCGAATTCATATTACCGCAACACTGCTCTGTTAGTTTCGTCATCGCGGGAACTTTACCCTCTTGCTGGCGTGTTCCTTGATGGCACGCCAGGTTTTTTATTTAGGGGCATGTTGATGTCGGAAGAAACTCCACAAAGCAAGAATTTCGAATCGAGCGCCGGCCGCGGCGCCGCCACCTACGACAAAGGAATCGACGCCGGACTGCTGCTGCCGGGACAGTACATCGATCTGGTCCGCCGCAATCACGTGATCGAGGGCGAACTGAAGCTCCTCCTGGCAGTGCTCGAAGACGCGATTCGATGCTACCTGCGCAACGTCGACGCGAAGGACGGTGAGCGCCGGCGCGATTTCGTCGAAGTCAGACACTGGTTCGAATGCAGCGGCCGCGGCGCGAGGCGCGGGGATATTTTCACTTTCGACAATCTCTGCGCCGCACTGGGCATCGAGCCGCGAGTTCTGCTCGACCGGCTGCGGATTTTGACGATCGGCGATTTGCCATCGCGGCGTTACCAGATGCGCCGGCATCGGCCGCTGTCGAGTCTGCGGCATGCCAACGGCGTGCGCGAGCGCAGGCCGACGCGATCGCACGGCTCGTGACGCGGCTGATTGCGCTCAAGTAAGACGGTCTCGGAATTGATGGCTTTCTAGACGAACAGCCAGCGCGTCGCGCTGCCCTGGAATTCTCCGGGCGTTGCGTCAACGGCGATTACCTTGCGCGGCTGCACGGCGAAGATCGGACCCATGTCGAGCACCGTCTCCGGCTTCAAGTCCCACTGGTACTTCGGATTGTACGTGTCGACGAAGCTGCGGATCGTCGCGGCGTCGGTAATTTTCGCGGCTACGCCTTCGAGCGAGACCGCCTGAATGCCGTCTTCAGGACATACGACGCAATTCGGATTCGCCGCGAGATTGCGCGCCTTGCGCGACTGCGCGCCACTGCTGAAGTAGAAGGCGTTGTCTTCGTCGAGCCACACGCCCCAGACGGGCACGCAATGGGGCAGGCCGTCGGGGCAGGTCGTCGCGATCCAGTAGTTGCGCGCGCGCGTCAGCCGCTCGACGGCCCAATCCCACGGCAACAATCCGCGCCCGCCGTCGGCGTCGAGGATTCCATAGCCCGGCATGTAGGGACGACTCGATTTGATTTCCATGCCGACTACGATCTCATCGCGAGATTATTTCGCGCAACCAAAAAAATTGCGCGAGACGCGAGGCGGGAACATGCAGCGGGACTTCGCCCGGATGCTCCGCCTGGTCCCGCGCTCGCGCAAAGTTTAGGGCAGAAAAAACGAAAGCGGACTAGTTCTCGCTAGTCACGCCATCGCGCCCAGTCATGATGATGTTCGCGAACCCAGTCCGGATGATGGTCGTACCACCATGCACGATCATGCCAGACGTGGGCTTCGTCATAGTCGCCGTCATAGACGCGCCACTGGGGATATACCGCCACCCATTCGGGATGATGGTAGTAAACCCATCCGGGATGATTTTCATGCCACCAGTGCGCGTCGTGCCATTCATGATGCGCGTCCCAATCGCCGTAATGATCATAGTGATCCGCATAAGCTGCCACCGGCGCGGCGGCGAACAGCGCAGTCAGAGCGGCACCGGCGAGAAATGTTCGAAGTTTCATTGCTGATACCTCCTTCGAAGCGAGCAATGTTGGGAAATACCTCACGTGATCAATACGATGCATTCGCAATGCCAGTTTCACCGGCGCAGAAAGCCTCGAAATTTCAGGAACCTTCGCCTAGACGAGCTGCGGTTCGCCAATTCGCCTCAGCAAAATTTTCAGACTGCAGGATTTGTTTTGCGGTGGAGCTTGAGACTTACGAAAGTGTAAGGAATAGAGCATGAAACTTCGTCACAGAGCCGCGCTCATGCTCGTCGGATGGTACCTGCTCATTCCGCCGGTGTTCAGTCCGATGGGCGAGCATCACCGATCGTTCAACGACCTCACTGCGCCGATCAATAAGTGGGATATCTGGGGGAAGTTCGACTCGCGGGCGAGTTGCGAGAAAGAGAAAGAAAAGCTTCGGAGCCAGGCGCCGCCGCGCATCAAGTTCGCAACCGAATATCCCGATGAGGATCCGAACGGCAACATTCTCGCCGTATCGCAGGCATGGCAGGTGGCTGATTGCGTGTCATCCGAGGATCCCCGCCTCAGACCACAGTAAGAAAGGCCGGATCAGTGCGAGGGACTCTTCTCGCCGGCAGCGTGAGGTTCCGGCGCTCCTGAAGCTTCCCACGCCGCCATGTCCGAATACTCGCGGAACCGGCAAATCTGACCGTCGCGAAAGATGAAGATTTGGACCCAGCTGGTTTTGACCAAGCGGCCGGTCGCGCGGATCACATAACGGGCGGAGCCTTCGACGACCAGGTTGTCGCGGCCGGAGATGAATTCCTCCGGCTCGAACTTCTGAATATCGAGCAATTCAAAAAATTTGCTGCCGTAGCGCTCGAACTCCTGCAGCCCGTGACACCAGGCACTGCCCGGCCATTTGCCGGCGACGGCGTCTTTCCAATCGATGTCGTCGGTTAGCAGTTTCAAGATTGCGGGAAGGTCTTTTTCGTTAACCGCCTGGTAGAAGCGCTTTGCGGTCTGAAGATTTTTTTCTTCGTTCATCGCAAACCTCCCGAAATCCGCGGAGTCGTTTTTCAGCGACGTGTCACGCCTGATTGTTTACACCTCCTGCACGGTCAAGGTCCACGGTGAATCCGACCGAGATCGATTGGCGTACTGACAGGGCAGGGGGACCAATTGAAAATCATCGGCTTACTGGTCTTGGCGTTCATGGTGTCCGGATGCGCACTGCTGGCGGCTCCCGGGATCGAAGGCGCGGCGTCGCTCGCCGGCATGGCCGGTAATTCCGCGACCGGCTACATGTCGACGCATTCGAGTATCGAGCTGAATGCGGCCAACGTCGAGTTGGTGAAGGCGCAGGCGCAGATGCAGAAGGTGCAGGCTGACGACTTGCGCAGCAAGCGCGAAGAGCTCGAGGACGAGCGTGCCGCCACCGTTGGCATTCTGCGCGAGATGGCGATTGCGCGCGAGGATCCTACGCTCGCCGACGTGGCGCTGTGGGTGCAGGCCGGCGGCGACCCCGACTACGCGATGCACTACGCACTCCAGGGACCGCCCAAGACGATCGCCAAGGAATAGCGAGTCTAGCGTCGGCTGATCCCCGACTTTGCTAACGCCCCTCTTAAACCATCGGCTAACTGGGGCTTGGCCCGTTCGCCTGAATCTAATATATGACTTAGAAGGCCTTCTAAGTAATTCATTGCAGGTTCACGATGGCGGGTGTGGAAAGCGGCATTTTGGCTCTATTTGTAGTCGCATTGTTTGCGTCGACCGTGAATGGCGCCCTCGGTTACGGGTTCTCGTCTCTGACGGTTCCCCTCGCGCTGCTCTTCTTCCCGAACAAAATTCTCAGTCCCGCACTCGTTCTGGTCGAACTGGCGATTAACTCGTGGGTGGTGGTGCTGAACCGCGAGAGTTTGAAGGTGGCGCGATGGCGCGCGTTGCCGATCATCATCGGCCTGGTTCCTGGCATCCTGATCGGCAGCTTTCTGCTGACTCACGCGAACCCGGGAGTGCTCAAGTTCTGGACGTATCTTGTTCTGCTCCCGCTCATCCTCTCGCAGGCAGCCGGCTACCGGCGACCGATTCGCGCCGAGCGCGCGGCGGGCGTGCCGCTTGGGGTGGGAGTCGGAGTGCTCTACGCGACCACAACTATCTCCGGACCGCCGCTCGCACTGATGTTCAATAATCAAGGCGTCGAGAAAACCGAATTTCGCGCCGCACTCGGAACCGTTCGAATCGTCGAGACCACGCTCACGACGATCGTCTATGCTTTCCTCGGGCTCTTCACCTCGCGGAGCATTCACCTGCTGGTCCCGATCGCTCCTGCAGTGTTGCTGGGACTTCCGCTCGGGACCTACGTGATCCGGCATGTGCCTAACGAGGCGTTCCGCCGCGTCTGCATGAGCTTCGATGCGTGGATAGTCGGGTTCGGATTGGCGAGGACGATTCTCGAGCTGCGGCTGCTGGGCGCATCTGGAGCCTACAGCATTTGGGGCGCAGTGATTCTGTTCGATCTCTACCTGTTGTACCGCTACTTCGTCATGGGCCACGTCCATGCTCGAATCGAAAGCCTGTCTCTGCTCCATACTCCCGCTACATCCGAAAAGAATTGACGACCACTCGCGGCACCGCATCCTGATTCAGCGGGTGCGGCATCGACGAGATACTCCAAATGGAGGTCGCGCTAGTGATTTGATTTCGAGTGTATTATTGCTCGAAGCGTTGTGACGCTGCGCCCGAATGAACGGGAACTTTGGCCGGGCCGAGGGGAAGTCCAATGAGCCAGGAACCTTACATACTCATCACCGCAGACACTCACGCGGGCGCCAGTCATGCCGGGTATCGCGAATACCTCGATCCCCAATGGCGCGAGGCGTTTGACGAATGGCGCGGCGGGTACAAGAACCCGTCGCAGGAGCACTACGGCTCCAAGAAGATGCGCAACTGGGACTACGGCATCCGCAACAAGGATCAGGACAGCCAGGGAGTCGTCGGCGAAGTGGCTTTCCCCAACACGGTGCCGCCGTTCTATCGCAAGAGTATCGTCACCGCGCATCCGCCGAAGCCGGAAGATTATCAGCGATGCCAAGCCGGCATCCGTGCCCACAATCGCTGGCTGAAGGACTTCTGCGCCGAGGATCCAGTTCGCCGCGCCGGGATTGGATTGATCCTGCCCAATGACTTCGATGAAGCGATCAAGGATATCGAGTTCATCGCGAAGTCCGGCCTGCGCGGCGGCGTTCTCCTGCCGCTCATCCCGCCCGACGCCCACTGGCTGAAGCCGCTCTACCATCCGGCGTGGGACCGCGTGTTCGCCGCCATCCAGGACCATGGCCTCGTGCTCAATCAGCATACGGGGCAGGGCATTCCGGACTACGGCGAGGGCGTGGTGCCGGAATCGATCTGGATCCAGGACGTGACCTTCTACGGTCAAGCCGGCTTCCGTCACCTGCTCATGGCGGGCGTATTCGAGAAGTTCCCGAAGCTCAAGTACATCTTGACCGAGTCCGGCTGCTATTGGGTTCCAGCGATACTCAAGCAGTGCGATCGCGCCTACTACGCAATCAAATCGGGCGCGCTGGGCGAGATGAATTACAAGGGAATGGAAATGCCGCTGAAGGAGCCGCCGAGCGAGTATGCGAAGCGTCACTGCTACTACGGCGCGAGCTTCCCGAGCAACGCCGACCTCGCCGGCATCGACGAAATCGGTGAGGACCACGTGCTGTGGGGCAACGACTATCCTCACTACGAGGGCACCTTCCCCTACAACCTGCAGTCGCTGCGCCTTACTTTCGGCTCGATGCCGGACGCGCGCCGGCGAAAGATCCTCGGGCTGAACGCGGCGGCGCTCTACAACTTCGACCTCGAGGCGCTGAAGGCTCGAGCTGCAAAAGTCGGCCCGACACCTGCGCAAGTCGAGACTCCTCTCCCGCGCGAAGAAATCCCCCGTGACAGCGCGTGCTATCTCTTCCGCGATGCGCTGCAGGAGGCATCCTGAGTCATGGCGATGCCGACCGGCATCGGGATAGTCGATACGATGATCGGCTTTCCCGCCGAAGACTTTAAGATGTACGACTTCATCCGCGCACAGCTTAAAGACCCTTCGGCGAAGTTCGATTTCCCGGTCGAGTACATGTTCAAGAACGTGCCGAAGGAGTTGTACGGATCGAAAGATCCAATCTCGCTCACGCTGCACGAGATGGATCGGTTCGGCGTCGAGATCGGCTGCATCGGCGCCGGCGGCGACGTCTCAACCAAAGCGCTCAAGGACCATCCAGACCGGTTCGTCCCGATGGGCAACGTCGATCCGAACCGCGGCATGGACGGAATCCGCGACATGGTGCGGCAGCACGAGAAATACGGTGTGCGCGCTTTCGGCGCATTCAACGCCGGCTACAATCCGCAAGTCGGCATCTCCGACCCGTTGATGTACCCAATCTACGCCAAGTGCGTTGAGCTCGGCGTCCCAATCTTCGCCTGCGCGGGTGTCCCGGGGCCGCGCTTCCCGATGTGGCCGCAGGAAGTCCGCCTGATCGATCAGGTGATGTACGACTTCCCGGAACTCGTCTTCGTGACGCGTCATGGCTGCGAGCCGTGGGAAGACCTGGCCGTCAAGCTGATGCTGAAATGGCCGAACCTCTACTACTCGACCTCCGCCTTCGCGCCCAAGCATTACCCGGAAGCGATCATCCGCTATGCGAACACGCGCGGCGCGGACCGCGTAATCTATGCCGGCTACTTCCCGATGGGCCTCTCGCTCGAGCGAATCATGACCGACATGCAGTCGGTGCCGTTCAGTGACAAAGTCTGGCCAAAATTCCTGCGCGACAACGCCCGCAAGGTGCTGAAACTCGACGGTTGAGAGAGCTATTGTCGAATGGGCGGTGTCACGCGCATGTCTGTTTTGACACGCTTTGGCTTGCCTCTTCGCTGCGAAATGCGATATGAGGGATCCGAGAGGTCATCGCCGATGAAATCCATGAAATCGATTGCCGTCACCGTGGTTGCGATCGCAGCCCTCTGGACCGCCGGACCTGCCAGCGCTGCAGGCCGAGGTAGCCACGCCGCCGCCGCTGCGCGCGGAGTCGGCAACGCGAGCCGTTTCGGTAGCACGGGGAACGGATCGTGGATGAGACAGCACAACAACAACCGTCGGTTCGCGACCTCCTTCGGTTTCCCTTCCGGCTACGGTGGCTACGGCTATGGGAATACGGTCTACCAGAATCCCGATGAAGCCGACTGGGCGGAACAGTGGCAGTCGCTGTACGAGGACAACCACGGCGCCTATGCCAAGTCCACCCTTGAAAACCCACAGGGCGGCGCGCGAATGTGGGAATTTCCGCAAGTGCAGGGCGGCGCGACCGTAACAGACGAACATTAGTCGGATGCGCCGCTTTGCGGATCGGCGCTGACCCGCTCAGTCACAATCCATATTTTGTCGAGAAGGCGGCGAGAGGTCGCTCATCCCGCGGTGAAAAAGAACGTCCCTTTGCCGAGTTCCTTACCGTTCTTTCCGCACTTGCTCTCTTTGGCCGCACCGGTGAATGAGAACCCGTTGTCGGTCGAGACCCCGCTCAGCTGAACTTTGCAATGGGGGAGGCCCTCACTGGGATATGGAAGTGTTATCTGGACCCCTATCTTGCTCTTGCCCTTGGCTGTGAGGTGCCCTTTGAATGGGCCTACTTCTATCGGAGACGTCATTGGGTTTGGCGACAGAAACCAAGTGCCGCTGAAATTCTTGCCGTGCTGCGAGAGGTCCTCGAGGTAGGGGTACGTTTCATTGCCCTGAAACATGAAATCTCCCGCGTAATAGGTGCTCAGAGGTGGGAGAGTCTTTCCGGCGAGTTCCGCGTCCGTCGGCTCTTCCTCGGCGACTTCCTCCCGTTGGGCGCGGACTGTCGAGGCTCCCCAGTAGATTGTGAGACCTAGCGCGACTACCAGAGCGCCAATTCTCTTTCCTGAACTTCTCATCGTCTGAGTCCTCCGTGGCCCAATCTGCTTTGCCGTGCGAGTCAACTGGCGATCGCCGCAGCCGCGATACCAATAGCTCGACGAATCACGCGGCGACGTATATTAAAAGCGCGGCCATAGGACAAACGCCCCAGAGATTTTAAGCGCGGAGAAGCGGTCTAGAACGCGAGAGGGTCTTGCGTGATTTTTTCGGGTCTGGTGGTGGGCAGGGAGTGAATCGAACACTCGACACAAGGATTTTCAGTTTTGTGAGCATCCCGGCACCACCGGAATGGGTCGGCCACTATCTAGACGGTTATTAGGTTTTCGGGTTTGCAGGCGGCGCTATTTCGGATATGCGGCTCGATGCTTCTGCCAATGTTCTGCCTAAGTGAAGCGGTTGTGCACAAATGAAGCGGATTGTGCAAAAACCGTAATGCTCTGAATTGACTCGACAGTGGTGGGGTGGCTTTATCGAACAATGGCAAATCTACAAAAGACATTCGACTTTCGAGTGGTGTGGGGTTTCACTGAGGTGCAATACGACAGGCAGCATCCGAACATCAATTCGGCTTTCAACTCGGACGCGGTTATCGAGTCTGCCAAGGTACACTTCCGTGGTGAAGAACCCGGCGTACTCTTGCAGGTCAGTCATCGCGAATTCAAAGAAGAGGTTTCTGGCAGCGTGTTAATCGACAGCCCTGAGCGCGCTGAAAAACTCGCCGAATTTGTTTCCGCCAGAAAAGGAAAGACCGTTGAGCAAGTCGAGGCCGAGGTTCGTGCGAGTGGATTGTTCAATCCGGTCCCTTGAGGAGCGCTCGGGCCCGTGATTTCGTCTGGCGCTTTCGAGCATCGCCCGCGATCGCGGCCAACGTGCCGTCTGGCTTGGCGGCGAACTCTTTTACCGGGCCGCTCTTCCTGGCGATTTTTCTTTTGAGCGCTTTTTCGTGGCGTCGCCATCGGCCGGACGTTGTATGCGTTCTCATCTATCAGCTCTTTGATTGTGTCTGAGATAGGCCCTCCGCGGCGCGCGCGAATACATACGGCAGCACCGCCCAGCTCATCGCCATCGCGGCGCCGGCGGCCTGCTGAGGCGCGCTCGTCGCTGAGATGAGCGAGTCGAGAAACTCGAGGCCGGCGATTAGAGAACCGAGTAGCGGCAAAATCCAGATGAAGCGCATAGTTGCTTTCTCCCCTTTAGCGATTAGGTCAAATTCAGGATTTTGGGCCGCACCATTTGCCGGCGTCATCGAAACTTGGGCTGGCGGGGGTGTCTCCACAATTCCAGAGCGAATCGAAAAGAACCTTCAACTGTTTGTCCACTTCGGCCTCGGAGGTATCGTGAATTAGAACCTCGGGCAGCGCGGCGACGTTTGAACCGACCGTTCTAGGACTAAGGAAATACTGATTCTGAATGTACGCAAGTCGACAATTCGAAGCGTGGAGGAGTGTCAGGTAGAGACAGATCGGCGCTCCAATGGACTCGTCAGCTAGTAGCGAAAGATATCGAGATAGCGCACCTCGCATGTCCCTTTCGAAGTAGCCAACATAGATTTCGCGCTCAGACGGCGTGCTTCCTTGCTGCGCCGGGACGGATTGAAGCGCCTCCAAGGTCCCATCGCGATAGAGCTGCGTAAATCCCCGAGTTGTGGATTTCTCGTCGCCAACAGTAACAACGCCGTTCAAATTGAGCATGGATTTATGCCGTCGGGTTGCGATCGGCGCGAGCTTGCTACTCTGTTCTCTATAGCGAACAACTCCAATTGGATGGTGGTCATGACGCGCGAAGGCTGCGATCGGAAGAACGTGGAGTACCAATTTCGGCAAATCGTAGTGCAAGTCAATCGGCGCGTCAGGCAAGCCGCCCGCATTCCCTGAGAGCTCGTTGACTCGTTCGTATACAAATTCTCGGATTTTTTCGCGAACCGTGCCTGACAGAACGAAAGCATCTCGGAGTTGTGTAATGGTCATCGGCTCCTTACCGGCGCTCGTCCTAGTCCAGAAGTCTCGATCGCCTTTCCGGCCAATACGATGGGGCGCGAGCCAACTTTGAGATATTCGGGCGACGAGTACTGCTTGCCCGTCACACCCGACGGCGATCGACTTAAAAGCTACTGTGCCGGCCGGTAGCGACGGTTCCAAGCTGTCGCGGGCGACACTTTCGTAGGCTTGCTTAAAGCCATCAATCTCGGCCGCTGGAATGCCCACGATCGGAAGTTGCGGAATACCATCCTGAGCTTCGATTCCGATCACGAGGTCGCCGCCGAAAGTGTTGGCGAATGCCGTGACCGCTTTCAGGACCTTGAGTTTCTCCTCCCAGATTCCGAAGGGCATCGAACGCTTATACTCAAGGGTCTGGCTCTCCTCGAGGCCGTTCGTAACGACCTCAACCAGTCGTTGCTCTGTCAGCTCTTTCAATTCCCAAGGCAGCATCTTTGATTTTGGATGTCAGTTGAGTTCGCTGCGCGATGCCGGCGTAAGTAAGAGCTGAGCCGCGTCGCGCGCGATCGCGCGCAGCTCCGCCCTCCGCATCGTCCGGTATGGTTTCCGACATCGTCGGGCCTCAGTCGGATCCATGTTGGCAAAGTCTGTGCTGAGCTTCTCGAGGAAAGCACAGTGGTCGCAGTAACGGACGAGGATGCTCTCGAACAATGGTTTGTAGCCAGGCACGAGACTTACAGTATCGCGCCATATCTGCCGCGCCCGTGGTGAGACATTGGGCCACCGCGATTTTGGGGGAGGCGGCCACTTCTCTTTTGCCTTCGGCTTCATGTCGTTGCTGGTCCGTCTCGTTTCCGTGACAACCGTTTCTTACGTTTCGCGGCGCGGCGTTTCATTTCGGCCGATCGCTGCTTCGGCGTTAGAGCATCCCAATAGGCGCGGCTGGCTTTGGAAGCCGCAGCCTGCTTTTCTTTTTTGGTGGCCTTGGCCCAGCGTGCGCGCCTGGCCTTGCGAAGATGCTCGTTGAGGTCAACCATCAAGCTTCAGAGCATCGCGCGGAATACCTATCAAAACAAGCCTAAACCGTTGATTTATCCACAGGCGTGTATTTACGCCATTGACCGCTGACGATTGACGCCTTAAGTTGTCGAGGAGAGATGGTCGGTTGAAAAGGAGGAAATCAAAATGAAAGGCAAAAAGGGTATGCTTAGAGTCGGTCGCGGCGCGACCTTTGAGGTCGTGATAAAGAGGATGCTCGACCAGGCGCTGCGCGAGACGCACGAACACGCGGCAAAGTTGGGGCACAGAGGCAAAGACGCGCTAGCATCGGCGAGCCGTGAGTCGAGCTATTGGCGAGAGGACTACGCGGACTACGACAATACGAACACTGAAGATTGGCGCGAACTTCCGCGGGAGGTAGGCTCGCGAGTTATCTCTCTGGCGGCGCTTGAATACTTATCTGCGCTTCTACGGGGAAAGAACGATGGATGCGAGGATGGCCCACTGGCCTGGGCGGCGACGGTCGACCGGATGTTAATGATTCTGCGCAACGAGGTGTCGCACGCCGGGCCGCCGCCGGAGAGAGAAAAATATCTGGAGTGGTCGAGGCAGGAAGAAATCAAGGACCGGATCGAGGAACTAGAAGCTGAGCTGAAACTGCCGGCGCGGCTGGGGATCAGACCTACCTTGTTTCACGAAAAGTACCGTAACCGTATACCAAAAGTGGCAGCCATCCTTTGAGTGAGAAATTGCAGACGTCTGCAAAAGCTGGAGCGCTGGCGCTCGGCGGCGTCCTGGTCCTCGCGATGCTCACGCCGGGCGCCGCGCGCGCCCAGGCGACGGCGGAAACTCATCCAGGCATGTTGATGGAACGTGGATGGTACGCCGGCGCCGTGCCACCGATCAGCGTGGTCGACGGCCGGCGCGTTGTGCTCGTGTCGGCACCGGAGTCGGACTGGATCGTCAAGTTCGGGCCGTTCATGAATATCGCTGAATGCGGATCGGCGGTTAGCGAGTACTCGCGTGGTGGCCTGCCTGATTCCGACTATGAGGCGCTCAAAATGGGGCGCGCGAGTGCGGATGATGAGGCTCGGGTTCTTGCCGACGTCCAAGCGCGGAATGTGAAGTGCATCGTGAGCGATGGGTCAGAGCGCTTCCGGATGCCAGGCCAGTTCAAGACTGATCCCACTGTTGACTTAGTCAGATAGGTAGCCCGCTAAGTCCCAAAACCAGCTTTTAAATCTCCTCTCCAGTTTCTTCCAGCTCTCGAAAACGCTCATTTCGCCCTACGCTCAGGCACACTTGAGTTAGAGTTTGCTAAAACACTTGTCTTGAGACTCGCTAGGTGTTCAACCTACTCGCGTGGGAGCAAAGCGTGCGAAGTAGGACAAGAACTCACAGCGATAGCGGAAGTGCGGTAATTCAAAATGCCGCCGTTCTTTTACTTCGATGCGACCAAGTCGCCGAGAGACTTAGTCTTAGCGAGTGCGCTCTCGCTCAATGGAGGCGCTTAGGAAAGGGTCCGAAATTTATTCGGCTTGGTGGAAGGGTCGTGCGTTATAGGGAATCGGATATCGAAGCCTGGATTGCGGAGCATGAGAATCAACCTTCGCGATTGACGGGGTAGGGGCGAAAAGCCGCGAATCGAGGATTTTCTCTAACGCGGGCGGCTAACTCGACTAGGTGGATGAGGTTGGGGCGCTAGTGATCGGTGAGAATGTAAATTCAAGGTTTCCTTGGTTTAAGTTTTACCCGGCGGACTATCTGAACGATTCGGAGCTCGCGATGGCTCCGCTCGCATCTCAGGGCCTATGGCAGCGATGTATTTGCCATTCCTACCGAACGAGGGAACCCGGCAAGCTGATTGGTACTAGGGAACAGTTGGTTCGCTTGCTCGGGTGCGCGCGCGAAGACCTAGACCAATTTCTCCAGGATGCCCGTATTCTTAAATTCGCGGAAATCATCGAGGCTGACGACGGTATAATCGAGATCATTTGTCGTCGCATGATCCGCGACCAAAAGGCGCGCGAAGAAGAACGGCGAGCGGCAACGGAAAGGCAACGCCGGCGTCGCGGCGCTGTCACGGATGATGTCACGCCTGTTGTTACGGGTCCCGTCACGCCCGATGTCGCAGCTAATGTCACGCCGGATGTCACGGCTGCCGTCGACTTAGAGTCAGATCGAGATTCAGAATCAGAACGAGATTCAAATCAAAAACGAGAGGGGAGCGTAAAACCTCACACTCACGCGATTTTGGTTCAAGGAAAAAGCCACTAAGTCCGCTGCCGGAAGATTTTAAACTTGACGAAGAGCTCCGCGCGGTCGCTGTGAGCCTAGGCCGCTTAGATCCCGCAGACGATTTCGAAAACTTCTGTGAAACAGCGCTTTTGAATGGTTGGGAGCGCGCGAACTGGCGCGCCGCGTTTAAGAAGTTTGTCAGGACGCAGTTTCAATTCGAGCCCAAAGGTCAGCGGCCGCCGCTTCGATCGGTCGGAAATGGTCAAACGGCGAAGCCGAGGCCCAAGCCGAAGCTGCCGCAAGACCTTGGGCGTCCTGGTGTGAAGTCAACAATGGACTGGGGCAGGCGAAAACTGGGGATTGTTCGCGATCAGTCGGGCGCGTGGTGCTGGGATCCTGATCGAGACTTTGACCCAGACTCGGAGGCCGCCGGCGCGACGCGGGAAGCGGCAGCGGCGCGATGAGGGTGAAGATGGAGAAAACATCGGCTATGCGAGGTTGCTCACCAGCAATCGATATCGAAGATTACCGCGAGCGGATTTCAGCGGCGGTTGGTCTGGAAGTCATCGAGCTGATGAGTCCAGCCAGGAAAGATCCGAACGTAACGATGCGGCGGCGTTATGCAGCTTACATACTTTCTCAGCGGGATAGTTTGCCGCTCGGCGAGATCGCGAGCGTTCTGGCTGATAGCGAAAGCTTCGTTCGCCACTCAATCCACGACGTTGAGCATCGGGTCTACATGTCCAGCGTGCTTAGTCTACTTGTCGAGCAGATGGCGGCGGCTTACGCATTTGCAGGCGTGCGAGCAGGGAAACAGTCGAGCGAGGCAACGACTTCGGGAGTTGCTATCGAAAGCTGTCGTCAGCGGATTGCGAGCGCGGTCGGGATGAGTCTTGTCGAGCTCGTCGCATTCGAACGCTACAACGATGCGGAGCTCACGCAAAAGGTTGCGAGCTATCTGTTGCTTTTGAAGGACGGCCTGTCGGTGGCTGAGGTTGCTCAGGTGATGCTGAAGGATGAGGAATGGGTGCGCTCTTCGAAGCACTACGTTCAGCGGCAGGTCTCTCGCGATCGCGACTGGAAAAAGTATGTCGACGAAACGATGGCCACTTACGACAGTCGCGAGTAATCGGCCATAGGGGGTCGAAATCACTGGAGTTCGCAAAGCGTTGACCGTTGTGCAGGAACATACGCGTGCTCGCACAATTGGAGTTCTTGTTCATGGTTACCGCAAAACTAACAGAATGTGTGCATGGGTCTAAATGAAGGGACGCAAGCCAATACCGTCGCGCCTGCACGAGCTGCGCGGCGATCCCGGCAAGCGCCATCGCAATCGTGATAGCGAGCTTCGCCCGGATCTGCTCGGGAAGACGCCGCCGGCGCCGGCGCACTTGAATAACCGCGCTCGGGCTGTCTGGGACAGAACCGTTCCCGAGCTCACTCGCATGCGCATCATTTCGAAGATCGATAGTTCATCGCTCGCTGCCTATTGTTCTGCGGTCGCGACCTATGAAGAAGCTGACGAGCGATTGAAGACTGAACCATGGACTACCACTACTGCGCGCGGCGGATCGCGGCCGAACCCACTTTTCAAAATACGCGATGACGCCTTGAAACTCGTCGGCAAGTTCGCGGCGGAATTTGGACTGACGCCGTCGAACAGGGCTCGCATTCGAATCGTCGGCTCACCAAAACAGACAGCTTTCGATGCTTTTCTAGATCTCGACCAGGAAGATGGTGAAGCCGCCGACGGCGCTAATCAGGATGGGGTGGGGGATCGGTCGCCGGAGAGACTGAATTGACGCCCAGGAATTTTGACACCTAGGAATTTTGGATTTTGCAGACGTCTGCAAAGTCGAGTTTTGAGAGTTAGAAGCGCAACGATCGAAAACGAGGAGGATGGGAAGGATGGGAGTTCTTAATAGTTTGAAATCGGTGGGGAAATCGGAAGCGGCGGATACTACCAGGCTTGACCTTCCAGCGTTGGAAAGCTTCCCGGGGATTCCGGAAGCCACAGAGCAAGTAAACATCACGCGTGCTCAACTCAGCGAGAACGAAAGCAAAGCCAAGCGCATTCAGGAAAGCCTCGCTCTTCGTGCCCAGGGCGTTTCAAGTTCGGTATCGATCCGCGATCGCGCCGAGGCTCTACTGCGCGGCAAGCCGGTCTCGACCGATAACTATCGAGAGGAAGACCTCATCGCATGCCGCGACGAGCACGCGGTAATCGCAGAGGCATGCGTGATCGCAAAAGACTCGCTCCGCGATAAGGTTGGCGCCGCAAGCGTTCAAGTCTGCAAACAGTTCTCGGCCGAGCATCGGTCGCGAGTTAAGAAAATCGCGGACTGCGCGATCGCGCTTGAGGAGGCCTTCCGGTCGGAAGAGAAGTTACGCAGGCAGATCGCGGCCGCTGGATTTGAGCTCACCCCTCCGATCGCAGGATTTCCCTGGCTTCCGAATACTCTGGGACGGCCTGACGATTCGACCTCACCGCTCGGCCATTTCCTCAAGGCATTGAGAAGCCTCGGCCTCGAGGTTTAGTGCGACCGTCATGAGCTGTTCGACGATTCGCGAGGGGCGGCGGCGATTCGGGCGCGGCAGGTGCGCTCCGCGGCAGGCTGTTCGGATTCGCCTTCCCGGCCGGACGGTCCTCCCGAACCCGCCGCTCCTCCGGAACGTAGCGGAGGCTATGTGATGGACTTCAGCAGCGCGATTCGAAACCAGGCGTGGGCCATCATGCCGGAAAGCATCAACGCACTGGTCGAGAGGATGCGCACGATCACGCCGGCGGCCGTTTTGCCTCGAAGAGACACAAGCCGAACGACTTGGGAATCATCCGGCTCGCGGATCGCCGTGCTCCCCCTGCTCGGGATGCTTTCGCAACGTAATAATCCGATGGTGGACTTCGCCGGCGACACGTCACTGGAAGCGTTCGCCGGAGTGTTCAACCAGCTTCTGAAGGATTCGTCGATCTCGAGCATCGTGCTCGACGTCGATTCGCCGGGCGGATCGGTTTACGGAGTGGACGAGCTGGCGGCGCGGATCTTCGCGGCGCGCGGGCAGAAACGAATCGTCGCAATCGCGAATTCATTGGCGGCCAGCGCCGCATATTGGATCGCGACGGCCGCCGGAGAGCTTTCATGTACGCCGTCCGGTCAAGTGGGCTCGATCGGAATCGTCGCGGTTCACGAAGACTGGTCACGCGCGGAGGATGCCGCCGGCCTCAAGGTCACGCAAATCAGCGCCGGTAAATTTAAGGCCGAGGGTAATGAGCATGAGCCGCTCGACGATACGGCGCGCGCGGCGCTCCAGGACCGCATCGACGACCATTACGGAATGTTCGTCAAGAGTGTGGCGCGCGGCCGTGGCGTGAGCCAGGCCAGCGTGCGCGACGGATTCGGCGAAGGCCGCACAGTCGGCGCGACCGCCGCATTGAAGATGGGGATGGTTGACCGGGTCGAAACGATAGACGAGCTGCTCGCGAGACTCGCCGCGTCTCCGGCCGGGGCCTCGATATCGCGTTCCGCGGCTCGAGGCGACTTTCTCGACGAAGTGCAGGCGGCGCAAGCGAGGCTACGCGCCGCGCGAGCGAGGGTCGGACAATGAACAGTCTTCCAAGATTAGTCGGGTATGCGGCGGTGTGGAGCGCAGTCGGTCGAGCGCCGGGAGGGTATTGCGAACGATTCGCCGCCGGCGCGTTCGGCAAGGCAACTGACTTCAACCAGGTAGAAGCCTGGTGGCAGCACGATTTTAAACTGCCTCTCGCGTACGGTTACATAAAATCGGGCGCCGGCCGGCTCACTTTGCGTGAGGACGGATTTGGACTCGCGTTTGAGATCGAGCCTTTTGAGTGTCGACGATGGATAGATTCCGCAGTCGCCGATATCCGTGGCGGCAAGGTTCGCGGGATGTCGCTCGGTATGGTGAAGAGGACCTTGGACGGCTACCCCGAAAGGCTCGCGAGCGGTCTCGTCGTCTTTACCGTCACGCGGGCCGAGCTGGTCGAGATCTCGCCGGTCCATAACCCGGCCTACCAGGAGACGAGCGTTCGTCTGATCGAGCCGGTCGCGAATGCGCCGGATGAACCGGCTGCATCGCCGGCGTCGCACACAGAAATCATCCGTATCGATCCGGTCCTGGTATCCAATCCGCGTCGCCGCAACGTTCGCGTCGGTCTTGCGGTGAACTGCTGATGTGTTTGCAGACGTCTGCAAAATTGCACTGCGAGGCGGGCGCTCGTCGGCCGGAATTCGCCGGCCGTCGTGTCGCCCGCTGGATTAGGCCTGCTGACGGAAACGCGGACGCGCGCACGCCCAGGACATCGCGATGACCCATCCGATGAGCGTCCAGCCGAGGAAAAGGTTCAGCACAGCGATGCCGTCGATTGAGTCATGGTCGCGGCCGGCGGCAGCGATAGTTGGCGCGAAATATGTGAAGCCTATGCCGGCGAGAATCCAGGTGTGCAACGGAAGGGTTGTCGCCGCGATCGCAATGAATATCAGCGGCAATGCCTTAAACGCGCGACGATTCTCGGGCGAAAGGCGCCACCAAAACGTAAGGCTCGCTCTCCGTGCGGCTCTCAAGAAACGCTTCATAGCCGTGAATTTAAGCATTACGCCAACAGGACTCAAGGTGACCAATGGCTAACATTGCGGATCTGGTTGTCAGCTTAAGCGCCGACATCGCGAGCTTTCGAGATGGAATGGCGCAGTCAAAGAAGGCGGTCAGCGACTTACAATCGCAATTCGCCAGCGCGAAGGAAGAGGCCTCCAGCTTTATTGAGAAGATCGGCGAGATCGTCGCCGCGAAAGAGGTCCTGAACTTCTTGCAGGAGTCGGCCGAGGCGACGCGCGCCTGGGCCGAGCAACTTTCCACATTCCAGGGGATGGCCGGTCTCTCGTCGAAAGAGGCGGCCACGTTCGCTGCCTCGGCGCAGCTCGCCGGCGTGCAGACCGACGTCGTGACGCAGGCGATGGCGCGGCTCGGCACCACGATCGCCACGCATCCGCAGAAATTTCAGCAGCTAGGCATCTCGATTCACGACGCGAGCGGCCAATTGCTGCCGATGACCGATATCATGCGCAACACGATCGCCGGCCTGGATGCGTTCAAGGCCGGGACCGATCGCGCAACCGCCGCGGGATTCCTTTTCGGCCGGGGCGCAGAAGCATGGATTACGCAGCTCGACAAGCTAGGGCCTCAATTGAAAGCGGGCAACTGGGCTGAGAATGCCGAGCTGATCCACGCGCTCGGTCTGGACATGGCCGATGCCAAGGCGCAGGCAGAGGCGTGGGCAGAGGCGGAGGGAAAGCTCCATCTCGAGCTGATTGGCCTTGAGAATCAGATCGGCCAAGCGCTCTTACCAGCCATCCAAACTCTCGGCAACGACATCGAGAAATGGGCAGAGAACGGTGATCTACAAAGGTGGGCTGAAGACGCCGCAAAGGCTGTTGTCGGTCTTACTCTCGAGCTCGCCGAACTCGCCGATTTTTTTACTCAGCACAATGACTTAGTAGGAACCGCGCTGGCCGTCGGTGGGGCTGGGCTGGTTACCACAGGGGCTGGTGTTGCTCCCGGTCTCGCGATGATCGCGGCTGGCTGGAGTATGACCAGTACTGCGGCGGACAAAGCTGCTGCGTCCGCTCATGTAGCAGCGCAGAAAATGGTCGACGACTTAAAGGAAGCGCAGGCCTCGCTTGGCAACCTTCAGCATGGTGCGAGCGGAGATTTTGGGCCGCAGACACCGGATGGAACTAAGACCTTTAACGTTCCGGATCCCAAGCGGGCCGCGCTCAATGACAGCATCGCGACGCTGACCGCGAACCTGCAGCGGGAGACTCAGCAGAACGAGGCGCTGGCCGTCGCGATGGGCCAGGGCGGCGATGCGGCTAAGAAGCTGCAGGACCAATTCACGGCGCTGAACAAGATCGACGCGATCCGCGCGCAAGCGCTGCGCGACGGGATAACGCTGAGCGATTCGCAGGTCGCATCGCTGACCAAGCTGGCGCTTGCCGAAGGCCAGTCGGCCGACGTGCTGCAGCGCGCGACTCAGCTTCACAACAACCTGACCGACGCGATGAAAAAGCAGGACGAGGAGATTCAAAAACTCGTTCAGAGCTCCGACGGATTGACGCCCAAGCAGGACGAGATAGCGGACAAGGAAGGTCTGGTCATTGCTGCCTTCAACCAGGGCACGATCTCAGCGCAGCAATTCGATGCCGCGACGAGGCAGCTCAATACCGAGCTCAACGGTTCGGACAAGGGCGCCGAGGATTTCGTCAAGGGGCTTTCGACCGATCTCGACACTG
>Ga0210393_10000414_pt1 | contig 38904 bp, 27 predicted proteins | sample IncBWC27OmetaG_FD_160068 | JGI IMG/M metagenome (GOLD analysis project Ga0210393, IMG submission 160068) | Forest soil microbial communities from Barre Woods Harvard Forest LTER site, Petersham, Massachusetts, United States - Inc-BW-C-27-O ...
CGATGGCACCCGCTTGGCGTTCATCGATTTCTACGATTTCTTTGAAGACCCCGTTAAGGATTTTAGATTTTATCGATGCAGAATTCTAAAACTTCCGCGACATCCGAAATACGAAGGAGCGGAAGCGTTGGTCGACATTTCAAACGCACAGGTTTTTCACGAAGATTAGCACGTAGACTCGTCACTGATGAAGCGGGGGGAGGAGGTCAGCCTATCGCCGAGTCCACTCATCGCGTCCAGTTGGTTTGGAAAACGTGATTGCCGATTGTGGGTTTGGTGCGCGACGACCTTGACGACGCTCAATTTCAGCCGCTAAGTCTCGATTCAGCTTCTCTTCGATTTGTTCTTGAGTAAGAACTTCGAGCTCAGAATTCGGGTCTGGGGGAATCATCGTTGCAGACGGAACGTAGAGCGGCACATGACTGCCGGGTATCTCGCCGGGTTGCAGTCCTGACTCCGCTTCGGTCGGCTCCGCAGTCGCACGCATTTCCACTGTGGTGGCGTGCTCCCGCAAATATTGCAAAACGATTTGCTCTATCTCTGTTTTTGTGAAAACCAAAGCGGGTGCTGGTGCAACAGCTAGCGCGGGCGCTGACGTTGGCTCTGGCTCGGGCGTTGGTGTTGGCTCTGATGCTGGCACAGTCGGCGCGGCAACTGGTGCTGGCGTTGGCGTGGGCGCGGTCGCTGTCGTGGAAGCTGGCGTAACAACTGGCGCAACCTTTTTCGGAACCTCGCGCACCGAGGCGCGGTCGAAGGACCGAGATAGGAGCAACTTTTCTTCGAGCAGCGGGTCTGGCTCCTGCGCGTGACGTTCGCGAATGATGCGCTGGTGGGATTTCATCGGCACCGCTCCAGGGTTTTGTTTAGCGCATCAATATGCTTTTGGGCTCGTGTTTTCACTTCCTTCAAATTTAGAATCAGGTTCTGCAAACCCTGTTTGGCTGCGGGCGTGAAATCTTTCTTCTCGATATTCGCCAGTTCGGCTAACCGTGGGTCGAGCAAGGTCGTGGCGAGCGCGCGACCAACGCGAGCGAAGTAATCTGGTTCGGAGTACTTCGTTCTTAGATTTTTCTTCGGGATGGTTTTCTTGGCGTCACGTACTTTCAAGGTGCCGTTGCGAACACGGGCAGCAACTTCAGGGTTGGTCTTTTCCAATTTAATCGCCGTGCGAATTACGCGTTCAGAAAACCCGGACTCTTTAACCACTTCCTTGAGCGTACGTCCGCTTGTGTTTGGCTTGGGCTCTGCTGTCGTGGACGATGTGTCCACCACAGGTTTCGCAGCGGCACGCGCTGTTTCAAGTTGCTTTGCCCGAGAGACCGTCGCCCGCTGAATATAAATGGACGCCCAAATTGCTTTCCGTTGGTCATCAGTGAGATTACGACGTCCGAGTTGGTGCTGGAATATCCACAATTTCGCTTCATCGCGAGAAGCAAATTTCTTGATTTGAATTTGTGGAGTGATTTTCAGGTCAAGACAAATCTTGTAGCGGTTGTGCCCATCCACGATGATGCGTCGGTCATCTTCAGTTTTCCAGACGGTGATTGACTCGCGGCAACCCTCGTGCAAGATGCTCTCACGGAGCATCGCCAGTTCCTGTTCGTTAGGGACCGGGAGCAGGCTCTCAAATTCAGGGTCAACGGTGAGTTGAGGGTTGGTCATCGCCCCACCCGCTTTGGCTTCGATGGCGAGCGGGGGAACTGGAGTTCACCCGAAATAATTTTGGCGGCGAAGTCAGCGATTGCGGCGGGCGAGAAGAGGAACTTCAAACCGTGGCGAACGGGTCTGAGAACGTGTGCGGTCTTCGGGTCCCAACACGCCACTCGAACCCCGAACACAGAAATTCCGAGTAGACGTGACGCCGCACGAATATCAATTAGTAATGGCGCAGGTGAAACTGCAACGGCGGGTGGAACTGTGACTGCGGATTGTCGCTGCATCGTCGAACGCTCCTGAGCGTCCGTTGTGAGCAGCAACGGTGGTTGTGTTTCTACTGCGGATTGCTTTTTTCTCAGCGACATGGACAAACACCTGTACTACTAGTGTCCGTCCACATGACCGAAGCGTGTCAGCGGTGCTGCGATGGCACTAAAACCCGCTGCAGAGACCTTCCAACTATTTCAGTTGGACTTTACGTTGTCGTGGTATCTGGTCTGCGTTCGCCAGAGTTATGTTCCCGAAGGGTATCGGGCTAGCTGGTGTGGGTCAACGCCTCATCACCTGCCAAACTATGAGACCGTTGGGCACCCTCGTGCTAGCGCAGAACTTGAAACCATGTCAAGAAAATTCTTCGAAATCTTCGTGGCTCCCACCAACAACCTAGTGGTACCTCCGTACTATTGCTAGGTTCTTTGGTGGGACGCACACTAGGTTCATTGGTCGGAGTCACAGGGAGAATCGAATGGCACGCAAACGAGACACACGGCAAGGCGGTTTGTTCATCGAGTACAAGACGGACACCGACGCGAAGTCGCCCACGTTCGGAAAGAGCATCCCGAAGTCAGCGAACTACGTGGGGCAGTATTACGTGGACGGTCAGCGATTTCGCAAGAGCACGGGCACGTCGGTCAAGACCGAAGCCGAGGCAATCCTGCGCGACTGGATGGGCAAGAGCGAACGCGGCGAGAAGGCAAAGCCGCAGACGCAGGCTTTGACCTACGAGCAAATCCGTGATGACTATATCTCGCACGCGACACGGATGCAGTTCAAATCACTGGCGACGCACAAGGATGGCTCGCGGTACTTCCATCCGCAGACGGTGCTCGATAACTTTTTCAAGGGTCGCAAGGTGAATAGCATCGACCGCGACCTGCTCGGCAAGTTCACAGCGTCGCGGCAGGCGGCGGGTGCGGCGAACAAGACCATCAACGGCAATCTGGGGTTGCTGCGCACGATGTTTCAACACGCGAAGGATTCGGAGAAGTTGAGCGTGATTCCGAAGTTCGACCTGCTTCCGTGGAAATCGCGACAGGGGTTCCTTCCTGTCGAAGCATTCCAAAAACTTTTCGACGCAATGCCTGCACACTTGCGACCGCTGCTCTTGTTGCTGTATACAACAGGCGTCCGCATCGGTGAGGCAGGCAAAATCCAGTGGACGGCGGTTAACTTGAACGCGGCGACCATCCTGTTACAGGAAGGCGAGACGAAGAACGACGAGGCGCGTGTCCTGCCGCTGGTTCCGAAGTTGGTCAGGATGCTGGAAGCCACCGAGCATCGCGAAGGCCGAGTGTTTCCGAGCAAGTGGGCAATGCAACACCAGTGGCACAAGGCTTGCAAAGCGGCGGGCATCGCAGGTTTGCTGATTCACGACCTGCGGCGGTCGGCAGTCCGCAACATGATGGAGACGCCGAACGCGCAACAAGCCACGGCGATGAAGATTAGCGGGCACAAAGACGCGAGCGTGTTTCAGAGATACAACATCATCGTGACCGAGCAGACTTCGCGCATGATGCAGAACGTCGCCACGCTCGTCCCAGTCAGGTTGACAAAGGCACTCCCACCAAAGCGGAAGGCGCGACGCTGAATCTATCGTTCCCATCACTTTTTGTAATTTGATTCGATGTGCGCCACCGATTACAGTTCACGGTCGGCGCAGCCTCGGAAGAGCGTGGTGGGAGTTTGGTGGGAGTTGCGCAGAAACACCAACAAATACGGTCTATTCTGCGCATTTTTGCTAGGTTCCATACCTATTTGCATACGGCGGGTTATCGGTTCCAGACGAAAAGGAGCGGGCACAAATGAAGCGAATTGATGCCGTTATCAGACCGTCCCAGCTGGAGGAGGTGAAGCTGCGCGTGACCGCGCTGGGGGTGACCGGCCTGACCGTATCGGAAGTGCGCGGCTTTGGCCGGCAGAAAGGGCATACGGAAACTTATCGCGGTTCGGAGTACACCGTGGACTTTCTGCCGAAGATTTTTGTGAGCATCGCGGTGGTGGAGGAACTGGTGGATCCGGTGGTAGACGCGATTTTGGAGGGCGCGCGCACCGGAGTGATCGGCGACGGGAAGATTTTCGTGACGTCGCTGCATGAAGTGATCCGCATACGCACTGGGGAGCGCGGGCCCGGCGCGATTTGAACACTTTTTCAGGTCAATGCGCCTTCACGTCCTTGCGTCTTCACGTCAACGCGTCAGGAGTTGGAGCGGTTACCCTAATCGGGATAGGAGTTCGAAAATGGAATGTGCATTTGCCCGGCGGCCGACGCGATGGATGCTGCAGATAGTTGTCGCCCTCGTCTTTGCGCAAATCCTTGGTGGTCCGATTAGCGTGGCGCTGGCGGACCAGACGCAACCGGATCCCGCGGGAACCGCGACGGGCGACCGGTCGTCGGCGGCCGATGCTGCCGGCAATCCGTTCGTGGTGCCTGCGCCGACGGACCCTAGCGCGCCCGATTACGCGAAGCTGAAAAAGGATTTCGACGAATTTCAGGCGCAGGCCGCGCGGGAACCGCTGGCGTTGAAGTTGGCGGACGATGTGGGGCATACGCGGATCGCGACGAATTTTTCCTGGACGCTGCTGACCGGCTATCTGGTGCTTTTTATGCAGGCGGGATTTGCGTTGTTGACGGTCGGGCTGGTGCGTAAGAAAAATGCCGGACACTTGATGATGCTGAATTTCGCGGCGTACGTTTTTGCGTTCCTTGCTTATTATGCGATCGGTTATGCGTTTCAGTTCGGGGCGGTGGCGTTGAATGCGGCGCCTGCGAATTTGGGCGGAGCGCCCACTTTGAATCAATTCCTGATTGGAAGCGGGCAATGGGGATTTCTCGGCGGCAAGGGATTTTTCCTGAGCGGGCCCGCGTACGATGCCAGCAGTAATTGCTTGACGCTCTTCGAAGTCGTGTTTATGGAGACGGCCGGGTACATCATCGTCGGCGCGATTTGCGAGCGCATCACGTTTTGGGCGTTTCTGTTGTGCGAGCTTTTTATCGGCGGGATTCTCTATCCGATTTCCGGTTGCTGGGCTTGGGGCGGCGGATGGCTTTCGCAACTCGGCTCGAGCATGCATCTGGGGCATGGATATGTGGATTTCGCGGGATCGTCGGTGGTGCACTCGATTGGAGGATTCTGCGCGATGGCGCTGGCGATTATTTTAGGCCCGAGGCTTGGTAAATATGGTGCGGACGGAAAACCGCGCGCATTTCCTGCGTCGAATATTGTGTTCGTGGTGAGCGGGACGTTTATTTTGCTATTTGGATGGATGGGATTTAATCCCGGTTCCACGCTGGGCGCGACCGACTTGCGGATTTCGGTGGTGGCTGTGAATACGAACCTTGCCGCAGTGGCGGGGTCGGCCGCGGCGATGTTGCTGTGGTACTTCATGTTTGGAAAACCGGACATCACGATGGCTTGCAACGGAATGCTTGCCGGACTCGTGGCGATTACCGCTCCTTGCGCGTTCGTATCGCCCAACTCCGCGGTGGTTATCGGCGTGCTTGCCGGCGTTTTGGTTTGCCTTGGCGTGCTGTTTAACGAGCGCGTGCTAAAAATTGACGATCCTTGCGGGGCGATTTCTGTGCACGGATATTGCGGATGGTTCGGCGCGGTCGCGGTGGGAATTTTTGCCGATGGAACTTATGGCGCGGGATGGAATGGCGTGGGTGCTGCGGCGTATCTGGGAAAGGCGGGGCAAGGCGTGACGGGCCTGCTGCACGGGGACTTTACTCAATTCTGGGTTCAGCTGGGCGGGGCTACCTTGCTGGCAGTGTATGCGCTCGGGTTCACGTACATTGTTTTTTCTCTGGTGAATGCGTGGCGCTCGATGCGTGTGACACGCGAAGTGGAGTTGTCCGGGCTGGACGTACCTGAATTTGGCATGCTGGCGTACCCTGAAGACGCCGTCGAAATGTTGGGTCCGGGATCGCAAGCCGCGCAACAAAGGGGAGCGTAGCGTCCTGGGTTCGATCGCTTTGTGCGTATCGCTGCGACGGCAGGCGTACGGTTCATCGGCGAAGAGATGGCGGGAAGGATGCAAGCGTGACGAAGTGGTAGCTCCGGGCGAACTTTGATGCAAACAAGTCCATCGCTTTCCTCTGAACTGCGCGAATTATCCGCGAAGGAATTGGCGCGCATCAAGGAGCAGTTTGTCGCGACCGGTGACGGCAAGGCTGCGCTGCTGGGGCGGACCGCGCTGATTGAATCCATTATCGAACGTCTGTGGAAACAGCACGTTTTCGCGGAGCCCAACGGCCCCGCGGATTTTGCGGTGGTCGCGCTGGGCGGCTTCGGACGGCGCTGGCTTTTCCCCTTTTCCGACATTGACGTGCTGTTTCTGCACGCCGGGAACGGCACGGAAGAAAAATCCAAAGAACCGATCCGCAAATTTTCGCAGGACCTGTGGGACCTGGGACTAAAGCTCAGCCCGGCCACGCGCACTCTCGCCGAATGCGGCAAGTTCGAGGCCGCCAATTCCGAGTTCGCAATTTCGCTGCTCGATTGCCGGTATCTCGCGGGCGATCATCGCGTGTTTGCGCGGCTGCACGACGATGTAATTCCGAAATTGCTGGCACGCGAGTCGGATCAAATCGTGAAGCGCCTCGGAGAACTGACGCGCACGCGGCATGGCAAATTCGGGAGCACGGTGTTTCATCTTGAGCCCAATGTGAAGGATGGGCCCGGCGGACTGCGGGACTACAACGTGGTTTGCTGGCTCTCGCTGCTGTCCGCGATCGAGCAGTATCACGTGTGGCCTAGCGACCACGCGGTGATGCCTGTCTCGATTCAGGCGCCTTTTGAGCTGGCTCTCAACGCACTGATGTCCATTCGATGCTTTCTGCATTTTCGGCACAACCGCGACGACAACACGCTCACGTGGGAATCGCAAGACGCCGCGGCCGCGCAGAAAATCGGCGTGGCTCACTCGCCGCGGACAATTCGGGCTGCGAGCGATCTCGGCACGGAGGATTTGAGTACCGCGGAGTGGATGCGCCTGTACTTTAGCAACGCGCGCGCGGTGCATCATGTTTGTGTGCAAATGCTGGAGGAAATTCCGGCGGCGCGGCTTTCGCTGCATCATCAGTTCCAACAATTGCGTTCGCGCCTTTCGAATGCGGAATTTTTGGTGGAGGACGGGATGTTGCTATTGCGCCAGCCCGCGGCTCTGGACGATCCCGAGTTGATTCTGAGGGCGTTCCGTTTTATGGCGCGGCACGGACTGACGCTAAGTTCGAGCACGGAAGCGCAGATCGAACGCGCGTTTCCGGCGCTGGAGGCGGTGCCGCCGAAAGGGACGGAGCTGTGGCACGTGCTGCAGGAAATTCTGGTGGCGCCTCATGCTGCGGATGCTCTGCGCGCAATGCACTCTCTGCGGTTGCTCACTTTGTTGTTCCCGGAATTTGCGGGAATTGATGCGCTGGTGGTGCGCGATTATTCGCACCGCTTCACGGTGGATGAGCACACGTTTGTGGCCATAGATAATCTGCACGCGTTGCGCCAATCGCAGTCGAAATGGGATCAGCGCTACGCGGAATTGCTGGAGGAACTGGAGCAGCCAGATCTGCTCTACCTTGCGCTGCTTTTGCACGATGTGGGCAAGGGCGCGAAAACGGATGACCATGTGCGCGCGAGCGTGAGAATCGCAGAAGCGGCGCTGGAACGCCTGGATTTGGATGCGCCGGATTGCGAGACGGTCTCGTTCCTGATCGATCGCCATTTGGAAATGAGCGCGGCGATGCGCCGGGATATCTTCGATCCGGAAACTGTGCGCGCCTTCGCGGAGAAAGTGGAGACTCCGGAACGATTGAAGATGCTTTGCCTGCTCACTTATGCTGACATTAAGGCTGTGAATCCCGAAGCGCTCACGCCGTGGAAAGCCGAGAACATCTGGCAGCTTTATATCGCGACGGCAAATCACTTGAATCGCAGCCTGGATGAACGTTTGCACGTGGATGCGCACGATGAGGTGATGGCGCATCTCGGCACGCTGGCGCTGACCACCGGTGATCGGCTGGACGCGTTTCTGGAAGGGCTGCCCCGTCGTTATTTGCTCACGCACGCAGCAGGAGAAGTGTTGGCGCATCTGGAAATGGCCGCGCGGCTGGGCAAGGATCCCGTGCATCTGAATTTGCGGCGCGGACGGCATTGGTACGAGCTGACACTGGTTACGACGGATCGCCCTTCCCTTTTCGCGAAGATGGCGGGAGTGCTGGCTGCGTGGGGCATGAACATCGTGAAAGCGGCGGCGTTTTCGAATCAGGCGGGCGTGGTTGTGGATACGTTTTATTTCACGGATCGGTTTCGGACGCTGGAATTGAATTTGCCGGAGTGGGAGCGCTTTCAAACGAGCATTCATGATGTGCTGACCGGACGGGCGGATCTCGAGCGGATGCTGCGCGATCGTGTGCGTTCGGAGAAAAGGCGCGCGCCGAAAGTGAAAGTGGAGACGCGGGTGAAGACGGACGATGCTTGCTCGGCGCACAGTACGCTGATCGAAATTATTGCGCAGGATCAGCCGGGACTTTTGCATCGGATCAGTTCTACATTTTCGCGAGAAAACTGCAATATCGAGATCGCTTTGATCGAAACCGAGGGAGAGACCGCTATCGACGTTTTTTATCTGACTGCTGCGGGAGCGAAGCTTTCTGCGGAGCATCAACTGCGGCTGCATGAAGCATTGCTGGCGGACCTTTCCAAGGTGGAGTAGCCCGCTGATTCGAAAAACGCGCTTCTACTGTTTGAGTTGTTCCGGCGTGCGTTGGCTTAGTTCGGCCCAGCGTGCGTAAAGTTCATCCACTGTTTTCTGCGCGGATTCCATTTCAACGTACGCGGTGTGAAGGCGTGGTGCATCGCTCGAGATTTCGGGATCTTCCAGCGCGGCGCGCTTGGCCAGAAGCTCCTCTTCGGCTTTGGCGATACGTTTTTCGATGGAGGCGAATTCGCGGCCTTCGGTGTGGGTGAATTTTTTCGCCGTCGCGCCCGGGCGGTTTGCATCCGCCGGCGCGCTGTCACGTCCCTTGCGTGTAGTTGTGGCCTTCGCGTCCGCGGATGGTTTCGCCTGTTGCGCGCGCAGCCAGACGTCCCACTGCGAATAATCGGCAAAGCGTTCGGCGTCGCCGCGGCCGTCCAGTCCGAGCACGACGGTGGAGATGCGATCGAGCATATAGCGATCGTGGGTGACCAGAACCAGGGCTCCGCGATATTCGAGCAAACTTTCTTCGAGAATTTCCAGCGTGGGGATGTCCAGGTCATTGGTCGGCTCGTCGAGCAGCAGCACGTCGGCCTGTTGCAGCATCAATTGGGCGATCAACACGCGGGCGCGTTCGCCGCCCGACAAACGGCCGACCGGGCGATTGAGATCTTCGCCCGAAAAGAGAAAGCGCGCCGCCCACGCGGCGACATGAATCACGCGTTCCTGATAAATCACAGAATCGCTGTCCGGAGCTAACGCGCGGCGCAGGGAGACTTCCGGGTCGAGTTGACGATTTTGATCGAAGTACACGATGCGCAGGGAATCCGCTTTGTGGATTTTTCCGGCGGTGGGAAGAATATCGCCGCGCAGCAGACGAAGCAGAGTGGTCTTGCCGCTGCCGTTCGGCCCCACGAGGCCGACGCGCATGCCGGATTGCAGCGTGAAATCGATATTTTTGAAAAGTGTGCGGCCAGCAATCGTGTAGGTGACGCCATCGAGGCCGATGAGCTGCTTGGTTTGGCGATTCGAGGCCGAAAAATCGATTTTGGCGGTAGCGTTGCGCGTGCGGTTGTTCAGGTCCGCTAGTTCACCGATCATGGAGTGCGCTTTATCAATTCGCGATTTCGATTTGGTGGTGCGAGCTTTCGGGCCGCGGCGCAGCCATTCGATTTCGGTGTGCACCAGATTTTCCAGGGCTTCCTGGTGTTTGCCTTGCGCGTGGAGATACTGTTCCTTGGCCTCCAGAAAGTGGCTGTAGTTTCCATTCACGCGCAGGAATCCGTCTTCGTAGGCGCGATCGAGCTCGACCATGTGATCGGCGACATTTTCTAGGAAGTAGCGGTCGTGGCTGACAACCACGCAGGCGAAGGAGGCGTTCTGCAGGAGCGTCTCGAGCCATTTAATTCCGGCGAGATCGAGGTGATTGGTAGGCTCGTCCAAGAGAAGAATATCGGGCTGCTGGACGAGCGCTTCGGCAATTGCCAGACGCTTTTTCCAACCGCCGGATAGCGATGCAGTGGGGATTTCAAAATCTTCGAAGCCGGCGCGGCTGAGCGCTTCCTCGGTGCGAAAGGCACGATCTGGTTCGGAAACGCCGGACTTTTTAAGGGCGGCTTCGATTACGGAATGAGCGGTTTCCCGGGCGGCGAATTCTGATATCTGCGATACGCAACTTAGGCTGGTGCCTTTGCGAATGGCCACAATTCCGCTATCGGGCTGCACTCGACCGTGGAGAATTTCCAGGAGCGTGGATTTGCCCGAGCCGTTGGGGCCGATCAGGCCGATGCGATCGCCTTCCGACACGGTGAAAGAAATATTCTGGAAGAGCGGCGCGGTGCCGTATCGCTTCGAGAGTCCCTGGGCATTGATGATCGGGGGCAAATTGTTTGGTCTTCTCCTGGAATCAGTTTACCCTCGAACAGTTCGCGGGGCAAAACGTGGCGGATTAAGGTTGGCTGTTATCGAGAGCGTATGGGGACGTTTCGACGCAGCTGCAATTATGAAAAGCGGGCTAGAACCAATCGCTGCGGTAGGCGAACCACCAGCTCGCGTAACCAATGGGAATGGTCGCGGCCAGCGCCCACCAGAGAGGAAGCGCCATATCGGCAATCAGGCCGAGGACCGTGAAAGTGATCCAGAATATCTTCCGCTGCATATGTCCATTTTAGACGCATCGGCGCTGGTGATGCCGCGTCGTCTCGCGAAAATGTTCCAGATTCAGATGCCGCCAGGCCCGGCGATTCCGATGACCCGGAAACAAACGCGACATGATTCATAAATTCGACGTGGTGGTTCTTGGGGCCGGCGCAGCGGGGCTGATGTGTGCAATCGAAGCGGGCAAACGAGGGCGGCGCGTGGCGGTCCTGGAGCGCGCCGAGCGGCCTGGGAAGAAGATACTGATTTCCGGCGGAGGGCGCTGTAACTTCACCAATATTTACTGCGAGCCGGAGCATTTCCTATCCGCGAATCCGCATTTTGCGAAATCGGCGCTGGCGCGATATACGCCTGCGGATTTTATTGCGCTGGTGGAGGAGCACCGAATTCCCTATCACGAGAAGACGCTAGGACAGCTTTTCTGCGATCGTTCGGCGAACGAAATCACGCAAATGCTCGAAGAGGAGTGCCGGGCGGCCGGAGTGAAGATATATCTGAACGTCAACATTCGCGACGCGCAACGGACGGAGGAGTTTCTCGTCCGCGCCGATTCCGATCAATTCCACGCACCGGCGTTGGTGGTTGCAACAGGCGGGCTTTCCATTCCGAAGCTGGGAGCGACTTCCTTCGGTTACGACTTGGCGCGCCAATTTGGTATGAAGATTCAGAAGACACGGCCTGCGCTGGTGCCGCTGCTCTTTGGCGCTGCGGATCGTGAGCACTACGCTGATCTGGCCGGGGTTGCGGCAGAAGTTGTCGCTACGCTTGGCGAACAGCGATTTAGCGAGAGCATGCTCATCACGCATCGGGGATTGAGCGGGCCGGCGATTTTGCAGATTTCGTCTTATTGGAATAAGGGTAAGCCACTGCACATTGATTTGGCGCCGCGACGCGATGTGGCGTCGGCGTTGCGCGATGGTGGTGCACGCAATATCGCGGCCGCGCGCGCTGCGTTTCAGGGCGTCTTACCGAAGCGGTTCGCTACTCGTTGGCTTGATTTACATGCGCCTGCTGGGAAAGGCGCCAAGGACACTTGGAGCAAACAGGAATTGGATGAACTCGAGCGGCAGGTGCATGAATGGATGGTGGTTCCTGAGGATACGGAAGGCTACGGCAAGGCCGAAGTGACGGCGGGCGGCGTGGACACTGACGAGCTTTCCAGCAAGACGATGGAGACGAGCAAGATTCGAGGATTATTCTTTATCGGCGAAGTCGTCGATGTGACGGGTCACCTCGGCGGATTTAATTTTCAGTGGGCTTGGGCATCCGGGGCTGCGGCGGGAAGGTCGGTGTGAATCGCGCGCCAGGGTTATCTCCCGCGGCTCAGCCGGCTGCGGCGACGGAATAATTGTCGAGAGGTTCGGCGGGATCGGTCGCGATTCCATCAACGAGCGTGATCGTCTTGCCGGAGCTGGATGACACGCGGTCGCCTGGAATCAGTATGCCCACAAGATTCAGCGGGTCGGCGGAGGAGATGGTTACGGCTTCGCCCGAGCCCGGCTGGCGGGCCGACGCGCGCAGGGACTCGACTGCAACGGGCAGCGCAAATTGTTCACCGAGGAATCCGCTGACGAAGCGGCCGCCGCGGATTTCGCCCTGGTCTTCGAGCCGGCGTAGGGCGATCAGCAACTCGCGCCAGCGTGGAGTCATGGTTTCGCGCGCGACTATTTCGCGGAAGACCACGCCGTACCTTTTCAGCAGCGTCCAGCAGATGGATTCGAGGACGCGGGTGCGGTCGAGAGTCTCGTTGGTGTGGAGCAACGACCAGCGTCCGGCGCTATGGCGGGGACGCGCGTTGTGGCCTTTGCCGTGGCCGGCGCGGCGTTTGGGATCGATTAACGCGCGAATGTTGTCGAATCCATCGGCGGTGATCATGCCGGCGGTCACGAGTTCCCACAGGGCTGTTTCGAGCTCGGCTTTTATTTTTCCGGTTCCGCGCACGATGTCCGCGAAGAATGAGGCGCCGCGCTGGCGCAGGTGCGCTAGAACCTCGCGCGCTGCGTGGCTTAGGGCAACGAATTCGCCACTTTCACCGACTGCGTCGGCGGCGCCATCAGAAGCGTGGCGCGAAATCATCCAATCCGCGTCCTCGCGAATGAAAAATGTAAGCGGCGCGACGCTGGTAGGAACGACGCGACGAATTGCTCCGTTGTTCTCGCCCAAAGTTGCCGGATGGGGCGAGAGCCGTCCCCAGCCGACCGCACCGGTGAGGCACAAGCGATCGAGGACGCTCGGATCGTAGTTCGCGACGCGGCGCGCGAGAATTTGCTGTTCCCAGGCGTTCGCTGGCGCTTCAAACCCTTGCAACTGCTGCAGCGCTTCGAGGGTGCCGCGCTCGCCGAGCAGGCGCGTCTCTGGCGTGACATGCTGCCAGCGGAGCAACCAGCGCATAAATTGCGCGGCAGGCACTGGCTGAATTTGTTTGCGCAGAGTGCCTAGCGTGAGGCGGTGAATGCGCGCGAGCAAGCGGCGGTCGCACCATTCCATTTCGGCGGCGCATGAATCGGTGAACTGGCCGCGCAGTGCGGAACCGGCGGCCTCCATGCGCAGCATGGTTTTTTCCACCTCGGCTGCGGCGAGGCCCAAGAAGTCCGCCAAGCCCGGAATCGTGACGGGCCCGAGGTGCGCGAGCCAACCGGTGATGCACGTGAAGAGAGCATCGTCGCGCGACGGTTGCTGCGGTTCGATGTCCGGCGCTTGCGACTCAAAGCTAGCGTCGGGAAAAATCGCGCCGAAAGTTTTTGTTTTTTCGGCGGCTAGCCAGTAGGTTCGTGCGCCAGCATGAATGCGAATCGCGCGGCCTGCCGCAGCGAGCGTGGCGAAATGCTCGGCCCAATCTGCGATGGGCTTGGCGACGCCTTTCCCGCCGCCATCCTCCGGCAGCGCAATGAGTTCTTGCAGCACGTCGTGAAGCTCGTCCGCGTCGCGAACGTCCGGCCAGGCCTCCTCGCGAACTTCAGCGATTGCGGCGGGATCGAGCCTGCCGATTTCGGAGAGCACGGCTTCGGGCAGCATGCGGCGCATTTCCACGGCGCGTGCGCGGCGTTCTTCGAGCGGCGCGTCGTCGAGATAGGCGTAGGGGTTGGCGTTCAGAATCTCGTGAGAAAATTGCGAAGGCACCGGAGTCTCGACTGCCACGCAGCGAATGCGACCTGCGGCGATACCTTCCAAGACGACCATTAGACCCGCAACGTCCATCGCTTCGGTGAGCGCGTCTTTCATGGTTTCGCGCGCGAGCGGATGGTTCGGAATTTCAATATCGCCAGAAATATTCTCCTGGCACGCGAGCGCCTGCGGGAACACGGCTGCCAGCAGATCGTCCGAGCGCATCCGCTGAATGGGCGGTGGGACCTTTTTCCCGCCCATGAAACGTAGCAGCGCGAGCGAGCGTCCGGCAACCCAGCGCCAGCGCGTGGCAAAAATCGGCGATGTCAGCACGGCTTGCTCGAGCAGCGGTTCTACGCTGGCGGCGCGCAGGAAATGAAAAACGTCGGCAAGCGGAAAACTGTGCTGGTCGCTGAGAGAAATGTTCAGCCCGTTGTCGGTGGCGGCGGCTTGCAGCTCGAAATTGAAAGAACGGCAGAAGCGCTTGCGCAACGCGAGACCCCAGGCTTTGTTGATACGGCCGCCGAAGGGCGCGTGGATCACGAGTTGCATGCCGCCGCTCTCATCGAAAAAGCGCTCGGCTACGATCGTGGTCTGCGTGGGAACTGCGCGAAGCACGGCGCGGCCTTCGACAATATATTGTGTGGCCTGTTCGGCGCCGGGGCGGTCCATGCCGCATTCATCTTCCAGCCACTTTATGGCCGCGGCGGCATTCGGTGAATTGCGCAGATCGGGCGAAGGCGCGAGGCCTTCGCTGAGGGTCCCGACCTGTTCGCGAACATGCGCTACCTGCTGAGAAAGCTCCACGGTTCGCGAGGGAGCTTCGCCGCGCCAGAAAGGCACGTTGGGAGGCGCGCCCTTAGCGTCTTCCACGGATACGGAGCCGGATTGCACGCGGCGAATGCGCCAAGAAGAATTGCCGAGGAGGAAAATATCTCCGCGCAAACTTTCGACCGCGAAATCTTCGTCCACGGTGCCGATCATGGTGCCTTCCGGCTCGGCGACTACGGTGTACATCGCATTGTCGGGGATGGCGCCGCCGCTGGTGATCGCCGCGAGGCGGCTGCCGCGACGTCCACGGAGACGATGGTTCACTTGATCGCGATGCAGGTAGGAACCGTAACGACCGCGGCGGGCGGCGATGCCATCGGATAGCATCGCTATGATTTCGTCGAAATCCTTGCGGTCGAGACTGCGATAAGGAAATGCGCGGCGCACGAGCGCGAAGAGGTCGTCTTCCTGCCAGTCTTCGGCGGCGCAGGCGGCAACGATCTGCTGCGCGAGAATGTCCAGCGGAGCTTGCGGAATTTCGATGCGATCGAGTTCTCCCTGACGAATGGCGCGAACCAGCGCGCCACATTCCAGAAGCTCGTCCCGCGTGGTGGCAAAAAAACGGCTTTTCGGAATCGCGCCGCGCCAATGACCGGCGCGTCCGGCGCGCTGCAGCGCTACGGAAATCGAGCGAGGCGAGCCGATCTGGCAGACCAAGTCCACCGTGCCGATATCGATGCCCAGTTCCAGCGAAGCGGTGGCGACGAGTGCGCGAATTTCACCGGCTTTGAGTTTGGATTCAACGGCTAGGCGGCGGAGACGCGAAAGGCTGCCGTGATGCGAGGCGACGGCGTCCTCGCCGAGAAGCGATGCGAGATGGTGCGCCAGGCGTTCGGCGAGACGGCGAGTGTTCACGAAAATTAGCGTCGAACGATGCTCTTGCACCAGGTTGGCGATGCGTTGATAGATTTCGTCCCACATTTCGTTGGAGGCGATGGGGCCGAGCTCGCTGGACGGAACCTCGATGGCAAGGTCGAGGCGGCGGCGCTGTTCGATTTCCACGATGACGGGCGCGGGACGTTCACTGCCAGTGAGGAATTGGCCGACCAGTTCGATGGGCTTCTGTGTGGCCGAAAGCCCGATTCTGGTGAGCGGTTGCGCGGTGAGCGCTTCCAGGCGTTCCAGCGACAAGGCGAGATGCGTGCCGCGCTTGTCATCCGCGACAGCGTGAATTTCGTCCACGATCAACGTGCGAACGGTGCGCAGCAGTTCCCTGCTCTTTCCGGCGGTAAGAAGAATGTAGAGCGATTCCGGAGTGGTGACCAGGATGTGCGGCGGGCGCTTCTGCATCGCGAGGCGGTCGCGGATTAACGTGTCGCCGGTGCGCACGGCGGTGCGGATTTCGGGCATCAGATAGCCGCGCTGATGGGCGAGCTGGAGAATTTCTCCCAGCGGGATGTCTAAATTCTTTTGGATGTCATTGCCCAGCGCTTTTAGCGGAGACACGTACAAGACTTCGGTTTGATCCAGCAGGTCGCCCGCGAGCGCCTTGCGCACCAGGCCATCAATGCAGGCGAGAAATGCGGCGAGCGTCTTTCCGGAACCTGTGGGCGCGCAGATCAGAGTGTTTTTCCTGGCGAGGATGTGCGGCCAGCCGAGTTCTTGGGGTTCCGTGGGTGTGCCAAATTTTGAGACGAACCACTCGCGAACGAGCGGGTGCGCCCATTCCAGAGATTTGCATTCAGGCGCTTCCGGGTCCGCGGCGTGGTTCATTTTTTGTTCCTGCGATGCTTGTTCCGCAGAGAAGGACGGCGCGGAATAACTTAAGAATATCACCGAGTTGTATCTGATGCGAATCAGATGAACGCCCGGTAGTGCGTCTGTTTCCGATAAGTTTATCCGGCACTAGCCCATTACTCGATTGTAGAAGAGGATCCTGTTCGGGCAGGGACTACGATTTAGGCCTCGTCCGCAACAGCCAGGTCCACACGATGATGACGGCCGAAGCCGCAACCATCAACTCAGCCCAGATAAACGTCACATAATCAACGAGCGCTCCCACTGGCGGAACGCCCGGCTGAATATTGCGAAGTGCCGGCAACCCGAAAATCAGAGAAATCGAAACAGAGAGAGGCAGTAGGTCCGTCCTCTCCACTGTCGTGATTGCCCTTATGGCCATCGCCAGCAAGCTCATCGACAAGGCTGTCATCATTAACACCACGATCAGCGAGACCGCAATCACGCTATTGGCTCGAGTGAGATGCAGTTCGATCCCTGTGGGTTCTTGGCTGCTGCCCCGCGATACATTCCCTGTGAATCGGATGCCCGGTACCGAAGCCGTTAATGAGATCGAAAGCGCGACCGGCGCATTCTGCAGCAGCGCAGTTGGGCTGACCGCCAATTCATCCGTTGGGTGCGTATGTTGAGTAATATTTGCGGGTACACTCGGTGATTCCGGCCGCTCATTTCGCGCAGGCGTGGTCATCAGAAGCCGCACCGTCGTTTCATATCTATCCAGCGGATATTTATTCAAATCACCGTTAAGAGGAAAAACTACCTCGATCCGGTTCATTCGCTTATCCTGCGGGAAATCGAACTCCTGCTCTCCACGGAAATTGTTGATGAGCAGGTGCAGATCGACCGCCGGAGTAACCTCGTCTTTGGCTATTTTTCCAGCAAGACGGAAGCTAACCTGCGCGGTTAGTTCGTGAGTTGCCGGGTTAGCGTTTGTAGTCACGATAGAAATATACACGCGGTCCGCTGCCTCGGTCTCGTCTCGCAGCAGTAGCGAGCGCCGCGTGCTCTCCGTTAATCCACGGAGCACTACCAGAGAATAGACCGCCAGTATCAGCAGGATTATGAAGATCCAGAAGCGCTTGGGCCTGTTCGGCATGGAATGTCACCGACTCCCTTTGGAGATGAGCATACTCGAAGCACGGGCTAACCCGCGCGTATCTCGCTTCAGCCGTGATCGTAAGAACTTACGCCTACCCGGTGAAAAATGTACAGGGCGGGCCGGTGGCCCGTCGACGCCGCTGGGAGGCGGGTTATTCCTTCTGGCAATCAGGCTAGCAGGGCGCCGCCAGTTTTCAAACTAGCTGAAGACCGACACTCGTGCCGCAGTCGGATGCCGGTTAGCGGTGTGCTTGATGAGGTAGGCCAGCCCTATCTGGTAAGCGTAACCGGACAAGCGCGGCGTGGCGCGCCCGGAGAGAATCGAGTCTCCTGCTCTCTTGCCGACCTCGCGCGGCGTATGATAGCGTTGGCCGCAAGTGATGAACAATAAACTCGTTGGCGCGACGCTCGCGTTCCTATTCTCCCTGTCAGCCTTGCCAGAGCCCTCGCGTACACAGGCTCCTCCTCCTCTTTCGGATGACAACGCGACCGTGCTCCTGGGGAAGTCCCTCGCGGCCACAAACCTGAAATCGCCTGGCAATCAGCCCGTTCACCTAAGTGCAAGTGTCAAGTACAAGGCGGATGGCCCCGCACTGACGGGACGCTTCGAGTTTTTTTTCAGCCCTCCAGACCGCTACCGCATCAACTTAACCATCGGAAAAATTTCAGAAACACAAGTGATCAGCGGTGACAAGCTATACATTTCGCGGTCTCCGCAAAAATTCAGCGCCGAGGCATGGCGCATCACTGATTTTCTGTGGTCGCCCGGCGCAGGGCTGCAAACTCCGCCCCAGGTCATCGTCGGCCGGACGACAACCTATCCCACCGTAAAAGTTGCGGGCAATTGCGAGCAAGAGTCCGACGCGCTGCGCCTTCGCAAAGCGTGCTTCGACTCGTCGCAAGAAATCACCTCTTTCGCGATTCAGGACCAGAAGGGCTCGAGCCTGACCCAAGACACCGTATTGCTCAGCGATTTCCAGTCGCTGGGCGGCTATCGCTACCCCGGCCACCTGAGTAAGAAATCCGTCTGGGACACGATTGACGCAAGCGTTGATTCCTTTTCCGCCGGCAGCACGTTCGATGAAAGCACCTTCGTTCCGCCCGTCAACTCCATCACGCGCGATTGGTGTCCCGCGCCGCAACCGATGACGATCGGCACGCGTCCCCATAGCGTTATGACATACGCTATGTATGTTTACTACGTTCTCGTTGGGACCGATGGCCGCGCGAAGAAATTTTCGATCATCAACGATGGCCAACAGATCGTGCTGCCTCAAAATCGACAATTTCTGGAGGGCAAACCTTATCCTATACTCGCCTGTTCTGGTAAACCCGTCGAGTACGAGATGGTCGTCATAACCAACTCCCTTTGACCGTTGGTGAGGGGCGTTCTTATCGATTTAGTGGGCTGATGGCCGTTGTTCAAGGGCGTAGGTGTCCCAACTCCGAGTAAGTCCCGATAAGGCGTAATCGGAGAAGTGGTTTGAAGCGTCCCGCTGCGTTACTTGGCCTGATGCTTCCGCAGAACCAGGACGAGCAGTGCGGATGGCATGGCACCAGATAAAAACCACGTTCCGACGCATAGCCCTGCCCAAGCGCTGTACTGAGATACGTCGTCAGAACCTAGCCAAACAGGCGACCAGTAAAGGCCATACGCAAGAATGAAGAGCACGATTACGGCCCAAATCCATCGTAGTGACACTGACGAGATGGCGCATGGCAGCCAAACAACACCCGCCGAAAGGACAGCTACCAGAACCGCTCCAGAGCCAAGGGATAACAATTTGAGAAATTCTTTCATCCGTTACACAAACATACACCAATTCGGACTGTCCCCACTACTTCGATGCGATTTGGCCAGGTCCTGATGAGCGTTGCCGGACTAGCCCTTTCCTAGTGCTCTACATGTCCGATAGCTGTGCAACCGGGCATCGAGTCTCAGTTCCGATTATGGCAGAGGAGTTTTTGGCCAGTTGCTCCGGCGCAAATCCGGGATTTCTCACCAGCAACGACTGAAATGATGCCTCGTTGCATAATTCGAGGGCTGCAACTAATTCGGGATTACGGTGTTCTGAGTAGTTCTGGGCTTTCGGTCGGGGGATAGATATTAGGACTCCAATCCGTGTTCTCGTGGTCGATGATTTTGTCCCCTGGCGGAATTACCTGGTTGTGAAACTCGGGGAAAATGCTGCCTTGCAAGTTGTCGGGTACGCGTCCGACGGAGCAGAGGCGGTTTTGAAAGCAGCCGAGCTGCATCCGGATCTAATCCTGATGGACGTCAACCTGCCGGAGCTGAGCGGTATCCAAGCTGCCGCGAGAATTCGCTGGGTTTCCCCAGAATCCAAGATTCTTTTCCTAAGCCAAATCCTTGATTTCGATGTAGCGCTGGCGGCTCTCGACTCTGGTGGACTCGGCTACGTCGTCAAGTCCGAAGCTGAAAACGAACTGCTCACGGCCGTGGAAACGGTGATGTCGGGAAAGAGATTTGTGAGCGCCCTTCTGGCCAATCGCGTAATCGAAAACTTGAATCCACATCTCCGGTAAGCGTTAATCGTCCAAGTGCCGCGACGATTTGCTTCGATTACTTCCTCGAAAGCTGTTTCAGCATAACTTCCGTGTAGCCGACAATACGTCCGGAATGTGAACTCGGCTTGGGGTGTATGTACTCCAGCCCCTCTGCCCGCTTCTCGGCGCACCACACATTGCAAGCCTTTGGGAATTCTGAAAAGCTCCCACGCAACAACGGCTTGCGGGGCGCCCTCGCGGTCGAGTGACCTCAACGGTCAGGGCCGCCCTTGCAAGGGGGAGAAGGTGACCCAAAACCTAAAGTATCCGGCGTGACAGAGAATGGGAGCGGTTTAAAAGGATTAAGCGTCGTATAATCTCGTGCGTGCAACTGGGGAGCAGAACACATGAACGTACAAGAACAAATCAAGAAGTATGTTACCAGCCAACCGGAGCCAAAACGCAGTGACATGCTCGAGTTGCATCGGCTCACACTTCAAGTGTCACCAGAATGCAAATTATGGTTCTTCGATGGTAAAGACAGCAAAAATCATACTGTTTCCAACCCTACGATTGGATATGGATTTCACACAATAAAATATGCCAATGGAAAAAGTAGAGAGTTTTTCCAAATTGGTGTGAGCGGAAACAAAACCGGAATCTCTGTCTATATTCTTGGTCTCAAAGATAAGAAGTACTTAGCCAAAACGTATGGAAAAAAACTAGGCGAGGCGAGCGTGACCGGATATTGCATTCGGTTTAAAGCTCTAAAGGATATAAACATGGATACGCTGGAAGCGGTAATACGATATGGGCTTGCAGCGCAGATTGAAAAAGGCAAGCTGACGAAATAATTCCACTGTTAAAGGCAAGCAGTTATCGATGTAAAGGCGCTCCAGTATACGACCCCTACGGCCCTGACCCGCGCCACAAAGCCATTCTCTATAAAACGGGTCTCCCGCAATAGTCGTGCGGCTCTCTGGCAGCGCTCCTTGCCTTTCTCAGTTTGCCGTGGCCCACCGCGGAAGTATCACGAGCTAACTGGAAGTTATCGAACATGCTTGGTTGGCGCAATCGGAAACGGACCCACTACTGAACGCGCGTCTGCGAGGTTACAATTTTTTCAGAGATTTCGCGGCGTCTTTGAGGCTTTGGCGATTCCTGAAGAAATCCGCCCAGGGGTCTCTGGCTTTCAGACGTTTGCGAAAGTTGCCGAGATTGAAAGTTGCGGAGTCGAGGCTGGGTTTCACTTCGGACCAGGCCAACGGCGTGGAAAAAGGCGCTTTCTCGCGGCGGCGAACGGAGTAGGGGGCTACAACCGTTTGACCGAAACCATTGCGGAAGGGGTCGAGATACACGCGCTCGCCGCGCGCTTGAATCGAGTGTTCGACCGTCAGCTCTTTGGGGTTCGCAGCTGCGACGCGCGCGACGAACGCGCGCGCGAACTCTAGAACTTGATCGGCATCCGGACCGCTGCGTAGCGGAACGAACACGTGAATGCCTCTGCTTCCCGAAGTCTTCGCGTAAGAATCCAGTTTCAGCGCGTCGAGACTTTCTTTGACCTGCAGGGCTGCGCGAGCTGCATCCGCGAATTTGCCGGTTGCGGGGTCGAGGTCGAAGCAGATCCAATCCGACTTGCGTGGCGCGCTTGAACGGCCGGCCATCACGTGCACGGCGATGCAGCCTAGATTGACGAGCGCGAGCTGTGTTTCGAGCGAACCGCCGACCACGTAGTTCGTTGAATCGGAAGAACCGCCCGCGTGACGAATACGTTTCGTGGGCGTGTTGAGCGGCATGCTCTTGGGTTTTTCTTTCTGATAGAAACATTTTCCGTTCATACCGTCGGGGCAGCGTTCGAGCGACAGAATGCGATCGCTCACATACGGCTGGAGCTTGGAAAAGATCGCGGCGTAATACTCCGCGAGGTCGAGCTTGGTGTAGCCCTCATTGGGCCAGAAGATTTTGTCGGGGTGAGAAATGGTGACGGGAAGTTTGGCCATGGATGCCTCGGGCGCTGAACCGGAATTTACTCGGCGGCTTTTCGCTTTGCGCGCTTCGAAGGTGCGCCGGTCTTCTTCGCAGCAACGGCTTTTTTCGCGGCTACAGCCTTTCTTGGTTTGTACCCCGGATCGCCTGTGGCCGCCTTTTCGACGTCACCGCCTCCATCGCGCGCGATTTCTGCTAGAAGCTTGTTGCTCAAGATCGAGCGCGGCTTTTCAATCGTGACGTCTTTCGTTGAGGTGTACTGATCGCGATGCTTGATGAGCAGCCAAGATTTTCCGGAGCTACTGCCCCAGCCGTGCGTGCGAACGAGCACCCAGGAGCCTTTCAATTTCTTGCCGTGCAGCGTGAATTTCAAGTCGCCCTTCGCGAGCGCGGCGTTCACGTCGGGTGATTCGGGCGTCCACGTTCCTTCGTCCCACACCATGACGGTGCCGCCGCCGTATTCACCTTCAGGGATAACGCCTTCGAAGCTCGCGTAATCCACGGGATGATCTTCGACCTGCATCGCAAGGCGTTTGACCGAAGAGTCGAGCGAAGGACCTTTGGGGACGGCCCAGGAGAGAAGCACGCGATTCCATTCGAGACGGAAATCGTAATGGAGCGCGGTGGCGCGGTGTTTCTGTATCACGTAGCTGAGTGCGTCGTGCTTATTGGCCGAAGCGGTCTTGCCCGAAGGCTCGGGCGAGACGCCGAAATTGCGCTTCTTGGTGTATTCCTTCAGTGTCATCGGGGCATCCTCAGGTGAACGCTTGCGACAGCGTTCGCGCGGACATTACAGCATGAAAGGCGAGTCATGCACAGTCCATCGGGTCTGTGCTGTAGGGTGCGTTGACGCGCTCCCGACGCGAACAGCGCGCTAGATTCCGGCTTTCTCGATGAGGCCTTGAATTTTCGCGACGTACTCTGCAATCGCCTGCTGCTTCGTGTTTTCCGGCCAGCCCAGTTCGCGCGCGAGCAATTCTGCGACGGCGGGGGCGGCGCGGATCGCATCACGCCAGCCATACAGTTGCAATCCGATGCGCCGCGCAAGTACGTCCTCGATAGAAACAGCGAGCTCATCGCGGGCGGCGAAGACAACCTCCGCGCGGATTGGAGGCAGTCCTTCGAGCAATGGTCGAGCAAGTTCCGGCTTCCCTTCCGCGAGTTTCACTAAGTCGAGAGCGCACACGCCGTATTTCCCGGCAAGATGACGCGCCGTAGATTCTGTGAGTGCGAATCGCGTGGCGAGCGATTTCCAGTACTCCGGCGAGTAACCAGCAGAACCGAGAAGCGGATGACTTAGAGTCGAGCACTTGCACCCGGCATCGCCGAGATATTTCTGCACGGCGTTCAGGGTGTCTTCGGCCATGGCGCGATGCGTGGTCCACTTTCCGCCCATGATACTGATCAAGCCGCTCGCGCCATCGAGTTCAACTTCGTGATCGCGAGCGAGGCGTTTCGTTTCCGCTGATTTGCCGGAACTCACCAGCGGACGCAAGCCTGCTGTGCCGCTGACAATTTGGCTCGCTGTCGCGGGCTGGGCCAGATACTTGTTCAATTGCCGCAGGACGTAGGCGACTTCTTCTTTCTTTAGGTACAGTTCGTCGCTCAACTTTGCTTCGTCGTCGGTGGTTCCCACGAGAAGGCGTCCGTGCCACGGAATTGCAAAGAGCACGCGGCCATCTTCGGTTTTTGGCACCAGCAGCGCGTCTTCGCTGGCGAGCACTTCGAGCGGAAGGAGAATGTGAATGCCTTTGCTGAGGCGCATTCGCGGCAGCGCGGCAGGCGTCGCCATGCGGCGCACTGTATCGGCGTAGGGACCCGTGGCGTTGATGAAGGCGCGTGCGCGAATCGTAAAGTGGGCCCGAGTGAGTTGATCTTCGACTTCAGCCGCGGTGAGTTTGCCGTCGGGCGCCTTTTCGAATGCGACCACTCGCGCATAATTCAGCGTTTCGCCGCCGGCCGCAGCGAACGTTTTCACCAGCGTAATGTTGTAGCGGGCGTCGTCGAATTGACCGTCGGTGTAGGCCACGCTGCCGACGAGGCGATCGGCAGCCAGCGTTGGCATGAGGCGCAAAGTTTCTTCGCGCGAGAGATATACACTCGGCGCCAGCGCATCGCGGCCAGCGATCCAGTCGTAGAGTTTCAAGCCAATCTCGAAATACGGGACATCGATCCGGCGAAAACAGGGGGTGATGAATTGCTTGGTGGTGGTGAGAAACGGAGCGTTGCGCAGCATGTGAATGCGTTCGTGAAGCGCGCGCTTCAATACCGCGTATTCTTTGGGATCGAATCCACGGATGGCTTCTTCGAGATAACGCACGCCGCCGTGCGCCATTTTGGTGGAAGTGCTGGAAGTGGCGGAGGCGTAGTCGCCAGCTTCGAGCTGGACGGTACGGAAACCGCGCAACTGGGAATCGAGCGCGCAGCCAGAGCCGGCGGCGCCGCCGCCAATTGCGCAAACGTCAAACGATTGCCCTGCGATGCTGCGGAGCGATGCGGCGCGGGATTTCATCCCCGCGCCTCATGCGAGCGAAGAGTGAAGGCCACAAAGCTTATTTCGCGGAGCTGGCTTTCGCGGCGCGATTCTTCACGGCATCGAGCAGCGTGTCGAAAGCATCCGAGAATTGCTTGACGCCGTCCGCGGTGAGCTTGTCCGTGGCCGTCTTCATGGAAATGCCGGCCTTTTCCAGGCCCTGCATGGTCTCTTGCGCGGCTGGGACATTTTCTTCTAGGCTGGCGCGGGGCTTGCCGTGATCGCGGAAGGCATCGAAGGTGGCGGGGGGGATGGTGTCCACCGTATCGGGACCGATCAGTTCTTCGACGTAGTACACGTCGCTGTATTTCGGATTTTTGGTGCTGGTGCTGGCCCACAGAACGCGTTGCGTCTGAGCGCCGCGCGACGCCAGAGCGTCCCAACGGGGGCCGCTGAAAATCTGCTTGTAGCGTTGATAGGTAAGTTTGCCGTTGGCGATGGCAACCTGGCCGTGCAGGCTGCGCAGCAGCGCCTGGTCACCGGCGTTTGTCGTGGTCTTGAGCTTGGCGTCAATTTCGCCGTCAACGAGCGTGTCTATGCGGCTGATGAAAAAGCTGGCGACGCTGGCCATGCGGCTCACGTCGCCGCCACTCTTGGCGAACGCTTCGAGGCCGGCGATGTAGGCTTCGGCGACGCGCACGTAGACGTCAAACGCGAAGAGCAACGTGACGTTAATATTGATACCCTCGCTGATCAATTGCTGGAACGCGGGGATTCCTTCCGGCGTACCGGGCACTTTGACCATCAAGTTCTCGCGGCCGACGCGCTTCCACAAGCGGCGCGCTTCGTCCAGAGTTTCCTGAGTCTTGTGCGCGAGATAGGGAGAGACTTCCAGGCTCACGTAGCCGTCGCGCTTCTTGGTTTGCTGATAGACCGGGCGCAGAAAATCGGCAGCGTCTTGAATGTCCTTGATCGCGAGTTCCTCGTAGCGCGCTTTGGCGTCGAGGTCTTTGCGCTTTTCGAGTTCTTCGAGCGTCTTGGTGTATTCGGTGCTGCCGGTGATGGCCTTTTCGAAGATGGAGGGATTGGAAGTCATGCCGCGCAGGCCGTCTTCTTCGATCAGCCGCTTCAGTTCGCCGGAAGTGAGCAGGTCGCGGCGAATGTAATCGAGCCAGACGGACTGGCCAAACTTGATTAACTCTTTCAGTGGATTCTGAGCCGATTTGCCGGCGTTGGCAGCAGTGGTCGAATTTACCGAAGTGCTCATGATGATGTCCTCCTGGTCGAAACTAGAAAGTTGGTGCCGCAATTCGTTCAAACAGGCAGCCTCGCCGCACATCCGCGAGCGGGCGCCGCGAATAGCTATTCTACCGCACAATCAGGGACGATGCGCACGAAACAGGTTCATGGAATCCGTCCAGGATTATGATTAACCGAATCTAATGCGATGTTTTGAAAAGTTAGCTGGCGAGGTGACCTCGTGAAGCTCCGCCACGGCACCGTCACCGACTATTTTGCATCGGTGAAATTTGCGCCGGTTCCGGCCAGGCCGCTCGACAACGGGAAGCGCTTTTTGGCGCGACGAGCCTGATCTTACATTGTTTCAGGCCCCCAGCGAGTTTGTGATCGAAGATCTGCATAGGTTCGCAAAGACTGCAAATTGATTGGGGCGGCAGTCTTAGCGCATTAACAGCTCGCGGAAAAACGCTCTAAACCATTTCCTCAGGGCCTAAAGCCCAATGGAAGCCAAGCACTCATTGTCGAAGCCCTTCGACGCTGCCACAGGCAGGCTCTCAGGATCAACCAAAGCTCCGACCCCCTATAAACCGACTATTTCCGCAAACTGTTAAGACAGAGGCTTCACGTCTCGTCTGCCCCCCCAACCGTACTTCTGCAGCAGGCGAAGCGGACGGAGCGCAACGTACAACGGCGCCAAAGCGGGCGGCAAACGCATCATCTGCCAGTCATCCTCGGACGGAACCACCGCTAGACGCATTGCATAGCGCCAGCCGTCGAGTGTTCCCGCGAGCATTCGCCGGCGAAAGTGAAATCGTCCCGCGGCATCCAGCGTGCGGAACGGACGACTCAGCAACCTTTGGCGCACTTCGGCAGCTACTTGGCACGCCACCCGATCAGCTTGCACTCCCGCGCTCACCTCGGGAGGTAGCGACGCGTCGAGCACACGTACGGCGAGCGCGAGACCTAGGTTTAACATGCGCGTCGCGTGCAGAGACGCCGCAAAGCGCGCGACACAGTCCCAATCCAGCGCCGGATGGGATTGAACCAGTTCACTTACATCCGCGATCCAGGTTAATCGCTCCCAAAAATCTTTCGAGCCGTGAATGCAGAGCATCGTCAGCAAGTCTTCCGCGATAAAGGTGAGAATGTCGCGATCGCTTAGGCGGACCGGCGCAAGATTCCGGATGAAGGCATCGAGATCTGGTTTGACGGGAAAATGCCGCAGGGTGATCTCGGTGTGCAATTCGACCAACGTGCGGCGCGGCTCGTCTCGATAATTGTACTCGCCGGGCACCAGTGATGCGGGGGCTCCGGGCGAGAGAATCCAATCGAATTTTGGTTTGTACCCGAGCGATACGATTATTTCATGCGCCTTCGGGAGGTCACTCTGACGCAGAATGATGTCCAGATCCTCAAATTCGCGAAGCGCAAAGTCACCGTAGGCCTGCGCGGCGACTACGGGACCCTTATAAGGAATGGCGGGAATGTTCTGGGCTTGGAAGAGGCGCAGAATGTTGATCAGTTCCGCAGTCAGATAAAGGCAGCGAACGGTATTCGCCCGGCAGGTCTTCTTCAACTGTTCTTGCGAGGCTGCCGGCGCGGCGTCGGGAGCGACGGCTGACAAGTGGCGCTCGAGCAAGGGCGTGATGGAATTTTCTTGTGCTTCCCAGAGCAGATAATCCCAATCCAGTGGGCCCGTAAGGATTTTGCGAATTGTGGATGCGACTTCGGGCGTGAGCTTGGTGCGGGCGCAACAGACGAGTAATCGCTTTTCCGGAGATGAGATGTGTTCGTTTGCCGGCGTCATCATTTCCCGTGCAAGTCCGCGACCAGCAAATACTACGCTATTTGCACGGATGCCACCGGAGGATTCTTCGCGCGCCGTTACTCGCAGGGCGTGGGCGAATTACGCCGCGAAATTAAGGGGGAATGAGGTATGCAACTCGACGCGGTGGCCGATCTTCAGCAAGCGAGTGCGGAAATCGGAAGAATCCAATCCTGCAGCGGTACAGACCATCTCGAAATCTTCATCGTTTCGAAAAGAAATTCCTGAGCTTCGCGGCAAGCGCGCAGTGTGCCGTTGCGCCCATCCTCGACGGCGTTCAGAATTACCGCTAGCCACAAGCGGCGGGCTGAAATCAATTCTTCGGTAACAATGTCGTGCATCTCCACGTTTCCTTGCGCCGTGCTGGTGTCCATCTGTAGCCTCCAGCATCGCCGGATGCTTTCGTTCCCGGCCTGACGCAACGGATAGAAGCATCTGGAGCGCCAATGCATGGAGAGTCGGCGCGCGCACGGTGCGATACGGAATTGCATGAAACTGCGGGGCTTCCCTGCGAAGAACGGTGCGCGCTGCTCCGGATAGTGGAGAGTCCGGAAGCAACGATGGTTCGCAAGAGCCCAAGTGTTCCGGGCTGAAACAACGACGTACGATTGAGTGCGAGGTGAAGTCGAAGATTTTTTAGATTCAAGACTGAAACGCAGAGAGGAGACTAGCGAGCGACTTCGAGATTCAAGATGTCACGCAACTTCGCTGCAAGCGCCGCCACCGTGAACGGCTTCTGCAACAGGACCGCATCGGTTTCCAGGATCCCGTGATGCATGACGGCCTGGTCCGCATAGCCAGACATGAACAGAACGCGGATATCGGGGCGGATGCTCTTCACGCGTTCAGAGAGTTCCCGGCCGCTAATGCCCGGCATGACCACGTCGGTCATGAGCAGGTGAATAGGCCCGGAATGCAGCGCAGCCAATTCCAGAGCCGTGTGGCCATTCTCCGCTTCAATGACGGTGTACCCCGTCATTTCCAGATATTCGCGCGCGAGTTCGCGTACGCCTTTTTCATCTTCCACCAGCAGGACTGTTTCCGTCCCCTGCGGCAGCGCCTTCCCGTCGATTCTGCGTTCGCGGCCTGGCGTGGTTTGCTCGTCCCAGACGCGAGGCAGGTAAACTTTGAAGCTGGTTCCGCGTCCAGGCTCGCTATACACCCACACGTAGCCGCCGCTTTGCTTGACGATGCCGTAAACGGTGGCGAGGCCGAGGCCCGTGCCCTTCCCTTTTTCTTTCGTGGTGAAGAAAGGCTCGAAGATGTGCGCCTGGGTTTCGACGTCCATGCCGCAGCCATTGTCTGTGACAGCGAGCATCACGTAGGGGCCCGGCGAAAGCATGACGGAGGAATGCGAGAAGGCCTCATCGAGATCCACGTTGGCCGTTTCAATGGTCAAGCGTCCGCCCTCGGGCATGGCGTCGCGTGCATTGACTGCCAGATTCAGGATCACCTGCTCGATCTGGCTGCGATCCGCTTTAACCAAGCCGAGATCCGGCACGCTGGAGGTTTCGAGCTGAACGTCCTCTCCGATCAGCCGGCGTAGAATTTTCTCCATCTCGGAAACGACGCTTTGAACGCTTAGCACCTTCGGCGCCAGCATTTGCTTGCGGCTGAAGGCCAGCAATTGGCGGGTGAGGGACGTGGCGCGTTGCGATGCCGTTTGAATCTGTTCGGCGTTGCGGCGCAGCGGGTCGCCTTCGGCCAGACGCTCGGTCATCAGATCCGCGTAACCCTGAATGACCATCAGGAGATTGTTGAAGTCGTGAGCGATTCCTCCGGCGAGGCGCCCGACGGCTTCCATCTTTTGCGCTTGGCGGAGTTGCTCTTCCAGTTGCTTGCGATCGGTGATGTCCAGCGCCATGCAAATCGCGCCCTGCAGTTCGCCTTCTGCGGTGCGCAGCGGCTCTACGTGGCACGTGTACGATCCGCCCTTCCATTCCACGTGGAAGGTCGTCGGCTCGCCGGCGATGGCACGGCGATGGGCGGCGATGGGCAGGAACGCCGGGTCCGGCGTTTCGAAATAATCGAAAAGCGAAAGGCCCACAATCTGATTCGGTTTCAAGCACAGGCGCGTGAGGCCCGCGCCCAAAGCAGAGGTGAAGCAAAGGTCTTTGCCGACCGTCCACAGCACCGCCGGCAACTGCTCGACCAGGACACGAAGGCGCGCTTCGCTTTCGCGGATTTTTTCTTCGGCGCGTTTCCGGTCAATCGCCAGAGCGATCTGGCCACCGACGGAAGCCAGGAATTCCAGGTCGCGCTCTGTGTACGCAGCTTCATTTTCGTAATGCTGCACCACCAGCACGCCGATGGTGGCGGCAGGGGTGCGCAAAGGCACGCCCAGCCAGGAGGGCGAAGGTGTTCCCACCAGCTCGACTTCACCTTCCTCAGCAAGCCGATCGAAAACTTGCTGCGGAATTAGCATCGCGCGGCCGGTGCGATAGACGTACGCCGTGCAGCTTCTGCCCACCTGCTGCGGGGGAGGCGCTTCGTCGAACTGGTCAACGAAGAAAGGGAAGTGGAACATTCCGGAAGCGGATTCATACAGCGCGACGAAACAGTTCTCGGCATAGAGTACTTTATTGAGCGATTGATGAATCAGATAGAGCAGTTCGTCCAGGTTGTCGGTGACGTTGACGCCGTGAATAATCTCAAACGTGATCTGACGTTCCAGCTCGGAGCGTTTCCGCTCGGTGATGTCTTCCATGGTGCCTTCGTAGGCACTGACCTTGCCGTCCGCATCGCGAATGGCCCTGGCGTTTTCTGAAATCCAGATGAGCGCGCCAGTTTTCTTGCGCAGCTGATATTCGAAGGCCTCGACGGCTCCGTGTATTTCCATCGCGCGCTGAAATTCAATGCGTGTTTGCGGTTCCGCGTAAAAATCCTTGCCGATGTCGTGAACTGTGGCGAGCATTTCCGCCGGTGAACTGTAGCCGCACATGCGCGCCAGCGCGGGATTCACGCTCAGTAGTTGCCCATCCACAGTCGTCTGGAAGATGCCCTCGACCGCGTTTTCAAATAGCAGGCTGAGTTTTTTCTCGGCCTCTTGTTGCGCGCGTTCCGCTGCGCAGCGCTCGGTAATGTCCTGGTAAATTCCGTAGCAGCCGACGCTGTTTCCGTCCTGCCGCAGGGGCACGCAGGTGATTTGCACGGCAACGAACGAACCATCGCGGCGGCGGCGACGGGTGTTCGCGCGGACTACTTCGCCCGTCGCTGCTCGTTCGCTGAGTTGTCGCGCCTCGCCCTGAAGTTCGTCGGACGCCAGCAGCACATCAAGCTCGGCGCCCAGAATCTCGGCTTGACGATGCTGGAAGAGATTTTCAAACGCGGGATTGCACATCTGTATGCGCCCGTTCAGGTCGAGGACCACCATGGCTTCAGGATGGCTCGAAAACAGGAGCTGAAAGTCCAATTGTGACGGAAACGAACCTCCGGGACTCGCCCCGGACTGCGGGGACGTGGCTGGCCGCCTTCCCGCATGGGTGCGCGACGAACCGTCTCCATTCTTCGGCAAAGCGGCGGCCTTGTTTGGCATGTTCTCTGGCGCGGTACGAGATACTCGTACCCGAGGATACCCCCACACCTTGTATAGATTGTGGCGAACAGAGCGGCAATGGTACCTTCGTACTAAGCACTCACATTTCCTATGACTTAGGGACAGTGAAAAGGTCAGTTTTCGCCAAGCTGGGGCCCCAGAGAAGGCTTCGCGGGTACGCTCTGATGATCGCGAACGCTCCGCGGGCGGGGCTGCAACTCCGGGGACTTCGACGTCGGTAGAGGCCGTCGGAAACCGGCTGTCAATCGTCCGGACGGGCTTCTTGAACGGCATTATGGGACCAGGCCGAGAATAGGGCGGCTCGATGAGGCAATCGTGGCTCGGCGCTGGTCGGCGGCGGACTCAGCCTCCGAGCCTGAATTCTTACTTAATCGAAAAAGGTGGACGCGGCTACTTCTTGGGGCGCGATTCTGGAGGCACTCCGCCCGTCGCGCGGTAGTAAGCCACCAGCAATCCGTAGTGCTCGCCCATGTGTTCGGTGAAACCGATCCAGTCGGAGAGATGCCTCAGCACACCGGCGTCGCCTTCCGTCTGGATCAGGGCGGCACCGTCTTCCACGGATTTTTTCAAATACGCCACGGTCTGCGCTTTGGTCTTGTATTGGCTCACCGGCGGATCGTTCTGCGCTTCGCCGACTTTGGTGCCAGCCTGATGATTGATGATGTCGTAATTCGACCCCGCAATGTGCAGGATCACTTGCTGAAACGTGCGCACGGCTGGATTCAATTTGTACGTGTATTTTTCTTCGGGCCAATCCTGCGCCATGGTTATCAGGCGGTTGCCGACGTCGTTCCAGTTCTCCAAAACGGCTTGCGTGGGCGTGGGAGGAGTTTTCGGCTGTGCGCCTTCCTGCGCGCGGGTGATGCCTGCGTGGCCGAGGAGCAGCGCCGGCGTGCCCAGGAGGAAAACTAAGCGAGCGAGTTTTTTCAAAAGTGATCTCCTTCTTTGGATTGCCCCGCCGTGCACCCCAGAGCTGCCGGCTAGGCTACTGGGCTTTTGCGATCAAGTCCAGCACGTTTCGGGCGACAGCAATCACGGTGCTGCGCGTTTGGCGTGACGCTTCCCCTCCGGTAAGATGGTGGCCGGACTGTTGCTTGGATTTCCGACTGTCATGGGAAAAGACGACAAACTGAAAGCTCCCGCAGTAAATCCTCAGGAGACCTGGGCGAACGATATCGAGTTGATCGTCCGCGGCGAGCATTCCGATCCTTTTGCGGTCCTGGGCCCACACTGGACCGAGCAAGGCGGAAAAAAGTTACTGGCAATTCGCGTTTTTCGACCCAACGCGGCGGAAGCAACGGTGCTGTGGGGCAAGAAAGCAGAACCGCAGCGCACCATGCGAATACATCCCGACGGCGTGTTCGAAGCGCGCATTTCCACAAGCGGCGCTGGGAAGACGCAGAGCGAAGCCGTGGCACCCGATGGATATCGCGTGCAGTTTCGCTTCAGCGACGGAAATCTTTTCGAGACTTACGATCCGTATGCGTTCCCGCCCGTGCTTACCGAGTACGACCTGTATCTTTCAGGCGAAGGCACGCACTACCAGAAATACGAAAAACTGGGCGCGCACGTACGCGAAGTCGCCGGCGTGCGTGGCGTGCATTTCGGTGTCTGGGCGCCTAATGCGCGGCGCGTGAGCGTCGTGGGTAACTTCAACCTCTGGGATGGACGCATTCATCCGATGCGCCATCGCGGCTCGAGCGGCATTTGGGAACTATTCATTCCCGGACTGGATGAGGGCGAGCTGTATAAATTCGAGATTCTTTCCAGCGTTGGCGGCCAAGTTGGCTTGAAAACCGACCCGTATGGCTTCGCGGGCGAAATGCGTCCGAACAACGCGTCGGTGGTGCGCACGATTGATGGCTATCGCTGGCGGGACACCGCATGGATGGAGTCGCGCCCGCTGCGCGACTGGCTGCACTCGCCGATGACGATTTACGAATTGCACGCCGGCTCCTGGCGGCGCAAGCCGGAAGAAGGAAACCGCTGGCTCACGTATCGCGAGCTCGCCGCGGAATTGCTGCCGTACGTGAAACGCATGGGCTTCACGCACATCGAGCTGTTGCCCATCATGGAACATCCGCTGGACGCCTCCTGGGGTTATCAGACCGTCGGCTATTTCGCGGTGACCAGTCGTTTTGGCTCGCCCGCGGATTTCATGTATTTCGTGGATCGCTGCCACCAGCAGGAAATTGGCGTGATTCTCGATTGGACTCCAGCGCATTTCCCTCGCGATGCGCATGGACTGGGATTATTCGATGGCACGCATCTGTACGAACATGCCGACCCACGGCGCGGCGCGCACCCGGACTGGGGAACGCTGGTTTTCAATTACGGGCGAAACGAAGTGCAGAATTTCCTCGTCTCGAACGCGCTTTTCTGGCTGGACAAATATCACCTCGACGGACTGCGCGTGGACGCGGTGGCTTCCATGCTGTACCTCGATTATTCGCGCAAGCCCGGCGAGTGGATTCCAAACGCCTTTGGTGGCCGCGAAAATCTGGAAGCGATTGCTTTTCTGAAACGTTTGAACGAAGTGCTGCACAGCCGGCATCCTGGTGCGCTGATGATCGCCGAAGAATCCACGTCGTGGCCGGCGGTTTCGCGCCCGACATATGTGGGCGGCCTGGGCTTTGATTTGAAATGGAACATGGGATGGATGAACGATACGCTGCGCTATTTCGCGCTCGATCCCCTGTTTCGCCAGCACCACCACAACGAACTGACCTTTTCGATGATTTACGCGTTTCAGGAAAACTTCATTTTGCCGCTCTCTCACGATGAGGTGGTGCACGGCAAACGCACGCTGCTGGAAAAGATGCCGGGCGACGATTGGCAGAAATTCGCCAATCTCCGCTTGCTGTTCGGATATATGTATGCGCATCCCGGGAAAAAACTGCTCTTCATGGGCAGCGAGCTGGCGGAGCGGAACGAATTCTGGGACGAGGGTAGCGTGGAATGGTCGCTGGAGGACTCAGCGTCTCACCGGGGAGTGCAGCGGCTGGTGTCTGACCTGAATCGCCTGCACGCGACCGAACGGCCATTCTTCGAAGTGGACTTCGAATGGGCGGGGTTCGAATGGATTGACGCGAACGATGCAGCGGCGAGCATTCTTTCCTTCATCCGTAAGGCGCGAAACTTGGAGGATTTTGTGGTGGTGGTCTGCAACTTCACGCCGGTGTTGCGTCTGGATTACCGCGTCGGCGTCCCCGCGGCGGGATATTACCGGGAATTTCTCAATACAGATTCCGCCTACTACGAAGGCAGCGACGCCGGAAATGCCGGAGGCGTGCGCGCGGAACCCATTCCGTGGAATGGCCGTCCGTGGTCCATCAAGCTCCGCGTCCCGCCGCTCGCCGCTGTTTATTTCAAGCCGCAACGAGACTAATCCCCCGCCGTCCTATCCCGGTTGAATCGCAATCCGCCACCGCATAAGAATTCACGGAACATTTCTCCTACTGCCTCCGTACTTATGAGCAGGAAGAGCGTGGGAGGCTTCCATACATGCAAAAAGCGATGCGAGCGATTGGGGTGTGCTGTGTCTTGGCCCTAACGATCAGCAATTTAGCGGTAACGGCAATGGCCGCGCCGACCGAACGCTATATCCACATTAAAGTTAACGATTCCTCGAAAGGCGAGAGCGTGAACGTGAACCTGCCACTTTCGATGGCAGCGGCGATCCTGCCCACTGTGAATAAGGGCACTCTCCACAACGGCCACGTAACCATCGGCGCGGCGGATTTCAACGGCGTGGACGTGCGCGCGATATTGCAGGCCATTCGAACGGCTCCCGACAATGAATTTGTCACGGTGAAAGAAAAAGATCAGGACGTGCGCGTGGCGAAATCGAATGGAGACTTGATCGTACACGTTTTGGACAAGAGCAAAGACGGCGAGAAAGTGGACGTCACCATCCCCATGAAGGTGGTGGACGCGCTATTTTCCACTGCGAAGGAAAACGAACTCGACCTGGCCGCAGCCGTTCGCGCGCTTAGCGATGCGGGCGACGCGGTTTTGGTGACCGTGCAGGACGCCACGGAGCACGTGCGCATCTGGATCGATTCGCATAGCTCAGCGGAGTAAGTCCGTGGAAATTCGCGCAGGAGGCGCAAGATGGTTTTACTAGGAAAAGTGGCGCTGGGAATCGCGGGTACCGCGCTTGCGGGTCTCGGGCTGATTTGCAGCGAAGGGATGATCGAAGTGAACGTGGTTGAAAAGCAGCCGGAAGTTCATCACGTTTACGTTCTTGCGCCGGCGATGCTCGTTCCCATTGCGACGCACTTAGTCCCCAGCCGCAAACTGGGCCGCGCCTCAGCCGAAATTAGGCCGTGGATGCCCACGATCCGCGCGGCGCTCGAGCAACTGCGCGCCGGCGAGGACCTAACGCTGGTGGAGCTGCGCGAACCAGGGCAACACGTACTCGTCGCCAAGTCCGGCGGTTCGGTAGTGGTGGACGTCACAGATAAAGATGACATCGTGCACGTTTCCGCGCCGATACGCGCGATCGAAAGCACCGTGGAACAGGTCGCCGCCGCGAGTTCCGAGACTCAGGACTAAATCGCGGCGGATTCCCTTACTGGCGGGCGCAGCAAGGCCCCTTGCAAGCGCCCGTCAGAATTGGAGTCTCGGCGTCTATCTGAAAGTTGCAAGACCGTACTTCAGCGGCTGAAGCCGCTCTGATTTCGCCTTATTTATGTCGTAGCTAGAGCTACGACCTACAAAGATTGCCGAGATCTCAGACACACTCTGAAGCCACGACATTCAAGGATTCGAGTTTTCCGAGATAGGGGCTCTAGCGCGGCGGAATCCAGTAAACTTCTTCCCGCAGGGCTTCTTTGAGGTAACCGCCGCGCAGCAGGACACCCCTTCCCAACTCAATCATCTGTGGGTGACCGCAAAGATAGCCGGTGGTATCGGCGGGATCGAGTTTCCATTGGTACGCGTACTTGCGGATAATGTCTTCCACTCTCCCGGTTTCTCCGCGCCATGCCGTGTCCTCCCAGGAACGACTAACGGTTGGCACGTACTTCAGCCACGGCACTTCACCGGCGATGCGCTCGAGTTCGTCGCGATAGCCGAATTCCCAGGAACGGCTGGCGCCCTGAATTATGTACAGCCGCAACTCGCCCGGAAATTTTCCCTCCTTCCAGTCGGCATACAACGTGCGGACGTAGGAAACGTACGGCGCAATGCCCGTGACCGTGGCGAGCAGCAGATGGTTGTGGCGTCCGCTTTTCAGATCCAGCGTGAAGCGGCCCTTGGCAATTTTCCGCACGGAAAGTTCATCGCCCACTTGCAGTTTGTGCAACAAGGGAGTCAATTCCCCCTGCTCGACCAGTTCGAAGAAAATTTCCAATTCGCGCTCGTAGGGCGAGGACACGATCGAGTACGCCCGTTCAACCCGCTTCAGCGGCGAATCCACTCCCAGAGTCGCGTACTGCCCCGCGACAAAATCGAATTCGCCGCCCGGGTCAATCTTGACCTTCCATAGATCTGGCGCGAAATTTTCGCGCTGCGTGATGCGGCCACGGTAGAATTTTTCGCTGGTGGAAACCATCGAGCAGGTCCCCCAAGTCCCTTTAGATTCGCGTGCTACGTGAAAGACGCGCCTAAAAAAAAAGAAGAGGCGCCCCGGAGCCAGTGAGGCGCCTCTCAAACCTGAAATTACCGAATCCCAATCACGGATGTTGCTGGTCTTGCTGAAACATCATCGGATTAAACGGCTGCGGAGTCCCGGTAATCTTGTCCTTGGCATCGGTGATGACCTTCGTCAGCACCATGGACGTGTCTTTTCCCTGGAACTTTACCAGGCCATAGGGGCCGGCCTTAGGAGCTACCCAGGCATCGCCTGAGCCGTCCTTCATTTTGTAATGCTCGGCAGTGAAAGTTCCTGCGGGAGTGGTGATGGATTCGCTCCCAACATCTTCGGCCCGCTCGCGGATATCGGCAGACTGCTTTTGCGCGCTCGATTTCATCATGCTCGTCGGCATTTCCATCGGCGGACGGTTCCCCATTTGCATGATCATGCGAGAGATAACAGTGTCCGTTCCGTCCACAACCGTCAACGTCTTGTGGACCATTCGTCCCATCGATGGATCGGAAAAGGTGGTTTCGAACCAGTAGCCATCTTTGCCGCCAACCGATTCCTTGCCGACGACGGCGATTTCCATTTCCATCTTGGTGCCCTTTTCCGTCGTCATTTCGTATTGGCCGCCCGAACCCACGACCGGATTGAAGATTCCACGAATCGCCGGACCGGCGTGCATCCCCATCTGCGCGGTCGCGAACCCGGGCAATATCGCGAACAGAACGCCAAGGCAACCGAAGCGCGCCGCTATCTTCATGAACACTCCTCGCGTACTTGAGATTCTGAGCGATTGAGACTAGAGGTCGCGTCCCAATGTATCCGTCATCTTGGTAATGTCAAAGCTGGCTTCTATTTTCACGTTGGTGACCACGGACAGAAAATCCACAGTCTTTACATCCGCGCCGATCGTGGACATCCCGCTGTCCGACTGCTTCCTAAAGATAAAAAGAACGGACAGTATCTTTGTCCCGTCCTCGCTGTTCTGGATCTTCACGCTGGAGGGCGCGATTTTTTGTTTCGTTTTCCTGTCCATCAGGAAAGCACCGTGTTCCAGAATCTTCTCGTCCACGGACTGGAACGGCTTCATGTCCGCTCCCGCCACCACTATCTCGTACGTTTCGCTGGGATGCGCGAGCTCTTGTTCCGCGGCGTCTTCCTTAATATGGGCTGTGAGAATGTCATTCCGAAGAACGGCCTCGCGGATGGTCCGCGACGACGCCCAGCGCACAACGAATGTGGCTAAGGCCGTCTGGGGACCAGCACCCGCATCAGCGCCGCCACCGCCCGGGCCTGTGCGGGGTGCTTGGCCCATGCGGGCGGGCGCTGGTTGCGCCGCCGTGCCACCGCTATCGGCATCGCCCGCCGCAACATCTCCGTTTCTCCAGGGAGCATCAACTTGGACACTGCGCACCCACGGGGAAGCGTCGAGCACTTTGCGTATATCTTTGGCATCCCACTGCTGATACGGCTTGGACTTCCACGGATCGCCGCCCGCCCATACGATTGCTGCAAGCAATAGGGCGACGCAACCGGAAAGGAAAGCCTTGCGCAAATTCTCCTCGATCTTGCTTGGCGCCAGATTTAGCCGGTGTCGCACGACGGATATTCGGTGGGACGCAATATCCCCCGGCTAGGCAGCCGACAATCTATCCGCCAGCTTGCCTGGACGCAAGCGTTTTTGCTTTGGGGTAGCCGGAAATATTGGTGGCCTCGGGGCCGCCGTAAACGTGCTCCACGCGGTAGATGGGGCTCTCTCGGGATTCGAAGTGCGTGCGCATGAGCAGCTCGCCTACCAACCCTACGGCCAACAATTGGACTCCGAACAAGGTCAGCATCATTCCCAGGACCAGCAGGGGCCCATGCTCCGCGAAGAGGTCCAGCCGCCACCACAGCAGCTTTTCGGCCAGCAGAAACGCCATGATTCCGCCGCCCAAGAACAATCCCAGCAGTCCTGGAGGACCGAAGAAGTGCAGTGGGCGCGTCATGTAGCGCATCAAGAAGCGAATGGTGATGATGTCGAAGAAAACGCGCAGCGTCCGCGAGATCCCGTAATGCGACTGGCCGTCTGGCCGCACGATGTTGCGTATCGGAACCTCAACGATCTTGGCCCCATTCCACGCCGCCAACGCGGGAATGAAGCGGTGCATTTCGCCGTATAACGGAACGTCTTTGATGGTCTCGCG
>Ga0210393_10000415_pt1 | contig 38899 bp, 31 predicted proteins | sample IncBWC27OmetaG_FD_160068 | JGI IMG/M metagenome (GOLD analysis project Ga0210393, IMG submission 160068) | Forest soil microbial communities from Barre Woods Harvard Forest LTER site, Petersham, Massachusetts, United States - Inc-BW-C-27-O ...
GAAACGGCGAACGATTCCGGCGCGACCTGCGGTGGAAGCCTGCCAATCCAGAGGCAGCCACTCGCCACCGATGCGCGTAGCCTCCTCGGCCGCGACTGCAAAAGTGAAGACCGCGCGGTCAACTTCGGCGCGCGCCGTGCGGATAGGTTTCCCTGCTTCGAGCGCGACGAGCAGCGCAAATTCTTCGCGCCGTTTGCTGATTCCGCCGGAAATGGCACCGAGAATGGCTTGCCGCTCGTATCCTGCCATTTTGCGCGTGAGTTGAAATGCGCGTTGTGCGGCGCGCACGGCTTCTTCGGCATGTGCGGCAGTGGCACGATACGATGCGCCGACTACGGCGCGGTCGTAAGGGGCTAAAACTTCAAAGCGCTCGCCTTCTCTGATCCATTTTCCGTCGAGATAGAATCCCCAGGTCTTCGCTGGAGATTTTGTTGCGGTTCCCATGGATGGTCCTCTGACTTTAGCTGCTGCGAACTGAGGAGTCGGTGTGACGACTGCAAAACACGTACTTCAGCGGCTAAGCAATTTGCAAAACAAAACGCGCGAGGCCTTTGCAGCGGCGGTCTTCAAACCGCCATCGTTGCTAGCCGCGCCACCGATGGCGCACTGCAGTGCGCCGCGACCAGTGCCAAACCGATGCAACCGCAACGGAGGCCCGGTTCGATGAACCCGAACCGGCCGCTACAAATGCAACGGCACGGGCAGAGGCGCCCATCCCGCGTTTGCGCGATGGCCGCTACAAAGTCAAAACGTGAGCTCGCGCAAGCCGCGAATTTATGCGTGGCGCGGAGCGGTTTCCACTTGCGTTTCGGCGACTATGGCCAGCGCGGATTCCAGAACGTTTAGGCCCTCGTCGAATTGCTCGGTGGTGACAACGAGCGGCACCAGAACGCGCAGCACATTGCCGTAACTTCCGGCGGAGAGCAGGATCAGGCCGCGTTCGCGGCAGTGGCGCAGCACCTGTTCGGTCTCTTCCTTCGCAGGCTCGCGCTGGTCCGCGGAGCGCACCAGTTCCAGTGCGCGCATAGCGCCCAGGCCGCGCACCTCGCCGATCAGCGGCCAGCGCTTCTGCCATTCCCTGGCACGCGATTCAAATCGAGCGCCGAGTTGTTCGGCACGAGCGGAAAGATTCTCGCGCTCCAGAGTTTCGATGGCAGCCAAAGCCGCAGCGCACGCCAGCGGATTGCCGCCGTATGTGCCGCCGAGGCCTCCTACTCCCGGAGCATCCATAATTTCCGCGCGACCGGTGACTGCTGCAAGCGGCATGCCCGCGGCCATGGATTTCGCGCTTACCAGAATATCGGGAGTGATGCCGTAGCGTTCGGAGGCAAACATCGCGCCGGTGCGGCCAAATCCGGTTTGCACTTCGTCGGCGATGAAGAGAATTTCGTGGCGCTTGCAGATTTCCTGGAGCACGGTGAAGAATTCAGCGGGAGGCGCGACGAAGCCGCCCTCGCCGAGGACCGGCTCGACGACCACTGCCGCGACAGCTTCGGAGGCCACCATGCGTTTGAAAGTGTCTTCGAGATGGTGTGCGCAAAAAACATCGCAGCTCGGATATTTCAAGGAATACGAGCAGCGGTAGCAATAGGCGTAGGGAATGCGGTAAATATCGGCGGCAAAAGGCTCAAAGCCCGCTTTATAGGGATGCGTCTTACTGGTGAGCGACATGGTCAGCATGGTGCGGCCGTGAAATGCGTCCTCGAAACAAATGATCGCCGGACGGTGCGTGTAAGCCCGCGCGATCTTGACCGCGTTTTCGATGGCCTCGGCGCCGCTATTCAGTAGAATTGTTTTCTTCGCGAAATTGCCGGGCACCAGCGAATTCAGCTTTTCCGCCAGCGCGATATATTTTTCGTACGGCGCGACGCTGAAACACGTGTGGATAAAAGCGTCGAGCTGCTCGCGAATCGCGGCAACGACACGCGGCGCGCGGTGGCCGGCATTCTGCACGCCGATGCCTCCGGCGAAATCGAGGAGGCGATTGCCGTCCACGTCTTCCAGGATCGCGCCTTCGGCGCGCGCCGCAAAAATCGGCGTAGCGTGGCCGACGCCGCGCGGGACTGCAGCCTGACGGCGGCGCATCAGTTCTTGAGACCTGGGGCCCGGTATCGCAGTTCGCAGTTGGATCGTGGGCATGTTAGTACCATCCGATGGGCTGTTCGTTCAAATTGATGTGCACTTGCTTGGTCTCGAGATATTCTTCGATGCCCCAGGGTCCCAGCTCGCGACCGAAACCGGATTGCTTGTATCCCCCCCAGGGAGCTTCGACGTAGGTGGGTTGCATGTGATTCACCCACACAATCCCGGCGCGCAAAGCTTTCACCACGCGAAACGCCTTGAAGATATCGCGCGACCACACGGCGGCAGCCAGGCCGTACGGCGTATCGTTCGCAATCTTGATGGCGTCGGCTTCGTTCGTGAACGGAATCACCGTTGCCACCGGGCCGAAGATTTCCTCGCGCGCGATGCGTGCGGAATTATCCACGTCGTAGAAAATCGTCGGCTCCACGTAGTAGCCGTGCTTCATGGATGACGGGCGCCCGCCTCCGGCTGCGAGCTTCGCTTCCTTCTTGCCGATTTCCTGGTAGGCGCTGACGCGATCGAATTGTTCCTTGCTGACCAGCGGTCCCATCTTTGTTTCGCGCTCGAGCGGCGGGCCCAGGCGAATCTTTTTGGCCTTGGCGCTCATCGCTTCCACGAATTTAGAATAGATCGGCTTTTCCACCAGGATGCGGCTTCCCGCCGAGCACACTTCGCCCTGATTGATAAAGACGCCGAACAGCGCGCCGTCAATCGCGGCCTCGAAATCGGCGTCTGCGAAAAATATGTTCGGCGATTTTCCGCCGAGTTCAAGTGTCACGCGCTTCAGGGTGTCTGCCGCCATTTTCACGATCGCTTTGCCGACCGCGCCGCTGCCCGTGAAGGCAACTTTGTTGACGTCCGGATGTTTGACCAGCGGCGCGCCTGCGCCTTCGCCGAAGCCAGTAATGATGTTCACGACTCCTGGCGGCAAACCCGCCTCGGTGAGATACCCTGCGAATTCGAGCGCCGTGAGCGGAGTTTGTTCGGCAGGTTTCAAAATGCAGGTGCAACCTGCGGCGATCGCTGGAGCCAGTTTCCACGCTGCCATCAGCAGAGGATAATTCCAGGGAATGATTTGCGCGGCGACGCCAATCGGTTCGCGCAAGGAAAGGCTCAGCGCGTTGTCCGGCACGGGATTTACGTGGCCCAAAACTTTGGTGGCCATGCCGCCGTAATATTCAAAACAGGTGGCGGCGTCGGCGATGTCATACTCGGCTTCCACGATCGGCTTGCCGGAGTTGCGGCACTCGAGATCGGCCAGGTGCGCGGCTTCCTTGCGGATCCGCTCGGCCAGGCGAAACAGAATGCGCCCGCGGTCCTGCGCCGTGGTTTGGGGCCAAGCGCCGGAATTAAACGCCGCCTTCGCGGCAGCCACGGCGCGGTTCACATCGTTTTCATCCGCTTCGGGAACTTCCGCGATAACCTCTTCGGTGGATGGATTGATCACCGGGAAGACTTTGCCGCTTCGCGCTTCGACGAATTCACCATTGATGTACATCTTGTACTTGCGCGCGGCCGCTTTTGATTTCGCGCTCTTCGCTGCGATCGCCTTCGCCTTGCTTGCCACGGAGCCTCCTGCTGATTGCCGCTTAAATTAGATGCTGGACGCCGCCGCTTGCGCCACTTTGCGGCGGCCGTACACGTAAAAGAAAAATACGGCGAGGCCAATGAAAAATGCCGTGCCGCCGAACATCCACGTCTCATACGACAGCAGCGAGCGAATCTGCTGCGCCGGAAAAAACGCCAGCACGATGCCGAGCGTGGTCGTTACGAGGCCGCTGCCACCGGCCAGGAACAGCGTCGTCCTGCTATACAGGCCCTTCCCCGAATCCGGATTCGCGGCAATTTTCAGCAACGCCCCGAACATATAAAGGAACGGGATAAGCTGCAACACCACCGCCAGCGACAACAATCGCTGAAAAGTTTCCTGCACGCCCGAACCGAACGAATTCACCAGCACCAGAATACTCGAGACGATACCTTGCACGATCAGCGCCGCATACGGTGTGGCAAAACGCGGGTGCGTCTTTCCCAGCCAGCTGGGCATGTAAGAATCCAGGCCCGCGACAAACGGAATGCGTGCCGAACCCGCCAGCCACGCGGAGCCGATCCCTGCGATCGAAATGCTCAGCATCAGCGCGAATGGGGCGACGATCCAATCGGCGCCGACGCGGCTGGCCATGTGACTGACGGCCTGCACGATTCCCTGCAGCACGTTGATGTCGCTTTTGCTGACGGCGATCAGCAATGTCAGCGTCGTCGCGATGTACATCACGCCAGAAAGTATTCCGCCCAACGCCACCGCTCCGGGCAAAGTTTTCCGCGGGTCTTTGATTTCGTCGCCCATCACCGACGCGAGTTCCAGTCCCACGAGCCCAAAACAAATCACGCCAAAAGAATTCAGCACAAATCGCGGATTCGCCGGAATCCGAAAATCCGCGGCCGTCACCGTTGTCCCAAAACGCGAAAACATGATCAACCCCAGCCCAATCAGCACTGCAGCCGCCACTCCCGTTCCGATTCCGCCTAGATTGTTGATCCATTTTCCGACGCCGAGTCCCACGATGTTCAGAATCACCAGCAGCGCCATGAGCAGCAGCGACGCGACCACCGTGAAAGCTCGATTATCCGCCAGCCCCTGATGACCGGGCCCCAGCACGAACACCGAGACGCCCACGAAATAAAGCATCACCGTCGGCACGTACATCATGTTGTTGGTCCAGTAGCACCAGCCGGAGAGGAAACCGTGGAAGTCGCCGAAAACTTCCTTGGCCCACAAATAAACGCCACCCTCGCCGGGATAACGATGCGCCAGCTCGATCACGGCAATTCCCTGCGGCCAGAAAAACAGCACCAGCGAAACCAGCCAGAGCCAGACTGTGATCCCGCCATTGGCGGCGATGCTCGGCACCACGTTCAGGTTGAATACCGCTACGACGAACAGCGCGACGAGGTCCCAACGGCCGAGCGAACGCTTCAGATGGACCGTTTCAGTGGTCGCTGCAACCGGAACTGGGTCGGGCAAAGGACTCCTTGTCAAATGGGCACATCGCACGGAAAGCTCGTGGGTCCCTCGCGAGCAAGCGAGAAACCCGCAAGCCGCCGGCGGCAAAACTCAGTGGCCGGCGGTGGCCGCGACGTGCGGCTCTTTTTGCGCCTTCGCCAGTGCGGGCGCAATTTCCGCGAACGTCGCGATGTGGCGGTCAATGTCCGCTTCGGTGTGCGCCACGGAAACGGTCCATTGCTCGTCCCACCAATAAGGCTGGGCCATCACGCCGCGATTGACCATAGCGAACCAGTAGTGCCGCCACAATTCGCTGTCGGCATCGAGCCAGTCGCGATAGTTGCGGATGGGCTTATCGAAGAACATCAGCGCGCCGTTCGATCCCGCACCGATGACGTAAGCGTTCAGGCCGGTCTTGCTGATTTGCTTGTTGTAGCCATCGAGCAATTTTTTGTTGAGCTTGGTCACCTGGGTGTAGGCGTCCTTGGTCAACACTTCGCGGAACGTGGCAAGCCCGGCCGCCATCGCGACCGGATTGGTGTTGTACGTGCCGCCGTGAAAAACCTTGTGATCGGAGATCTGTCCCATCACCTGGCGCGTGGAAGCAAATGCCGCGAGCGAAAAGCCGCCGCCGATGGATTTCGCCAGGCAGACGATGTCCGGCTTGACGCCGAAATATTCGCACGCACCGCCATATGCGAGCTTCGCGCCGGTTTTCACTTCGTCGAAAATCAGCAGCGCGCCGTTTTTCCTGGTGATTTCACGCAGCGCCTGGTGATAGCCCTCTTGCGGCATCAGGATGCCCACGTTCATCATGATCGGCTCGACGATCACTGCCGCGATTTCGCCGGGATACTTGGCGAAGAGGCGCTCGACGCCGGAAATGTCATTGAACTGCGCGATCAGCGTGTTCTGCACCGTCGCTTTCGGAATGCCGGAGCCGCCCGGAACGGCAGTGGGAAAATTCGGATCGCCGATTTCGCTGGCCTTGGGCTTCAGCGAGACAAGCACGGAATCATGCAGGCCGTGATAGCCGCCTTCCATTTTAATGATGCGGTCGCGCCCCGTGGCAGCGCGCGCGAGGCGCACCGCGTGCATGGTGCATTCGGTGCCGCTATTGCTGAAGCGCACCATCTCCACAGGAAAGCGCTGGCAGATTTCCTCCGCCAGCTCCCATTCCAGATCGTGCGGCATACCGAACATGGTGCCGGTGCCGAGCTTCGCTTGCACGGCCTTCATCACCGCGGGATGGCAATGCCCCGCCATCAGCGCTCCGAAGCAAAGATTGAAATCCAGATATTCGTTGCCATCGATGTCGCGAATGTGTCCGCCTTTTCCATCGCGAACAAAAATCGGATAGGGATCGTAGGCGCGATAATTGCTCGCAACGCCCAGCGGCAAGCGGCCTTCCGCTCTGGTGTGCGCCGCTTTCGAACGCGGCGTGCGCTTTTCGTAAGTGTTTATTTCCTGCTGCAGCCCTTCGTGCATAACTGCCTCCAAATGCTGGTACTGTGGCCGACGCACGGCCCTGAGATTTGCCACTACTAAGCTAAGGTTTTACGTTCCATCGGCGGAATGTGAATCCGCGCTTCTTTAGTTCGCCGAAAAATGATTGGGGCGGCACTACATTTTCGGGCGCCTGCACGCCAATGCCGGGAATTTCGCCGCGCCCTTGCATCACCGCGGCGATCGCGGCGGGAAAACCGGTGTCGCGCGCCACGGCTGAAAATTGCGGCCGCGCAGTGTGGTCCGCAAACATTTCCATGGCCGCGCCCACGCGCTGTTTGCCAGCGCGGCCGGTAACGACTACGCGCAGTGCTTCGACGTCAAGCGGCGTCTGCGCCGGCGTTTTTTTCTGCAGCAGCGCGAGCAGCACAGCGCGCGGCGCAACCTGCGTGCCATTCACGGCGAGCGGTTCGCGCTCGGTGAATCCCACGTCCACCAGGCTACGCACCAGGCCCACCAGCTTCGGGTCGTAATTGATCTTAAAGAATACCTCGCGCACGCCTTTCTTGCGAAAGCTCTCAGCGAGCGTGCCCAGCTCGGAGTGGATGGAATGCCGCAGCACGATTTTGCCGATGGGCGCGGGAAAGGTTTCCGTTTCCGGCTCGGAGAGCATTTCTTTTTCGACGTAGCGCCCGCCCACGAAATGGATCGGCGGCATGGTCAGCTCGTCCAGGATCGTCGCGATCGAAAACGAGTAGGCGACCGGGCTGTCGTAGCGCTGCTCGTCCGCGCCCGCGTTGTACACTTTGATTGCGTCCACGCGATCCAGCGGGTCGGCCAGCGCGCGCGCCATCACATTCGTGATGCCAGGAGCGCCGCCCATGCCGGGAATGGCCAGCTTGCCGATGCGGCGAAAATCGCGGTCCAGGGCGAATTGCTTGCGCGTCATGTGGTACAGGCCGCCCAGGTCCATGTAATTCACGCGAGCCGCGAGCGCCGCGCGCATCACGTCCAGATTCCAATTATATTGCGTGCAATTCACCACCACGTCGCAACCGTGCAGCAGCTTCGCCAGCTGCGGCGTGGCGCGCACGTCCGCGAACGCGGCGCGAGTGACTCCTCGTCCAAATTTCCGCGCGACTTCCTGCGCCCGCGCGCGATCGAAGTCGGCAACGACGATGCTCTTCACCTCGCGTGCGCCGCTCAGGTCGTAAACCACCGCGCGACCCATCAATCCCGCGCCTAGGACGACAATCTTCATCTCAGCTCGATTCCCCTTGTAACAGTCCTTATGCATCGGGCCGCGCGCACGCTCGCTGGCCTATCGTACTTACTATACTCCGCGCGCTGCCCAGTCGCGCGTTGCGGGACCGGCCCCTACAAATCCAAACCCACAATCAACAGCAAAGAGCCGGCGAGACGCCGGCGCTACGAACTCAACAGCGAAGTCAAAGGCGGGCGGGTCTGAGACCCGCCCCTACGCCCCCCTGGTACGATAGCGCGAACGATTCCGACGTTGCGTCGTCACCCCGCCGCAATTCGTCTCTACGCAACAAAGCGAGGGGTCCGCCAGGACGGACTCCCTCGCTCATGTTGCCCACCCTGACGACTAGAACAGGAACTTCAATCCGAACTGCATCACGCGCGGGCTCTCGCGAACTTTCAGTACCTGGCCGAACGTCGAATCCGTGAAGTTTCCATCCGGATTGTTGAATTGCGTGTGATTCCACGCGTTGTAAAATTCGGCGCGGAACTCTGTGTTCCATCGTTCGTTGATCGGCGTTTTCTTCGAGATCACCAAGTCAGTGTTATTAATGGGAGCGCCGCAGCACAACGCGTGCGGCACGTTGCCGAATGTTCCGGGATTGGAATCCGAAAAGTTCCCGACGACGTACTGATGACTGGGGTTGTTGTTCGATGGCCCGTTCTTCGGACTCATGAACGTGATCGGACCGGTGACTTGCGGCGTGTTGGCGCCTTCGAAGAAAAGGCTGCTCTCGAGTTCAGAATCGTTCTGGTCCTGAACACGTATGGGGAATCCGCTCTGGTAAGTGATGATCGCTGACGCGCCCCAGCCGTTCGCAACTTTCCCTTTCACACCTTCGTATTTCGGAATCGGCAAATCCCACACCGGGCTAAAGACGAAGCGGTTTTTCGCGTCCAGCAGGGAAAGGCCGCGGGTGGCATTGAAGTTGAGCGGGTTCAACTCATTTTCAAAGGAGGCGCCCTGGTCAATCGCCTTGCTGAACGTGTAGGAAGCCTGGAACAGGAGGCCGTGAGAGTAATTCTTCTCCACGGAGATTTGCAAACCGTTGTAATTGGAATTGGCGATGGTGTCTTCAGCGAAAATGTTACTGAAAACGGCCACACCGTCTGACGGACAACCGGTAAAGAGGGAACCACTCAGGGGCTGACAATTTGGCGACGAGTACTTGCGCAGACCGTCGAGCGTGACGCCATTGGGGCCGATCGTCGTTCCTGCCGGGATGCAAGTGCTTCCGCCTGGCGCTGCGTTGTAGGGCAATGTGAGACCACTGCACGTAGTGGGCGGAGTTCCGGGCGCCGCCGTGTACTGGGGGATCACCGTGCCGGGCTGAATGAAATACTCGGAATCGGATCCGAACGGCCCGCATGGTGGCGTGCCGGCCTGCGGCGGAGGCCCCCCTGGGAAAGACAGTACGCTTCCCGCCGGAAGATTGTTCAACCCAAGGCAGGTCTCCGCATGGCCGAAGTTCAGGTCGTAGGAGGCCAACAGATGGTGCGCCTGTGTTCCAACATAAGACACACGCAGCAGCATGTCCTTCGTCAACTGGCGCTCAATGGTCAAATTGTACTGCTCGGCATACTGCGACTTCAGATTGGGCTGAAATTCGCCGAAGTAAATCGAACTGCGGAAGTTTGACCAATCCACGCATCCCGGCGGGCCACCCGGCTCCACGGCGCACGGAGTCTGCGGAGTCTGGTTAATCACGCCACCAAACGGGTTGGGTACCGGCACGCCAGCTTGCGTAAGGTACGGCAGATTGAATTGTGGATCGGAGACAAAGGAACTGCCACCGAACGGTGGCTCGGCGCTGAACTGTTCGAGAACGAGTTGTTCGATTGGATTGTAGAAAAGTCCGAAACCCGCACGAACGCTGGTCTTGCCCGGCCCACCAGTCAGCTTGGCTAGCCATCCGTCAGTCGCATCTGGACTCCAGGCCAATCCGATACGCGGCGCAAAACCCTTGTAGTAGGTAGAAGTGAGGCCGCGTGGCACGCCCTTATCACCGGGGAATACCAAGCCCAGAGGAAACACGGCGTTGTTTCCGTTCGTGGTGTTCTGGCCGCAGTCACCTGGGGTCAAGCCCAGCGCGGCGGCATTAGCGGCCGAGAGAACGCATGGGTATTGCGTCGTGGCCTGTCCCGGACGAAAAGTTTGCAGCCGGTTCCCCGTATCGTAATAAGGAGTATTCAGTTCCCAGCGCAGGCCGTAATTCAGCGTCAAGTTAGACTTTAGCTTGTAACTATCTTGCGCGAAAAGATAAAGCGCGGTGTTGCGCAAGTCCTCGCGCTGGGCTGCGCCTTGCGTGTACGAGGTTGGCGCACCCAGAAAATAATTTGGATACGAAGGAAAGCCAGGGTCCGACTGAATCTCGTCCGCGGTAGCCTGGCTCGTGATGGTGTATTCACCGCTTACGTCGAAATACAGGAATTGATCGAAGCGCTGCCGGCGGACGTCCACACCGAACTTGGTAGTGTGCTTGCCGAAGATCTTGGTGTAATTGTCCGTCCATTGGAAAGTGTTGCCGGTTTGCGGCAGCTCGCCTTCGAAGTTGTTGCCGAGCGCGAATCCACCGGATACGTTCACGTACGGAACGCCCACGCGGCCCGGAAGATCCGTGGTGATGCCCGCGGAAACATTGGCCGGATCGCTAAAGCAATTCGCGGGCGCAACGGCCGCGCCGCAAGAATCCTGCACGCTCGCTAGCGTGTGCACCGGGTGGTTGTTGGTTTGTTGCCCTTCGCGGAAATAATTGAACCGGAACTCATTGACAGCCGTGGAACTCAGCGTCCAGGTGTGGCTGAGATTCCATTGCTGGACGCGCGTGCCAAAAAGCGCTCCGAAGCCGGGGATGTTGCCGCCGGCGCCTTGGAAGCTGGATATTGGTTGGGCGTTGGCATCGTTCTCAAAATAATAGTAGGCGCTGAATTGCTGATTGCCGGTGATTTTGTGGTCGAATCGAACCGTAAACTGATTATTGTCGGCGGTCGAGGCCGGGACAGCGGAAAACGATCCAGTCCCCAGCGGTGCGATGTTGTTGTTGTAGAGCGCGAGGGCAGTGGGATCGAAGCACTGCGTGGGAATGTGGTTGTTGGGAAAGAGGCTAGCGTACTGGGCACCCACCGCAATCGGACCCCCCACCGCTGCGGAGCAGCCTGGTCGGGAGTTCAGCAGGTCAGCAAACGCCTGATCGTTTACAGCGCCTTGAAATGTCGCCGCTGGTCCGTTCAGCGCGGTGACTTCGGAGAAATCACCGCCCGCCTCGGCGGTCGTGGGCAGCAGCACGGTGCCGGTTGAAATGCCTTGTGTTAGCCGATTGCCCTCGTAAGAGCCAAATATGAATGTCTTGTCCTTCTTGATCGGACCGCCGAGTGTGGCGCCAAACTGATTTTGTTTGTAGGGAGCGATCGAACTGTCGAAATAGCCGCGGGTGTTCAACGCATCGTTGCGCAGGAAGTCATAAAAGTCGCCGTGAACGCTATTCGTTCCAGACTTGGTGACGACGTTCACTACGGAACCAGAGTTACGGCCATACTCGGCGTCAAAAGTATTCGTGAGCACGCGAAACTCTTCGATGGCGTCCGGAGAAGGCTGAATCGCCGGCGCGTTGACGAAAATGTCGTTGCCGTCTCCCCCGTTGACCATGTAGTTGTTCGCGCGACCGCGACCGCCGTTCACCGACACGGCTCCGACGTTGTCGCTGCCCGCGAAGAGGTCCGCGCCGAGCTGCGATTGCACGCCGGGCTGGAGTTGCAGCAGCGCGTAGGCGCTTCTGGAGTTCAGGGGAAGTTCACGAATGGATTGATCGGTCATCACCGCGCCTAGCTGTGTGCTGGTGGTCTCCACCTGCGTGGCGTTAGCCTCTACGGTGACGGTGTCGTTCGCTCTGCCGATCTGCAGGGTGACGGTGACGAAGTTGACGTGGCCGATGGATACCACAACACCCTTGACGATGAACTTCTTGAATCCCTGAGCATCCGCGCTCAGGTCATAGTTTCCGACGGACAATTCGGGAATGTCGAACGCGCCGTCTTTATCCGAGACTACGGATCTTTGCGAATCCGTCCCCGTAAGCGTCGCAGTGATCGTTGCGCCCGGAACTACGGCGCCTGATGGATCGTTCACGATTCCGCGGATCGAGCCGTTTGTTTGCCCCCAGGCCGCGCCGCAACCGAACAGCCCAGCCAATGCCAATAGATACACCCCCAACCGGCCTGTCGCTTTCATCGCCGCTCCTTTGAAAAAAGCTGGCGCCACCCCCACCCCCCAGGCGCCTAACTTTGAGTTTTTCGGTTGCAGCTTGCGAAACAACCTTACTATAATTCGGGAACGTTAGAAGAAGGTCGGCGGGTTGTCAAGGGGAAACTGTTTTGGCGAGCTCTCAGACTCGGACGCGCCCGGCGAAGACTGTGCGCGCCCAGGAATTCTTGCGCATCAGCGATGTGGCGCGCGCCGTCGGCGTGTCGCCGTCCATTTTGCGGACGTGGGAAAACCTCGGACTGGTCACACCGCAGCGCACTCACAGCCATTATCGTCTCTATACGCAGGCGGACGTGCGCATTCTGAAACGAGCGCAATATCTGCGCCGCGTGCGCGGGCTGAACGCTCCAGCCATCGTGCATCTGCTGAAGCGCGAGGGCGTGCTGCCTCCCGCGGGTGTGCGGCTCAAGGCCGATCCGATCGGGCCACGCCTGCGGCGCATGCGTCTGCGCAACGGGTATTCGCTTTCCAAAGTGGCGCGCGCCGCGGGTGTGTCGGTGGGATTCCTCAGCGCCTTGGAACGCGCGCAGATGACGGCTTCGGTGGCAACATTGCGACGCATTGCGCGTTTTTATCGCATGAATATTCTCGCGCTGTTTGATCCGTCCAACTCTAATCCCGGCCGGGTGCGGCCTGCGGATCGTAAGGTGCTCGATGCCGGTCCCGGCGTACGCATGGAATTGCTCGCATGGGGCAATACGCTGATGGAGCCGCATCTGTTCCGCATCGCGCCGTCGTCCGGCAGCGGCGAATCATACGCACACGACGGCGAGGAATTTTTGTACATTCTGAAAGGCAGGCTGGAAATTTCCCTGGCGGATGGCGCGCGGCAACTGCTGCAGGAAGGCGATAGCTTTTATTTTGAAAGCAACAATGCGCATGGCTGGAAGAATCCCGGGAAAAAGGAAACGCTGGTTCTGTGGATTAATACGCCCCCTACGTTTTGATCTGCGTTCGCGGCGATGGATGCAATAAACGGTGGCAACTCATTTGAACGTTGAATCTTCACGGCGTCGCAGTTCCCTGCAATTCGAGCGCGCCAGCGGGAGCAGACCAGTGAGCGACCGAAAACGCACACCCGGAATTGTTTGGCTCGGCGTGCTTGCGGCGATTGTTGTTCTGACGGCTGGCGGTTGCGCGAAGAAGACGCCTGCGCTGAGCCTGCTCGTCTGGGAGGGTTACGCCGATCCCTCCTACGTGCGCGCGTTTGAAGAATCGCATCACTGCAAGATCAGCGCTTCGTATATGGGCTCGAGCGACGAGCTCGTCGCCAAACTGCGCGGTGGCAGCGCCAGCAATTACGACGTGATATCGCCTTCGAGCGACGTCGCGACGATGATTGCTGCCGCAGGACTGGCCGCTCCGCTCGATCTTTCGAAGTTGCCAGCCTACCCGCGGCTATCGGAACGCCTTCGCACCATGCCGCTCGTCCGCGTGAATGGCAACGTGTACGGCGTGCCGTTCACGTGGGGGCCGAATCCCCTGCTCTACGACACCACTTATTTCGCGAAGCCGCCCGACAGCTGGGCCGTGCTGTGGGACCCGAAGCTCAAAGGGAAAATCTCCGCGTGGGACGAGCTTTCGACGATGTACATGGCCGCGCAGGTGCTCGGATATGACAAGCCGGACCCCAACCACATCTACAATCTGAGCGACGGCGAACTGGACAACGTGCGCAAGAGGTTGATCGAGCTGAAACCGAACATCCGCAAGTTCTGGTCCACGGGCGGCGAGCTGACGAATCTATTTGAAAATCACGAAATCGTGGCGGCCATGGGCTGGCCGCTCACCACCAACCAGCTGCGCGCGGCCGGCTTTCCGATTGGCGAGACCATCCCGAAGGAAAACACTACCGGATGGATCGACCATCTGATGATCACCACCGCGAGCGAGCACAAAGACCTCGCCACAGAATTTCTGGAATACATGATCGAAGCGAAGACACAAAAAATGGTGACCGATGTTACCGGATACGATCCCGCCAATTCGCACGCGGCGGAGTTCATGACCGACGAGCAGAGAAAAACGCTGCATCTGGACAACGTGGACGAATATATGACACGCATTTATTTCTGGCAGAACGTTCCGCGCCGCGACAAGTACAACGAAATCTGGAACGAAATAAAGGCGGCGCAGTGACGAAAGCCGCTCCTCATGCGGCTGCGGCAGACCCAGCGGCGACTGCTGCCACGCCGATACTTTCCATTCGCCAGGTCATTAAACGATTCGGCCAGCGCCCGGTTCTGCGTGGAATCAGCCTGGACGTGGCCGGCGGAGAATTTCTCACCATCCTCGGTGAAAGTGGATCCGGCAAGACAACTTTGCTGCGGCTGATCGCCGGCTTTGAAGACCTCGACAGCGGCGAAATCTGGATGGGCGCGGAACGGCTCGACCGGATTCCCGCGCATCGTCGTCAGGTGAACACGGTTTTCCAGAGCTACGCGATTTTTCCGCACCTTTCGGTGTTCGAAAATGTGGCTTACGGCCTGCGCGCGAAGAACACAGCCAAGTCCGAGATTTCCGAGCGCGTCACGCAGGCTCTGGCAATGGTGAAGATGGGCGAATTCGCGCAAGCCGCTCCGGCAAAACTTAGCGGCGGGCAGCAGCAGCGCGTGGCGCTGGCGCGCGCGCTGGTGAATCGTCCGCGCGTCCTGCTGCTCGATGAGCCGCTCTCCGCGCTCGACGCCAATCTGCGCCGACAGATGCAGGTGGAGCTGAAATCACTCCAGCGCGAAGTGGGCATCACATTTATTTTTGTGACGCACGATCAGGAAGAAGCCATGGCGCTGTCCGATCGCGTGGCTTTGCTGCGCGCCGGACTGCTGGAACAGGTTGCTCCGCCGCGCGAAATTTATGGAGAGCCTGACACAGCCTACGCAGCGCGATTCATCGGCCAGACCAACCTACTGCGCGCAGAAGTCACCGACGGAATTGCCAGCGCCGGTACGATCGTGTGGCGCACTTTGGGCGCAGCTGGAACGGCGACCTACTCGCTGCGTCCGGAATGCATTCGACTCGCGAATGAATCCGCCGGAATTCCTTTCGCAGCCACGGATTTTTCCACCGCGCGTTTTCGCGGACGCATCCGCAATCAAACGTTCGGCGGCGCGATGGACCTGATAGAAATTGATTGCGGCAATGCTCATGTCATTCGCGCGCGTATCGCCAATTCCGGCATCCTCAGTGGAGAACGCGAATTCGAGTTCGCCGCAGATGACGCAGTTCGCGTGCGCGAAGGAGAGGACGCGTAGCCATGTACTCGCGCGCGTACAAAGCCGGCGTGACGATTCCTCCACTCCTGTGGGTCTCAGTGTTTCTCCTGGTGCCCTACGCGATTCTGTTTTGCTATAGCTTCTGGTCCGTCTCTCCCGCGCAAGTGATCGTGCACAATTGGAATTTGCAGAATTATCTTCAGCTCGCGCGCAATCCGATTTATCTGCAAGTTCTCTTTCGCTCGATGCGCATCGCGGCTTCCGTCACCGTCTTCGCGTTGCTGCTCGGCTATCCGCTGGCGTACTACCTGTCGTTCCACGCGGCCAAGCGCAAGGATCTGCTCTACCAGCTTGTGATCATCCCGCTGTGGGCGAGCTACCTGGTTCGCGGGTACGCCTGGAAGACGATCCTGGGCAGCGATGGCGTCCTGAACGGATTCCTGCAATATCTGCACATCACGCATAAACCGGTGGAGTTTTTTCTGTACAGCCCCTTCGCGGTGATCATTACTCTGACGCACATCTACACGCCGTTCACGCTGCTGCCGATCTACGCCTCGCTCGAACATATTCCGCGCAATCTCGTAGAGGCTTCGCACGATTTGGGATCTTCGCCCTGGTCCACGTTTCGCCGCGTGATTCTGCCGCTCTCGCTTCCGGGGGCTCTGGCCGGCGCCACGTTCGCTTTCGTGCTGACGCTGGGAGATTTCCTGGCGCCGTTGCTGGTCGGCGGTCCTAGCGGGGTCATGATTTCGAATGTGGTGGTAAGCTTGTTCGGCGCGGCTTACAACTGGCCGCTGGGCGCCGCGATTTCGTTCTGCATGATGCTGCTCGTTGTGACGCTGCTGTTCGTCACGGAGCGCCTGGAAAAAAGGCTGGCGGTTTCGTGAAGGGCGGATTCCAGTCCCGGCGCGCGCCTTTGCTCGGCGCCTATGCGTTTCTCGTGTATGCGTTCCTTTATTTTCCCATTATCGTTCTCGTGGTGTATTCGTTCAACGGCTTCGGAGTGGGCGGATTCCCTCCCGCGAATTGGACTTTGGACTGGTATCGCCAGTTGTTTACGGACGGCGCGCTGTGGGATGCGGTACTGAACAGCGTGATCGTCGCCGCGGTGGCTGTCGCAATTGCGCTCGGCCTGGGTTTGCCGGCCGCGCTCGCGCTGGACCGCACGGATTTTCCCGGCAAGGCGCTCTTCCGCCGATTGGTGCTGCTCCCGCTGATTCTGCCAGGCATCATTACCGGACTTTCCTTGTTGATGTTGTTCGTCGCTGTCGGCATGAAACTCAGCCTGGTAACGATCACGCTGGGCCACGGCACCGCGTTGATTTCGGTAGCTACCACGGAAATCTTTGCGGGACTGCAGAAGCTCGAGCGCGCGCAGGAAGAAGCTTCGCTCGATCTGGGCGCGAATCACTGGAAGACGTTTTGGCGCGTCACCCTGCCCAACCTGCGCGTTTCGCTGATTGCCGCGGGCCTGTTGATTTTCACGCTCTCGCTCGATGAAATCGCCGTCAGTTTTTTCCTAATTGGCCGCGACAATACGCTGCCGCTGGAAATCTGGTCGCGCCTGCGCCGCGGCATCACTCCGGAAATCAACGCCATTTCCACGCTGATTTTGTTCTTTTCCATTGGAATGATTTTGCTCTGGTACCGCCTGAGAACTCGTTTGCAGGGCGCTAAGGAATCCGCCGCGCCACTGGTTCCCGCCTCGATTGAAGGAGAAACCGCGTGACCGAAACGCGCAGGGATTTTTTGAAATTTGTCGTGGCCGGCTCGGTCGCCGCGGGATGTCCCGTAAATCTTTCGCTGCTCAATGCGGAAACCGGCCCGACGCCGCAACTCGACGGCGATCATTTTGCAATCTGCCATGAAGTGCGCGACGGCCAACCGTTCGATAAGCCGGCGGTTTCCAGCCGGCACGATGTGGTGATCGTTGGCGGCGGCGTCAGCGGCCTGAGCGCCGCCTATTTTCTGCGCGGCCGTGATTTTCTGCTGCTCGAAAAAGAACCGCACTGGGGCGGGAACGCGTACCTGCAGGAATATCAAGGCCAAGCCTACGCCACCGGCTCCGCGTTTGATGAAAAGGACACGGCCAGCGAGCAACTCGCCCGCGAAATCGGCCTGGTCGAGTTGCCCATTAATTTTCCGGATCCCACCATCGTCGCAGGAAAATGGGTACCGGACACATGGCGCGGCGGATTGGATCAACTCCCCTACTCAGACTCCGTGCGCGAAAGCTTCAAGAAATTCCGCACGGAGTTTAAGGCGCTCGATCCCGATAAAAACGCGCAACAACTCGACAGCCTGCCGCTCTCGAACTATCTCAAGGGCTATGCACCCGAACTCAAGAAATGGTGGGACGCCTACGGCCTATCCAATTGGGGCGCGAATTCCGCTGACGCCTCCGCGCTCGTCGCCGTTGAAGATCTGCAATACATGTCCGCCGACGAGGACGTTCGCAGAACCTTGCCGGGCGGAAACGGCGCGCTCTCGCGCCAGCTGGCGACTACGCTAGAACCAAAATACGGCCAACAGATGATCGGCGACGCGACGATTGTTTCCCTGGACTCGCAAAAGGCCGAGGTGCACATCACCTACGTCCAAGCAGGCCAGCTGCGCACGGTCGCCGCGAAATACGTGATCATGGCCACGCCGAAATTCATCACCGCGCGCCTGATTTCAGGGCTTCCCGACGCGCAGCACGAAGCCATGATGTCGTTCCGTTACTGCCCCTATCCGGTGATCAACATGATTTTCGATAAGCCCATCTACAATCGCGCCTACGACACCTGGTGCCCCGGCAACTCCTTCACCGATTTTATCGTCGCGGATTGGGTGCTGCAGAAACAGCCGGGCTACGCGCAGAAAAATAATATTCTCACTTTCTACACGCCGATTTCGGAATTGCATCGCGACCGGCTGCTCACCGTGGATGGCTGCCAGAGAATCGCGGAAAAAGTACTCCAGGATTTTCAGAAGCTCGCGCCCGAATTCAGCGCCGCCGAACCGATCGAGGTGCACATGTACCGCCGCGGGCATCCTATGTTTTTGCCCACGCCGGGGCTATTCACGAAAGTGATCCCCGTGGCGAACCAGCCATTTGGTCGGGTCGCTTTCGCCAATACCGATTCGGTGGGGCCTGTTTCTGAAATTGGCGGAGCGGTGGAAGCGGCGCGTCACGCGGTAGAGTGGACGGAAAAGCAAATGGCTGCGCCGGCGCGTTCAACTGGAAAAGCCGCCGCAGGCGCACGGAAATAATCTGATCCGCAAAATCCTCGCCACAACAAAAAAGGCATCCGGGGAGAGAGCCGGATGCCTTTTTGAAATCTTCCCCGCCAGAGAAAGATTTAGTGGTCACGCGCTACGACAGCTGATCAACCTACAGCTTGCCTGCCAGATGCAAATTGTGCACGCCGCAGAAAATCGAAAACCCGGCACTTGCGGTCTGCGGCATCCACCAGAAACGCCGGAACAGCGGGTACTCGCTGCGTTGCATTTGCCGCGCCATCAAATCGAACAGCAGCGGAGCCACCTGCGTGGCCGCGTAGATCGCCGGCGAACCGGCGAAGGGCCGCAGCATTGGATTATCTTCCACGGCGCCGTGTCCCACGGCCTGGCGCGTCGAATACGCGTCGAAAGCCGCCGCGCCGTGTTGCAACAGCGCCAGAGCCAGCCATTGGCGGCGCGAAGGTTGCGAGAACGCTTCCCTGAATTTGTTTTCTTTGGTGGAAGGTTCAGGAATGCGCACGGTCGAGAACGACCGCGCATCGCTGGACGTCTCGAAGGCCGCCGACTTCAGCGCGCCCGAAAACTGGTTCTTGGAATTCTCACTGCTCAGCCGAACCTCGTCGAGGTTCATATGAGTGGAGGATGATTCGGTAGTCGAGGCGATGTAAACTTCCTCAACCGCAGCGGACGGATCTGCGCTCACAGGGGCGCTCTCCTTGAAAGAGTTGACAGAGGCTGCGTGAGTCACAGGCATCTGAGCGCCAACCGCTTGAGCCGGTGGTGCAGAGAATTGAAGCTGGAACAAAAGCGCTGCTACGGCCAAAACCATGGAAGGGGGCTCCTGTAATCGCCTAGCGCGATACCGAAGTGCACGGGTAGGACCAAGTTGGGGCCGCAGCTTATCCCTTGTATTTACAGCATCTTACGTCTGATGTGACGCGGTTTGTCTATCGCTTTGCAGCCGTGGAAAGGAAATCGCTTTCCCTCTACCAGTACTGCCGTTACCCAGCTAACTCCCTGAATCGCCTGAATCTAGTGCCGCCCGGTTCGCGGGACTTTCGCTTTTGTCGCGCCGCGTTGTGGCTGATTTCGATGTAGAATCCGCCGACTGTTTCGTGGCTGCGCTGCGTGGAGGAATCATGAAACGATTCTCTTTTTTGACTCTGTGGCTGGGGCTATGCGCGTGCGCATGGGCGGCCGATCCTCCCGTTACATATGTCCGCGCCGGAAAGCTGCTCGACGTGCGCTCCGGGAAAATGCTGACGGATCAAGTCATCGTGATTCGCGGCGAAAAAATTGAGCGCGTAGCCGGCTCTGCGCAGGTACAAATTCCCGCGGGAGCCAGTGCCCTAGATCTGTCGCGCGCGACGGTGCTTCCCGGGTTGATTGATGCGCATACGCATCTTTTTCTCACGGGCGAAGACAACGGCCGCTACGACGAACAACTCCTCAAGGAATCCTGGCAATATCGCACCATCGAAGCCGTCGTGAACGCCAAGCGCGACCTGGATGCCGGATTCACTACGATGCGCGACGTGGAAACCGAAGGCGCAATGTACAGCGATGTGGACGTGCGCAACGCGATCAACCGCGGATTGATTCCTGGCCCGCGCCTGCAAGTGGCGACGCGCGCAATTTCCACGACTGGCGGCTATCCGCTCGAGGGTTATTCGCCGGAAGTCACCGTGCCATCCGGCGCACAGATCGTGGATAGCCCGGAGGAAGCCCGCAAGGCCGTGCGCGAACAAGTGAAATACGGCGCCGACCTGATAAAGATTTACGGGACGCACAAGTTTCATTTCACGGCTGACGGGAAAATGATAAGCATGCCAACTTTCACCCTGGAGGAAGTCCTTGCGATCGTGAACGAAGCGCACAGCGAAGGCCGAAAAGTGGCGTGCCACGCTTACGGTGGCGCGGGCCTGAAGAATTGCCTCGACGGCGGAGTAGATTCCATCGAGCACGGCCTGGATCTAGATGATGCAGCCGTCGCGGAAATGGTCGCCAAGGGAATTTGGCTGGTGCCTACGTTATACGTTTATGAAGGTTCAACGCGCGCCGAGGACGATGCCGCGAGCGGTGGAAAAGTCAGCCGCGCAAGTCTGCATGAGCCGAGTTTTCGGAAAGCACTGGCAGCCGGAGTAAAAATTGCTTTCGGCACCGACGTCGGACCGTTTCCACACGGCACCCAGGCTGTGGAATTCGAGTACATGACGAAATTCGGGATGTCACCGCTCGCTGCGATTCAGTGCGCTACGACGCGCGCCGCCGAATTGATGGGCTGGTCCGATCAGGTGGGCGCGATTGCCCCTGGAACCTTCGCGGACATTATTGCCGTGGAAGGAAATCCGCTGGAGGACATCAAGCAGCTGGAACAGGTGAAATTCGTGATGAAGGGCGGGCAGGTGGTGCGCAACGATCTCACAAAATAGGCGCACGCAGATTCGCGCTTTGCTCTGCTGTCGTTCGGCGAGCTAGAGCTCCGCCAAGCTCTCCCGCGCTGCGGAGATGGTACGGTCAATGTCCGCGTCGGTGTGCGCGGCAGAGACGAACAGGGCTTCGTATTGCGAAGGCGGCAGAAAAATTCCGCGTTCGAGCATTTCCTGAAAAAACTTCCCGAAACGCACTGTGTCGGATTTCTTCGCGTCGTCGTAGTTACGCACCGGCCGCTCGCAGAAAAATAGCGTCAGCAGCGAGCCCGCGACATTCACTTGCCCAGGAACGCCTGCTTTCTTCAGCGCATTGCGCAAACCTTCGGCCAAGCGCTGTGTTCTGCGATTCACGGCGTCGTAAAATCCCGGCGCTTCGAGCTTGGGCAGAGTGGCGAGGCCGGCGCGCATCGCCAGCGGATTGCCTGAAAGCGTGCCAGCCTGATAGACCGGACCCAGCGGCGCGACGCGTTCCATGATGTGCCGCTTACCTCCGTAGGCCGCCACCGGCAATCCGCCGCCGATAATTTTCCCCATCACCGTAAGATCCGGATCAATTCCGTAAACGCTTTGCGCGCCGCCATACGCCATGCGAAAACCGGTAATCACTTCGTCGAAAATCAGCAGCGCGCCTTCCCTCTTCGACATTTCGCGCAAAGCTTCCAGAAATCCCGGCGCGGGCGCCACCACTCCCATATTCGCGGCCACCGGTTCCACGATGATCGCCGCGATTTTGCCGGCGTGCTGGCGAAACAGCTCCTCGACGCCGGCCAGATCGTTGTACGGCGCGTTCAGCGTCAGCCTGGCGAAAGCTTCGGGGACTCCCGGACACGCAGCGATGCCCAGCGTCGCAAGCCCCGAACCCGCTTCGGAAAGAAATCCGTCGGAATGTCCGTGGTAACAGCCCTCGAACTTGGTCACCAGGTCGCGCTCCGTGAATGCGCGCGCCAGGCGCACCGCGGACATCGCCGCTTCGGTTCCCGAGCTTACAAAGCGCACCATCTCGACCGACGGAACCGCGCGCGTTATTTTTTCGCCCAGCTCAATTTCCAGCGGCGAGGTCATTCCGTAGCTCGTGCCGCGCCCGGCCTGATCGGTAACCGCTGCTACCACGTCCGGATGCGCGTGCCCCAAAATCAGCGCGCCCCAGGAGCACACGTAATCGAGGTATTCGCGACCATCCACGTCGAAAAGCCGCGTGCCCTGCGCGTAATCGATTACGAGCGGCGTACCACCCACGGCGCGAAATGCGCGCACCGGGCTATCCACACCGCCGACTAGTGTTTTCTTCCCACGCTCGAAAAGCTCCGTGGAACGTGGGCGCGCGTTGGCCGTTGCTGAGCCGACGCCGCCGTTTTTTTCTTTCGCGCTTTTTACCGTCTCGCTCGCCATGTTTCCCCGTGGCACTCTTAACGTACGTTCAACTCAACAGTTCTTCAGCCAACGTGCTGCGTCTTTAGCGTGATACGTCAGAATAATATCGGCGCCGGCCCGCTGAATCGCAGTGAGAATCTCCAGCACCACGCGCTTTTCATCAATCCAGCCATTGCGCGCCGCCGCTTTCACCATCGAATACTCCCCGCTCACGTTGTATGCGCCGAGCGGCACACCGAATCGTTCGCGCACGCGTTGCACTACGTCCAGATAAGGCAGCGCCGGCTTCACCATAATAATGTCCGCGCCTTCCTCCAGGTCCAGCGCCACTTCGCGCAACGCTTCGCGCGCATTCGCCGGATCCATCTGGTAGCTGCGGCGGTCTCCCGATTGCGGGCTTGACTGAGCCGCCTCGCGGAATGGCCCGTAAAAACTGGAACAATATTTCGCAGCGTAGGAAAGTATCGCCACATCCTCGAGATTATTTTCATCCAACCGCTGCCGGATCGCCGCCACGCGCCCATCCATCATGTCCGAAGGCGCCACCAGATCCGCTCCGGCGCGCGCGTGCGAGAGCGCCGCATCGGCCAGCAGCACCAGGGTGGGGTCGTTTAGAACGTCGCCATCTTTCATCACGCCGCAATGGCCGTGGCTGGTGTATTCGCACAAGCAGACATCGGCAATCACCAACAAATTCAGCTTGGCTTTGCGGATCGCTTCAATCGCGCGCTGCACTGCGCCATGCGCGTCGGCGGCTTCGCTGCCCAATTCGTCCTTATGTTCCGGCAGACCAAACAAAATCACGGCGGGAATTCCCAGGCCAGCGACCTCGCGGCATTCTTCCACAATCTGATCCACGGATTGCTGGTAGATGCCCGGCATCGAACTGACTTCCTTGCGCACGTTCGTACCGGGGCAGGCGAACATCGGATACACCATGCCGCTCGCGCTCAAGCGCGTTTCGCGCACGAACCCGCGCAAAGCCTCGTTGCGCCGCAAACGCCGCGGCCGGTGGATGGGAAATGTCACGCGTTCCTCACGATTTATTTTTGCCGCTGGAAATACTTCGCGATCGCGTCGGCCAAGCCCGCAGAAGACGAATCATTCGCTTCAATCGCTACGCGCGCGCCGGCTTCGCGCAATGCCCGCGTGGTGGTGGAACCGATCGTGGCGAATTGTACGCGTTCGGAAAGCCTGGCTAATTCCGCGGGCGGCACGAACGCCGCCAGATTGTGATATGCCGAAGGGCTGGCGAAAACAATCGCCGCAATTTCCGCCTTCCGCAAAGCGCCGAGAATTTCCGCATCGAGCGATTCGGGCCGCAACGTGCGATATGCCACCACTTCCTTCACCTGCGCGCCGGCTTCGCGCAAAGCGTCAGGCAAACGATCGTCCACGCGATCGCTGCGCGGCAATAGCACGCGCTTTCCGGCCAGCTGATCGCGCAACTCCGCGGCCAGCGATTCACCGGTCTGCGTTTGCGCCACATAATCCACGCGCACATCCAGATTCCGCGCCGCCTGCGCCGTCGCCACGCCCACAGCGGCGATCTTGGGCCGCGGCGGCTGCACCGGCTGCACGTGCGTCAATTCACAGGCGCGCAGAAAAACAAAGCGCACCGCGTTCTGGCTGGTGAAAAGAATCCAGTCGAGATCCTTTTTGTTGCGCAGCGCCGCATCTAGCTCGGTCGAATCTTCCGGCGGCGCAAAACTCACCGTGGGCATCAGCAGCACTTGCGCGCCCAGATTTTCCAGCGCGTCCACCAGTTCCTGCGATTGCTCCTCCGCGCGCGTCACCACCACGCGCTTGCCCGCGAGAGGTTCGCCGGGATGTTTTTCTGGACGAAACATTCTGTCAGGCTTGTCCAACGGACCTTCCCACCATTTGCAGCAGCCGGTCGGCGCCGGCCAGCAGCAGTTCCGCCGCTACTTCGCGTCCTAGATTCTCAGCATCGGCGGCAGAGTTGCAAACTTTTTCCGCGCGCCAGCGAATCGCTTGCGCGCCATCTTCGGAAAGCACGCAGGCATCCAGCACCATCGCACCACCTGCGACGCGAGCCCACGCGCCCAGCGGCAAACGGCAACCGCCCTGCACTTCGGCGAGCAGCGCGCGCTCCGCCTTTACCGCCCGCATCGTATCCTGATCCATCAAGATGTCCAAAACCTTGAACTCCTCGCGGCGCGGCTCGCAAAATTCCACTCCTAGCGCGCCCTGCCCCACCGCAGGCAGCATCACCTCCGGCGAAAGCACTTCCGTGATCCGCGACGACAATCCCAGGCGATCAACGCCCGCCTTGGCCAGCACGATTGCATCGTATTCGCCCGCGGCAACCTTGCGCAGGCGCGTGTCGACGTTGCCGCGCAGCTCGGCTATCTGAAAATCCGGCCGGAACGCTCGCAGTTGCGACGCGCGCCGCAAACTGCTGGTGCCAATGCGCGCGCCGTGTGGCAATCGCGCGAGCGTCTCGCCACGAACCGAAACCAGCGCATCGCGCGGATCTTCGCGCTTGAAAACCGTGGCGATCCGGCAAACGCCGGAAAACTCCGTCGGCACATCTTTCATGCTGTGCACGGCCAGGTCCGCGCGCCCATCCAGCAACGAATCTTCCAGCTCCTTCGTGAAAATTCCGATCACGCCGATTTGTTGCGCCGGCACGGCCACATTCTGATCGCCAGACGTTTTGATCACCACAATCTCCGCGTCCAGGCCGCATGTCTTCTGCAGCGCGTCGCGAAAGTGATTGGCCTGCCACAACGCCAGCGCGCTGCCGCGCGTCCCAATGCGCAGCGGCTTCACTTTTTCCCCGCGTCGAGCCCGAATAAGTGACGAATGGCCTCAAGCCCCGCCAGGCGCCCGCGCATTCCCGGCCCATGTTGCAATTTCTGCTGCGGCTCTTCCAGCAGCCGCTCGATCAATTCCTCGGTGATGCGTGCGATGCGGTCGCGCTCCTGCGGAGTCACGTCATCCATTTCCTTCAGCTTCTCACGTATCACCATTTCGCGGTGCAAATGAAACTGCTCGCGCAGGTCGTTGACGATGGACCCGGCTTCCAACGCCCCGCGCCACGCTTCGAATTTATCAATGTGCTCGGCGATGATCGCTTCGGCGCGCGGTATTTCCGATTCACGCGCTTTCTTGTTCTGCTCGACGATTTCGCCCAGGTCATCAATATTGTAAAGATACAGATTGTAAAGTCCCGCGGCGGGTTCCGCCACATTGCGCGGCACTCCCAAATCAACCACAAAAACGGGCTTTCCCGATCGCGCCGCGATGGCTCGCTCCAAAAGTTCGCGCGTCAGGACCGGCCCCGTCGCGCTCACCGACGTCACGATAATATCCGGCACGCCCAACACCGCTTCCAGCGATTCCCACGCCACAGCCTCGCCGCCTACACGCTGAGCCAGCTCTGCCGCGCGATCGAACGAGCGATTGATCACGCGCAAATTTCCGATCCCGCGATTGCGCATGTGCTCGACCACTTGTTCCGCAACCGCTCCCGCGCCTAGGATGAGCGCCGAATGACCTTTCAAGTTGCCGAAAACTCTTTCGGCAAGTTTCACTCCTGCCAGCGCCACAGACATCGGCCGCGCGCCTACTTCCGTCTCGCTGCGCACGCGCTTGCCCACTTCCAGCGCGCCCTGAAAAATACGATTCAGGACCGGCCCGGTCGCGCCGTGATCGAGCGCCTGATTGTAGGCCGTCCGCAGCTGCCCCAGAATTTCCGCTTCGCCCAGCAGCATGGAATCCAGGCCCGCCGCGACGCGAAATAGATGGCGCACCGCATCCGGCCCGGCCCAGCGATAAAAACGGCCTTTCAATTCGTCCAGCGGAATTTTGTGGAACGAAGTGAAATATTCCTCCATCGCCTCTGCAGTGGAGGGCGCAAAATCTCCAGGCACGCCATACAGTTCGCTGCGATTACAGGTGGAAACGACCACCGCCTCGTCCAAGATTCCGCGTTCCTTCAATTCGTCCGCGGCCTGCAAAGCCTGCTGCGAAGTGAACGCAATCCGCTCGCGCAACTCCACCGGCGCGGTGCGGTGATTGCAGCCAATCAGCGCGACTTGAATGCGGATTGCGCCGGCGCGGCTTGGGTTGGTGGCAGTGGGCATCAGAGGAACCGGTGAAACTTCGTGAGATACAAATTTACGAAGGTGTAGCTGAAAAGCACGATCACGAAATTCAACGCGCAAAGCAACGCCGCGCGCGCGCCGCGCCAGTTCGCGTTGCGCGAAAGCAACAGGTACGCCGCGTACACGCCCAGAATCGCCAGCGTAACAATCACCTTCGGATCTCCGAACGAATAACTGCCGCTCAGCCGGTGTTCCCAGGTCAATCCCATCGCCACGCCAAAAATCAGCGCGACCACACCCACGTACACGCTGCTGCGCGCCATGCGCTCCAGCACGTCCAGCGCCGGAAAACGCCAGAATGCGACGCTCAGCCGCCGCGAGCGCAGCACGCGGTCCTGCACCAGATAAATCACGCTCAGCACAAATGAAAGCGCAAACGCCGCATAGGCCCAGGTATTCAGCGTCACATGAAATGCAAAGATTGCTCCGCGCGGAACAGAAGGCACGGGCAGCGAGCGCGGCGTGAGCAACCCCAGCAGCACAATCCAGCACACCAACAGCAACGTGACGAATGCTCCCACCGAGCGCTGCCGGTGAAACAATTCCAGTCCTAAATAAGTGATACCGAGCAGCCACGCAAACAGCGACATCGAACCATACAAATCATCGTAAGGCACCGTATGTAGCGCGAGTGACCGCTGGTACAGCGACAAATACTGCACGAAGATTCCGCCAGCGAGGAGCAACGACGCCAGCCGCCCCACCCCGATATTGGGCGCGGATAAATTTCGGGCGTAGCAGATAAAGCTCGCCACGTAGAGTGCCAGGCTCAGATAGCCCAGATGATTTGGCATGAAGCGCGAAAACTCCCCGAATTGCATGTCAATTATAACGCCGAAAGCGCCCCGGCGTGGAACGCCCGCCCCAGCGTGCGGCCCCTAACTCCTTCTGCTATCATTACACGGAAGCTATGACTCCTGCAGAAAACCGTAAGCAACTCTTTTTGCGCGCGTGCCGCTTTGAGCCGGTGGAACGCGTTCCGGTCTGGATCATGCGTCAGGCCGGCCGCTATCTGCCTGAATATCAGGCCGTGCGCAAAAACCACACGTTTTTGCAGATTTGCAAGACGCCGGAAGTCGCCGCGCAAGTTTCGTTGCAGCCTTTCCGCATTCTCGGCGTGGACGCAGTCATCGTCTTCTCGGACATTTTGATCGTCGCCGAAGCCATGGGCCTGCCGCTGGAAGTGCCGGATTCCGGGCCGATCCTCTCGAATCCCGTGCGCGATTTGGCAGCGGTGCGCCGCCTGCGCGATTTTGATCCAGAGCGCGAAACGCGCTTTGTCGGCGACGCCATCCGCGCCATTTGCAAGGAGGCAGGGCCGGATGTGCCGGTGATCGGATTCGCCGCTGCTCCCTGGACGCTTGCTTGCTACATGATCGAAGGTCAAACGCGCGGCGACATATCGCGCGCGAAGGAAATGCTGCGCAGCGAACCACAGATGCTTCGCGCGCTGCTCGAACGCATCGCGCGTGCGACGGCGCAATATCTGAAATCGCAGATTGCCGCGGGCGCCGCCGTGATTCAGCTTTTCGACACCTGGGCTGGAGAACTGAGCCGCGCCGACTACGAAGGCTTCGAGCTTCCCGCGACGAAAATTGTCTACGATTTGCTCGGTCATCCGGAAGTGCCAAAGATCTTGTTCGCAAAAGGCTCAGCGCATTTGCTGGAAAGCCTGCCTGGATCCGGCGCGGACATAATTAGCGTGGATTGGCGCACCGATCTGGCAGAAGCGCGGGCGACTTTCGATCGAAAGGCGGGTCGCAAGTTGGCGCTGCAGGGGAACGTGGACCCGAACATTCTGCTGGGCTCCGAAAAATCCGTGCGCGAAGCCGCGCAAGCCGCCGTGGAAAAAACCGGCGGCGTCGGCCACATTCTGAATCTCGGCCACGGAATTCTGCCGACGACTCCAGTGGAAAACGCCAAGGCCTTCGTCGAGGCAGGACAATCAGCACGAGTTCCGGCACGTGCCGGGATAGCTTAGCCGTCGGAAGCGCGACAAGAGACGTAATAATGAAACCAGCCGACCAATTCGAGATCGCCCAAATCACCGACGCCACGCTTGAAAAATATAATCGGCCGGGGCCCCGCTACACCAGTTATCCCACCGCTCCAGTCTGGAAAGATGATTTCGGCCCCGACGATCTGGAAAGCTTCTACGCGCGCGCTGAAACAGCGGCGAGCCCGCTCTCGCTCTATATGCACATTCCCTTCTGCGAGAGCCTCTGCCTCTTCTGCGCCTGCAACGTTTCCATTCAGAAAGACAAAAAAGTCGCGATTCCCTACCTCGACGCTCTGAAACGCGAGATCGAACACGTCAGCCAGCGCGTTTCGAAGAACCGCCCCGTGATTCAATTCCACTGGGGCGGCGGCACGCCCACCTATCTAACTCCCGCGCAGATGGAGGATCTTTTCGGACACGCGCGCCAGCGTTTTTCGTTCGCGCCGGACGCGGAGATCGGCATCGAAATTGATCCGCGCGTCACCAATCGCGCGCACCTGGAAACGTTGCGCCGGCTGGGATTCAATCGCCTGAGCATGGGCATTCAGGATTTTCAGCCCAAAGTGCAGGAAACGATTCATCGCGTTCAGCCTTACGAGCTGACGCGCGATTTGATCATCGCCGCGCGCGAACTAGGTTTCGAGAGCCTGAACGTGGACCTGATCTACGGCCTCCCCTATCAGACCGCGGCAAGCTTCAAGGACACGATTGATAAGACTCTGACGCTCGCGCCGGATCGCGTCGCCATGTTCAGTTACGCTCACGTGCCGTGGCTGAAAAAACAGCAAGGCTCGTTCGCCGAGCACCTGCCGGAAGGAATGGAAAAATTCCGCATCTTCCGCGCCGGACTCGAGCGGTTTCTCGGCGCCGGCTACCTCTATATTGGCATGGACCATTTCGCGCGACCCGGCGATGAGCTGGCCGTCGCGCAAACAAATCGCACCCTGCACCGCAATTTTCAGGGCTACACCACCAAGGCCGGAGCGGATCTCTACGGCATGGGCGTCAGCGCGATCAGCTCCATCGGCGCGGCTTACGCGCAGAATCGCCGTGAAGTTCCGGCCTACCAGGAAACGATCGGCACGCGCGGGATCGCTACGATGCGGGGCTATCGCCTGTCGGCCGACGACCTTCTTCGCCGCGCGGTGATTGGCCGCTTGCTCTGCCACACCGTGATCCCAAAACACGAAATCCAGCGTGAATTTTCCATCAACTTCGATGAATATTTCGCGCCGGAACTTCAGCGCCTCGAGCAAGCCCGCGATGAGGGTCTCGTCATCCTCGACTCCAAGGAAATCCGCGTCACCTCGCTCGGCCGCATTTTCATTCGCAACGTCGCCATGGCCTTCGACCGTTATCTGCACGAGCAGCAAATGGATCACCGGCCGCTTTTCTCGAAGACGCTCTGAAGTGCCGCACTCATGACAAATCCCGCAAAGGCAGCCGTCATCGGTGCTGGAATTTCCGGCTTGGCCTGCGCGTATCGCCTGCAACAGCTCGGAATGGACGTCACGGTTTTCGAATCGAACTCCGCCGCCGGCGGGATGATCGACTCCGTCGAAAAAGATGGCTTCCTTTTCGAAGCCGGCCCGCAAAGCTTCCAAGGCACGCCCGCGCTGTTCGGCCTGATCCGCGAACTCGGCCTCGAAGCACAGCTGCAAAAAGCCGACCCGCGCGCGCCGCGTTACGTCCTACTGCACGGCCGCCTGCGAAAAATTCCCATGTCGCCGCAGGCGCTGCTGGCTTCAACTCTGCTCAACCCGGTCTCGCGCTGGAAAATCGCCTCCGAACCGTTCAAGAAATCGCAGCCTCCAACCGAAGAGGAATCCGTCGCAGCTTTCGTCCGCCGCAAATTCGGTCACGAGATTCTCGAATACCTCGTCGCGCCTTTTGTTTCCGGTGTCTATGCCGGAGATCCTGAAAAATTGAGCCTCAAGGCCGCCTTCCCCACCCTCGACGAGTGGGAACGCCAGTACGGCAGCGTGCTGCGCGGCGCCATGAAATCGCGGCCGCCCAAGGAGCGGCGCACGGGAGCGCCACCTCTCTGCTCGTTTACGCACGGAGCGGCAACTCTTCCGCGCGCCATGGCCGCAAAACTAGGCGAAGCGTTGCACTACGATGCGCGCGCGGTGTCGGTTGATTTCGCGGCTCACCGCTCCACCGCCGGTGCAGCGTGCGAAGTTCGCATCGTGCGCGATGGCCAAGAGCAGTCTGCCTCCGCCAGCGCGGTGGTAATCGCCACGCCCGCCTATGCGGCGGCGCACTTGCTTGAAACTTCCTCCCCGCAGCTCGCGCGCGCTCTCTCGGGAATCGCCTACGCTCCCGTCGCTGTCGTGGCTTCCACCTATTACCGGCAGCAAGTCGGCGATCCGCTCGAAGGCTTCGGTTTCCTGGTGCCACGCGGCGAAAAAGTCCGCACTCTGGGCACGGTGTGGAATTCGTCGCTCTTCCCCGGACGTGCGCGCGAAGGCAGCCTTACGATTACCAGTTTCATCGGCGGCGCCGCTGATCCAGACATCATTCAACTGCACGAAGAAAATATCGCAGCGATTGTCTCCGAGGAAAATGCGCGCATTTTAGGAATCACCGGGCCACCGGTGGAAACCGCGGTGTGGAAATATCCGCGCGCTTTGCCGCAATACAATCTGGGGCATGGCCACGTCGTCGAAACGATTCGCGACGCGGAGCGCGCTTCACCGGGACTATATTTTGCGGGAAATTATTTGGAAGGACCAGCCGTAGGGAAATGCGTCGAGAATGGCTTTCAAACCGCGGAAACAGTGCGAAAGTATTTACAAACCGCGCGATAATCCGCGCAGTGTCTTCCAGAGCTAGGCATCCGACGGCGGCATCTTGTGCCGCATTGCCAACCGCATCCGCCGCCGTTCCCCTGCTTCGCGATAGCGCCGGCGCTCGTCTTCTGTTTTCAGAATCAGCGGTGGCACGTTGCGCGGCTGCTGGTTGGTATCCAGCGCGACGAACGTCACATACGCCGTGCTGGTGTGCCGCCGTTCACCGGTGAGAATATTTTCGGCAAACACTTTCACGCCCACTTCCATGGACGTGTGGAACACACGGTTGACGCTGGATTTCAGCACGATCCATTCCCCCACCTTAATCGGAAACCGAAAATCCAGATAATCCACCGAAGCCGTCACCACGTGGCTGTTCGAATGCCGATTCGCCGCCAGCGCCCCGGCAATATCTATGAGGTGCATGACGCGCCCACCCAGCATGTTGCCTAGCAAATTCGCGTCATTCGGCAGCACGATTTCCACGATCTCCGAAGTGGATGCGCTGACGGGCTTACCCGGCGCGGGCGTGCCCGCCAAACCAGCCGTCACGACCGGCGCTTTGCGCGGCAATTTCATCTGGCTCTTCGTGGCCTTGCTAATCCTGGTGGTCTTCCTGGTCTTGGCCATTCCTGTCGGTCAATCCGTTCGTTCAGCGAGATTTCGCCACAAAATGCGCGCCCACAAAATCTGCGCCCTTGGCGTGCGCCCTCAAGCTCGCTATAATACGCGTTTTCAACCTATGACCCAAACACAGAAGCCGCGCCGCGAAGTTCTCGAACAATTTGTCGCCGAAAAACCCACTGACGCTTTCGCGCGCTACGGCCTCGCGCTGGAGTGCGTGAAGCTCGGTGACAACGACGCCGCCACGACCCACTTCCAGAAGCTGCTGGAAGCCAACCCGAAATACGTTGCGGGCTACTTCCATTTTGGCCAGCATCTTTTGCGCATCGGCCAGCTGGAACAAGCACGCAAGCTATTATCCGACGGCATTCTCGTCGCGCAGAATGCCGGCGACATGCACGCGCGAGACGAAATGCAGGCAGCGCTGGCGCTGCTGCGTTAGTCGCGGTTACGGTTTCAATTTTTGCCCAGGCGCGCACGAGAACATTATGACAGACTCCCGCATACCGCTGTTCCCTCTCAACATCGTCCTCTACCCCGGCGCCACGCTCCCGTTGCACATTTTCGAGCCGCGCTACAGGCAGATGATCCAGCATTGCCTCCGCCACGATTGCGAATTCGGAGTGATTCTCGCCGGCGAAAAAGGCGTTGCCACGGTGGGCTGCACCGCTGTGATCACGCGAAAGCTGAAAGATTACGATGACGGGCGCATGGACATTCTCACGCAGGGCCGCGTAATTTTCCGCGCCCTCAACCTGCTCCATGAAAAGGAATATCACGAGGCGATGGTCGAGTTTCTGACAGATCTGCCCAAGGTCTCGCGCGAATCCGCCCGCCACCAGGAAGAGGGCGCGCTCCTCGGGCTATTTCAGGAGTGCCACACCCTCATCTACGGCCAGCTGTGGGTGACTTCCGGCATCGAATCGCCGTGGCCGCTTTCGTTTCAAATGGCCGCACGCCTGCCGCTCGAACTCGAGGAAAAACAAGCGCTGCTGGAAATCCGCGCCGAGTCCGATCGCCGCAGCTTCCTGATTGAGCGCCTGAACGACATGCTGCCGCGCCTCGGCCAACTGCATCACGCGCGGCGCCACGCCGCCGGCAACGGCCACAGCCTGAATTAGCCCGTCGAAACGAAAGTATCCCCGCGGCCCCGCTTCCTTTATAATGGTGTCGAGACGCTCATGCTGCCGGGCGCCGCGGCATCTCATACATAAGTGGGGCCTCATGAATTCAATGCCGAAATCGCTGGGTGAGTTGCGCCGCAGTGAGTGGTCCGAAGAGAGAGTTGCCCAGCGCAGTGTGCGCCAGGAGCTGCGCGAAAATCTGCTGTGCAAACTGGAGAGGGGCGACGAGCTTTTTCCGGGCGTCCACGGCTACGACGATACGGTGCTGCCGCAGATCGTCAACGCCATCCTCTCGCGCCATCATTTTATTCTGCTCGGTCTGCGTGGCCAGGCGAAATCACGCATCCTGCGCGGCCTGGTGGGGTTCATGGATGCGCAAATCCCGGTGGTCGAGGGCTGCGAAATTCACGACAATCCCTACACTCCGATTTGCCGCGCCTGCCGCGAACGCATTGCCGCCGAAGGCGCCGCCACTCCGATCGCCTGGCTCGCTCGCGAGCATCGCTACGTTGAAAAACTCGCGACGCCCGACGTCACCATCGCAGACATGATCGGCGACGTGGACCCGATCAAGGCCGCGCGCAGCGGCCGCAATCTTTCCGACGAGCTGACGATTCATTACGGCCTGCTGCCGCGCGCCAATCGCGGCATTTTCGGCATCAACGAGCTGCCGGATTTGTCCGGCAAAATTCAAGTGGGCCTGTTCAACATCATGCAGGAGGGCGACATTCAGATTAAAGGTTACCCGGTGCGCATGGCGCTGGACGTGCTGCTGGTCTTCACCGCCAACCCGGAAGATTACACCGCGCGCGGAAAAATCATCACGCCACTGAAAGACCGTATTGGCTCCGAAATTCGCACGCATTATCCCGCCACGGTCGCCGAAGGCATGTCCATCACTTCGCAGGAATCCTGGACCAAGCGCGAGCAGAGAAAGCGCGTCGAGGTGCCGCAATACATTCGCGAAATTGTGGAAGAAGTGGCGTTTCAGGCGCGCGAGGACAAGCGCGTGGATCGCCGCTCCGGCGTCAGCCAGCGCTTGCCCATCAGCACGCTGGAAAACGTGCTCAGCAGCGCCGAACAGCGTGCTGTGCGCAGCCGCGATTCGGCCATCGTCGCGCGCGTCGCCGATGTGTACGCTGCGATTCCCTCCATGACCGGAAAATTCGAGCTGGAATATGAAGGCGAATTGCGGGGCGCCGAAAACATCGCGCGCGAGCTGATTCGCGCCGCCATCGGCAAGACCTACAGTCAGTATTTCACCGGAGCGAACATGCAGCCCGTGATTCAGTGGTTCGAATTGGGCGGCGAGCTGAAAGTTCCGGCGAATGCTTCCAGCTCCGAGGTTCTGGCGCAGCTGAAAAAAATCCAGGGCCTGTTCGATAACCTCAGCGTTCTGGAAGTCAGCCAGAAGGACGACGCAGCGATCGTCACGAGCGCGGCGGAATTCATCCTCGAGGGCCTGTGGGCGCACAAGCGCATCAATCGCAGCGAGGAACGCGGTTACTTCGCTGACGTGCGCAAAACTCCCGAGCCGCGCGACCCGCGCGAGCCTTCCGGCCGCATGCCGCGCCGCCAGTTCAACTAGTCGGTATTGGCGGGGGCTTCGCAGGAATTCGGCTCCTTGTGAACTAGATGAAATACACGAAATACTCAAAATACGCGCCCGACGCCGCTGAAGAGATTGACCTTCAGGAGCTGATGAGCCGCCTCTCCGATTTCTTCCTGCAGAGCGGCTACGAATCGCAATTCGGCATCTACGAAATGGATCCCGAGCGCTCGCGCGAAAAAATGATGGACGAGCTGCGCGAAGCCATCCTACGCGCCCTGCAGGAAGGCGAACTGCTCCCGCCCGAACTCATGGAGCAGATGCTCAACAATCCGAATCTCTCGGAAAATCCCCAGGTCAGCGATGTGATAGAGCAGATAATTCAGCGCATGGAAGAAGAAGGCTTCATCTCGCGCCCCAATCAACCCGCGCAGATCACGCCTCCTCCCTCGCAAACTCCGGGCGGCCAAGTGGGCGAAGCGCAACCGAATGTGGAAGCGCGCTTTGAGATCACCGATAAGGCGCTCGACTTCCTCGGATTCAAAACACTGAAGGACTTGCTGGCCTCGCTCGGTAAGAGCAGTTTCGGGCGCCATGATACGCGTGACCTCGCCACCGGCATCGAGTCCGGCGGCACTTCGAAATTGTACGAATTCGGCGACACGCTGAACATGGACATCAGCGGCACGCTCTTCAACGCCGTGCAGCGCAACGGCGCACAAATTCCCATCGAGCTTGATTATCCCGACCTGATGGTTCACCAGTGCGAATATCAAAGCTCCTGCGCCACCGTGCTCATGCTCGATTGCAGCCACAGCATGATTCTTTACGGCGAAGATCGCTTCACGCCCGCAAAGCGAGTGGCGCTGGCGCTCTCGCACCTGATTCGCACGCAATATCCGGGCGATTCGCTGCACTGCGTGCTCTTCCACGATAGCGCCGAGGAAATCCCGCTCGGCAAACTCGCTCGCGTGCAGGTGGGTCCTTACTACACGAATACGCGCGAGGGCCTGCGGCTGGCGCAGCGCATTCTGTCGCGCCAGAAGAAGGATATGCGCCAGATTGTGATGATCACAGACGGCAAGCCTTCGGCGCTGACGCTGGAAGACGGCCGTATTTACAAGAATGCCTTCGGCCTCGATCCGCTGGTCGTGACGCAAACGCTCGAAGAAGTCGCGAAGTGCAAGCGCGCCGGAATTTTGATCAATACATTCATGCTTTCCAGTGACTACAGCCTGGTCCACTTCGTGCAGAAAGTTACCGAGCTTTGCCGCGGCAAGGCCTACTTTACGACTCCGTACACCCTCGGCCAGTACCTGCTGATGGATTACGTCGGCAAGAAGACCCGCAATATTCACTAGCGCCGGTCCGCCGTCGTTGACAGCCTGCGCGACCGACTGTGCACGGGAATCTGTAGGGGCGGCTCTTAGACCCGCCCCTACGCCTGCGCCTCGGCGGATTTTGACCGTCGACTTCGCCTCTGAATTTCCGGAGCTGTTGCAATCGGCCGGCCGCTCGCGGCACCGGTTCGTCGTTGTCGCATTCGCGCCTGAATCCGCACCTGAGCGAATGCATCAAATTGTTGCGCATTCGAGTTGGCAAATGAGCCTGAAACAGCGCATTCATGAATTCCTGGGAGGAAGCAAGATGGCTGCATTGCCTGCCGGCGCCAAAGCTCCGGCATTTACGCTGCAAGGCACGGACGGAAAAAAATCCAGTCTCGCAGAGGCGCTGAAAAAAGGTCCCGTCGTCGCTGCGTTCTTCAAAGTGAGCTGCCCTACTTGCCAATTCACTGCCCCGTTTCTCGAGCGCCTGCATGACGCTTATGGTGGCGAACAATTCACGCTCTGGGGTATTTCGCAGGACGACGCCGCGGACACCCGCGAATTTTGCCGGGAATTTGAAATCGACTTCCCTGCGCTGATTGACGAAAAGGGCTACTCGATCTCCAATCAATACGGCATTACCAACGTCCCTACCGTGTTTCTGATCGCGCCGGACGGGAAAATCCAGGAAAGTAGCGTCGGCTTCTCAAAAAAGGATTTCGAACAAATTGCCGCCGCAGTTGCTCGCGCCACCAGCACGCCGCCTACGGCATTCTTCAAGCCCGGTGAAGTGATTCCCGATCTCAAGCCCGGTTGAAGTTCTAAAAACTAGGTTCGGTCCGAACCTTTCACGTTCACAATCAATCGCGTTAGGAAAATTTGAGCCGCCATTTTGCTGCGGTTGCATTCCACTCGCCGGCGCGAAATACGACTTATCAATGCGGCGCGGGATGCGCCCGCGTGTATCCGTATCCCGCGAGGTTTCCGGTCATGGAAGTTACCTGCCGAAGCCGCCAGATTTTGTGCCAGCGCTCCGACCGCGCCAACTTCCGTCCCAGAAAGTTGATTCCCGTGGCGAACATAGCCGCGGAAGCGTAATAAGCCGGCGCCGGCAGCCGCAAAAACGGCCGCCCGACGGGATCCTTCTCTTGAAAATGCGGCAACATGGATTCGGATTGCTGCATGTCCAGCCCGGCCGCGGTGTAAACTCCAGCGCTCCATACGAACAACGATTTCGGCAGTGCGGGCTTCACCGCCCTGCGCAACTCGCTATGAGGGAGCGGCGCCAGCGCGATCCCGCTCGGAATCTTGGAGTCTCCCATCGTCTCCTGCACTAAACTCACCGTAACAATTTGCGCGCGGGCCGCGGGCAGCGTCGCGACGAGCGACTTCAGAATCCCAAAAACTGCGATCCCACCTTGCCGGCCATATCTCGTGATTTTGATGCAGTGCGTATTGCACGCAGGTATTGCTGCTACGTCGTGACAAGCGGTCCGCTAAATCAAAAGAAATCAGCAAAACGAGCGCGGCGTTTTATCCCAGTTATCACCATTTTTCACCCCCAACCCGCACAGTTCGCGCATAGTCATGCGGTAAACGTTTAGGTGTATCCTGCCGGAAACGGATGCGGAGGTGCCCTAACCGGGCCGTTGGAGGTACGACATGCGAATTTTCTTCATCGTTGCGGCGGCGGTTATGTTTGCCGATTGGATAGAGAGCGGCTACAACTATTGGAGCACAATTCTCGCACGGACCAATTTCAAGGCTCGTGGTACGACCGAAGAGGAGTACACGGACCAACGTTTGAAGAAGCATCCCGGCTTGTATGGCGGCGCCATCATTCCGATCTTAGGATTTATCGTGCTCGTGGTCGGGTTCCTGTGGGCTGTTTTCTGGAAGTGACGAAGCGCTGAGTGGTGGCGCTGGCATCCGACAACCGAGTAGCGAGGCAGATATGGGAAACTTAAGACTGCGTATCGAACTGAGAGCACTCCGGCACGCTATCAACGAATTGCAAGTCGCAATAGAGAAGTGCTCCGAAGCCACACATTCCGCACAGAAAACAGGCAATGAAGATGACGCACTCCCAAAACCAATTCCAGTTAAAGTCTCCTACTCTGAGCAATCAGATGCAGGCCAAGACCGCCAAAATACCACCCAAGAAAAAATAGCCAAGTGGACTAAGGGAGCGGTATTCGCAGCTATCTTCTATGCCACCATTGCTACGTGGCAGGCTTGCGAGATGCGAAATTCCACTGAGGTAAATCGCGCTGCTTTGGTAGCTACGCAACGTGCCTATATCGGCGTGACGGGACTCAATATTGAGCGGTCGCAGTACAACCCGAAATTGGTCACGTACTTCGTCAGTCCGGTCATCGTAAATACAGGCAATACTCCGACTAAAAACCTGTGGTACACAGCCGTCTGGGGAGCCGTCCCAACATCGGTTCAAGATGAGAAGACGGTGCAGGACATCAGCGTCGCTACCCAAAATTATGGAACCATCGCGGCGCATCAGGAAATCAGGGACTTGATAAAACAACCCATCCCTACAGAATACGCGGACATCTTGCGAGCCAGTAATTCGCAAAAGCACATTTCGATCTACGGCGCTATCGTGTACGAAGATGGAATATCCGACCCTCCTGTAACCCATATCCGCAGGTATTGCTATTCTATGTACGTAAATCCCTACTTCACCCCGCCCGACAGTTTTTCTTACGTCACATGCGGAGGCCGTTCCAACTGCGAAGATGAAGAATGTGGCCCAGAAACACGCCAACAGCTAAGAAAGATGGCAACGCGCCCAAATTAAGACACCACCACGGACCGAAGTGTGGAGGCAGCTAAACGTTTACGTGATAGAGTTCGTTCGCTAAGACGACAATGAACTGCCTCGACATACACGCACCTGCGATCCTCAGGGATCATCCAAAAGCGGCCAATGAGGGTCACCTCAAAACCGGCCAACGATAAAACCCGGGACATTGACACTGGCGAGAGGGCCTATAGCCTCCGTCAGCATGAGCAATGTCTTGAGCGAAGAAAAGA
>Ga0210393_10000416_pt1 | contig 38893 bp, 52 predicted proteins | sample IncBWC27OmetaG_FD_160068 | JGI IMG/M metagenome (GOLD analysis project Ga0210393, IMG submission 160068) | Forest soil microbial communities from Barre Woods Harvard Forest LTER site, Petersham, Massachusetts, United States - Inc-BW-C-27-O ...
GGCGGCAAAAATTTCAGTGCCACCCGCCGCCCTAAATCGAGGTCCTGCGCCTCATAGACAATCCCCATACCGCCGCTGCCTAACTGCCCCGTGATGCGGTAATGCGAGATGGTCTGTCCAATCATAATTTATCCACAAAACACTTGGAAAAACGCTGTTTTGTACCTCGATTGTGCTTGACTTGGACCTTGGTCGCGTGGTCTACTGATCTTGTCGTTGGAGGCATAGCACGCATGGTTGTGATCGAGAAAAACGGAGCATATCACCTGAAGGGATACTCCTCGGTTTCATTCAAGGATGGCACCCCGCTCCGCAAACTAAAAGCCGATGGTACACCACTCCGAGTCCAGCAGACGGTTGTCCTTGTCCGCAAAACTGACGAGTTCCCGAGTACGGACCACTGGAAAGTTCAAAAACTCGCTGTTGCCCGACAGGAGAAAATTGCCGAATGGGAAACTCGAACCGCTACAGAGACAGTCGAGGCCACACCTTCTGAGGACATGACGGTTACTGCATTCTATGAAACAGAATTTCTCCCGTGGCTCGACCGTATGGTCAAGACCGGGCAGAAGTCCCACGCGACTCTGGTCTCCTACAAAAGGTACTGGGACACGTACCTCTCAGACCACTTCAACGGCACCAAGACTCTCAGAAATTATCAGCCCTACCTCGGACAGCAATTCATCGAAAATCTTCGAACGGACGATGATACCCACCTCGGGGAGAACACTCTACGACATATTCACTCCGTTGCTTCTGGGATTTTCAGCCGCGCTATCTGTATGGGAAAACTCGGCAAGTTCGACGGTGCCCCCGACGATAAAAAAGCAGTGGCCGCAATCAACCCGTGGCATTCAGTGAAAGTCTCAGACGCTCCAAAAATCTCTGCCGAACAAGGGAAAGCCTTCACCGAAATAGAAGTCGAGACCATGATAAGTAATCTTCAAGGTGACCGCAGAGGTGGTGACAGAGAAACGTGGACTCCCCAGCAGTCACAAAACGACTGGAACATCCAACTTGCCCAATGTGTCCTTGCTGTCGGCATCTGGGCGGGCCTGAGGCCATCGGAAATAGCGGCCCTTCAATGGCAGTCGGTCGATCTGGGAGATGCGACCATCACAGTCCAGAAGGCGTACGTCTACGGTAAGGAGAAGCCGACCACAAAAACGGGCAAGATACGGGTTGTCCCCTTCATAGATAAACTTTCCCCGGTCTTACAAGCGTGGTGGGAGACGAACGGAAGGCCCGCGTCTGGGTGGGTTTTTCCGAATCGTGACGGTAACCCAATCAACATGAACACAATCAGTGACCGAATCATCGGCCCGAACTGTGAGACGCACAAAACACCTTGGGAGGGATATACGTTCTATGCCCTGCGTCGGGGATTTGGAACACTGCTCGTTCTTGATGATTGGTCTGCTGAGGAAGTTTCGAAGGCGATGGGCAACAGCATAGACGTTGTGATGCGGTATTACTTCGTCGACAAAGAGAACAAATTGGCGAAGGCGGCTCGTGAGCGGAGTCGAGCGAAGGTGAAGGTAAACTGACATGGCAAAGACAACACAAGACTTCACGAATCTGGCTACAAACGAAGAACAGTGGGAGATGTTGCAAGAATGTATCGGAACTCCCGACATCCTTAAGGGGATAAAAAAGATTTTTGGCAACGTGGGGGTCACTGTCAGCAAGGACAGCACAGGTCGCCCCAGATTACATTTTCAACATATCACTCCCAGCAACAACGTCATCAGTGTGCCTGATGTCGCTGCTTTGTTGGATACGACCGTGCCCGCCATACGAAGGTTATGCGGCACACGTGCCCAGAGTAGGATGCGTGACCCATTCCCGAAAGGGTTCCTGGTGGGCAAGGAATTAAAGTGGCACATAGCCGACGTTTTAGGATGGATTGAACGGCAACGAATTCCCACGGATACGCCAACGCTCAAAAAAGGCAAGATCAAGAAGTAACTCGACTCCGCAGAAACAAAAATAGGCCCCACCGATTTTCGTCGGCGGGGCTTTCTTGTTGTTTGACTGGAGGATCAAAATCCCGCCAGACGAGGATGGACTCGTCACCGAGGGGAGGGACTCGGGGAGGATGGCGGGAGTGTCTTTTTAAGGCGGGCTGCTATTCCTTCCATCGCACTGCAGGACCCACAAAGGCAAGCTGGGGAATCTTAGTTTCCCGATGCTCGGCTCGTTCAAAACAATAATGTCTGAGGGTTGGAAACTGATCCGAGACGCACTCCGGCGAGAGAAAGAGCACAATCGCTTTCACGTCATCCTTACCGTGGTTCTCCCAAGCGACGGAAAGAATGCGATTTATTTCTCGTGGTTCAACCTCAGACATGTAATAGGGAGATTCGAGTTCGCCTTTCGAATGGCTATACGACCATCTCGGCTTTGCAGCGTGCCACTGTGCAGGCGTCCCTTGCCCGTGAATAACGGAGTCTCGACGATTTGGGTCGGGCGTCAGTCGTGCGACTGGCGGACAGGCCGGGATAAAGTCGGGGCTTGAATGGCCGAAGAAATAGGGATTGTAGGTCGTCACAGACCCGTCTCACGTCGTTCAATGGCGCGGATCGTTGCTGCTGCCAGCGTCTTCGACTTGGCTAGAATTTCATCGTCGTCACGAATCGCCCGTATCTTCGCAGCGTCTTCCTCAATCGCTGCGAGGCGTCGGTCGAGTGACGAATCGTCGAGCGCTCTCTCCCGCATTAGGGCGACTGCAGCCTGTTCGAGGTCAGACGGCGGAATCGGACATGCGGCCAAATTTGTTGACAATTCCGGATTGAAGTGACCCATAATTTTCTCCTCCTCTATCTTTCTAGTTCGTCGACTCGTTCGTTGACCGCTTTTTCAAGTTCGGCACGGTCGCGACCGACGAAGATTTCGCGACGTGTTTTCCTATTGTGTTGATACTCGACTGTCTGTTGGAAACCTGAAGCGTCCGGCAAAACTGCGCTCAATGTGACTTGCACGATAGTCATTTCTTTTGTGTCGCTGCGACGACAACGAGCCACCCGACGAACAGGACAAAAATGGCGGCAATCCTAGCTGTCACGCGGAAAGGACCCGGCTAAACGCGGTGCAGAGTCTTCGAATAGAGCCACCCTGTGGACAAGGCAATGCAAGTTTCGCGAGAATGGCGGTCGTCGTCTCTGATGCAGGCGTAAAGTACTGTTGGTTCTCACCGCCGCCCGTGGGATCAGCACCGACGAGAGCCGCCCCGAGGTTCCGTATCTGGATCAACGGTTGAGGTCCCCATCCGCAGTCGGAAAACGTCTGCGAGTTGCCGAGGGAATCGGTGATGATAATTTCCCCGACGACACCAGTGTTCAGCCACAATTCGGGGTATCCGCTCGTCGTCGCCAAAGTCAAAGGCGCGGAGGGAGTGCCGAGGGCCTGCTGAACCTGCTGGCCAAAGTCCACCTGGACGGGCGTCCAAGGTGAACGCCAAAAAATGCTGTCAAATCCCATGTAAAGCCTTTCTTGCTCGCCGGGGTGCTTATGCCGCGTTGATTTCAGAGAGTATCGCGACGAGGACATTGCTTCCGCCGGTCGTCGTGACAACGACGCCCGTCGGCGCGGTCTGGACACTGGGTGAAGTCCACACCTCGAAATACTGGCCTCCGCCGGGGAAAGTCCCGGATGTCAACTGGGTATAGGGGTTTCCGACATCGTCAGTGACACTCGCGACTGTGTCGTCATTGAGCTGGACGAAAATGCTCACCGTGTCCCCAACGGTGACGGGGTTCGTGAATGTCAACGTCATCGGCGATGGGCTGGAGACACTTAACTGGCACTGCTGAATGACCGTCAGACCCCAATCGATTCCCGAGGGTGCGGCGGCGAGTTGGCTCTCATTGTCGTTCGGCACGAGGATTGTGCGATGAATCTGGTTTTGAATTTGTGTCACGAGTTTCTCCTTATGCGTGTGCAAAGAGCGCAGACATGGACTGGATAATTGAACCGTTAGAAGTCACTGTCCATGTCGGTTGAACGTTTGCACCTGATGGTGTAACGAGGTAAGCAAGAACCGTGGCCGACAGCGAACCAAACCCCGTCGTGTCGAGAAGGGTGAAGTCCGAATCAATCGACACTGGCTTATGGCTGGCGAAAGTTCCGAAAGCGGAGATGATGATATCTCCCGTGTGCGGGGTCACTGTCGCCGCTTGTACCGTCGTAGTCGGAGAAGAAACGGTCGTTGTGGATGTGTTCGACTCCAGCGGAGAAACACTCTTGACGCCTGAGAACGCGGCGACTGCGATGCTGCAATCCGACCCCGGCTGAGTCACTGTGAAAGTGTGGTTTGCACCAACGACCGGAGTCACACAATAATACAGACCAAACTCCCCTGCTGAAATAGTGACCCAAGTATTCCCAAGGCTGTCCGAGATTGTTGCATCCACCGAACTGAACGTACTGATGACAATGAAATTCGCACCCGTGGTATCAACCGGACTCGTGGTCTGTTGGCCAGCGAAACTTCCATTGTTCGTCGCCGCCGTCGAGATGACGAACTCGATAGCATCCACTGTGATGAGATTTCCGAAATGCTCTGGGCTTGGTGACCAGTCGACTTGATTACCCTGGTCGAATGGGGATTCATTTCCGAAATGTGAAGGTGACGGATTCCAGTCAACGACGTTGCCGAAGTTGTGAGTCGTCAGGTCGATAGGTGTTCCGTTTCGATAAGAGGTCCCAGTTGTGTTGAGGTTAGTTCGATTAAGACCGCGTGGCATAGATTCCTTTCAGTGCAAAGATTAGGCGGAAGTCGTCGTGGGCTCCCGCCCATCGCAATCTGCGAGATGGCGTCCGTCTGTTATTCGTGGCCAGGGGCTAATGACTTTCCGCTAGACGGATGTTGGGCCGCATTGACGGCAGGAGTGACTCCCGCGATCTCGACAGCGTTGGTTACTGGGGTGTTCAAGCCCGTCTCAATGACCTGGGTGCAAGGCAAGAAGTTATCAGGACCACTCCCTGCGCCAGTTCCGACAGCGAGCCCAGAGACCATGGAAACAGACTGGTCGGAATTATTAGCGAGTTGCTGAGTCGCATCCACGAGGGCATCGGGCGCAACGCCAGGACTGTGGACTCCGACGACGTTCGGACCATAACCAGCGGGTTCGTAGGAGATCGTGGGGATTGCCCACCTGGGGTGGTTGATATCCAAACTTGTTATTGTTCAATAGTTGACTCATTGATTGTGTGTTTCTCTTTCTGCCGCGTTGCGGCGTGTTACTCAAGCCCGAGTTGCATCAGCAGTTCTCGGAGGTGTATCTGGTCACTCCGCGAAGTCGTCGCAAGCGGGATGTTGTTGCGCTCACACTCCCCGCAGAAGCAGTTCAATCCTGCGGAGATCGTCGCGTCGTTCTCTAAAAACTCGCTGCAAAGAATTTCACCCACCTCTTCAGTGACCGAGAATTCGAGTTGGCCGATGTCCCCGTGATAACCGTCGAGGTCCGCGTCTCTGTAGAGACTGAGCGAAACGACTGGAGCAGGAAATGCCCTGGCGATGTACTGGTTGACTGACGCCGGGAGACTGTCAAGATTGGCGATCTTGAAGAAAACCCCGGCTCTGATATGTGAAGTGCAGTGCAGCGTCGGGTTCACGGCGTGACTGGTTCCGGACGTGGCTCTAGGGTTAATTTGTAGCGACCAACGCCAGATTTCAGTGTTCCGTCAGCATTAAACGGTGTTGGTTTGTCTTCAGGTTTCGCCTTCGGGTCCGGCGGAACTACGTACCCTTGAAATATCTTTTTCTCAGGTTTCTCACTCATTGTTTTCCTCTTTCTTTACGCTCGCGCCGCGCCTGCCGTACGGTATCAAGGCGTTAGCGTGGCGCATCGCTCACGGAACCGTTACAGGCGTCAGAGCATGATGAACTACCCCAATCGCCGTACCACCCAAGCCAAGTCCAACAGCCCCACCGATCCACTTAGCGAGGCTCTGCATCTTGACCGCATGAGCCCCGAGTTTCTGCATCTCTTGCAACTTCGACATGTACTGTTCGGCGGCGTCCTTACCCATGAACTGTGTTAATCGGTCGCCTTGCTTTGCGAACCGAAGGTTCTTGCTATCCTTCAACAACCCGTCAATATCAACACTTCCGTCGACGTTCGTCCGCCTGACTATTACTTTCTTAAAATCCTGTGCTGCCATCCGCTGTTTATGGATGCTATCCGCGAGGTCAGGATCAACCCCCGCGTCTTTCAATCTAGTCTCCGCTTCCGCGATACGATCTTCTGAGTCATTGATCGACTCGACAAGATTCCCGCGTTGAGTGACATCGGCGTCGGTGTTCCCCAACTGCGACAACTTATATTTGTCATTCGCAAGTTGAGTTTTTTCGGCCTTCACGTCAAATCCCGCGACCTCATCCATGTTTTTGTAAGCCTGTTTTTCAGCCGTCTGGATTCGGTTGATGTGGTCATCAACGATTGTCTTGTTGCCTGACAGCAGCGGTTCGTTCGGATTCGCCGCTGGGGTCAGAGTCGCTTCGGTAGGACGTGCGACCGGACGATTGACCGCCGGACGCGGTTCACCGTTGCCAGCACGCACAGCCGACTGCTGTTCATCGGTCGCAAGAATGTCCTCGGGTGTCCGATTCAATCTCTTGAGGAACTGGTTTGCCGTAATCTCTTGATCGGTCGTCTTGCCAGCGGCATCCGTGTACTTAATCGTGAACGGCTCATCACCATGACCCGCCTTCGCAAGCAGGGCCGCACGATGTTGTCCGTCAACATCAACTGGGTTGCCCTCAGCATCCACTGTCAAACTCGGAGGGGTGACATCTTCCATCACGAGTTTCGGAACACTTGGAGTTGCCTCAGCACTAGACTGGACGCCACTACGAACCGCCGCCTGCGTACCCGGCTGGGCCACGTCCTTACCCTTCCAGAGTTTACGTGCAAGAGTAGGAGCCTCATCAGACCCAACAACTTTATTTGCTACGGCACTGACACCTTCAGTGGCAGCGCCCGCACCAGCACCGAGAATCGTTGCTTCCGCCCCGGTCTTGGCAGCTTCGGTTGGGGTCGCCCCGTGTGCCAACTGCTGGGCCGCAGTCACCGTTCCACCACGGACGGCATTAAGACCGTGACCGATGATTCTGGCGACTACAGGACTTGATTCAGCAAGTTTTGCAACTTTGCTTGCGAGTCCAAGTTTTTCAGCAATACTTAGCCCCTTCAGAGCCTCATCGCCGAGGAAGAATTCTGCAATACCTTCTCCGACTTTACCGACACTCTGGAGAGTACCGGGTGTAGCCGTGTATGCGCCCTTGAGATTGTTGACATCCTGTGGACGAACAACTGAGGGAGCCACACGACTGAGGAGGCCGCTCAAAGTGTTAACAGTGTCGCCGACACCTTTTATGAACCCAGTCGCCGGGTCCAGAATACTTCGGCCCGCACGAACGTGCTCGTCAAATGCCTTCTGTTGGTCAGGAGGGAGGGACGCATATTCCTGGAGAGTCACATCAGGTTGAGACGTTGGAGGCGGGGTCTGGTTATTGGCCGAATCTTCCGCCGCAAGTTGAGCGAACGGGTTTCCGGACGTTGCTGTCGATGAAGTGGGAGCCGACGGAGTTGCTGGAGGTTGTGCAGAAGACGGTTTTTGGGCGTCTTCTGCGGCGAGTTGAGCAAAAGGATTATTTCCGTTAGACATTGTCCGCTCCTAGAACGTGTAACCGTGCTCGTGTGCCATCTCCAGCGCTTTTTCTTGGTCCTTGCCAGCGGCTTCAAAGAACCGTTGCATGATGGCTTTATCCGCAGGTTGCTTGGGATTTAGCGTCTGGGGTTGCAGATTCGCGACCCACGATTGCGCTCGTGGCAGCGTGCCCGACAACGGAGCGGCTTGGCTCTTGACTCCGAGTTTTGCAAGGCTATCGACAGTCGCTTTTGAGACAAGTCCGGGGAAGGTCGTTCCCACAGTGTCTCGATAAGTTTCACCAAGAGCCTTAGCTCGGTCATCAGCCGTTTTTGCCCACGTCTGCAATGCGGTGTAGACCGTTTGCGGGGTAGCCGATTTGCTATCGAGGACGGATTCCATCGCCCGGATATCTTCCGAATGTTCTGCGCGATTCGCGTTCAAGAAATTCATGTACTCCTTGGCTGGAGCGATCACGCTGGCTCGGAAACGCTGATAGTTCTGGTCATTGGTTGCGTTCTCAGCAAGCCAGGAAATCGACTTATTGAAAAGCGGCGAACCACTACGGGACCATGCATCATTCGCATCCTTGGCTCCAGAAATATGCTCACCGAAGGTCTTGAAGGCGTTCAACTGCTGGCCAACCTTACCTGCCGCAGAGTACGTCTTGAATGCGTCCGCCTTGGCTTGCTGGGCTTCGATATTAAAATGCGTCGGATCGAGACCGAGTGCTCGTGCTTGATCCTGTGCAAGATTGTTGTATGTCTCACGGACATTTGAACGAGCCGTGAACATGTTTTTCGCAGCAGTCAAGTCTCCCGAACCGATGACGTTTTTCACAGTCTTTGCCAATTCAGTCGGATCACCGGCTTGCTGGGCCGCTCTCGTATTCGTGTCGAATCTCGCGTCGAGACGGTTCTGTTCTTTCTCAAGTTGGGCTTGGGTCCATCCGCCTTTCGGAGGCTTTACAAAATCGCCTTGCTGGTCTGCTGGCAACTTGTTCAATGCAGAGAGATACGCCGCGTTCTGTTCAGGAGTTGCCGGGGCTTTTTCTCCAATACCGCCTTCCTTCGCAAGTGTCTGCTTGCGGAGACGTTCATTTTGTTGATCCTCTGCCCACTTGTCGACCACATCGGACGGGCCGAGCAGGTTGAGCAACTGGCTCCCGCCTTTTGCCCGAATCAACCGAATCATGTTGTCAACACTTCCGCCTGCGGCTTCGTTGTTATTTCCCGATGCGAGCGCCAATTCCGTCGCCTGGATCGCAGGCCACGTGGCTGTCGGGTTTTTCTTGTACGCTGCTGCAAGGTCAATCGGACTGCCGCCTGGGTTAATGCGCTTCTGGGCGTCGGCCAAGAAGTCCTCGACACTATTCAGCGTGTGATAGGTGTGAACTGCGTCCATGTAGTTATTGATGGGGACGACGACGTTTCCGCCTGTTGCGGTATATGCCTGCTGATATCCCTTGTTGAACTTACCGAGTTCGTCAGTGACTTCCTGGGGCAACTTCAGTGAGATCGGACTTCCGTCCTTGTTCGTCGAACGAATGACGCTGTACGTCGGTTGAGGTTCGAGGACGCCAAATTGATTAGGCTTCTCGACGATGCCGTCTATGTAAACATTGTTATCTGTCAAATTGTGGCCGCTGTTCAGCACTTCGTCATGCGTCATGCCCTTACCGGCGAAGATCGAGTCTTCGCCCGCCGGACGCTGCTTGTCCCATTCAGTCAAAGGATTTGCGAACTTGTCCTGGTTCGTCTTGACGACGTTGTCGAGAACGGCGTGCTGCTGGTGGGCCATTGCTGCGGCCTGCTGGACCAGTTTCACATTGTTCTGTAACGTGAACAGTTTCCGAGTCTGCTGGAGATTCGACTGTTCCTGGGCCTGCTGCTGAGGCTTCGCGTACGCATTTTGACCCGCTTGAGCAGCACCCGCCATATCCGCGCTGTAATCGCGAACAGGACCGTAAGGCGTCTCACGATAATGCGACGGAGTCATCAAGCCCGCGAGCGCGGCAGCAACGATGCTTTTTCCCATCGTAGTGCGGGATTGCGGGACCTCTTGAATGTCGCCGTTCGGGCCCACGATGCGGACAGGACCGCCTGTCATTCCTCGCAAAATTTTATCGAATATGCGGGCGTGCAATGAGGGTTGATTCGGCTGCTGTTGCTGAGGCTGGGCGGATGATGCGGACGGATTCGTCTGCGTCTGATTCGGCTGGGCGGACGGGACGACGGTCGGAGGATTCTGAGCAGACGGTGCCTGCGGTACGGACGATGGAGCCGGAACCGGCGCAGTCGGATTTTGTGGGTTGTTAGCATCCACCTGATTTGTTGATGGTGAAGTTTGCGAAGTGTTGTTCATGATTTTCCTTCTAGGCGGCTGCTGCCAACGATGCGTTGGTCACCGCAAATTCTTTGTGATACTCAATGGCAGCGGCATCGTATGCGGCTGCAGCAAGTTCGGGTGTCGAGAAATATCCGAGATGCGTCGACTTGCCACCCGCCTCGATCTGGGCGCGCCACTTCTGGGCTTGTTGGCTCCAAGACACACCTTTGAAACCGCTCGTATTAGTTTTCGGGATGCCCCGATTCTGTGGGTTCTGGTTCAACGTCACCCGCAGATTCGAACGACGATTATCGAGGGTATTGATTCTGTCTTTGTGATCGACTTCCCGTGGATCACCGTAGTCAAGGCCCATGATGAAACGGTGCATCGACTGGCGAGATTGCTTGCCATTCGGGAGATATATGCCCCGCTCGGCGTACCATCGCCCGTTGTTCTGGGCCAGTTTTGCGTGCCACTTAAATGCATTGACTTGCTCGTAATCTTCGTCATCAACGAGAGCGACTTTGCCCTTTGTGAGCGGGATTTCTTTCATTAATTGATTTTCCTTTACTCGACGCCGAACGGCGTGTAACGCGTGATTCCTCGGGCGAAGTCCCTCGCTACTTTCAACTTCTCTTCAGCAGTCAAGGGTTCGTCGTTCGAGTCCTCCGGCTCGACTTCAAGTTGCTCTGCAGGTTGTGGTGGCTTCTCCAGATTCGCTGGCACGTCTTCAACGATCACCAGTCGCTCTATTCCACGAATTTTCTCGACTACTAATTTCTTTTTCCCCGCCCACAAGTCCACGGCCCAATAATCTGTCAGTGCCAGCCATGCGGCTTTTCCCAATTCGCTTCGGTCTACATTTTCGTCAAGGCGCGAGGCGTACCAAGACAGTAATTGTTTCGCGAGGTCGCGCTTCTCAGGAGGTGCTGATGGGTCTTTCAGGACCGCAGCCGCCGCATCGCGAATCGGCGTGTTAATTTCAATAGGGTGCCCGTCAAGGGTCGTGCAGTCAAAAGTGACGCTCAAGCATTTGCCTCTTTCTCGTATTCTTCGAGCAATCGTCTAATCTCATCAGCGTGCTCGTTCGTCTGCGGCTGTATTGAAGTTGGCTCGCCAGAGGGCGGGGCGACCCGCCACAGCCTATGCTGGCTGGTTAAAACCTGGGAGTTGCTGCCAACTTGTCGCCCGGTCCTGATGAAAATTAATCGGTCGCGAATCAACGCTGTCAATCGCTCGTCAGTCGACTCGGATTCCAACAGGCGACGTAGCGCATAAATCACAAAGCGTCGCGGGCGAGCCCCTGTCTTGACGTGCCGACTCTGCTGCCACGCGGACGATTGATAGACGTTCGACAAAGAAGCAAGTCTGTCGCAGGCTGCGAGTCGGCGACTCGTCGGCGCGGAATTATCAAGTGCCTGAGCACGGATCAAAGCGATGTCGAAATTGTTTTCGTTCAAGACTCCTCCAAATGCTCACGCAAGAAGTTTGGCCGGAAATCTACGCCAACAGGTGTGTCCTACGTGCGAACTCTCTGCGGGTCTCGCGATCATTGAGGTCTGCGGATTCGACGTCAATCGCGAGCCTCTCCGCTGGGTAGAGGAGATTGTTTGGCAGGCTTCCAACTTGCACGAGGGCAACTCGCACTTCGTCGTAGTCAGCCGGACGTTTGAAATTCTTGTTCCGCCGGGTCATCGTGTCAAAGAACAACTTCTTCTCAGCCTCGGTCAAGGTGTAGTGGAAATTCTGAGCGATGCTGTTGATGAATGCGGACCAGCACACTCGAAATTCTCCTGTCAGCACATCATCAGTGACCGCGTCGATCAATTTCTTGCGACCTGCGGTGCTCTCAGCAGAGACGGTTGCGAGCAACTCGTCCAGCGTCGGCTTCGGTGCGGGCGTTTCTTCGGCGACGGGCTGGGGCACGGTGACATCTCCATCGGTGAAGACTGCAAGACCACCTGTGGACATCACCTCATAGAGTTTTTGCCAGTTCTCGGCGATACGCCAATCGACATCGAGATTGAGACGGGAGACTGCCTGCATCTTTTCCGTGCCTGAATCGTGAACTATGATCCCCACACGTGACAACTCAATGATCGCGACCGAGAAGGCTGATTTAATTTGCGAGCGAAGTTCTTCGACCGTGCCTGGGATATTCGCTGGCGCTGCCGTAGTCACTGCAGACAAATCCTCGCTTGGAATCTTGAATAGGGCATCTCGCTGGGCCGCTCTCAACTCCAACATAGTTTGGCTAAGTTGAGCGATGGCGGCTTTTACAGGGGCTTCGCGGGCTTCCGCTTCTTCTTTCACCAGTCGCGCCATTAATGTCTTTGAATCTTCATACTCCGCGTTCTTGATTTTGACTTCGCCGGTCGGAATGGCTCCTGCTACCGGGAAGGCTCCCCAATTTGTTCTTTTACGCTTCTTGCTCATAACTCCTCCGTTTCTATTTCCGTTCCGCGACGACCTGCATCGCGAACACTTTTGTCCGCTCAAGGTCATACTCCGCGTCGGCAGCGATCAGACGCTGCCACACTAATTCTGTCTCTTGTCGAGTCAGTCCGCTCTGGTCGAACATCGCGTCCTGTTGACTCTCGATGAACCCGGCGTTTGCACGCCGCTGTTGTAACTCGTGCTGCTTCCGTCGCTCGCTGGCTTCGGCTTTCTCGCGCAATCGGCGCTGATGCTGCTCGTTCGCTTTGCGTTGCTCCTCGGCTTTGTCCGCCGCTTGACGACGTTCGAAGTCAGCCAAATAAAAGTCGGCTAGAAGTGCCGTCGCCGATTTTGGCTTCACGGTCTCCGACTCGGGCTCGGGCGGGCGAGAGCGGTCAATAGTTCGCGGCGAACGACCGCTATCGTAGAAGCCAGTCCCTTTCATTCCAGAATTAGTGCTTGCGTTTGACATGTCTCCCCTAGGCTGCGGTGGCTGGAACCGCATATCTCTTCTTTCGTGCTTCAGCAGCCTGCTGTTCTGGCGTGTGCAACGCACAACGCCCAGGCTCGTAATTTCCATCCATGAACTTTCGTGTCGTAGTCATTCGCTGCCTCGCAGTTCGACTTCGATATCTTGCGCCAGACCGACGAGATGGTCAGCGAGATGCGCGAGAGGTTTCAGACAGGGGTGCCACGACTGCCTGCGACTTTCTTGCAAACGCTGGTCATATTTCTGGTCGATGATGGACTGTTTGATCGTGCCGTGGAATGGTTCATGCGGGGGACATTCCATCTGGACGAGTTCTGACAACGAAAATGGTTGTGGCTCTGCAGAAATGTCTTTCATGCTGCGACTCCCAGGGCATCGTGGTCCGTCTCGACTTCGATTTTCCTCAGACACCCGCACTGCAGAACACAAAGACGTGCGAGCGGTCGAAAATCGACGACCGGCTGAATGCTGTGCTCGGCGCAGTACAATTTCGTCCGATGGGCGAGGAGAGCCCCACGTGACTCCCAGTGCTCCAGATTTTGTTTAGTCTTGCTCATCATTCCTCCATCAAAAAGGTCGGGCGGTGAGTTAGACCGCCCTAGCACCACGGGTTCACGGCACATGTACTCATCGTCTCGATGGCGATGGTCAGGCTATCCGTAGCGATGTCAAAGCGGGGTGGGACGGCGTGCCGAAGCATCGCGTCAATGTCCGCAGCCCCGCTAACTCAAACTCGTTGTGTGTATATAGATAGACAGGTTACGTCGCTTGACGGGCGGCTTTCCGTTTCCGGTACGCTCTCTGCTGGTCGGCCCGGTTAGAATACTTCCGGCGTCGGCTGCGGCCATCGGGCCCTAAAAGTATCGTCACACGCTGGGATGGCTCTGTGACCCGTCTATCAGGCTGTGACGATATTTCCGCCTTCGGAAGGGGCACCGGCAGCGAGATTTTGAGGGGTATCTGGGGTAACGGCGTCGATGCTGGTGTCAGGGAATCCCGTTCTCTAGTCTCAATCACCCCGCCAGCCACTATGAAGCATGCGCGGCACAACCGCCGTGGGCCGATTCTTTGGTCGTAGTACGTCGCCCCTTTGGTCGTGTGGCATGTCTCGCAGTCGTAATCGGCACTTTTTTGTTCTCGTTCAACCACTGACCCCTCCTGTCTCCGAATAGGATTCTTGTCACCAAGTTGAAAGCGTTACAACGTTCCGAGGCTTCGAATTTGGCGTTACAACTCCCAAAGTCCCTCTTTCTCCCCCTATAGGTACTCATCCGGGTCTTGGGGACGCCCTTTCCACGAAATAATTTTGGCGACCACCGGCCTCGACGCGCAACCCCAGATTTTGACTCGCTCAACCCTGAGCCCTCCCCACATAGTCGTGCGGGACAGCATCCCCAGGCGTCAGCGGATCGAACCTCCCGGCATCAACGATCCGTCCGTGACATCCTGCGGCCCACGTCGCGTTGGGTTGAATCTTGAGATGGGTGTCGATGTCGTCCTGGGCCGTTGACTTCACCTGCAGCAACGAGTCCTCGAAATCACTCTGCGATTGATCGCTGTGCATGATGTAGAGGTTCGGAACGACGACCTCTGTTGAGTACGTCGCTGGGGGTCGACCACCTTTGGCGACCGCGACTCCAGCAGTCGACACCGGGGCTGCCGTGACTCGGACCCGCGTGGTCGTGAAATTCAAGAAGTCACCATCGACTGCTTCAACTTCATCCTTCCGCTGTGCGTCGAGGAAGAGACGGTGGACGGGTATCTCCTGTCCGTCTTGGTACTTGTTGAGCACGAAGCGTGGCGCGGGTTCATACGCCTGTCGTTGAGAATTTTCGAGCCCTTGAATTTGGCGCTGGAAAATCTCTCGTTGACCCTGCGTCAAGAACGGCATCTCCCGCTTGACCTTCCGTTTCAAGAGACGGAGTTGTCGGGCTTCGTCGGATTCGAGTGCGGGCAATCGCCGAAGGCTGACGGGATACAGCGACAATGCCCATTGAAGACGCTCTGCAGGCACACGCCACACTGCCTGGTGCTCCGCATCGCCGACGGAAATTAAAGCAACATCACCATTGATGACGTACTGGAATCCCCCCTCCGGTCCTGGCGAAGTCTTGACTTCGAGCGGGCAGCGCGATTCCCGCATCCACATCAAATACTGCGAGGTCTCTTCGGTCTTGGACAAAGTGAGCCGGAGCCACTGCCAAAACCGTGGTCGTGTGGTCGCTCGACATCGCTTCAGGAGCGGACGAAGATAGGAATCTGCGATCTGACGATGCGTCGTGCCTTCAGTCCCGGCCCTGAGTTCAACTGGAATCTGGTCGAGGGCTTCATTGAGCCATTTTTCATGCTGCACAATCACCCCGATCCTCTGATTCTTCGTCAGCGACTTCGCTCACTTGCTCGTCTTCCTCGACTGGTTCAAATTCTTCATCCGATTCTTCTGTTGTCTCCTCGCCTGCGACTGGAATTGGGGCTGGCGGTAACAACTCCTGTGGATCGTCCGGCGACACTTCAAAAGATTCTGCCAAAGCGATTTGCCCGTCGGCTTCACACAAACTGTCGATAGTGACGGCCCGAAGTTTCCGATGGATCGGTTCTGACTTATCGGGAATCGGAACCGCGATCTTGCCGTCGATGAGTGCGCCGGGGATTGGTTTCAACTCATTTCGATTGTTCACAAAAAATCCACAGGTAGACTGTGGTGCTTCCACGAGGGTTTCGTTGACGGCGTCAAACACTTGCATGGGGCTCAAGTCGCCCCGATGATTCGCAACACGAAGGAGACGCTGGGCGAGGTCGACACAACGTTGAGCATGAATCTGGTACTTGGACATTTCTTTTCTCCTAAACTCCAGCAGTGGCAGCGACGGCAGAGCACGGCGTCGAATGAATGTGCCCTTCTCGCACCTGCCCTTCAGGTGCGACCAGCGAGAATGTCAGTCGTGATTCGCCCTTCAAGATGGGCTGGCCACATTCGCGACACGACGCACGTCGCTGGGCTATGGTCTCGCGAACATTCCAATGCGAGGCGAAGGACCGAATCTGGGCGATCCGTTCCGGCGTAAATGTCCACGGGTGTTCCTGCCATTCCGCTTTCTGTGCAGCCTTTCGGGCTTCGCTCTCTCGCTGACGTTCATCACGAAGACATACATCACACGTCGCTGTCCCTTTGTCGCGAAGTCGTTTGAGCAGTGCTGCTAACTGGCCACGGGACGAGAACCAGAATTCTTTTCCGCAGCGGTCGCACTTGTGACCCTCGACTCTCGCCTGGGGCTGCTGGCGACAGATGAGATGAATGGCGTCGACTGTCAATGTTGGAAACTGGTCACAAATATTCGCGACGCTGTAAGCGAACCACGGGTGCCACAGGGGGTCGATTAGCCGAGTGGCCCAATACATTTCGATAATCTGGCTCACCGTGTCATGCCCTCCGACCGGCACGCTGACAGTGATGTCGGGCAAATCGGCCCCGTCGTATTCGAGGCCGTCCCACGTACCGACGAATTCGACGCCAACAGTTCGATATTTAGTCATGCGGCCCGCCGAGTTGCAGTTTCCTGATACTCAACTTCCTCAACGATGGACCTTGCCCGTTTGACAGAGTCGGCGGTATCAAGACAGGTGTCCCCCTGACCATCCGGCGTCGCGTAGATGATGGCGGCCATGATGCAAATCAAATTGTGTCTATCCATTTGCCCCTCCCCCTCCAACCGCCCCAAGAACGCGGCTTCACTTTGCTTGTCGCCGTAGCGACGCCGTTCGTGGTCTGCAACCAGAAGAGCGTGTTCTTGATTCGCTTTTCCAACTGCCTTTGAGTCGGTGCGACCCTCTGTGCTCTGAGCCATCCCGCGCATTTGATAAACGCACGCTCGATCACTTCCTGTGGTGCGATACCGAGCCAGCGGTAAAGCGTGTCATCTGGCGGTGGCGTTGTCCCGAAGGTCACCGCCCACGCCTCTCGTATCGCAGTCAATCGGTCAAATAAACTCATGCGACCTCCTGATGGTTGACTCCCTGCGGGAGCGTTGCGACTGTCTGCGGTTGGCCCGCTGGGATGACGTCGATGACAATCTGGTAATCGGGCGCGATGACGATATTCAAATCGTACTTCGTGCCCTGCATAAGATTGCTCCACGTCTCCGGCGTGAAACTCGCGAACTCCTGCGGCGTGTAAAAGAATCGCTCACCGTTGTCAGGCGCTGGATCGAGGACATCGACTGGAAGCCACGGAGTTTTTTCTTTCTCATCGAACGACTTGCACATCTCGTCATTTCCAAAATCCATCATCAGCCTCCTGACCTCTTCGCACTTCTCGCGCCACGCTTCCCAGTGGAGCCTGTTAGCATGGCCTGACTCTGCGTCCGTCATGCCTGCAGGTTTCGGATATCTGTGGCAGTAATTCGGTAGTGCCGCGTACCTCCCCGTCTCAACACCGCAATGTCGGGTCAACTGTCTGAGTTCTGCGAGACCGAATTTCTTCGGCGTGAACTTCTCCCAGAATTTATTGAGTACCGTACGGAACTCTGGGGTTGTTTTGACCCAGCCCTTGGCGACAATCTCGACTATCGCCTCGTCGAGCATGAATTCGAGCAACTCTGGGTCGCGAATGTTGCCTGCTTTCCCGACGATGGTGCTTTTGATGAGCCCGCGCATTTCTTTCAAATATTCTGTCGATGCCATTTCTCCTCCTTATCGATAATTCGCGTTATCATGCCTCTCGCAGAACTTGCCCTTGGGGTCTGGGTCAAGGTGTGCGGGCATATGGCCTGCGAGCTGCTGGCATACTTGACATTCGGGTATGTCGGGCTTCTTGGTGGCCTGGATGACGAGCCCTGTCGATCCTGCGGGTGCCTGGGCTGCGGGTACTCCAGGTCTGGAAGAACCAGACCACTCACCGTCTGTCTTTCCAGAAGAACCCACTTCTGTCGCAGTTGTCGCAGGCCCCTCGCCCAATGGACGTAAGTCCCTAAGGTCTTTCTCCAAAGGACGTAAGTCCCTAAGGTCGCCAACTGTTGTCGCATCAGAAGGGCCGAGTTGTCGCATCCCTTCGGGCGAGTTGTCGCATCTGACGGCTGGAGTTGTCGCATCACTCTGGCTTTCTGATGCGACAACAGTTGTCGTGTCAGGGTGATGCGTCAACAGTTGTCGCATCCCTTCTGGATGTTGGTGGATCGTGTAGACGTTGCTGAGGCTGTTCCCCCGGCGTTGCTTCGTGATGTATCCCGCATCGACCGCCGTCTTCATTCGGCGTTCAACGTGGCGCTTGGAACAGAACATGATCGCTGCAAGTTCACTTGTCGATGGTGAGCAGGTCGCTGTTGTCGCATCGTCTTTGAGTCCGGAGACGTGGAACATCATGGCAGCAAAAAGATGGCCGAGGTCTGCGTTAGGATTTGGTCCGTGCTTGGGAGGCGTAGGCAACTCGATGCCCCTGAGAAATTGTCGAGCCGCCTTCATCAATGGCGGTCGCTGCTTCGCCGAAGGCGTGGCCTGTGATGGGTGCACCGGCGTACCCGTGCCTGAACTTGGGTTGCTGGGGTTATGTTGCAAGATGACCGACTTCTTCCGTGACGCTCACGGTAGCCCGCCGAGTTGGCGGTACCGGTTTCACCATTGAAGGCTGTCTGCGTCCCTAGCGGGCAGGCAGGCTGAAACCGCAAAATTGTACTCCGGTACTCCCCCGACTCTTGGGCCGAGGGGATAAAATTACTTTCTGGTCCTGGGGCGGAATCTTTTGATTTGATCCTCAGCCATAAAGTTCTCCAGGTCCTTCTCGTGGACGATCTCTATGCAGTCGTCAGTGAAGTCATCAACGACTTTGAAGATAAACCCGCTCTTGGTCAAGCATTCCACATACATCGACGTTGAAATCTCAGACTCAGGTCTGCGGAACATGTCGTTGAAAGGTTGAGCAAGTTCAAGACCCCGCTTTCGTTCCTCCTCGGTGAAACCCGACCACGAGAGTTCAGGGTTGTTTCCTGACTCCTCGCGGGGCCAGCCATTACCGAAGTCGATAAGTCGCCGCTCGACGCCATGAAACTCAACTTTCGTGTTAGTGAGTCGGTCGCGCTCCGCGCCGATGCGTTCCATTTCGGCTCGTACGATAGGGTCCAATTCCTCAAGTGGCTTTCCGAGGATTTCGCTCATCGATATTTCTTTGCCGTTCACTAATTCCATTTCATTGTTCATATTTCCTTCCTCTCTTTTTTCTCCAGGTCTTGCCCGGTGACGGAGAAGTTCGCTTGCGTAGTCACGCCAGCGAGCGTCGGTAGGTAGAATAATTTGGCTATCGTTGTGAATCTCCTTTGAATTGTGCGTCGAATTCTCGTGCGATCTGTTCGTCGCTTTCACGAATCGCTCGTTTAAGTTCTGCTGCGACTTGCTTGCGTCCCTTCTTTTCAGCGGAGATGGCGGCGTGATAAGCAATTCTTGCTTCTCGCTTGGCTGTAACTAGTGCGTTGCGATTTGCTCGTGCTATCGCCCTGAGTTTCTGGCGGGCTTCAACTTGCTGGCGTGATGCCTTCTGGATATCAGGGCAGACACTTGCCCGATGGCGACGAACTCGATTGCGAGTGCCACACTTGGACGAACAGAATCTCGTCCGTCCGTGAGGGAGCGTTACATGACACTCTCGACAGATGAGTGGCGTTTCGCCTGATCCTGCTTCAATGATGGGTGCTGTGGCTGAAGACACTATTCCTCCTGACGATTCAGGAGGCTGTTAGTCTCACATGCGGTCATTGATGACCGCAGTCGTTGAACATCATTTCTCGAATCGCCCAACGACAGGCTTCGCCGCACATCTTCGTTTCACGTCCTGCCACGGGGCTTCGGCAGAACGAAGGTTGTTTCTCCCTGATGTAATCATCTCAAAATGACACGTTGATGTCAAGCAGAATCGTCAATAAAGACGCGGGTCCGGCGCACTTTCCCGGTGAAAGTTACTTAATATACGAATGGTTGTTCGATATATAAATAGACTCCATGCGGCCCACGGAACACAGCAGTCGGAACATGTACCATCATTCGCCGGTCCCGACCTCCGGCTCCCGCGTCAATTGGGATGGCGCTGATACCGCGCCATCTCAATTTACGCTCCTCGCCCCGTTACTTCACCAGATACTAGAGGAACGTTTCTACTCGATGGTTGTTGGTGGAGTTGACGCCATTAATTCCTTCAGGCTGAAACTTCCAGGTATGCCCTGTTTTATGGTCGCGTTGGACAACTCCAACACAATGGCTTTAATGGCTATCAATTGCATCTCGGGCGAGAGATTCTCGTCAACCGAGATGGTTACGTCCTGTCCGTCGGCTTTCGTTCCTTCAATCTCAATTGCCATGTTCTCCTCCATTCACCGCCCCAGAATCGTCGGCACGTTTATCATTTGTTGACTTCTTACTGTGCCCTATCACTATTGCGAAGGGCGATTTTGCGAATCAGGGCTTCTTGGCGTTCAGGGGTTAACTCAAAATAGTTAGGGGTCTGGATTGCCTGTATGAGTGCTCCGAGTCGCATCATTCGTGTAACTGGTCGTTTCATCGTTTTCTCCTCTATGGTAGTATCCCGTGCTTGCTACGAGCAGCGGCGGGCCAGGGCCGACAGGCTCGTGAGCCAGCACAGTCGACGAGTTGCGTCATTCGTCACTCGCCAGAGGGGATGAAAGAACAGATGACGGCCAGCCCGTTTAGCACACTGCTGGCTGCTTGCGTCTGGCGTTCGAGCAATTCTTTCGGGGGCATCTCTCCGTCGGCTAAGAAGGATTCAATCTCACTGGTAAGATCGCCAAGCGTCTCGGCGTGGACTCCCAAGTAGGGCACGGCTTCCCTTACGGCGTTGAGGGTCATATCGCTGTCACTGTTTACTCTCTTCTTCATCTTCGTTTCTTGTTCGAGTGTGATGTCCATCATTTGTTGTTTCTCCTCCGCATTCGCGGTCTTTCTTTGTCGGTGGGAACCCGCGACCAGCGCGGCGTCCCAGCCATCTGTCCCTAAAGGAAACATACCATCGACATCGCGATTCACTGTATGCGTCGTCACCAAGGAAGGAAGTCATTGATTCGAGACGAGTTGTCTCCCGAAAATAATGCTTGACACGTTTCGGCGAGAGGATGAAACCCGAATCGAGCCTGTGACTTCGGCTGAAAGCCTGAGGAAACGGGGTAACTATCGCCTTCGGCGAAGCCAGGAAACAAGGCGGTGGGTTCTCGCGGCCTGGGAGACTCACAAGTTACGACCGACAAAAATTTCCAAAAATTACAGGCGCATTTCGCATCGGGCCGATCCGCCGGAGACGGTGACGCGCCCCATAGATCGGGCCGGAGGGGACCCATGAAAAAGGACGAAGAGAGCGGGCCTGTGAATGGGCGGACGGGAGCCCGGTCGGGGCTGCATCGGGGATGAATCTGGCCGGGAGGTGTGCTCGATATTTGTGCGTGTGTACAGCGAGACAATCGGGGCACCATCCCCGAGCATGCCGGAAACATGTACAGGCCAGCGTACGGGGTGGGCGGTATGGAACCAAGGCAGGCGATGCTCGGCGTATAGCGAGCCAGGGAGGTGTGGGTGTCACGGGATGTCGCTGAAAAGAGAGGCAGATAGGGGACCCTTCAGAGATCGCAGAGATCGGAGTGTCCGTTGGGTAAGCCAAGCCGCTGACCGAGGTGACGACCGGGCTGGGGTGGGTCGGGTGCCGTCTTGCTCGGCAGTTAAGACCCCCTTTAAGAAGTACCCCATTATCAATAGGTTAGCCCGCCAGACCCTAATCCGGAATTGCGATCATTGACCGGGCGACAGTCTGCAGACCGTCTCCAGGTCGACGCCCAGCGAGCGCTCCCAAATGTAGTCCGGGATGGGCAATGTGGTCATGCTGACCATATAGCATTTAGTGATAACATGGGAGTTACTGCGCGTTTGTACCCGATTTATCCCTGATTTGTACCCGATCTGGGACGCTGGGTCGGTCGACTGTGTCAAATTTGACACACTATTGCGTAAGTGTCTCAAATTGAGACGAGGTCGGTTGGGCGTAGCACACGGGATACACCCGGAAGCACACAGGACTCTGGGATTACGCCCCATGATCTGCGATGACTCTCCGCGTCGCATTCTCTGGTTGTCTATTTATAAACAACACAGGATACACACGAACACGATTACACCCGACACGGATTACACCCCAGTCTAGACTCTCTGTCTTCTCTCTCTCCTCTGCGTTCCGTCTTTCGGGTGCCCGGATTGGTCGATTTTGCCCAGCGTCCACTCCGCCGGTCATGAGGTAACAGACCAGAGTGACGGACGTTTCGCTGGCCGTTTCAATTATCTATTGACAAATTGACAATAAACTGAGATACTCAAAATGTAAGGCAAGACACACAATCCGACAGGAGATTAAAGACGCCATGCCAAGCATGAAACGCATAAGCAAGACAGCCCGTCACGAACACATCGCCCGCATCTGGTCTGGACTGCGGGACATCGTTGATAAGACCTATCAGGCGAACGTCGGAGAAGACGCGAAGTCTCTCCGCGATTACGCTCGGAACCAGTCATGGTCTGACGCCCTTGATAAGTTATTGACTGCAGAGACAGCGAACGAACGCGGGCATAGGGGTTCTCGCTCCGTTCGTGGGTTCTCTTCTCAAGATGCCGCAAAGCTGATTATCTGCGGCAATGTTCTCCGTGGAAGTGAATCGACGGAGATGCCATCCGCGCTGACGTTCATTTCCTTCCGCGCAACTGCCGCAGAGTCAAACCTGCTCGGGTATCTCATCCGGGCGAACGTCACGCAAGAATGGCGAGATGCAGTCTCTTCCCTCGATTACTCGGAATGCATGAAGTCTGGGGAGGTGCGCTAATGACGCTCTCATACTGCATTGCGCGTGACTGCGGTAAGCAATTCGATATCAGCATTCCCGAACCAAGGACTAACCTGCGGTCATTCTGGCAAAGGTATTGCCCAGAATGCCGCACAAAAGGAAACGCGGGAACTCCCGCTATCGTGAACATCCCCGCTAAGGACATGATCAGACCCTATGGTCCGGGCAAGTTTTCGACGATTCTCGATTCATACGTCTATAGCGTTTCCCTTGACGGTGGGTGCGACGAAGAAGAGGGAAATGTCTCCGAGTGTGGCGAGTGGTACGGAATCATGCGAAACGGTCGGACGATTTTTCGTGACCACGATCCAATGCTAGAAACGCTGAACACTGCAGAGCAGGAGAAATTGACATCCTCAGCGGGTGTCATTCTCCGCGAAGATTCGAACGGGTTCGTCTATGTCACTTACTACGACACGGACGAAGCGTTAGAACTCGCGTGGTCGCAAATCGCCGACAGTTTCACAGACGGACCCGAGCAGGACTAGGGAACGTGTACAGCATCCGACCGCATCCGGGCGCTGTGCGAGTCAACCTAGCACCAAATCAGCACGCGGGCTTAAACCGCACGGAGAAAAGACGCCATGAAAAGCATGAAACGCATCTCGCACGTGACCATCAAACGGATGAACGACGATAACCCGGATACTTCTTATCTCGGCGAGTATTCCAACGGCGCGAAAACTGATTACGCAATTGACCGCAGACACTCGACGGATTGCCCGGTCAATGCGGGCACGGATGGCAGGCTGCTATCGTTCGCAGCGAATCACGGAATTGAACTCCAGATGACGATGGAACAGGCAGAGTCCGCCAGCCATTCGGGAGACTGCGACGACGACACTCAGGAATTATCCAGGGTGCCCGCAATCGCCGAGCAGTTGACGAAAATTGACGCCGTCACCCTGTCGGATGAACTCAAGGAATACGGCGCATGGGACGCCGAAGAACTCGCAGACCATGCTCAAAATTTGCAGCGGATTCTGTGGCTCGCAGCGTGCGATATCGCCGAGCGGGATGGCTGCGAGTGTGGCGAACATGGAGACGCCGAGCGCGGGGAATTCCGGTATTTCAACGCGTGCGTCGAGAACTACAAAGGCGAATCGCCCGAAGACATCCGGAAATATGTTCGTCAAGATTATGAGCGGATGGAACGTCTGCAGCGCGGCGACTGGGGTTACCTCGGCATTCGCGCCGACGCCGAAATTATCGTTGACGGCGTCACGCAAGAAATTACGTCCGGCGGGCTGTGGGGAATCGAGTCTGATTCTGACGGAGCGTATCTCGCTGAAATTGACGGCGAACAGTTGTCAGAACTCCGCGCCCAGTTGCGTGTTCTCGGGTTCGGGACGCGTGCGATTAGCATGGCATTCAAGAATTCGACGCGAGTGTAAAATACGTCGTCTGGAGAACGTGTACAGCATCCGTCGGATTCCGCCGGGTGCTGTGCGAGTACCTCAAGACGGGAGTACCTCAAGACGGGAGTACCTCAAGACGGAGTCCCTCAAGATGAGGGATAGGAGCGGGGAGACGTGTCTAAGGATTGGATTCGCGGAATCAGCATTCGGCGAACACCCGACGGGAAGACTGTCGCCGTTGCAGAATGCTCCGTTTCTGGTAAGAACGTCTCCGTGTCTTCTGACGGCGTCGATGGTGTTGACCTTGAGAATTCGCAGTTAGCGGAATTACGCCGACGTTTGTATGCTGCAGGATTTTCAAAGCGGGCGATTGCTACAGCGTGCAAGGGAGTGACGGGGCGAGATGACTAAAGCGAAATGGCGAACGGCTGAAAGACACGGGGAGACGTGGCACGGGAGCGGACCAACCCGGGAGACTGCGCGACGCCTGTACCTTGACCATCCGTTTATCCCTGTGGCAGACCTTGCGAGTGTTCTTAAGGTCTCCCGTCAGCGTTTCAATGCGTGTATCGAGGGATTGCAGACCGAACGGGAGAAACGTTGCGCGGCGATTCTTGCGCGACTGCGGGAGGATATCACCCTGTGACACCGTCGACCCATTGACGGCGCGGCCATCTCCCCAGATGACCAGAGTACTTTTTCGCGGGATTCTGGGGGCCGGTCGTCAAAATTGTTGGCGGGGGTGGGGGTCATGAAAATCCGGTGAAAGACACTAGTCGAATTTTGAACTCGGGGTTTTGGAAAATCCTCGCGCCAGATTTTCGGAGTCCCGGCCCAGCCCTAAGAAACATTTTTCTCCAGACCCTAGCCTGGGTTTGATTGTGTTGCGGTGAAACGGGCGCTGTCGCTGGCCGCATGACATTCGGAGCGACCAGAGAAATGTAAAACTTGAGTGACGACGACCACGAGCCGACCGTCTGCGCTGCCAAAAGTATCATCGTTTCTGCTTATCCGCTGCCGCCCAACTAGAAAGCCAATACATGCCTACCTCATCGGGCTGGCCACCATCTGATGGAACAAGGGCGACATTCTCTCCGTTGGGATAAGAAACCGTCCAATCCTGAAACCACGCCAAGGTGACGTACTTCGTCGCGCCGGGAAATTTCCATTTCGTCATTTTGGTGAAGACGTAGTAATCCTTGCCGGGGGTAGGCGTGAGGCAGTTATCCGCCTTCGTGTTGCATGAGAGAACGTAGTCGCCATTTGCGTTACCAACGGTGACGATCTTGATCCCACGATTATCGTTTTGGACCTGCTTAGAACGAACAATCTCGGGGATTGGCAATTCGTTCCCTTGCTCATCTTTGGGAAGCGGTGGCCTCGTGACTGTGGGATTCGCAATCGGGGTGCTAGATGTACACGAGAGTATTCCTATGAGAAGCAGAACAATACCGATCCGCCACGTCTTCATAAATCTTCCATTTCTGCCCTTCATCAATGCCCGAATTCGGGAAGGCCGGTCACTTCGCCGTCCGGGTTCTCCTCAGGATACTGGCAATACAAATTCGAATATGCCAACCTCATAGTGACCTTCACAGCCAGATGCGAGTCGTCTTCCAGTTTCGTCCAACCGGGCACGTTTCCTTGCTCGATCAAATGGGGATCAATCATATCTGTGCGTACTTTCCGAGTGATGATTCCACCTCTCTGCTCGTAATGAAGCCCACGGACGGAGATGGGAATCGGTCCAAGAAAGAATTCCCGCCCGACTATCACAGTCGCTGAGACATCGACGGTCGAAGTCACATCCCGATAGTTGATCACCAGACTCTTGCCGACGAGCACCTCATATGCCCCCGGTTCGTGCGGGATTTCCTGAGCGTCCCACTTCTTGTGCAGGATTGTTTTCGCCGTCCCTAGGTCCGATCCGTCACCAGACTTCAGGGCAAGGTCTGCAAGTTCCTCTGCCGCGTAAGGAAGCACGAAACGACCGGTGGCGACAAATTCGAGTTGAAAGCCTCGAACGAATGTCCTCTCAAGAAGTGCGGTGACTGCGGCATAAGATTTCCAATCGACGCTCTCTGTATCGACGAGGCGGAAGGTTTCGATGCCGTGGTTCTTTGCGACGTTGATTGCGGCTTCGGTGAAGCCATTACTCGAAATCAATGCACCACGATTAGCACGTACATCGCGGACCATCCCAGCGAACTCTTCAACCGATTTAACATCCACTGGGTTTTTGTAGTCCTTGCAGTCAATGACGATGAGAACAGAATACTGTCCGATGTTTTGGCGTACGCTTATATCAATCTGACGAGATGTCTTTGAGTCGACTCCCTGAATAGAGTCGTCTAGAGTGACCGTGGCACTTCCCGCAAACTCTGTCTGAATCTCATACGCAAGTCTCTCAAAACGCTTCCACTTCGGAGCATCTTTCGTTGCCTCGCTCATCTCATGGTTTCCCGTCGGCGAACTCAATCGGCGACATAGATAGATTGCCACGCAGTCTGATCTTGTAGATGCCCTTGTAAACCCATCCCTGAGCACCCAGCGCAAGACTGACCGCCTCATGAAGATCGATATCGAATTTTAATTGTCCCTTTTGAAGGACGACGGCGGGCCAGTACACGGTTTGTTCAGGCAATTGCTTTTGGGGATCATGCCACACGTTGCCCGGTGTTTGAAACGCTCCCTTCTCTCCGTAATAAAACTTGAACCATGTACGCTTGCGCTCTTGCCCGTTCCTTGTGGATACTTCAACAAAAGCAAAAACCATCGTGGCAAGAGCCGGGTCCGGACTATTGTTGTATTTCGCAGTAAATACCAGACGATTCGCTAGGGTCGCATGGACGGGAACGATATGATCCATCGCAAATTCGCTCTGCGTCACTCGCATCCGCAGACTGCCTTGTATATCAGGATCGCTGCCAAACGCGGCAATGCCGTCCGGTTTGTAAGCCTTCGCCCAACCACTGTCAATCGGAGAGGCGGGAAGATAATCAAAGCGAATGACCTCCAGAGTGGTGGCGCTGGCGATTTGATTCACAGCCGTTGGTGGAACGGGCGCAGGTGTGGGCGTGGGTGTGGAATCGCCCTTGAAAATTGATCTGTGGGTAGCCAAAATGGCGACGAGACCCACCGCAAGAAGGGATATAGCCATTTTCTGAGTGGTGATCCAACTCGGCAGAATCTCATGGAGTATGTGCGTTTGCTCCAAGACAATGAGCAACTCATCAACGACGCCTGCGACGAAAGTGATGTAACCAATCGCTTTTCTCATCCCTTTCGTTCCTTCAAATAGAAGCCGACGGCTGTGCCAACCAGCCCTGAGAAAACCGGGAACGCTGCATTGAAAATATGGTCGAGGTTCGTCACCACCTGTGGGTACTTGACTCCGAGATACGCGGTCAGCGCGTAATGAATGACAAAGACTCCGACGAGCACCCACACTAATGTTAGCGACAACGTGCGTGCCGTTTGCGATTCACGTTCTTCTTTAATATCCGGGAGGGCCGTGTTTGACGGCGGCTGAAAGCCCAGCCTTTCATCTTCCGCTTGCATCGTCAGCGAGGGTAGAGATTCACCGTCAGCGGGTTCAATCGCAACGGGTGGCCGAGTGAGAGGGTTGGTGGGATCAGACACGTTGCACGCCCTTAATGACGAAGCGACCGAGGCGTTGTAGGTTATGACCCGTCGTCAATTGCTCCATTGACCAATAGATGTTATCCGCTCGCTTGGAGACGAAGGTGAGGTAGTTCTGGGCGTCCTGCATCGTGAAGACCGTGGCATCTTCGACCTTGTTGACGAGGAGTAGAATTTCTTTCTTCTCGCCCGTTCCAAGATCGAACATCACATTGGCTGCAACCCAAAACGTGTTGGTCGTGGTTGGCGGGCGTGATCCAGTTGCGCTGACTAGTGGCATATGGACGGGATTCTATCGCGAGATTAGGTTCAGCGCACGGATTCGTGCGAGTCTGGTGAAGTTTGCACTGGCACTAGCAAGCGCGTCGCCCAGCCACATTAGCCTTCACTCTATGGTGGGCGAATACAAGGCGAAACCTATGGTAAACTGCTGCGATGGATGAAGGGCGCAAACGCGTGATCGGAATTATGGCGGCGATTTTGACGAGCCCTGCACATGCAGACCGCTGACGATCTCTTTGGAGGACCGCAAGGAAGCCCACGAAGTGACAAGTTGATCGCTGCAAGTATTCAGTGGGCTGAGATTATCATGACGAAGATCGACGAGCGATTCTCAGCCGGAGGGCGTCCATGAGCGAACCCGGATTCTGGAAGGAAGTCACGAGTGCGGTGAGTAAGATCGTCGACGTGTTTACGAAGCCTCTCGCTGTCGTCTCCGATGCAGTGTCAACACGACTCAAAATACTTCTGAAGCGGAAGCCTCGTCTGTTCGTCAATGTTCATCCGGATACGTCTCTGTGGTGCATCGCGAGAGCCGGAGATGAACGCATAATGCAGATGATGTTCATGGCAGACTTTACCCACGATGATCCAGACCAGACGATCATTCTGATCGAAGCGTTTCTCAAAGGGACGAAGCCTAAGTTCCACTTCGACGAACCAATTGACATCGACCCCGAGGAGTTGGTGACACCAAAATATAACGTTCACTTTATGGTCATCCCCTTCATCGGAGAGGAAGGAAAAAACTGGACCGGGCAGATATATTTCATCGACCAGTTGCATCGGACGTACAGGACGAAGAACGTCGAGTTCAAGTGGGCCGGAGGGCCATCGAAGCAGCCGGAGAAGACCGGGTGAACCGGAAAGAGCCCCCGGTTCTTCACTTGACTACCCGAAAGAATGAATTGTCGCCCTCGTCGGCATAGAGATCACCGAAGTTGTGGACTAGGGTGAAGACCTCGACATCTTTCAAGGGTTGCTGGTGCATGTTCTTCGCAAATTTATCTAAGGTTTCACCCTGTGTGGCACAGCGTCCTGACCTGCTTAACGTACTCGTCAACGTCACCGTGTTGGACGGAAAGTCAAGGACAAGTTGCTGTGTTTCACAATTCATCATCTCCCATGCTGCACTACGTTCGGCGATGACCTTCATCTTTTCCCACGCGACGATGTCGAAGTCGTTAATAGCAACGGCAGGCTGGCCGTGAAAGATAATTGCGGAAGCCATCTGGCAGACACCGACTGTTGAGTCAGAGACCTGTGGGACAGAAGTCCGTATGCATTCAATCTCAACGTCGGCGTTGTTGATGAGACCATCAGGCGTCCACGTTCCCTTTGCGGAGACATAGCCCTGTGAAGCCATCGAAGTGGCCACTTGAGGCAGTTTGCAAATCGGATTGGTCGAGTTCACATCGCATTTTGTCTGGGATATCGCCGGAAGGCTGGTTATGAACAGCGCAACCCCAACGAGAAGCATCTTCCTCATCGGTGCTTCGGTTTGTTTAGGCATGTTGCCTCTGACGTTCACGGATGTCGGCGGAACAGTCACAAAGAACCCAGTGCTGCCGTACAACCGTCTTCCATTTTCCTGAACACCTAGGAAGCACACAGTCTCGGTCATATTAGGTGGAATCCGCATCTCTCTAGCGCCTCGACGACAACGAGTATACGACAGACTGCGTGGGACGGATCGATAGAGATACACCGTCAATCGCGACCTTGGGGGCTTGACAGGTTGAGGATGATTAGGTATGCTCTAATCATACGGGAGGATTGATGACGCCGAAACCAGAGAGCGGAATGGTTCGCCAAAGTCTATGGATTACTCCTGAGACGCTCGATGCGTTGAAACGTATTGGAGAAAAGATCGACAGGCCCGTCGGCTGGCTTCTTCGCAAGGCGGCTGAAGAGTTCGTCGAGAGGCAGGGGAAGGCCCGATGACGAAAACCACGATGAAGGCTCGGGGACTGGTCATTTTACTGCTGGGAATCTCGGCGTCAGCAGGCACGCCCACCTCAAACAATAAACTCTATGTCGGAACGACGGGCGACTTCAATCGTCAGTGTCACGGCAATCGGTTTGAGCGCGGCTTTGTCATGGGATACATCGCTGCTGTCTATGCGGAACTCCCCGAGATCGCGGACACTGGCAAGCGAACTCAGCAGGAGGTCACTGACGCCGTCTGCAGTTACATCGCGGGGCATCAGGAAATGTCGGCAACACCGCGCAACAAAGGCGTCCACGTCGCATTGACAACACTCTACGGAAGCGGGAAATGACCTTGCGGCTTGTCCTTATCAGCGACATCCACGACCGACCCGTCGCCGTCCCAGCGGGCGACGTTTTGATTCTCGCTGGCGATATCTTCTGCGGGGACGACGTTGCTTCACTGCGAAGTGATCTCGCGTGGATTAAGTCTCTCGGGTTCAAGACAGTTCTCGCGGTGCCGGGCAACCACGATCTCGTATTGGCCCACCTTTTGAAAACTCAGCCAGAAATTACGCGACGCCTGCTCATGTCAGCCGGAGTCACGCTACTTCGGGACACGGAGACGGTCGTCGACGGTCTGCGATTCTATGGCGTGGACTGGCGAAGTGAAGCAGAGATTCCCAGTGGGAATGATGTCGTCATTTCTCACTGCCCCCCGAAGGGGATGGTAGACCAGCGGCAACCGCCTGGGTCTGAGCATCTCGGGGACGGCTGGCTGGCAAAGCAGATCGAAGTCGCGAAGCCCCGTCTGGTCGTCTCTGGCCATTTTCACGGCGGGTACGGACGGGCGAAGCGTGACGGGACAACCTTTGTCAACTGCTCACTGGCGAACGAGGCACGCGAGTTAGCGAACGACCCGCAAGTAGTGGATATGGAGCCCAGGTTATTCGAGGGAGACTGAATCTGAACCGCTCTTTTTTACCTCATGCGTACTCTCCGCGACGACTTTTGACTTTCGAGGTTTCCGTCTTCTAACTGGCGACCCGGCGGTGAGTTTCGATTCATCACGCCAAAAGTCCCGAATTTCCTCTCGCGAGGGATGGTCGTCGCTACAACCTTCGTCTTTCTCAATCTTCCTGAGCGTTTCGATAAGGCTACAGAAATCTCCGAAGTAAGTTTCGTCGTCCCGCTGTTCTTGCTCAATATCTTCTCTTAGGTCAGCATAGACATTGAACATCCAATACGCAAAACTGCTCCACACATCATCGGCATCGAGGTATCCGCGACGAACGAGGAGACCAATCGTCTCGAAAAAATTCAAGACGTACTGTGCTTCAGGGGGATATGAAGTGCCCTTCAATCGCTTTTCGGCTAAGGCCTTTCTGTAACCTGCCATCGGCTCATTCTCAAACTGCTCGATAAACCTAACGAGATGATGGACTTTCTCGGATTCGCGGGCCTGTTTGAGTTGCTGTTTGGCATAGACCAATGCCCACACTCCTGTTCCAGCAATCAGGACATAGCACGCAGCCGTTATTCCGGCGAAGATGTCAGCCCAACTCATGTCAGTATGTTACCCGCTCGACCCGGCGAAGCCAAAACGCTCTCCGCTCCCATGCGGGCGAGCCCCGTTAGGCGGCGTCCCACATCGGATGACTACTTCGGTATCAAGGTAAAGGGCTTCTGCTCCACCTTTCCTCCTACCTCGCATTTCTTGCAGTTGTGTTTCTCCCAATGCTGGCCTGTTCCCTCGATACGCCTATCCGACATCATGTCGATTTCGATGTCTCCGTCAAGACTGCACCAGTTGCTGACATTCTGCGCGCGTACGCGCCTACGCCTCTCTTGTACGTGCAGGGTAGGCGTTGGTGGGACTTGCCCTGCCACTTTCCGCTGGGGGTCTTCTTCAGTTCATCCCTGACGAATCCGCCCGCTGTCTTAACATCGGGAGGAATGTTAACCCAGTCGATATAGAGGTAATCCCCGTCCTGTCGGATGGTGTAGTCGTGCCCACTCATAAGAGATGTCCAGACCGTGCCCTCCGCAAATGAACTTTCACTTTTGGCCGCAACGGATTCGAGTGGCTGCGCTTGCTGGTGAGCGGTGATGAGTAGTGCAGTCACCGCGCTGGACGGCGCGGCAAAGTTGAGGTTCTGGCCTAAATCGAGATTGAGGCCCCAAGTGATAACTCCGACAACGTGGTTGCTCATGTCGAGTAGCGGCCCGCCACTGTTGCCGTGAGAGACAGGAGCCGTTGTTTGAATCCATTTCATCTTGGCGGTATCTCGGAGAGCACTCACAATGCCATCTGAAACCGTACCCTCAAGACCCAACGGACTGCCGATGGCTACAACATGGTCGCCGACGCGGAGTTTCTCGATGTCTCCAAGTGACAGGAACGGAAGATTCTTACCCTTCACTTTGATGACTGCCAAATCTTTGTCAGAGTCAGAGGCGAGGACGCCATCTACCGGGAAGAATGCCCCATTCGAGAGTTTGACGACAGCAGAGTGGGCCTCTTTGATGACGTGATAGTTGGTGACAATTTCGCCGTTAGAAGAAACGAGAAACCCACTGCCAAGCGCAGTCTCTTCCCCGGCGGAATTGGAGATGACGATAAGCACAACGGCGTCGCTGCTTTGCTTCACGACATCAGCGACATCAGAGACATTCTGCTGTGACGCCGAGTACAACACCAGAGCGACGACGAAGGAAACGAGAATCACACCAGACTGAAGTGGCCGCATGATGCTCCTCCGTAATTGTGTGTTGAAGTCTACCCAATCCCTGCCCACAAGTCACATGGCACGGTAGTGCCGTTGTTTCCGTTGTCAATCGCGGGTATAAATTCGTGCGTTGGGGATCGGTACCGGCGGTTCGTGCTGTGGATGGAGGATTTTTGAAGGCATGACAACTGAGTCGGATGAATCCTATGTGATTGGCATTTGCGATCTAGTGCTGACTCAAGTCGCCCAACGCCAGCACCGATTCCACTTTCTCCGTGGTGATCCGGGCAAGAATGGGAACTGCACAACACTTCCCATCGATGCCTACTATCCAGACCTCTCCCTCGTTGTGGAATATTGGGAACGCCAGCACACGGAATCAACGCCCATCATGGATAAACGAATGACAATCAGCGGGTGCAACCGAGGAGAACAGCGTAAGCGTTACGACCAGCGCAAGGAAGATGTCTTGCGCGAACATGGGATCACTCTAGTTGTCCTTGAGTACCGGATGTTTGAATGCGACGGGCAAAAACGTTTGCGGACGAATGGTGTCGAGGATAAAACTGTGATCCGCGAAACGCTCGACAGATTTCTAGCGCGAGTCGAACACAGACCGAAAGCCCAGACAAAATGACATGGAGTCGTATGCTTACCCTGAACACAATTCTCAAACATGAAGGCATTGATCCAAAGAACGTACGCCTCGTGCGTCATCAAGATGCTCGTGCTGCTACGAACTGCACTCCCTATGACGTATGGCGTGCTGGAGATGGACGACTTGAGATTTATCAGCGGATACAAAAGAGTGAGAAGTTCAATGTGGGTGACCATCTAGCCAGTTTTGTTGTCACGCCCTCGGGCGATACTCTCTTCATCGGACTCTTTCACGTGACGGGTCTTGGGACTGCTCCTCAGGGCACCCTTGACCCTGTCCGTAGGGAGGACAGAACGGGTGCCCACCTCTACGAGATTCAACGTGACGAGCGACTTTCAGAATACGTGGGTCATTTGATAATTGACTGGGGGAAAGGCTACATCCAGTGGGTGCAAGGTGCCGAATTGAACGACAAGATAGTGCTGGAGATCAGGAAGGAAGTCAAAGAAGAAGTGTTCCCCGGATTTACACGATTCTGTTGCGATATCGACCAGATTGAAACGATTCCGTTGGCGTGGCAAGAGGTCCTGAAGCATGCGAGGGGAGTGTACTTGCTGGTTTGTAAAGAGACGGGAAAGCAATACGTGGGATCGGCGAAAGGTGAGGAGAGTTTGTGGGGACGCTTTACCGAATACGCGAGGACCGGTCACGGCGGAAATGTTGAACTAAAAAGGCTCGGCCTCAAGGACCTTCAGGCGACAGTTTTGGAAATCGTAAATTCTGATACCCAAGAGATTGAGCAGATCGAGGCGGCATGGAAGAAAAAACTGATGAGTCGCCAGTTCGGGCTGAACAAAAATTGATCGCAGCGAGCACTCAGTGGGTTGGGAAGATCATGGGGCAGATTGGATGCCCCAATGACGGGCTTCTCGGGAAAACTTCAGTCGCTAGACGGAATGGCACCAGCAGAACCTTCTGCTGGACTAACCACCGTCAGCAGAACCTCCTTCCTGAGATCATCTCTTAGCCGGAACAAATTCTGGGAGGTTGGGTGATAATTCAGACCTAGTTCCACGGTCTCAACCAGTCGACTTAAGAACTGCCTCTTCTTATCATCGCTCCAGTTGGAACGATGTATCCACGCAAGACCTTGGCTGCCAAGAACGTGGTACGAGTACGCGCTGGCCTTCCCCGAATTGGCGATGACAAGGTCGAGTTCGTCGATACCCGAATTCAAATATTCTTCAGCGTGTAGGTCGCTCGGATTTTCCCACGCTTTTCGCATCAACATGTAGCCGTAGGCGGTGTCCACCCTGAAGTCCCCCGAGCCAAGAGACCTTGCAGCACCTAGAAAATTCTCGGCTTTACGAACATCGCCACTTTCCACTTCAAGTGATCCACGCTGCAGCCAGTAGTGGTAGTCCCCACCAAGAATTGCTTCCAACCGTGTGTACAGATCGCGGGCTGTGTTGAAGCCTATGGTGTTCAGCAGAAACTCATGACTGAGGATGCGGACTAGGAAACGTCCCGTTCTACTTTGTCGGTCCAAAACTGTGCCCACCTTTGTAGCAAGTGCCCACGCCAAACCTGCGAGAACTTCACTGAGTTCGCCTTGTTCTTTGACCTTCCCGAAGACCAATTCGGAAATCACTCGGTGACGACAGTGGTAGGCCGAACGTTTTGGGTTCAATAGCACGAGATGTCGAGCAGTCAGCCGCTCCAGCGCCGCAAGTGCCTCTTCGTGCTTATCGCCTTGTGCGAGAAGTATCTCGTCCTTCGTGACTGAATATCGCAACGCTGTCGCAACCGCGATCAACGCGTACGGATATTTCTGTGTCGACTCCAGTTCCAGATATTCATCCTGTGCTTTCTTTTCGAACTGCTCGTTTGATGTCGCCTGGATCATAGCGACGAGAAGTTGTCTCCCCGCTTGTTCCCGGAACGCGTTCTGGCGCTCCAGCGGGGAAGCACCGGTCAAAATGCCGAGACGTTTGTTCTTATCCAAGACCTCAATCAGAGCGTCGATGTCTCCGTCGGTCAGCGGCGGAACCACATGCTCATGGATTTTAAGACCACTGTGACCGCCTATAGCGGTCGTGATCTGGTCTAATTTTCCTGATCGGACGGCAAAGACGAATAGAAAGTTGGGGATGTGTGGAACCAAATCCAGAAGAAGATTCTGCAACTCCCTCCCGTACATGTCAGCGTCGTCAATCGCGAGTACTGCCTGCTGATCATGAAACTCGCGAACTCGTTGCCTCATTCTCGTCGGGCTGGAATCCGATTCCTTATCAACCCAGATCACGGGAACACCACCGCCAGACAGTTTCAACGCAAGGCTCATCAACGCAGTGGATTTGCCGGTGCCCGCCGTCCCGGTAAGGGCCAACGCCGTTGCCGGTCGTCTCCCGTCAAGAATCTGGTTAGAGATGTCGTGTAGAGTCTCGTCGTGAGCGCGTTCGATTGCCTTGCCGCTAAGAATGTCTGGCCACTGAGGCTCATCGCCAAGCAGATATTCCGTTTGAAGGGCTGGGAGTTCGTCCAATAATTGACTCACCAAGGGAACCGGGGCCGATGAGCGAGTCTCGGCATGCTGGCGGATGAAACTGAATCCCCTGGTTGCCTCCATGTGCAACTGAGGCAGAATTTCAGTTGCAAACTCTTCCGTCGTCCCTTGCACCCAGTTAATCCTCAGATCGCGCAGAATGTCCCGGCGGGGACGGGCCAACTCTCTCGTTACGAGGATTGATGTTGGACGGAGGTCGCGTCCAAGGTTCTCGCGTCGCTTGCGGAGGAACATGTGATGCCACAGCAGTGATTCACTCAATACCGTGCCAATGAAAATGACCGGGCGAGACGTGATTTCGACAACACATCGCGAATACCACGGTTCCTGATTGCCAATTCTCTCGGCGTACTGAGTTTCCGAAAAAGTCAGGCTCTCTGGCGGACTGGGCACGACGCCATTGAGATGCACGACCTCCAGTCCGTCAGAAGATGGCGACACACCGGGCAAGCGCTCCTCTTCCCCACTTCTGGCAGAGATTGTGATGGGTGGTCGTCGCAGGGAGAATCTTCTTCCGACAGCCGATTCTAGGTCGTCGACATTCAGTGTGTAGCATCTGAACCAAGGAAAATTGAACAACGCGAGATAATATTCGGGAAGAGTGTCTGGGGCAACCATCAAACGCGATTGCAGAAGATTACTGAGTTCCGATCTCTTCTGTCGCAACGCAGCGCCGTACAGATCACCGATGGTGCTCGAACCGTCATAAGTTTCGCCGGGATAACAAAGTTGCCACAATTCTTGCTTCAGATCGTTGACAGAGGGAACCGGACGCCCATAATGATCCTTCGCTCCGAAGGAGAATCCCGCGCCCGTAAAAAGAATGAGTTCGCCACGAGATGCCTGGGACCGCAATCGCGCAAGATCGTGGGATTCCAACTCCATATCGATTCTCTCCGAATTGAATGCCGAGATTATAGTGCTTTGGGACGCTGGGGAGAAGACAAGCGATGACAGGTGGCGCAACACCGAAACCCGATACCAATACGCGTGATGTACGACGGCGCTGGATGACGCGGGTGCTCGCGGGATACGACCGCATCGACTGGACGTCGTATGCGAGCGGTTCACACTAGGCACTCCCGTACGAAGGAATAGAATTGTGCGACGGAGACTCCGAGATGAACTATTTGGAATGGGTGAAGGCTTTAGGGTTACCAGCCCTCGCTCTGGCTATCGCTTTCGCCAGTTGGGGGTCGAGTCGCTCATCGAATCGTTGGCAAGTACGCATAGCCCGTGAGAAACTCAAACACGATCTCTATGATCGGCGGTTCGCTGTCTACATGGCGTTTCACGAGTTGATGGTCGCCATTGCTGAAAACGACGATATCGATGCCAAACTTCGGAAAGCGAATACTGCTAGGGCGAACAGCCCATTCTTGCTCGACTCTGAAGTGACCCAGTATCTTGAGTACCGACACGCCGAAGCGTTTCGTCTCTACTCAACGCAAATAATCCTCCTTAATGATCCGGGCAAAATAGGAAGTCGTGCCGAGCAAATCGAGATGGCATCACGACTAGCGTCGGACAAACTGGCTTTCGCCAACCGGATACCAGAACTTGTTGAGAGATTCAGGTGCCTAAGACTGACCGATTTTTCGCAGTGATGGGGGCTGAGGCAAAATTGGTACTAGTCGCGAGCCTTGCAGATGAGTGAGTCTTCCATTCGCTGACATTGCCACTTTCCCAGCCTTTGGTGGGATTCAAGTCGTCCCACGTCATCTCGTTCGAGACGACCCCAGTATTTTACGGACAGACGATGTGGCTTACCTTCGCCACCGGCGCAATCGAGGAAGTAGTCGTAGGTTGCGCCTCTCGGTCCAGAGTAACGGCTTGCATTTCACAGGTGAGGAATTCACCGATCATCCACCCACCGGAGATGAATACCGGCGTGTCGTAATGATGCGGAATCCACCCGACCTCGTCCAGTTCGTATGCGGCAGCCACAATCAGGAAAAGAAGGAGCAGAATTCCCCAGCCTCTGCGAACCAATATTCCAGCGGGAGTGTTTTGCTTGACGTAGTACCAAACAAGAAACCCAACCAAAGCGAAGATAGCGATGCCGAACCAATACGCCTCAGCCATTTGTCATTTACCCGCGAGAACGGGGGCCAGTATAGCGCAGCGCATTCACTCACGAGGACTCCCGGCCCGAACCCGGCGTCCGGCGCGGGCACCGCGAGTCAAGAGCGCTGGTAGTAGACTGGGAGATTGGTCGGATGTTCCATCTCTCCCCCCTCGACAAAACTTCCTGACGGAAGCAGGCAGCGTCAACATCCGACCAAACTCCGAAATACTAAAGTCTCGACCCATGCTGCAGCAAGTGCCCACGATGAATTAGGCGCTCCGAAGTGTGCGCCGATCTTCTCTTTGAGGGTATTCCAGATACTTTTCGCTAGACAGCCAGCCCGTGCGATAATCCCGCCGATGAATCCGACCAAAGCAGCCGCGTGCCTCGCGTTAGTCGTTGCCGTGATCGCAGCCGGATACCTGTGCTACGCGCTGTACGAAAATGTGATCTTACTGAAAGCAGCGAACGAGGCCCTGGACTGCGCAGACCTGAGAATAGAGAGCGGCGTTACCGATTGCAGTGCGTCGAATGTCGCACTGGAGTACGGCGTATCTGGCGGGACTGCAGTGGTCAGCCTCATTGCGTCACTGGCTTTATTCGGAGCGGCGAAGCCCAAGACATGACGCTTTAGCGGCGATCTTGGAACGCTCTGCTTTGGTCTGGAACCGCCGTCTGGCAGCCCGTTTGGACCTTTGTCGTGTACCTTGATTCGTACCTTAAAATGGGATTCTGTGGCACACAATCGGTATTCACTGCACACCTAACTTGTTGATTGCACACCCCGACAACGGAAACGCGGCGTTGTCGATTGTTCTGTCCAATCATAAGAAAGTGTCCAAGCGGGAAATTCATTCTAGCGCGAATCACTTCGCGGATGGAGGGTTGTGGGTGCCCCATTTCTCGCGTCTTTTGCGAGAAGCGGGGCTTTTGACTTCCCTG
>Ga0210393_10000417_pt1 | contig 38887 bp, 61 predicted proteins | sample IncBWC27OmetaG_FD_160068 | JGI IMG/M metagenome (GOLD analysis project Ga0210393, IMG submission 160068) | Forest soil microbial communities from Barre Woods Harvard Forest LTER site, Petersham, Massachusetts, United States - Inc-BW-C-27-O ...
ATTCAGAACACGGTGACCTGTTTCGGGCCCTACACCGTGACGCTCGGCCTGGCTTCGCAGTTCTGCACGATCACTTCGCCGATCGCGCTCAATGGCGCAACTCCCGTGCCGATTTGCACACTCATGACGAGTGCTTCCGGTACTCCCGTTTATCAGTTTCGCTGCGATGGAGTTTACACGCTCACCTCAGGAACCAATCCCACATTAATTTTATCGGTGGGAAGCAGCCAACTGCGCTCCACCAGCGGGACGGCTTCCTTCAGCATCGGCTCAACTCTGACTGGAACCTCCACACAAATTACAGGGAACTTCACGATTCTAATTGCGAGTCTGACGGGCGTAACCAACACGACGGCGAATGCCCCCTTTCACATCTTCGGATTTTTCACCGCCGCCCCGATGACCGGAGTCCCGGGAGCCATCACGATTTATGGGGCAGAGGGGGGCACTTCCTCGCCCGCCGGCACAGTGAATCCGGGCACCATCTGCTCGGCATTTCGCAGTTCATAGAAAAGGAAAATCTCTCATGCCTCAAAAGCTCATCGCCTACTGGAATTCCCTGCCCGCCTGGTTGAAGACCTGCATCGTGCTGGTCGTAGCTTCCTCCTCGGGCGTCATCCGCCACATGTACGTAGCCGACAAAGGGTGCTTAACCGAGCACTGCATTCTGGAATATCTGTGGGCCGGATTACATGTCGGGGGAGTGGCGGTGTTGGCGTACTTTCTGAAATCGCCGCTGGGAAAACAGGTTGAGGCGGAGCTAGAGCAATCTCCGCAGTAGAAACGCAGGCCGGGGAGCGGCATTCAGAGGGGAGTGAAGTCAGTCGTGAACAATGATCACTCCAGCGGTCACTACGCAAGCGCCTTAAGGATTACCTGTAAGCGCTGCCTGATCGCTAGTACAGCCTGAGGGGCCGTCGCGTCGGGACGAGGCAAGCCCGACAAAAACTTTCAATGAAATCCATTCTCGATGTCCGCATGCAGTGCCGGATGTGCGGCGCGATCAGCCGTGCCGGAGACTGCGAACCGGATGTCGATGGGGATGGCTCACTCGGCTGCCCCGTGCCGGATTGCGGCGGCATCGCAAAAGAACTTCCCGGCGAATTCGAAACCCCACAAACTTCCAAGGAGAAAATTCAATGAAGCAAACTCTCGCTCTCGCATTCCTCTGTCTCGCCATGATTGGATCTATTCAGGCGCAGACCGCACCCATCGCACCTACGCCCACCGCGCCAACCTCGAGTCCCTCCACCAGCTCCCCCACCTTCAGCCTGAACGCCAGCATCATCTCGCTGAGCGCAAACGGCGCCACTACTCCTGCCACAGTCATCGGGGAAACCTATGCAGCCACCTCGAACTTCCTCTTGCGGGAAGACAACATCATCGGCCCCGGAGCGAATTTGAACGCCTATCTGGGCGGGGCGCAATACAACCTCACCGGGCTCTCGAAGCTGCTGAAGAACACAAACCTGAACAACAAGAACGTGCAGTTCTACGCACTGGCTTTGGCGGGGGCGAATCACGTCACCGATCCGGAGACCAAACTGACGCGGCAGCACTTCTCCTTCGAAGCGGGCGGCGGAGTGAACTACGATCCCACGGGCAGCGGTAAATTCACCGTCAACCTGGTCGAAGTGAAATACCTCAAGGCTCCGGGATTCAATAACAATGCGGTGAGCGTGAGTGGTGGAGTGGTGTTGGGGCTGTTCTGATTTCCCGCTTGACAGCCTCGCCACTTTCAACGATGCTGCAGGAATGTCCTATCCCGGCGGGAAGAACGGCGCGGGCGTCTACCAGACCATCATCAACCTGATTCCGCCGCACCTCGTTTACATCGAACCGTTTCTCGGGGGCGGCGCGATCCTGCGATTGAAGCATCCGGCGGCGCTCAACATCGGCATCGATCTCGATTCGGCCGCAATCGCCAGATTCAGCGAGGCGATATCGGGATCTCGACACTCCGGAAGAAGTGGCGAGCGGGCCCGGCGCCCAGCATCGAAAACGGCGATGGGGCCCGGTAAACGGATCCTCTCGCCGAATCCGGCGATACCCGATCGACAATTCCGTTTTCTTTGCGAAGACGGAATCTCCTTCCTGAAGTCCTACCCATTCAGGGGTGATGAGCTGGTGTACTGCGATCCTCCGTACATGATGGAGACGCGGAGCCGCGAACTCTATCGCTTCGAGATGTCGGATGCGCATCACGTCGAACTTCTGCGGGTCATTAAAAGCCTGCCCTGTCGCGTGATGATCTCGGGCTACCGGACCAAACTGTATTTCCTCGATCTGGCATCGTGGAATGTGACGAGCTTCGAAGCGATGACGCGGGGCGGCCACACGGCCACGGAATACCTCTGGTTCAACTTCCCTGCCCCGGTTGCCTTGCATGACTACCGCTATCTGGGAGCGAACTTTCGGGAACGGGAGCGGATCAAGCGGAAAAAGCTGCGCTGGGTCAATCGGTTGAAGAGAATGCCGACGCTCGAAAAGCAATGTTTACTCGAAGCGATCGCCAGCCTCGCCGGAAGTGGCGATGGTGGTCGACGTCGTTAGCTCGCGGCCTTCAACGTCTTCACCGGGGAGAGATATTCCGGCTCTGGCAGCGCGGCGTTGAATTCGATTTCTTCCACGCGCCCCTCGCGTTCAATGATCAGCTCAAACATTTCCTGAAACGCGGCGTTCACTTCCGGGCGCTGCGTTCCCGTCAACTTACTGATCATCTGGAAGGCGGCGAAATTAAAGAAATCGGGCTCGGGCGGGCCGGGCCGGATCGCGAGCACCATCGTGCAGGATGGGCAGATGTAAATCACAGGGGCGGAGGCTTTGCGGCGCGGCTTCATTCCGGCGGTTTGGCAAAACATGAAGACGGCCAAAGCTTTATCGCTCACTTCAATTTGCGCTCCGCAGCGGCGGCAGGTGGTACGGTCGCGATTCGCCATAAAACCTCCAATGTCGCGTGCTAGCACGTGCTAGCACAATCCTCAGTGTCGCACTCCAGTTCAATCCCGCGCTGTGGAAAATCCGGCTCTGGTTACTTTGGGAATCTTGTTGGTCAATGGCGGGAGTGAATAGGCTCGACTCTCAGGAGAAAAAGTTTATGGCTGATTGGAATGAGGGTGCGGGTACGCAGGCTGAAATGCCCGGCGGTTATCTGGAGAAGCAGTTTCTGGATTCGCCGCGCAAGCCTACTCAACGTGAACAGTTGATGGTGAAGAAACAGCGGCTCTCCGCGCAACTCTCGAATGTGAACGAAGCTCTTGCGGCGCTCGACGATAATCCGCAGCTCGAAAAATTCTTAGAGGTCATGGCGCGGGCCTGATTTCCTGATGTCCTCTCCCGCCGCCAAACTCGAAACCGCGATCGTCACCAAAGACGAACTCGCGGAACTCGCCGCCGCTGAACACAAGCACGCGGACCTCACTAAGAAAGCCGCCGACGCCGAGCGCGACGTGAAGCTGCGCCGGCAGCAGCTCGCGGAAAAAGTTCTGGGCATCAAGTCCGCCGATGAGCTGAAGGAACTTCCGCCCGACAAACTCCTGAAGCTTTTCGAGAAACGCTGGGAGCGCGGCGAGTGGAAGGCGGAGCGGGGCGCGCCGGAATTCTCCTTCGTGGAATCGAGCCACGGGCGCTACCCGTCGTGGATGAATCTCTACATCGCCGAACTAGGCGAAACCGCCGCCGCCCGAGTCAAGGCTGAGACACCGATCTCCTGGTCGTACAAAGTGGCCGTGGTGTTATCGTGAAATTCTGCGGAGCCGTGCGCCAGTTCGATCCCAAAGTGGTGAACCCATGAGGAGTGCGCGCCCATGACAGAGCAAAAAAGCGTACCAATGTCAGTGCGGGAATTGGAAACCAATCCCGCCGCAAAAGAGCTGGTTCGCAGACTAAACGACCAATGTTTCCCTACATCTGAGGAGAGTAAAGCTCCACATGGCCACAGTTCGGACAGCGGTAAGGAACAACCGCAAATCCCCTCTCCTCCACAATGACCGAATGGTTTCGGCGGTTTCTCGCGCGACGTAAACTGCAGAGAGCGGCGGAATATTGCTATCACGAAGGACTTCAGTTAGCGATTCTTTACAATGCGCTCCCGCTTTGTGATTACGGTGACGAATTGAGGGCACGGTACGACGCAATTCATATTCTCCTCAGACTTAAGCGCTTAATTTCCCCCGCACCAAAGCAGTAATCCCGCCCCGCTCTCCCCCGCTCTCCAGCGCTCGAAATTTCCATTCCTGGTTTGGCCCTCGCCTTGCTTTGCCGCTTCTCAGGCAAGTTTTTGTTGTTGTTCTTGGGGTTGCACGTCCAAAAATTGTCTTGAGATTGCGCGCCTTGGGTTGGCGCGCTTCCGCAATGTTGTGCAGCGCGTGTGCTGCGGGGGACTATAGGGGGTTCTTGCTCTTTCCAGGAAGATCAAAGTCAAAAGCTTAAATACTCTATCCATCTAGAGTACTTAGATACTTCAGCCACAATTTGTGTCGCTCAACAGATTCTGTCGCTCAACGGTTTATGTTGCGCAGTGAAAAGTGTTGGGTAAAATTTGACACACTCCGGAAGTCCGAAACGAACCTTGAAGGACACGATTTTCCACAGATGCCCCCAGATTTAGCTTGCTATCATGTTAGCATTTCTGTAGAAGATTGAGTCATGGCGGAAACCAATGAACTATCAATCAGCGATTTAGTGGAAATCGAAGTCAAAAAGCGACTCTCGGCGAATGCTCGACGGGCTGGGAAGGCGCGTCTGACGAAGATGACCGCCGAAGAGCGCAAGCGTGTTGCGGAACTCGGAGCCGAGGCGCGTTGGGGTAAAAAGATCGATGCTCCCGATCCCAAGGGACCCAAGGGACCCAAGGGACCAAAGCCTGATCAGCAGCCGAGTCGAAGTATTATGTTAAATCGAAAGCCCTGCCGCCAGACGGGCATTCCCCTCACGCATCCCACACTTTTTGAAATCCCGGAGGCCGCTTAGCCATGCGAGCCCTCTTGACACTGCTACTACAAACGCTGGATGCCAACTCGCATCCATCCACTCAGCAGCCGCATTCTCTCCCGGTTAATCGATGCCGAAGCCAAAGAACCCGATCCATGGTTGCGCGACGACCTGCGAATCGCGCGATTGACCGTGGCTCATGCCGCGCGCGGCGATGCCTCTTGCACTTGCTGCAGCCCGCATGGGCTGGCCAGTTACGAGGTTCTTGGCCTTCGCCCCGAAAAAGTTTGGCCCGCGATCGTAGCGCGCCGCAAAGCACAGCTTGGCGAGTTCTATTCGAAGTTCTACGACGAGCACGACTTGCTGCGCAAAGACGATGGGAGTCTTCTCGGACGATTTTGGTCTGTGCCGCCGGTCCCGAAAAAACCGGCGCAGTCGGTCAAGCTCTGGTGTGAAAAAACGAACGCCGCGAGAGCCACTAACTCTCGCGGCGGAATAACGTTGCTTCGTGACAACACGATAAGTGTGCCTATGGCAGCACCATCGATAGCCGCAGCATATCGCAATCCGGACGATTCGGGAAGCGCAAAAGAGCGCCCGTTTTTCACAGTCACCGACCTCCAAAAGTTCTTCGAACCGTGCCCCGGACATCCGGTCAAATACCGGTGCCTGCGCACCATCCAGGGCATGTTCCTGGCGCTCGAAAAGAGGCTTGGGAAAAAGCTCCAAGGGGGTAATTTCGAGTTCTGTCTCGCGGTCGAGGATTACCGGGATGGGGCGGACTATCGCAGTCCCACGACCGTGCGCGTCAATTTACGGCTCGCGGAAAAACTCGGCTACATCGAAGCCGTCTATGGCACCGATGAAATGGGCCATCCACGCCGCGATCATTTCTGGCATCGCCCGCGCACGAAGCAAGACAAGGGCCTCTACCGAAGAGTCGCGACGTACCGGCTGAATCCCCACTTACTACTCAAGTGGCGCGAGTTGCACCGCAGCCACAAAGCCGAAGTCACGCCGATCCGCAGGCCCGCCAAACCAGCCGACCCAGAGCAACCTCTTCCTCCGGCGCCAGCAGTTCCACAGCAACCCAAACGAGAGCAGCCAGCCGCCAGTGCGCCAATGAAGCAAGAGCACCGCTCCGCCCAGCGCAACGTCTCTCCGTCCCCGCTCCGTAAACTCACGCCGCGCGAAGGTCCGAAGCTGGTGAATGAAATGCGGCGACTGATGCGGGGGTGCGGCTCAGTGATCGAGCAGCACAGTGGGCTCGAAATCAGTTTGCGCGCCGACGATCCGCGCTATCGCGTCCCTTTGTCGCAGGAAGATGCGCTAGTCGCGGCGTGCGCGAATCTCGGCATCCCGTATGAATCCGCGCGGGAGCATTTGAAGTTGATACGCCCACCAGGGCAAGGGCGTGAGAAAGGCGATGAAGCATGAAAGTTGCGGCATTATCACCGAACGCATTGACTCTTCCGCCCGCGCCGTCAGTGGGGTTGCGCGTTGTCGCAGGTAGGCAGGAAGTGGTTCGTTATCCCGGATTATTCTTTGGCGATTTTCGCGGGCGCCGTCGCTCCCTATATACGCAACTCGATGGAGCCGTTGTGCTCGCCGACGAATGTAAATGCGTCATCGACTGGAGAAATCCGCGAGACGGAATAGGCTTCGCGGTAAAGCCTGTGATCGATTGTCCGATTGATGATCACAAGGCAGCAGCTCTTCGCAACGAGCAAAGTTAAAACTTCACTTCGGAGAAATTCTATGGCCTCAGCATCTTGTCGTCAGCCCATCGCCTCACCGTCGAATCCACGTTCCATCACTCGCCGCAGCGCATCAAGCCACGTCAACACTTCATTCTCCGCCGGCGAAGTCGCCACCAGCTTAGAGGCGCTCTGCGAGATGGGCTTGCTGGAGCCCTTCCGCGATGAATACAACATCGTGCGCTACCGGCCCGTAGAAGGCAGGATCGTGTGAGCGCTAACGAGTTTGTGCAGGGCCGCATTGTGGTGGATCTGGAGAGGAAGCAGTGAAAGGAGCCTCATGGCGAAAAGCGAGAAAGTAACAATTCGTGTCAACGAACAATCCCCGCTGAAGTGGGCTGACGGTTGGGATCGTGTGCCGATTGGTGATCGTCGCGAGATGAAGGCTTGGAAAAAGCCTTTCGCTTACTACCGCGATGCGCTTGTGCAGCAGTTAGAACGTCTGGGCGCAAACGAAGTCGTGATCTCTTACAACAGTTCAGGCGAGAATGCTCGGCGTGATCCCGGCGTCACCGTCTACTTCTCGAAACCAGTGAAGGCCGACTATAGCTGGCAGATGGGCTTAGGCATCGACAATCCCGCGCCTACGCTAGATGAAATCGACGAGGCCTACCGGAAGAAAGCCTTGCTCAATCATCCGGATCGCGGCGGCGACGTGGAGATTTTCAAAAAGCTTGGCAAGTACCGCGAGTCGGCGAAGGCTTGGGTTCTCGGCAAACAAGGCACGGATTTTGAATTCGCTTTGCCGTGTGATCGCTTCAGTGAGCCGCGCTGGAATCTGAATGCGTTGCGTCTCGGCATCGCGGCTCTGCGACGATTGGAAGAGTACGGCTTGCCGGGAATGTTGGAGCGGACCTTCCGCGGATTCCGCGTGGCGCTGCCTGCCCATGCCAGTTCGGAGGAAAAATATGGCGACAAAGCCGTTAATGCTTAAGGGCGTCATCAATGTGGACGAAGAAGACAGTGCCGGCCTGCTACGCGAATGGCGGCGCGAGAAGCAGCAACTCGAAGACGAACTGCGTAGGGTTCGCACCGAGTTGGGTGAAAGCATGGCAGAGCGCGACAAGCTGCAACGTGCAATCACAATTCTTCGGCGGCAGCTTTCCCCACTGCATCACGCGCTGAGAGCGGTCTTCGGCGAGATCGAACTCGCGATTGGCGAAGAAGATTTGTCGCGACCGCAGCCTGGTCAAGCCATGGACGGCCCAGCAATTCCGTCGGCGAATAATTCCGATCCCCGCTGGGAGTCGTATAAGACAAGCTTCCCTGGTGTTGCTGCCCAAATTATCGATGCGCTGTTGGCTCATCCACAGATGACCTACATGCAGCTCAAGGGCTTGCTGCGCCGCGACTACAACACGATCAAAACCGCAGCCGTGAAGCTGAAGAATGCTGGAGCCATCGTCAAAGAAGGAACGATGTGCAGGTTGAACCGATGAGCGCCCTACTCGCAACCCCGCCGCATCTCTCCCTCGAACTCAGGCAGGAACGTATCTGGGTCGAACCCGGGGTCTGCTGCCGCTTCTGTAACTGCAACTATGACAGCCCTTGTGTGATTCCAGTGCGCGAGGACGGGGATGGAACGTGGTATCTGGCGAAAGATGAAGCCGAAGCGACTTTAAGTATTCCATGCTCGTGGTTCCTTCCCGGAATCTGCAATGCCCCGGAGTGCATAGCGAAATTAGTTGCGGAGTTGAAAGAGTTTACGAGATTGGAGGTCAAAAGTGGAACACGAGACTAGCAAGTTTGAAGGCTGGGCAGTTGTGGAATTGTTCGGTCATTCGCGCGAAGTGGGGTTTGTGACGACGGAATATTTCGGAGCGGGCGCGCTGTTTCGGGTTGAAGTTCCGCCACTGCTAGAGCGCGAGGTCACGCTAGTTCGTCCAGAGTGGATCGGTGGTGAAATGGTCGGCGCGGGCAGCAAGATTTCGCGCGGAGCAGTCGAGGGACGAACGCGCTTTATTGGTCCCAGCGCAGTGTACGCGATGAATCCGTGCAGTAAAGATGCGGCGTTTGCGGCAATTGAAGCCATGGCGCGGCGAGAGGTAAAGGTAATCGAACTTGTGATGGCGAAGCGGCTCACAACCACGTTGCCCGGCGAAGATGATTACGATCCTGACGATGATGGGGAGTCTACGCATGTCCCCGATTGATTTCCTACACCGAAGAGAGCCAGCTTGTCAGGAGTTCACGTCCTAGGCGTGCTGATGGGCTGGCTCGTTGAAAAAGGAGTTGCTGGTGGCGGAATTAAGGGGAGAGCCGCAATTTGTGGTGTTCAGTGCGGAGCAAAGGAGCCAGAGATGAGCGACGAACTTCGGAAGCAATTTGAAGAGTGGGCTGAGGAATCTTACGGCGGCGATGCGAAAAAGTTTTTTGCTCGATGCTCCGCGCCCCACGAAGAAGAATATCAACATGCGGACGTGCAGAGTGCGTGGAAGGCAGCTCAATACTTTTATAAATTGGCGAGCGCGGCACCATGTTCGGCTGAGCAATCACAAATTGTTTTGCGTGCGGCGGCGGACGCGATTGAAAAGAGTTTTCCGGACGCCTCCGAAGAATGGAAATTTACCTGTGCCGCCATCGCTAAGCTTCTGAGAACGGGATGGCCTTTCCCTGACACGCGACAAAAGCGTGATGCCGCATGAGCGCCGCCCTCCAATTGCCGCAGATTCTCGATCCGTGGATTCAGGAGATGCAGGACTGCCCTCACTGTGGAGGTCCGCAAATCTTCGTGCTCGCATGGGAGTTTGAAAGCGGGCGAGTGGGATGCTGTTTGGGTTGCGGAGACGAGCGCGTGATCCCCTTCAGCCGGGTGACCAGGTGAGGTGGGCTTAAAAATGCGAAGGATCCGGAATGTTGAAGTCGAGACCATTGTTTGCACGCGGCCTCCGAAGGCAAACGCAAACGGCTGGTCGTTCCCTCGTCGAATTGAGGATATCCTCCGTCGCGAGCTGCCCGTAGATCAATTTTTGATTCCAGTGAATTGAAAGTTCGACCGGGCAACAAGCCCGTCCCGGAAAATACAAATGGCATGAAAAAAGGTTTGAAGGTGTCCGCCGAAACTCGGGAAAAGATGAGCCTATCGAGGAAAAGATGGTGGGTGCTTCGACGTAAGAAGAAGCCGGAACATCGACATGATCTCTCGCATCTGGATTTGTATAGAGTTGCCGCCGAACTGGAGAGTGCTGCGATTCAGCTTAGGCAAAGTGGACTTCCGGCCTATGTGATGTTCGCTGATTTTCTGATGCTTAAGGTTGTTGAATTTCGGCGTGAGGCCGAAAGTGTTTGAGAAGGCGGGGGACGGAAGGCGTTGCGGACCTTCCGGGAGAGGAGTGAGGGGTGAAAGAACGAGATCGGCGCAATCTGAATCCGCACAAACCGGCGCGTCTTGCCATGTTTAAGTGGTCCGCATCCTACGCGAGACAGGGCGGTGGCTCGATGGATTTTTGGGACAAGCTTTCTCCGAGTGAACAGCAACTTTGCCGCGAAGTGGTGAAGGCGATTGAGGAAGCGCCGGAGGAAATTCGATGAGCGAACACTTCACCCGCAACACCGTCTCCGCCGCCTTTTTCTGCCCCAAGTGCGGAAAGCAGACGCAGCACCGCATCGACCATGACCGTACCGGAGCTGGCCGCAAAGGACCGTGCCTCGAATGTGCCGCGCGCGCAGATATGGAGTGGGAAGCCAGACGGCAAGCAAAGTCGGACGCGGATCGGCAAGGGAGATTGTTTCATGCGTGAACGAAATTGGAGCCTGCGCTTTGCGTCGGAGATGGAGGCACCGCAGTGATTGATGAATTTTTGATTGCACAGAACGACGATCCTGAGTTGCTGGAGTGGCTATCGCTCGCATGCCAGATCGGTGGCGGATTTGTGAAGTCGATTGCAACTGCTGGATTGGTTGCCGATTACGAGAACTACCGAATTCTCCGTCCCGTGCTGCTTGTGATGCGCGCCAAATATTCTCAGTACGAGCCGAGCGATGCCGTTAAACAAGAAATTCGCAACCGGGTGAGGCGATGATCCCCTCCTCCCTGATCCCCGACCTCCGCGCTCTTCGCCCTGAACGACCAGCGGAAGAAGTATTCCTCTATGCCCGCCTGATCTGGCGCTTCACTGCCGACCATGTGCGGGAAATCGAAGTTCATGACAGCGACGACAATACGGTGCATCCCTTGCGGGACATCACAGATTTCGATAGGTGCTTGCGCCAGCTCGCGAATGCAGCCCGAAGAGCGGAGAGTTTGCAGCCCTCAACGATACCGGCGCCTATCGCCAATTCTGACGCGGCGGGATCTCCGGAGGCAATCATTTTGAATCGTGAAGTTCGATCGCTTACCGACGTTTCCGGCGAGAGCGGCCGCGAAAAGGATGGCACGGAGCCCACGGAGAACGATTCGGAGGTTGGCAAGTGAAAGACGAGCGCGAAGTTGAAAAAGTTTTCGACAAAGCGACCGAGGAGCGGCTGGAAGAGCAACGGAAGGGTGAGGGTACGGCCTATCTCGATGCAGTGACGGCCGCTTTAGGCTGGGTGTTGGAGGAGTATGAAGATTCGCCGATTGAATGAAGTTTCCCCGCATCCTGATCCCTCCATCTCAGAGGGCGGGGCCGTTCGCGCAGATCAAGAAGAGGGGGCGGACTGCGCGGACGGGAAAGGAAAGTAAGTGATTAAATTCATGGCTCTCTTCGCGGTCATCGTATGGGGCTGCTACTTCCTTGGATATAGGGTATGGAGTGCAGCACGGCTACAAGAGAGGCCGGAGAGACGGCTGGGGAACGTTGATCGGCAAGAGTTTCTTCGGCGGCAGTCCGGCGCATCTGATCGAGTTTTTCAATCGCCTCAACTCCGGTAACCCGAACTATAGGCCGTACCAAACTGAAAAGGATTCCACCGATGGGCGCTGACGAGGAATTTTTCGAAGAGTTCGAGCTTGACGACTATGAAGAGGAGCCGCCGGATGCATTAGAGGAAGCCTTGATGAATTGCGCCATTATGCCCGATGGGACTTGTAGTTTAGCCGGGTCCGAGGAGTGTGATTGGGATTGTCCGTTTAGTCGTTGAGTGGCGAACGATAGGCCGTACCAAACGGGAGAAAAGAAGTGAAGGAGTGGACGCCTGAGAATGTTGTGATTGGGCTGCTCGTTGTGTTGTATGTGGCATCCATCCTGTTTGGACGGAACAAGTCTTAGCCCTTCTCCGAGTTACAGGTCCAGTGCGCCGCCCCGTTCCAATCCTGACCGTTCTTCGTGATTCGGTCGTCTCTCCATGCCGCTCCCATGCCTCTGCGCCGTTGATGTTCGAAAGTGGCGTTTCCGAGCGATAAGCGCCTCGTACACAGGCAGCAACGTCCTCCTTGCCTCTGGAGCATGGCCGAAACTCGCCTCTTGTATTCGCGCCAGCCTTCCGGCGTGTCGAGGCACACTTCCCTTCCATCTCGGTATCGAATGACTCTAGGTGCGATGGTTTCGTAGTGCTGGGAGAACTCCGGCTTGGGCCGGGATTTCAGGATGGGCCTTCTACGCATCATGCGGCTTTGGCCTTTTGCTGTGGATGAGTGAATCTAAGCAGACGCGGAGCGCGGATTCTACGTAGACCATCGAAAGAGGACGTTCTTCGGGAGCGGAACGCAGGATGCCCATAAGTCCGAGCATCACTCCGGCAAATACTTGTAAGGGCGAGACGCCGTGGCCAACTTCTTCGTTGGAAAGCTCGATAATCCTGTCACTGATACGGTCGGCATCTTCCCATCCGGGCAAATCATCGGGACGTTTTACCATCGGTGTTCTCCTTTCTTGGGGAGCGCGGGATCACTCCCCTTTGGCTTTGCGGATCGCAGCTTCAGCTTTTTGACGCGCGCGGCTGAGAGCATACACTTCTTCGTTTGTGGGCACGAGAGTTCCCGTGCAGCCGTTCAATTCTTGCAGAGCTTCGAGAAGGATTACTTGGATGGATTCTGCTTTGAGTGCTCGCCCTTCCCAATGTTCGATATAGTCGCTAACAGATTGGTTCTCGCAGGCCAACTCTACGATTCCCATTGTTCGCCAATTGCGCTCCGGCATCGGCGTGTTTTCATTTGTAGCATCGGCCGCTTGTGCATACTTTTCTTCCATCTCATTCTCCTTTTCAGAATTTAATGGGGCCAGCCCCTCCGCTTCTTCGCGTCCGAGTAAGCAAAGACCAGGAAACCTCGGATTCGTAGGTACGGCGTCCTCCGGCCCCAAGCCGCTAGAACGGCAATTCCTGCATCTCGGCCACGCCGGAATCGTACTCCTGGATCGCCATCGCAATTTTTTCCATATAGTTCTTGTCGGTCTTGTCCGGGTAGGTGTGGAAGGCTTGCAGGATGCGCAGTCCGCGTTCTATTGCTTCCGGGGGAAGTTGATCGGCGGCTTCCTTTGATTTCACTTTGAAGATCGCATCCGATGCCACGATTCGCATCTGAATATCTTCCTTGGCTCGTCCGCCGAAATAGAGATCGAGAATCGCTTTAATCTCTGCTGACATGGCCGCTTTGCGTTCTCGTGCGGCGTAGAATTCGGAGTCTCCGCTGGGAGTGATGAGCGCTGAGGAATTTCCCGGAAGGATTTGCACCCGCGCCATCGTTGCCTGAACTTCGTCGAAGTGGGGCTTGATCGAGTTCCACACCTGGCGGAATCCGCCGCGCTCATAGTTCGATTTATCCGACCAGCGCAGCACCCCTCCGTTGAGCATCCATGTCCGATCTTTCAGCACGTCCGCCCGATGCACCATGCGGCCCTCGCCCTGGCGCTCCTGGCCTTTCACTGTTTTCGCTTTGCGCTCCAAAGACATTTCGAGCAATAGGTGTGGCTCGTAGCCGAATGATTCGCCGCCGCCTGCCTTGAATTTCGTTCCCACTTTAACCAGTTTGGTCTTCACGTCGCCATTCGAAAGGTGCTCTTGCTGTTCTTCGAAGTCGTTGCCCAGCCGACCCAGCGCGAAGCAATTCATGGAGGAATTCAGGAACAACCCGATGTAGGCGTTCCACACTTGGCGAATCTGGCCCCAGGAGTCGATGGGGATGAAACTCTTGTCGCCACGGAATGTGTCGAGCAGTTCATTCCAAACCAGCGTGAGGGGATCGACGATCCAGCAACATGCTCCGAGCTTCTCCGCTTCGAAGATTGAATCTCGCATCTGTTTGAAACTGCGGTAGGGCTTCTGAATCAGTTCGATGCCCTCGACATCGAAGATGCGCCGTTTGGGAAATTGCCATGCGAGATCGGGATCGACCACGTACACCGGAGCCTTGTTGTAGAACTGCGTTGAGAGCGCGGCGGCGAGAAGCGCGGCGGTGACCGTTTTGCCGCTACCCTGGCCTCCGTACATGCCGAGCTTGATGGGAACGGGAACTGGAACTGGTGGCTTCAGTGGAATGTGATGGACCTGATTAGGCAACGTTGGAACGGCTTGCGGCTGAGCGGACATGAGAGTTCTCCTTTTTGAGATCGAGCAATTTGTGGTAGGCGGTGATGGTTTCATCGGCTAACTTGTAGCGGTCGAGGGCGCATTGCAGCATTTCGCGCGAGGTTTCAAAGTCTTGCGCTTCAAAGACCGAGAGCACGAACTGAATAGCATTGACGCAGTTGAGCGCCGCCAGTTCGCGCGCGAGTCGTAGAGTCGCTGGAATTCGAGGGCGTCGAGGATTTCAGCCACGGCTCACCGTCCTCCCATGAGCCGTGCAGAACGCTTGCCCGTCAATTACAGAAGTTGTGGGATCGCCGCAGGGATAGCCGCCGTCGCACGAGCCGGGAGTGGATTCCGGGGACTCGTAGCAGCAGGTCGACACGGGAATTGGACGGTTGAAAGCTTCGTCGACCATCTCCGCCATGAGCGGGCAGAGCTGAATCTTTACCTGTGGAAAACCAGAGTGGGGGAGTTGCGGTACATTCGTGGCAGGCATTTCGACCTCCGACAAGGTTGATTTGTTTAGGGCGGATCGGGTGTTGAACGCACCCGGTCTGCCCGACTACAGGACTATTCTAAAATTCCCCTTGCAATCCGTCAAGAGTTATTTTACCCTACTTCTGGTTGAAGGTTACTTCCGGCATGGGCAAAACGAAAAAACAGGCGATTCCCGAACGTAGGCCAAAGGCGGAAATACCGGAGATTTTCGTCAAAACCACGAATGCTATGAGGACTGAGTACGCTAGGGCGCATATCCGCGTGAAAGGTGGTAAATACCTCTATTTGGCATGGAAAGACGGGGATCGGGTGCGGAATTTCTATCTCGGCCAGAAGCGGAATTCTAGCCTACCCACGTCGAGTAGCTCGGAAAGCTCGAGTTCGCCGGTACGAGCTCCTTGAGCAGGTAGTGGGCTAATTGTGTGTTGCTGCTATCGGAGATGTGCCAGCAACAAACTGATGATTTCCTGATGGGGGATAGACTTATGGTCTTGTTCTCCAGCGAATTCAGCTCGATTGTCATCGTTTGCTTGAATGATGTACCGGAGTTTTTCGTTGGGCAGAGTTGAACATGTGACGATCACGAGGTGAGAGTCGGATTTGAATTCGACCTTGGCGGAAACTTTGATCCCAAGTCTGGTGGTCTCGATTATGAAGCCGGGAGAGCGTTTGAGTTGAGTAAATCGAAGCAGCATTTTCCCATGATTGTTGATTTCAATAACAGCCGAAATGGCTTCCTGCTCCAGTGAGTTCCACAGGTCAACCTGTTGGTGAATGACGATATTGTATTTCTGCCGCGCCCGCTCCGCGCTGATTTCAGCAATTTCGTGGTCGGCTTTGAGCCATGCTCGCGAGGCCCTAGTTACCGGGCGAATACCTCGCGGACTCAGCCATTTCCAAGCTTTCCTTCCATCTTTCAGGGTTTCCGCAGCTTGGCCTTGTTCCGTGAGCCTATGGAGTACGGCGTTAATGGTCGCAAGTGGATTACTCTGTTCCGCCAAACTTCCGCCCAGCTTGTTCAATTCGTCCCTTACGTCGCTTGTGGTGAGGGACGACTCGGAAGCTGCCAGTATTCGGCGGATATCGGCAGTGACGCTTGTATCCACGATTTCGCGCAGGCGAGCATTGGCATGATCCAAGAAATCCTTGTCGTTCGGATCGTGCGTGGAGATCAAGTACGCCAGAGCATTCATACTCTTTCGCAGAGCAAGAATGCGATCCTCAATGCGCGATTGCTCTTGAAGCAAGCTTTCAAGTTCACTAGCCGCTGCCTCGTAAGTTTCGTGATAACTTTTGTTCAGCAACACACTTTTAGTCCACTACCCTTGAGCACAGATATCAGTAGGTCAAAAGAAGCCCCGCTAAGCCCCCACACATGCCTCTTTTACCTGCTCTACCCTCTTCGGCTTCTTCTTCATCGCCTGATACATCACCTGATCTACTAAATCGTGCAGGCGCTCAACCGTGCCGGTGAGGGTGGGCACAGCGAAAAGCGGCGGATTGGACAATAGTTTCTGCACGTTCTGTTCGATGAGAAGAACATGGCTCTCGCTCTTTCCTCTATCAGCTTTCCCCCTGATTACCTAGTAGCGAAGGTCGTTGTCCGAATTCCCGCCTCAGGGAGCACCTTCGTAACTGGAGAATCTTCAGTGGGTATCTTGTGCGGGGTTGGCGCGCTCGCGTAGGGTGAAGGCTCCAAGCTACGCCTCGGGCGGCGGATTCAAACTCTCGCGGAGTATCCGCTGCCTTTTGATAGCAACACCGCCTTGCGCCGGAATAAAGCGCGTCCATCGCAGAACCCCATGAAAATATCCGTGTATCCACGCGGCGCGAATCCGCGCATCGATCGTCATATTCAGCGAAAATCTCTTTCTTACGCGACCGAGCAGGTCGAGGTATATGGAGTTGCGGAGTGGGTTGATCCGAACGACCATCTCAAAGGAATCATCTGTCGGGATCGTCTCGCGTTCGGACCAAAAATAGAGTTCGTCACAGCCGCCACGCCGGAAGAAATCAAGAAGCTGACGCGCGGCAAATTGCGAAGCCTCTTACCCAGCGCCGAAGTAGCCGGCTGCAAATTCATCGCGCCCGCGATGGAAAAGAATCTCACCCTTCCCCGCATCACAATCGAACATTTAGCCGCGGCCTCCCCAAACTGGGATTGGTCAATGGAACCAGTAAGCGCCTGATGTGTTCCACGGCCCGATCCGCGAACGCCTTGCCCTCACGAGGATCCTGCTCGCGCCAGGTGGGGAACGGCTGTCCGATGAAGCGGCTCAGATTATTTCAGTGCTAGCGATGGAAAAACGCCCCTACTACATGGGAGACCGGAACCAGCCGAGAGAGTTTCCGCGCGAATCGGCGGATGGCATCGTTAAAAGTTTGAGCCATTGCCATTACGTTACTCAGGGATTGATCCGCGAGAAAGACCAGATACAGCGGACCTTGGGATGGATGACGATCGCGGTCAAGGCATTGGCTGTGGTGAACGCATTCTTGACCGTGGTGGCCGGGGTGCTGGCGCTGCTGAAGTTTCTATGAGGGACCGAGGTGACAATATGAAGTTCTGTCACCTTTTTTGCTTTATTTAGCTTTGTGGAGGCATTATCAAAGCCCGAACTGATCGCGATTTTACAGGCGGCGACGAATCATCGCCTGAGGAACGCGCTGATGATTCTTGTGGCTTACTCCCACGGTTACAGAGCCAGCGAAGTGTGCGGAGGCTGGCGCATAAGGATTGTAAACAAGCAGAAACATAGATACTTTCATCCGGGATTGCTGGCCTGCGATGTCCGTGATGGCTGCATCACAGTGGCGCGCGCCAAGGGCAGTTTAGTCACAGTGCAACCCTTAGTCGAGGATGAAAATCCGCTCCTAAACGAGCGGAAATTGTTGTCTGCTTATGTTGCTTTGCTGCATGGAAAGCAAAGGCTGTTTCCAGTTACGCGGCAACATTTTTGGCGGCTGTTTCAACGATATGCGAAAGCGGCCGGCATTCCCGAGCGCAAGCGCCATCCTCACATACTGAAACACACGATAGCCATGCAAGTCATTCACAGCGCGGGAATTGAGAATACCCGGCAATACCTCGGACACAAATCCATGAGCAGCACCGGTGCTTACTTGAAAGTGTCAGATGCGGCGGCAAGTGCCGCAGTTGGAGCTGCGCTGAAGGGTTAGCTTTCCTTTGCTTTTCTGCTTTAGTACCAGATGCCTCCAGGGGGTTCACGAAAACATCCGGCGGAATGCAAGTGCGGGAAATGCCCGAAGATGGGCAGGCCTAAGGTTGACCGCCCTACCAACGCAACCGTGGCCGGCAAAGTTCTGGCCCAGGCGAAAGCCGAGAAACTTTGGCTGGAGCTGATCGAACTCGAAAAGAAGCGACTCGGCCTCGCGACCAAAGACCACAAGCACCATATGGTCTGGAAAAAGAGTTGGTCCGCTTACGTCTGTAGTGATTGCGGGTATCAACCGGACAATGCCAGCCACTTTTCCATCATCCCCCTCACCAACTTACTTCGCTACCTCGAAGATCGAGCCTACGGCCGGCCAGTTGATACCGTGAACCACCTGCACGATAAACCGATCGAGATGAGCGTCACGGTAAAGATGTCGGAGCTGATCCGCGAAGTGAGAGAACGCAAGCAACAATATGAGCGCAATCGCTCCTAGCCCCTTGGCCGACATTCAGCGCGAGCTGGCGGAGTTCAATGACGATCCGCTCGGCTTCGTGATGTGCGCCTACCCGTGGGGTAGCGGTGAGCTGGCGGATGAGGCCGGCCCGCGCTCGCATCAAGTCAAATTTCTAAAAGAACTGGGGACACACCTTCGGAATCCCGAAACCCGCTATAAGCCTTTTCGCAAATCGAAGTCCTCCGGACACGGCATTGGCAAGTCAGCTGAAATTGCTTGGATCACTCATTGGGGATTGTCCACCTTCGAGGATTGCAAAGTGATCCTGATGGCCGGCACTGGCGATCAGCTAAAAACGAAGACACAGCCGGAAGTGGCGAAGTGGTTTCGACTGGGAGCGAACGCCGACTTGTTCGAAGTGAATGTGACTTCGATCAAAGTACGCGAGGAAGGCCACGAGACCACCTGGCGCGCCGATTTCAATACCTGGTCGGAGGAGAATCCGCAAGCTTCAGCAGGCGCGCACAATAAGGGCAAGCGCCTGATCATCATCTACGACGAAGCCTCCGGTATTCCGGATGTAATTTGGAAGACGCAGGAGGGCGCGCTCACCGACTCCCACACGGAAATTATATGGATTGCCGCCAGCCAGTGCACCCGCTCGGATGGAATGTTTTTTGAGACGACTCATGGTACTCAGCGTCTTCGCTGGCGCGGCGAAGTGATCGACTCGCGCAGCGTCGAAGGAACCAATGTTGAGGAGATCAACGAAGACATCGCCATCTACGGCATCGACTCCGATCATGTGCGTGTGCGCTGGCTCGGCTTGTTTCCTCTCGCCGGCGAAGGGAAATTTATCCCGCTCAATTTAGTACAAGCCGCACAAAAACGCATGGCGATGGCAATGCCTGATGACGCACTGATCGCCGGAGTCGATTTATCGTGGGGTGGATCGGATGACACCGTGATTCGTTTCCGCCGCGGCCTCGATGCGCGCTCCATCCCGCCGATTAAGATTCGTGGAGAGTTCACCAAAAACCCTGCCGTAGTGCGGGAACGCCTTGCCGACGTGCTGCGGCAAAGATACGACGGACGCCTGGTCTCCATGATGTTTCTCGACAACTCTGGAGTGGGCGGAAGTGCCGGAGCGATACTCAATGGCTTATTGAATCTCGGCTTCAAGAATGTGATGGGCGTAAATTTCGGCGATCAGGCTCTTCGAAGTACCTTCTACGTTCTCCGCCGCGATGAGATGTGGGGACAGATGAAAGATTCCTTGCGCGACGGATTGGCGATTGATGCGGATCGCGATCTCGCCGCCGATCTGCAAAAGCCCAGACTCCTGCCGGATCGGGAACAGCGCATAAAACTGGAGCCCAAAGAGCTGATGAAAAAGCGGCTCGCAAAAGAAGGGTTGGATTCGAGTTCTCCCGACGATGCCGACGCGCTGGCGCTCACTTACGCTTTGCCGGTGATACCGAAAAAGAAAGCCCAGCCTTCCACCATAAAGAAAGCGCACTCCCCCTGGGGATAAATTCATGATGCCCTTACAGAACATCTTCGCCAGCCGCATGGGAGTGCAAGCCCCGGTGCAAACGGGCGATCAGCAGACGATGCAGGCCCAGTCACAGTCGCAGCCGCAGCCGGGTGCGATGCAATTCGGCGCGCGGCCCATGACGCCTACAGGGATGCAGCCCGTCAATGGGATGCCGCAATCTGGAGCGATGCTCGGGGCGCGACAGATGCTTCCTGTGCAGCAGCAGCCTATTCAACCGCAAGGCAACCAACAAATCGGACAAATCCAACAGCCGATGCCGATGCAGAACAATCTGCGGGCGCGGTTGGGGATGCTGGCATGAGGAGATTTTCGAAAGTGAGGACAAATGCCTGAAATCACAAAAGAACAGTGGGAAGCAAGACGGCAGCGCATGCTGGCCAATGGCGTGGGATTGACGATTTATAATCCGGCGATTGATAGAACGGTGGAGATGGCTTTGACGCCGGAAGGATTTCGGAAACAATCCCAGTCGCTTCAATGGGAAGCCTACATAAAACCCGCACTCCAGCAACTCGAAATTCTCTAAGTAACTACTGCGCTTAATGGACCCTCCGCAGCGGAATCTGCCGTCTCGGACCCAGAGCGCCCGCACGTCAAGGAATAGAACATGTCACCTCTATCCGCCAACACACCTGTCGGAACCTTTACCCCGCAAACCATCGCTGCCATCAATCAGGCGCTTGCCCAGGCTGGGCTCGCCGCCACAACCGGAAACGTCTTCTATTGCGATCCGGTTAATGGACTCGATACCAACGACGGCCTTACTCCCAGCTCTGCCGCGCTTTCCGGCGGTCACGGACCGGTGCAAACGCTGGGCGCCGGCTACAATCTTCTACGCAACGGCTTCAACGATGTTTTAGTCCTGATCGGCAATGGGCAGGCATCCGGCTCGGCTCGGCTCGCCGTCGGTTTCACCTGGTCCAAGAATGCCGCGCACCTAGTTGGAGTCTGCGCTCCTTCTGCGGTTTCCCAGCGTGCGAGAATTGCTCCCTTCACCGGAGCGGCACAAGTGGCTTTCGCGAATTTCTTTACGGTCTCGGGGAATGGCTGCCTCTTCTCGAATGTGAGCTGGTTCCATGGCTTCACCGCCGGAATCGCCGCTGCTATTTGCATGACTATTACGGGATCTCGAAACGCTTTCTTGAATTGCGACTTTGAAGGTATGGGGGATGCGACAAGCGCGGCCGATGCCGGTTCCCGTTCCCTCCTGATTTCAGGTGGCGGGCAGGAGAATTTCTTCGGGCATTGTAATGTGGGCCTTGATACCGTGCAGCGTACCAACGCGAACTCCTCGGTGGAAATCGCTGGCGGCGGCCCGCGCAATGAGTTTGAGAACTGCACCTTCCCGGTCGATTCCTCCGATGGCCTGCAGTACATCCTGCTTGTGGCGAATGCCGCGGGCCTTGATCGCTGGATATTCTTCAAGGGCTGCATGTTCATGAACGCGCTGGGCTCGGGCTCAACCATTCTGGCGGCGCTCTTTCACATGGTGGCATCCGCCGGCGGCATAGCGCTGCTTGACATCGGCTGCAATTGGATCGCGACCGCCATCGGAGACACCGCTACGAAAGCTCAGGTCTATATGGGTGGAGTGGCGGGAGTGGCGACCGGCGGCAAGATGATCGTAGCTTCTTAATTTTCCAGCGCACACACGCCCCTCACAACTAAAGGCGCTGGGCGGGCCTTCGCTTTCCCACGTTTCTCAAAGCGGAGCAAAGGGCACGAAGGCCCGCAAAATTCTCCAATGGCGGAACGCCCCGAAGACGAGAAGCTGTCTCACTCAGAAGTTGCCTACGAGCGCACCTCCGAGCATCCCGGCGAAGACTGCGGCAACTGCAAACATGTGATCGAAGCTCTCTCTGGAGTGCGCTGTGAAGCGGTGAAGCCGCCGATCTATCTGAATGGCTGGTGCAAGCGGTGGGCGAAAAAGTGAGTAACGTAAGATACGATTTCGCGACCATGAGGCCGATTCCGGAAGCTCTTAAAGTGATCGAGCTTCCGCAGACTACCAAGATTCTGCCCTGCGGCAAGTGCGGGCATGATCTGACCGTGCCGACGCGCACCGTGCTGGCCTATTGCCAGAGCTGCTCGGCGAATTTGGGAGTGAAGCGGTGAAAATCATGGTTCGCTCTTTGCGCACGATCCGCGTGCAGAATCTCGCGAAAGACCGGATCGAGATTCAAATGATTGTCAGAGAGTCGGACGGGAAAACATCGGGACTCGCGGTTGTGATTGGAGTCGTTAATGCCTAAATTTCTTGAAGACAAGCTGAAGCGCGAGTACGGGGAAAACTCCGCCATTCCCTACAAAGTCATGAACGACATCGGCGCCATGAAGGGCAACAAGGAAACCGAAAAGGGCCGGGAGATGGAAAAGAAACATGAAGAGGACACCATGAAAAAGCCAAGCAGCACCGCCGAACCCATGCGCGGAATGCGCATCGAAATCCACCGCGGCCCCGGGATGAAAGTCACCGGTCACACCGTTCATCATGACATGATGCCAAAGAAAGCCGCGAACTCACCCGGCGGCGCTTTCATGGAAGAGACCAATCATAGCTTCCCCTTCGACGCGCACGGGGAAAGCTCCTCGCACGGCAATATGCTTGATCACATTGCCGATCACTTGGGAATGGGCGGCGAACCGAAGGGAGAGGGAGCGGAAGGCGAGTAGGTTAGCAGGGCTTGCGCTTACCGCACCAAACGCAGCGGATTACAAGTTTACCTCGAATTTTTACCATCTCCCATCCGCATACGTGAGCGATTAACTGTTTCATTCAGGAATTCTATGCCCATCACCCTCAACGAGCGCACCCGCATCAACCATGAGCTGAAGAAGCTCGGCTTCGGCGGATTGAACGACGCGAACACGATCCAGCAGATTGCCACGCTCTACCGCACCCACGACTCCTTTCGTGGCCTGCTGATGTCCACGGCTCCAGATCAGCGCAACATTGCCTATAACGCCCTGCGTCCGCACCTGTGTTTCGTTCCTAAGCCTCTCGACGTGTACGAGCGCGAAATCCATGAGAAAGCCGAGCGCGAGCAGTGGGATGTAATCCACAAAGACAATCCCCACTGGCCGCAACCCTTCAAAGTTGGCGAAGTCGAGACCGACGAATACCGCCTCGAAAAAGCCGCACAGGAAGCCATCGAAGCCAAGGAGCACGAGAAGGCGAAGGGCGTAGTTTCGCTGATTTGTACGCGCTGCACGGTGGAAGGCCGCTTTCCCGCACAGACGAAAAAGTTGGCGCTGAAGAAAGCGCACGAAGACGGCTGGCGCTGGGCCGAAAAGAACGGCGTTCAGAAAACGTATTGCCCCTCGCATGTTCCCGGCAGAGCGACGATGACCCTTGAATGCTCCGGATGCCATTTAACCCAGCGGCATCGCGTCTGGGACGAACAGGATGGCTACCGCATGGCAAGGTTGGCGGGCTGGAAAATTAGCGAGGCGGCGAAGTGTCCGATGTGTGTGGCGAAGCTGGTGCTGGTGCAGTGAGATGAACTCTCACTTGCCCGAGAAAGTTGTCGATCTTTCGTTGCAGTTTTTTACTGCTGCTGTAATGGGATGCCTGCTGTAGTAGGTAAATGGCATCGTTCCATAACTCGTTGTCCTTTTCCCAATTCATCCGCAAATTCTACCCCGTGTCCGACCCCACTCCAAAAGAAATTCGCGATGCCTATCAGGATTTCAGGAACGCCTGGCAGGACATCCGCAATGAAGCCCAAGAGGACATGCGGGCCATCTCCGTGCAAGGCCCGTGGTCCGACGACGACCGGGACGCGCGCAAAGGCAGCGGCCGGCCATGCATCCATCTCGATCAGTTGAACCAGTTTCTCGCGCAGGTGAACGGCAATGCGCGGAAATCGAAGCGGGCGATCAAGGCCATTCCGAAGGGCGATGGCGCGAACGATCAGGACGCCAAGAAACGTTCCGCCGCCATCATGGGAATTGAAGAGCGGTCGCAAGCCCAGCCGATTTACTTGGGAGCATTTCAATCGCAGATCGAGCGCAGCTATAGCTTCTCTGTCATCCGCACAGAGTACAAAGACGATTCCAGCTTCGATCAGGAAATCCTGATCAAGCCGATTCTGAATCCCGACACCGTGCTGCTTACGCCCTACTATAAGCAGCCGGATGCGTCCGACATCACCGAGGGTTTCATTCTCGACCGCATGATAAAAAAAGCCTTTCGCCAGAAGTGGCCGAAGGCGAAGGTCACGGATTTTGGCGATGAGGATTTAGATGATTCGACGGTCACCGACTGGATCAAAGACAAGTATGTGCAGTATGCGGAGTTCTGGAAGGTGCAAAGCCAACTCCGCACGCTCTTATTAATCGAGCGTGGCAACGGCCCGGAAACAGTCTGGGAAGACGAACTCGAAAAGCGGGATGGTAAGGGCCGCTTCCGCGATCCCCGCAAAGGGCTGCAGGTAAAGCGTGAGCGTGAAGTGGATTTTCCCGAAGTCTTTCAGTACATGACCAACGGCGTCGAAATCCTCGACAAAGTTCCGTGGGACGGTTCGCGCATCCCCATCATTTCCTGTTTGGGTCCGGAGCGTTGGACTACGGAAGGGGGAACCGCGAAAAGACAGTTGCTTTCGATGGTGCGCTTCGCCCGCGATCCGCAGATGTTGCTGGATTACTTCGCATCCGGTGAGTGCGAAGAGGCAGGGATGATCCCCAAGGCTCCGTTTGTCGGCGCCGTCGGGCAGTTTGAGACCGACAAGGAGACGTGGGATGAGATCACGAAAGTTCCTCACGCTACCGCGCAATACGATCTCATTCTCGACTCCGGCGGCACTGCGGCTCCGCCTCCCTCGCGTCCCGCATGGGTACCGAACTTTGAAATCTGGGAAGTCGCCAAGGAAGCGGCGATCCGCGCCATTCAAGCGGGGATGGGAATCGCACCTCTTCCCGATGCCACACAGCGACGAAGTCAAAAATCTGGCGTGGCCCTCGAAAAGATCGATGACATGATCTCGCTCGGAGCTTTTCCATTCATTGATCGCTTCGAGAACGGATATTTATACAACGCCGGGTGGCAGATCAATGAACTCATCACGCCGATTTTAGATACCCAGCGGGACATGCCAATCTCGCAGCCCGACGGCAAGCGCTCCACGATGCAGATAGTCGGAAACACTTCTCATCCCTTGAATGACGATGGCGCGTATGAAGTGCAGGGGCTCGACGAAGGCCATCTCCACACCGGCAAGGGTGAATTCGATGTAACCATTTCAACCGGCCCCAGCTATCAATCGGAACGCGAAGAGCAAGATGAGTTCGCCGACTCGCTTACCGAGAATCTGGCGAACCTTCCGCAACCGGGCACGCCCCAGGCAAAGGTTTTCGCGCTTTCCATTCGGATGCGCCCCACTCTCGGTCCAGTGGGCCAGCAGATCGCCGACGTATTCGATCCCCCGCCCGCCGACAATCTTCCTCCGGAAGCGCAAGCCATCGTGCAAAATCTGCAATCGCAACTACAGCAAGCCCAGACCGAGAACTCCGCGCTGCACATGGAACGCGCCGGGAAGGTGCTGGAGCAGCAGACCAAGATGCTCATTCAGCAGATGAAGGAAGATGGTGACAACCAGCGGGCGCAACTGGCGAACGACATCAAAGTGCTGCTCGCGGAAATCGGCGCGAAATCACAGTCGGAACAAGAACGTGCTCAGATGTACTACGAATTCTGGAAAGAGAACCACTCCGCAGCGCACGAAGTTGGGATGCAGGCGATGGATCATCAGCACGACGCGCAGCAAGCTAATCAGTTGGCGAAGTTGGCGCAGCAGACCCAGGCGTCCGATCAGTTGCATCAGCAGACGATGGCGAGTCAGGCGCAGGATGCTGGTACAAGTGGCGGTTCTTCTCCCGCCGCGCCATAAGAACAATCGAGCCCGGAACTAATTCGTAATCCGTGAGGCAGTTTTTACAGCGAGCATACCAACGATCTTGATTTTGAATCAGTACGAACAGTGATTGTCGGCAGTCTGTGCAGTACTGAGTATGTCCTGAAATTTCCATTACCCGATTTTAGCTCCACTCCCGCGCCGCCGGTCTCCGCGTCACATCCGGCATAAATTCCAGCGAAAACAAGGCCGTTCCGAATATGAGGCTTACTTGGTGGACCGTCGCGTCGATTCTCAGGTTTCACGGCACAAAGCCGAATAGACCGCGGCTACGCAGTTCCCCGACCCAATCTCATATCAGCATTCTCGCTGGCATTTCAAGTTTAGCTTCTTCGCGTCTGCTGCGTTAAGCGGAAATTTCCAGCAAAGGCAACCCATGAAAACCGTCAGTGAAGAATCCGCCCCGGCAGCGGAATTGATTGATACCCCGCATTCAATGGACGAAGCGATGGAAACCGGCTTCCTTCCGGATGACGAACACTATCGCCTCACCGGAGAATTCAAGAAAGAGAAAGATCCCACGGAGGCGGACACCGAGACCGCCGGCAAAAAAGATCAGTCAGGGAAAACGGACGCCTCGGCAGCGTCTACGGAAGCCGATACCGCCGCGGCCTCGGCAGCCGCACAACAGCAGAGTACCGAAGAGAAGAGAACAACCGGGAAGACCGCAGCCGCCAGCGAAAGCCGCTGGGCCAAACTCAGCCGGGAAAACCGCGAACTCAAAGACAAGCTCGCTCAGAAGGAAGCCGCTCGGACTCAAGAAACTTCGCAAGCAACCCAGCGTGAAACTCAGCAGACCTCGCAATCTGCGACCGAAGCCAAGGCCGCGCCCAAACCCAAGATCGACGACGTTGACGCCGCCGGCAAGCCGAAATACAAAAGCTATGCCGAATACGAAGACGCCAAAGATCAGTGGTTGCGGCAGGATACCCTCCGCGAGTTCAACGAGAGCCAGTCGAAGACCCAGCAGCTTACCCAGCAGCAACAGGCGGAACGCGAAATCGGCCAGACCCTCAATAAAAAGTTTGAGCCGCTTCGCGCTAAGTACGCGGACTTCGACAAAGTTGCGCTGAATGACATCGATCCGGCTACCGGAAAACCAAAATATCCCGACAGTCCGGTCCTGTTCATTCCCGCCAAATCGGTGACCGACGATTTTATCGTGCGATCTCCGCACGGCGGCGAGGTGCTCTACTACCTCGGCCAGCATCCGGAAATTACGCAAGGGTTCTACGGTCGCACACAGGCCGGAGTGCCCATCAATCTCATTCATCCGCTTGATCAAACCCGCAAGCTGTTGGAGATCGAGGCGCAATTCTCCGGTACGGCCGCCAGCGACAAACCCGGCGATGACAAATCTTCCTCTTCCTCTGCAAAACCCGTAACTCAGGCTTCTCGCCCGCCCCACCAGGTATCCGGAACAGGAACCGTGGCCAAGGACGCGGTGGAGCAAGCCGTAGAAGACGGCGATACCGAGACCTACATGCGCGCGCAAAACGCCAAGGAACTCGCACGCCTCAAGAAAAAATAAGAGGAAACCGTGGCCAACTTATTTCTAAACACCTCATGGATTTCCATGGAGGTGTTGCGCAATCTCAAGAACGCTTTGAAGATTGCCGAATACTTCAATCACGACTGGGAAAAAGACTATGAGAAGGCGTGGGCCGTCGGCACCACGATTCAGGTTAAGTTCCCGCAACAGTTCACCATCCGGAACGGTCTCGGATACAACCCGCAAGGCATCAACCGCATTTCGACCACGATTTCACTGGACGAGCCCTTCGGCATCGACTTCCAGTGGGATGACTACGAAGCTGCGGTCAAAGCCGAGCGGTCGGAGGAAGAAATCCGCGAGCAGTACCTGGCCCCGGCCGGCGTGCAGCTTGCGAACGAATGGGATTCCCGTGCGGCCCTGTTTGCCAAGAACAACTGCTCGCAGATTGTGGGCACGCTCGGACAGGATCCCACTTCCATCGTGTTTCTCGATCTGGCCCGTGGCCGCTTACTGCAAAAGGCCGGATCTTATCTCTCGAAGAAACGCGCTGCCCTGATTAGCTCTTCGATGCAGACCAACTCCATCAATACCCCGGTGACGTCGTTGTTCCAACCGACCGATGCGATCACCGAAGCTTTCAAGGAAGGTTCGATGGGGAAGCTGAAGACCTTCGACGTCTTCGAAGAGCAGAACCTGTACTCCCACACCGCCGGAACCTGGCAATCCACCGTCACCGTGACCGGCAGCGGCCAGAGCGGCACGTCTCTAATCATTACCGGCACTGCGGGCGATACCATCAAGCAGGGTGACAAGTTCGCGATCGCGAACGTGAACTTTGTCAATCCGCGCTCCCGGCGTCCCCCCGGCCCTTTGACTCCGCAGACGTTCACCGCGACGCAGGATTTCACCCTGACCGGCGGAGCCGATACCATCACCATGCTGCCTGCGATTTATGGGCCGAACCCGAACGATCCCAGCGGCAACTCGCAATATCAGAACGTCGATAACCTGCCGGTGAATGGCGCGGCTCTGACGCTCTGGCCTGGCACCTCGAATCCGAACGGCGCAACCGGTACGGTGGGTCTGGCGCTGACTCCAATGGCCTTCGCCATCGTGGGCATGCGCTTCTATCTGCCGAAGGCGGTGGAAGCCCGTTCGCAGGCCGAAGACAAGGCCACTGGAATTCCGGTGCGCTTCGTAAAAGCCTGGGACGCCTACCACTCATTGCAGATCAACCGCTTCGATACCGTGGGCGGATTCGGCAATCTCTACCAAGATAATGCGTGCGTGGGGCTACTCGGAGCCTAGACAGGAGATTCCCGCTAGCAATATTTTGAGCAAAATTTTGCCCAGATTTTGACCGGGAAACGAAAACCATGACAAAACTCAAAAACTTTTCTGTTCTCGTTGGTTTGCTCCTGGCGGCAGCACTGTCCCACGCGCAAACCTGCACCGTAGTTGGCACCGCCTGCCAGATCGCCAACACCACGCTCTCGGCGGCGGTGACCAATACCAGCTCGCAGACCAACATCTTTCGTCTCGCTTCGACCACGGGCATTGTTGCTGGTTCGACCATGCTCTTTATCGAAGGCGAAATGGATTCGGTGAACGCCGTTACTTCGACCACGGTGACGGTGACTAGAGGCGTACCCGCATCTCGGGTTGCTGCGCATCCCTCGGGCGCAGTGGTCTGGTACGGTCCTCCGAGCTATTTCCAGTTCAATGTTCCAGTGGGCTATCCCGCCGGGGCTTGCACGCGAAGTGCGGCTCTGGTGGTGCCTTATATCGATGTGGGGAATAACGTCTATTCCGACTGCATCGGTGGAGTGTGGGTGCGCGGCATTTCCGGACAAAGCGTAACGGATGTGCTGGCTCCTGATTCGGGCGGCACCGCTTACACCTCGCTGAACACCAACGGCACGGCGACGGTGGCGGGAACGCTGAATTGCACCGAGTTGCACGTAGTCTCGAACAAACTGGCAACTGGTTTAGCCATCATGTTCGGCACTACGGCGGGCGGCAGCGATAAGCACTTAGTTGCCTTGCTCGATTCGTCCGGCAACGTGGTGGCGACCTCCGCTCTGGCGGGGGCAACCAACTCGACCGCATCCACCTACGTGAGGTTCGCTTTCACTTCACAGTATCTAGTGGTGGGGCCGGGGCAGTATTTTGCCTGCACGCAATCGAATGGAACCTCGGACACGATCCGGATGCTGGTCACAGGAACACAAGACACCTACCTGACCACCAGCAAAACCGGGACGTTCGGCACCATTCCGACCATCACGGTTCCGACCACGTTTACCAGCGCGGTCGGGCCATATGCCTATTTGTACTGAAGTTGTTCGATAATTAAAGTGAGGGCAGGTGCGGCGTTTTATAAACGGCCTCGCACCGTCGGCGACAGAGCGGCCTGCCCTTAATTTTTTCAATGCCGCTGAACGAATCGACCTCCAAGCCGCGCCGCGAACGCTGGCCCCTCGAATTCGATCTGACCGGCGTCCCCCGCGACAACGCAACCCGCAAAAATCTCTTAGAACAGAAACGCAATAACGAGGAAACCATGTCACCAGCAGCCCAGAGCGTCCGCACCATCACCGAGAACCACTTCACAGTGGATCAGCCATCGACCGATGTGTTCATCACCGACATCAACAATCCGCCGCGGAAAAACTACAACCCGCACGACGCCAAGAATCAGTACCCGAAGATGCTCTATCACCACAAGACGGGAAGAGTGCTTCAGGTGCAAAACGAGAAAGAAGAGAAAGCCTCGCTCAAGCGGGGATTTGAGTTTAAGCCCTCGCCCGACTTCGATTACTCGAAAGTGAGCCGTGCCGGAATCGCCGCGAAAGCTTCAAACGAGCCGAAGCGCGAAGAGGAAATGTCGGCGGAAGAGCTGGCGGCGCTAGACGAGCAGGATCAGGCGGGTTAGGTTTTCGCGATAGGTCCAAGCTTCCGTAGCATTAACTCGCTAGGTGTTCGCGGAGTGCGGTATTGTTCGAAATATTTGTTGATCATGCGCTGTTGTCCTTCGTGGTAAGCCTTCGCCACAGCTTGATCGCGCAATCGTTCTTTCGATGCGGGTGTCCAACTGAAAAAGTAAACATCGAAGCTCCAGCATGAACTCGTGCGCGGCTTCGGCCAACCCGGAACAACGTCTCGCGCTTTCACTTTCACGCTGAAATTCTAACCCATGTCCATCTCTCCGCCAGTCACGCCCCCGGCTCCGCTGTCCTATCGGGTCTTTGATATCGTGAACGATGCTCTGATTGAAACCGGTGCGCTTTCTCCGGGGGAAGAACCCGGAGGAGATGAGGCGCAATGGGTCTTCCGCAAAGTGAACAACCGGGTCGATACCTGGCAGGCGCGGCAATTCTATGTGTTCGGTTATGCCTTCAACATCTACAACCTCACCCCGATGCCGAATCCCATCACCATTGGACCGAGTGGCGTTGCGATTTTCTCGACCAACGGCCAGCCGCGTCCGGTGCGCATCGAATCGGCTGCGCTGCTTCTGCAAAACACAACCGATCCCGGATTGGTGGATGTGAATATTAACATTCGCGACCGCCAGTGGTGGGCCGCACAACAGGTCAAACAGATTGAGACCAACGTCCCGACCGATCTCTATTACAACCCGAACACGCCGGATGGAGAGTTGAACTTCTGGCCGGTGTGCGATGTCTATCGGCAACTGAGACTCGAAATCTGGCAAACGGTCTCGCAGTTTCGCACGATTCAAGACCCGATTGGTGGGCCGGATGGGCCGGGGACGCTTCCACAAGGCTATCGTAATGCGCTGATGCTGACGGTGGCAGAGGATTCCTGCCCCGGATTGATGCGGGAAGTATCGCCGACGCTGAGAGAAAAAGCTCTGGAGGCGCGGGCGGCAGTGTTCGGAAACAACACGAAGTCACCACGAATCGCCACGCAAGATTTAGGGATGCCACAAGCCAAGCCCAGCGGACAGCGGCAGGATTTCAACTGGGCGTATGGGAACTATCCGGGGGGAAGGCCGCAGTAGGAGACCACGGCTTGATGTAGCTATCTACGATCTGAAATGAACCGAGTTCGGGGCGACTCACTTCATAGAGATGGTCGCTGATTTTCCTGGAAACGATCCAACGCTCAGGCATGGAGTTCCGCACCTTTCGCCAAACCTCATTCACGGTTATGGAATCACCAACTCCAATGTCTACACCAAAGTGTGAGATAACGATCTCTTTCGGGAAGCTCCACACTCTTCCGAGCGGGATAGCCTGTTCGAGCGCGATCCCAACGACACCGGCGGAGAACAGCGATAAGAAGTTGCGGCGGTTCATAAAAGATTTGACGGGGCTGACGGCTGCTCGCCGCCTCACGTTCAGTGCTTCTGCATTTGCGACTCTGAGCAGTCTGGGACTCGCGCCCCTTTGCAGTCGGTGACCAAACGCTACTACCCCAAATGAGGCAATTCTAAACCATGCCCGGCAACTGGGGCTTCTGCGGTCCCACCTACGTTTCGCAGTCTCCGAACGTGGACGACGAGGACGCCATGAACTGCTACTGCGAGCAGTCGGAATCCTCTGGGGCGAAGACGCCGATTGCCTTGCTGCACACGCCGGGGCGGATCATCTGGGCTTCATTGCCGGGAGAGGGTTCGGTTCCGTTTCTCTACAACATCAACGGGCGCTTGTTCGCGGCGGCTTCGCATCTCTATGAACTGAACGCTTCAGGCGAAACGATCCAGGATTATGGCTCCATCGGCGGCGCGCCGCTCACTCCGCCGATCATCATCGCCAACCAATACCAGCTTGCGATTCTGAACAATGGCAATCTCTATGTCTTCACCTTTCTGGGAGCGATCACAGCGGCGAGCATTCACTCGGGAGCAGCAGGGATGGGCTACGCACCCGGCGACACCGGCACAATTGACGGTACGGGATCCACCTATCAGGTTTTGACCGTGGGCGGCAGCGGAGCGGTCGCAACCTTTCGTTTCACGCCGGGGCAGGGGAATAGCGTTCAATCGGATGTCGCGACGTCTGTCCTCACCGGTTCGGGTGATGGTACGTTCGCGGTGGACATCACGGGAGTCGCGAACAACAATCTTTACACAGTGGTCTCCTCGCAGTTCAACGGTCCGATCGCGCAAATTGGCTTCGTCGATGGCTTCGCGATCGCGACCCTGCAAAACTCGCACACTTTCCAGCAATCGAACCTCGAAGATTTCACGGTGTGGAACGGCCTGAACATCGCGACGATTTCGCTCTTCCCCGACAACATCGTGAGCATGTCCTGCTATGCCCGGACGATTAAATTTTCTTCCAACAAGAAAACCGTCTGGTACTACAATGCGGGCGCGGGCTTTCCCGTTTTTATTCCCATCGGGCCAAGCGCGATTTACGAAACCGGATCGTGCGCAACCTTCGCCGACATCGACACCGGGAATAACAGCGCCTTTTGGTTATCCCAAGATGAGCGCGGCTCACTCATGGCGATGCTGCACACGGCGGGCTCTGGCTGGACGCCGCAAAGAGTTTCCACGCACGCGGTCGAACTGGCTTGGCAGACCTATGCGAAAACCTCGGACGCGGTGACGTGGAGCTATCAGGAGTATGGGCACACGTTTATTGTGGTAGATTTCCCCAGCGCATTTCCGGGCATTGGCACGAGCTGGTGTTATGACCTCACCACTGGTTTGTGGCACAAACGGGGCTTCTGGAGCGCGGCCAACGGAAAGTATTTGATGGACCGGGCGATTTGCCACGTCCTAGCCTTCGGAATTCACTTAGTCGGAGATTGGGCCTCCGGCAACATCTATCAGCTATCGAGCCAGTTCTGCACCGACTTCGGAAATGCCATTCGAGGCTATCGCAGAAGTCCGACTCTCTCGATCGACAACAAGTGGATTTACTTTCCGCAAATCGAGTTCGATGTGGAAGCTGGGTTAGGGGTGTCGGCGGTGGATGCGGCTCTGTGGGAAGAAGTGCAGAGTATTCCTGTTCCCGAGGCGGCGCTCTTACTGAAATGGTCGAACGACGCTGGGAAAACTTGGTCGAACGAGTATTCACTCCCAGTGCCGCAAGGGAAATACAACAAGCGCGTGATGAAGCGTCAGTTGGGCCGCGCCAGAAAAAGATTGTGGGAAGTCAGCTGGACCGCTCCGATTCCGTGGAGGTTTGCAGATGCTTATGTGGAGGCGGTGCCGCAGGATCGGTGACCGTATAGCGTTGAGGGACTCGTACAGGATTTGCCGTTCCATCCACATCCCAAGTTTCACATCGAAAACACTCGCGCACCCTTATTCCATTAATCCAGACCCAATCCGACCAGCGATGTCCGAATAGCCAGCAGATGATTTTCATGCGCTGATTTTCTCATGCCCACCACTCCCTACCTTCCGCAGCCCCCGACCCAGATGGGCTCGAACCTGTCGCCGACGGATTACAACTGGCAACTGATTGTGCAGGGGCTTGCACCACTCTTCGAAGTCGATACCTCGAAGGGGAGTTATTCGGAATCGGTTCCGGCGGCCGGGGTGAATCCGGCGAACCCGGCAACCGGGCAATCGGCGCAAGGGAAAAGGATCACCTACGTCAAAACCAGCAAAGATGCGAATTCATACACACTTACGGGCGTGCTGGGCGGCAATCTCACGCTTACTAGCTATTTACAGGCATTCACGATTCAGTCCGATGGCACGAACTGGTATCCAGTCGGATCAAGCGGCGGAGGAAGTAGTTCGATTTCGGAAGCGAATCTCGCGCCAGCTTTGCCGATTGCCGGCTTGACCTACGGCGGGAGCAGCGGCCTTGCCGGATTCACCGTGATCCTGCGGCTGCCCGCGCCCTTTGTGCTGGCGGCAACCACGGGCGGCGTGAAGGTTGGCATTGTTACCACTCCGGGTAGCACGGCTTTGGTGGTGAATTCCGCCTCGATTGGCGCAACCCTTCCAGGTGCAACCGCATGGACGACCTTGCCGGTTTCTTTCACTTGGCCGGCGGGTTCCTTCGTGAACCCGGAGACGATTTATTTGAGCAACTCCTGCGCGATCGACATCGACGAAGAGCATGATTACTACATCACGGTCTATTTCGATCCGACCTCCAGCGCGAACGGCTACAACTATGCGCCGACGACTACGGGAAGCCCCTTCGCTTTCTGGCAGGGGTTGAGCGGATATTTGAGCGGGAACCATGCCAATGATGCGGACGTTTTGGCATTGCAATCTCCGAGCGGCAATGGGTTATTTTGCATTGGACAGGTGGTCGCGGCCTGATCGAACGAAGTAAAGACGCATGGGCGATCAAAAAGCTGGCGACCGATCCGGCGATTTTCCCGCACATCTGTGACGATTTCTCGTCCAACCCGGAAGACTGGCAACCGCCGTTAGAAGAACACGTGATCACGCTTCTGGCGAAAGATGAGCAGGGCTATTTCGGCTTTGGAATTTTCCTTCCCTTTACTTGGGTCTGCTATCAGGCGCACATCGGCTTCCTGCCCCGTAGTTATGGCGGAAAAGCATTGCAGAGTTTCAAGGAAATGCTCGATTGGATGTGGGCTTACACGCAGGCGCGAAGGATCGTGGGCGAAGTCTGCGTGGAGAACCGGAAGGCGATTCGTTTCGCGGAGAGAGCCGGATTCAGCTTCTACGGCGTAAACAAAAAGAGCCGGCTGCGGGGCGGGGTATTGCGGGATCAAGTGTGTCTAGGAATCTCGCGTCCATGATTCGGGCACTTTCATCTGACTCAAACTCAAGTGCTCCTCAACTTTTTTCTCGCACTCATCGCAAATAAATTCTGACTGATTGTCGCACTCATAAATCCAGCCGAGATGCTTGCCGCACTCGTCGCATTTCAATTCAGCCGGATGGTAGAAGTGATTCGAAATTGCCACACCTAAAAGTCTAACTTATGGGAGCCATCGGACAAATCGTTAACGGAGTGCTGGGTTCGAATGCTGCCCAGAATGCATCGGGCGCTCTGCAGTCGGGCGCAAAGCAGGCGCAAGCCCTTGAGCTGACCAACCAGAACTCAGCGAATGCCGCGCAGCAGACCGCGCTCTCAAACGTCACCTCAGCCGAACAGCCCTATCAATCGCTCGGGCAAACCGGCTCGAACGCACTGGCCGGATACATCTCGAATGGCTTTCAGGCTCCAACGCTACAGCAAGCCCAGCAGACGCCGGGCTACCAGTTCGCGCTTAATCAAGGGACGAATGCCATCGACGAAAACGCGGCGGCCAATGGCACCCTCATGTCCGGGAACACCGGAACGGCGCTGCAGCAGTACGGTCAGAACCTCGCCCAGAACGCCTATCAGCAGACCTACAACAATGCGCTGAACGCCTATCAAACCAACGTCGGCACGGCGCAAACCGGGGCGAATCTCGGGCTCGGATCGACCGGGCAACTCACTTCCGCAAACTTGGGAGTGGCCGGTAATACCGCCAACATCGACCTTACGGCGGCGCAGCAACAGGCGTTGCAGTTGAACAATGCGGCGCAAGCCAAAGCGGGAGGCATCATCGGCTCGCAGAATGCGCTCTCGGGAATGATTAGCGGCATCTCGAATAATGTGGGCGGCGCGTTGAATAGCGATTCTGCCTTCGGAAATCAACTTCCTTCGTGGGCCACCATCGGATTAGGGATGTAATTTTATGGCCGCATACGCACCTCTCGCCGGAATTCCCCAAGTCACGCAAGGGCAGGAGCAGCTTAATCAGAATGCTCTGGCGGAGTACACCCGCGCCGCGCAGGAAAAAGCCCAGACTGCCGCCATCCAACAGCAGACCCAGGGGATCGCGCAGGAAAACCAGATTCGCGCCCAGCAGATGAAGGATCAGGACGCGCTGACCAAAACCATCACGCAATACGATCCATCGCAGCATTCCATTTCAGACATTCCGAAGATGGTCACCGCGAACGGAGGCTCAGGAGCGGCGGCGCTGCAAGCCCAGCAAGGGCTGATCGCGCAAAAACAAAATTATCTGAAGATGACCGATGAGCAGTTCGCCCAGGAGCAGCGCAAAGCCGATCTGACGCAGGGAGTCCACGATGAAGTGACGCAGGCCGCGCCGGAAGACAAGCAGGCGGTGTATCAACGCGGACTTGGAACTTTGAGCCGCGCCGGAGTAGATGTCTCGCAGGAACCGCTGCAGTATCCCGGTGACGCGCAATTCTCGACCCATCTTGCGCCGATCCGGTTGCACTCCGCCATCATTGCGGATGCCAACAAAGACCGGGAACTCGCCGCCAAAGAGACAGAGGCGGGAGCTAAGCAAACCGAGGCGCAGACCGCACAGCAGAAAGAACAGAATGCGCAATGGGAAGTCGTTGCCCCGCTTGGAGTCCGCGTCAACAAGGTCACCGGAGAGCAGCAACCCATCAATGGCGCGGCCATGTCTCCGCAGATGATGGAAGGGAAGTACGTGGCGCTGCAGCAGAAGAAAGCAGCAGGGCAGGAACTTTCGCCGGATGATGCGGCATTCGTCAAAGGCTACGAAAAATTTAAGACGCTTGTTCCCGCCGCGAATCTCACGATGCAAGCCGGATTGCTCACGCCCGAAGCGAAACAGATGGCCGCGCAGCTCTATCAGACCACCGGGCAGCTTCCCGCCGGAATGCGTTCGCCCGCAATGTCGGCGGGTGTGTTGAATCAGGCGGCAGGACCGGCGGGAATGCCGACGCCGAACATCGCCGCGAACAAGATGGCCTATGGCACGGAAACGGCGGAACAGAAAGCCTTCACCTCGGGTTCGCAAGGCCAGCAGCTCACCGCCATCAACACCGCGCGCAATCACATGCAGACCTTCAAGGACACCGCCGACGCGCTCGACAATAACAATTTCCTGAAAGCGAATCAGATCGGCAACTACTTGGGGATGCAGTTCGGCTCCGACAAGGCCACGAATTTCAACATCGCAAAATCCGCCTTCGCCGGGGAAGTGGGGAAAGCTTTCGCGGGCGCGAACGTTGGCGTGCAAGATCGGCAAGAGTTGATGGACAAGATCAGTGCGGCTAGCTCTCCGGCGCAATTGAAGGGGTATGCCGACACCGCTGACAAATTGCTCGAAGGAAAACAGAAATCGCTGAAGCAAAGCTATGACCAGGCGATGAAGGGCCAGCCCAATTTCGGCGGGAATGCCTCTGAAACGAAGACCTACCAAGGCCATACCTACGCAAAGCAATCCGATGGAAGCTGGAAGTTGACGCAATAGCATGGGCGCACCGCAAACTTTACCGGCGGATTTCAATCAGTGGGATTCCGCGCCGCCAACGTTGCCCGCTGATTTCGATAAGTGGGATCAGCCGAAGTCTGCGCCCGCTTCGCAACCATCCGCTCTCTCGCGATTGGGTCAGAACTTCCTTTCCGGCCTCGGCATCGGCTCGAACGAAGACGCGAAAAACTTTTTCGAGCATCCCATTCATTCCGCTATGAACGCTCTGAACGCCCAGGGCGAGCTGGCGATGAAAGCGCGGGACGCATACAACAAAGGCGATTACAAAAGCGCAGTCATTCACGGCCTGAACTATCTGGTTCCCTTCATCGGCCAGCAGACCGACAAGGCCGGAGAGCAGATCGCGCAAGGAGATTACGCGGGCGCGGCGGGACGAACACTCGGGGTGGTAGCACCCATTGTTGCCGGATCGCCGGAAGTGCAGGCCGGGGCAAGTGATGCGGCGAGCGCCATTAAGAATGCAGTCACGCCAGAAAACGCGGTTCGTGCGGCAAAGACTATCGGAAAGACCGGGCTTGACGTTGCGAGCGATGTGCCGGTTGTGCGGCAAGTTCTCAAGCTCAAGAAAAATTGGGACGCGAGTGCTGCAACCGCGCCAACCCCGCGCACGATCGTGGTCGATCCAGAAACGGGAGCGAGGGAATTCTCGGACGTTGTAGCGGCGAAGCAAAATGCCGCGCAAGTCACATCGCAACCGAAACCAGCGATACAAGTAGTAGCGCCAGCTCCGGAAGCGCAGCCTGCGCCCGCAACCGGCACCCTGGAATCACGCCTCTCCGCTCTTCTCGACAAAGCGCAGAGCGAGCCGAAAGTTCCCGAACCGGAAGAGGACTTAACCGCGATCCTCCAGCAATCGATTGATCAGATCAAAGCCCGCAAAGGCGGGGTGATGACCACCGCGAACCCGGCAGAGCTGGCAAAGCGTTGGGGCGTCGATACGGACAGTCTGCAATCTGGGCGGGAACAAACGCGAGGCATGTCACCCGAGCAAACCGAGCAGTACGTGAACAAACTCGCCGAATCTTATAAGAACGGACGCACGGTCGAACCTGTGATGGAAACGAGGGACGAAGCAAACAACGTAATCGATGCGGACGGCAGGGCGAGAGTTCTAGCGGCACAACGGGCAGGGATCGAGCGTGTTCCGATTATGATCCGGCGGATTACGAAAGGGCCACAGGCTCCGACACTTGAACCGGCTGAGGCTGGGAGTAAGAAGTGACGAGTTTGGCGGGAACTCCACAGCAGATTGCGGGGAGTTGGCCCTTGATAGTGTCCCGGTGACGGAAACGCTGGCACATCCCTTGACACTTCCACACTTGGCGGGGCTTCCAGTTCACTAACTCATATTCGATGGAGTCGATCAATTTTCACTCCTAGCTGCACGCGCTGCTTTGCGGCCCGCGATCCAGCAATCGGCGATGACTCCGAGAACATAGTCGAGCACTGCAAT
>Ga0210393_10000420_pt1 | contig 38795 bp, 36 predicted proteins | sample IncBWC27OmetaG_FD_160068 | JGI IMG/M metagenome (GOLD analysis project Ga0210393, IMG submission 160068) | Forest soil microbial communities from Barre Woods Harvard Forest LTER site, Petersham, Massachusetts, United States - Inc-BW-C-27-O ...
TACGCAATTATTGGGGACCACACTCTTTTCTACCGACTAGCTCGTGCAATCAATCTGTGAGATCAGGTCGTTTTTAGGCCCACGGTTCGGGCCAGCTTCACTTGCCGATCGTCAAAGGTCCAAAAGCGCTCCGCCTTGAGCTCGAGCGCGCAGGCTACGTGTAAACTGTCGAGCGTTCGAACTCCGAGCTTTGGCCCGTAGCGGCGGCCCAAGTCGACACACACGTCAAGGGCAGTCTCGGGTACGTCTACGCTAGGCCAAACTCCAGCGGTTCGATCGTCGTGGAGCTCCTGATGTACGCGATTTGCTTCAGCAGTCGTCATCTGCCGGCGGAAGACTTGTTGCGCTATGGCATGCGCCCATTCAGCGAAATGAAGCGGCGTAATACATGGCCTGGCGCCTGGGCTCAAAAGGAGGTCGGCCTTGGTGGAGTGAGCATCTTTTACGTAAATCGAGACGAAAAAGCTGGTATCGGCGTAAATCGTCAATAGCGGCCTCGCTCCTCGGCGACGATGTCTGCTCCCGGTAGAACCCGATCGCCGAAGATCTTCTTGCGGCGGGCGGCGAAATCCGGAACCGCCACGGTTGTTTCTTGCTGTTCCGCTGGAACGATGCGGGCTATAACCTTGTTGCGGTCTCGGAGTTCCACAGTTTTTCCCGCCCGCAACCAGGCCTTCAGCTTTCGGGTGTCCCGTAGTTGACGGATGTTCATGTTAGGCATGCGATGATTGTGCCACATTGTGTGTCACGTAGTCAAAGTCGTGAAAGCGCTCCCCGCGCTCCCGTAATTCCTGATAGTTGAGTTGCGCCGCCTGTTCGGCCGTGCGCGCGGCACGAAAAACGCTGGATCGATTCGACACTGTCCGATAACGGCTGCGAGCCTCCCCCGTTCTTCCGACCAGTTGACTCCTTGGTGCCGTAATTCGCCGCGATTTCTTCACCGAGTCACGTTGGAGGCTAACATCGAGGCGGAATGAGGCTGGTCCCATGAAGAGATTAAATCGCCGCTTTTTGCTGTTTCTGCCAACTCTAGTTGTCTTGACGTGTCTCTCAGTTCTTTCAGGGGCTGCCGGACAGCAATCGGCTAAGCCAAAACTGAGAGTGGCGTCAGATGGTCTTCCCAGTGGCCACGATACGCCTGAGGGCGCGGCCTGCGACCTGGCGCGCTCGTTCATCAATCGGGACGAAAAGCTCTTTTCCTCAACATCCATCAGACTATACGGCGGTGGAAAGGGACGAGAAGAATACGAGAAGTTCCTGCAAAAAACTGTCCAGAGTATTAAGGCAGAGGGCGCAAAAAAGGAGCCGTCTCCATATGGGCCGAAAAGAATTGGAAAGGTTTTCGCGGCCAGGCACTTAAGTAAATCAGGCCCCGTTTCCTTCGGCTACGCGGTTTTCGGCTTTGAGGACATCATGTTCGTTGACATTGGCGTCTATCTCTACAACGGAGAACGCGCAATGAATCGGACTTTGGTTATCAAGGACAGCGACGGCAAATGGTATGTCGACCCGGACCCATCTGCCTCGCCATTACTCAGCGATGGGCTTAACGAAGAGAGCGCGTCCGTTGTGGATTTGACCGATGTGTATGAACTAGAAGCGCAAAAACGCTAGTGGGTTTTTGTTCCTTCGGATACGATTCTGCGTGTCACTGCCTGGTTAGTTTACCAGAGTTAACCGACATTCGACTGCGAGAGAAACAGGATAGACTGAAGGTTGGTGCAGAGTCGCTCGTAGAGTCGCTATCCTTAGTGCTGAATCATCGCCGCTGCATCTTGGCCCAGGTAAATTAAATGCTCAGATTTTGGCAAAAGTATTTTGGGATAATCGTTGCCTTCGCTTTTGTATTCCTCAGTGGGGCTTGCGCGCAAAACAATCCGACGGAAGACATCCGTTTTCTGATGGAACAGTTGGATAGCCCTCGTGCAACGAAGGACACTCTCGGCAAGATCGTGAAACTTGCCACAAAGGACCCGCGTGCGCGTGAATACGTCGCGCAGAAATTGCCCGAAATGATTCGTGGACCAAAGTCTGATCAATGGCTAGATGCGCTTCGTCTTGCTGGCAAATTGAAGGTAATAGAGGCGATTCCCGCATTGCAGGAGGCGATGTTGCGTCCTCCATCCCTTGCTGAACCAATCTTAACGTTTGCTGGTATTTGGCGGCTCGACACTGATATTGTCGCGAAGACGCTTTCCCAAATTGGAGAGCCTGCGATTCCCGCCGCCGCAAATCTGCTGAAGAGCGAAGACGCAGCAATGCGAGGAAGAGCGCTACTCATTCTCAGAAATATCGCGACCCCCGCCGCTCGCAAGGCCTTGGAGAACCAGCTGCCTCGTGAGACAAATCGCGAAAACCGGGAAATAATTGAGGACACCTTGCGCCGTTACCGGGCATTGAAGAATCAGTCCAATTTCACTTTTCCGATAACCGCGTTTGATCAGGAAGTAGGCGACCCCAGCTCTTGAAACCAGTGTTTTCATCAACTATCCGTTTAGCTATAATTCACGTCACTGGAGGTATATGTGAAGAGAACCTGTCTTGTCCTTTGTGCTTTCCTGGGAGTGCTTGCGACGGGAAGTGCCATTCCATCACAAGTAAGCGGACCAGATGAAGTGTCCAATACGAAACTTGTGAACGCCCTCCGCCTCCTAAATACGCAAGAGTATGTGTATCGGCAAGAAATCGGTCGTTTCGCTTCTCGGGAGGAGATGCTCACGTTTCTCCGAACGAAAGGCATCTTGAGCCGGTCACCAATCGACCTTGAAAATCCGCAACCTTACGAACTAGTGGTCACCACTAGCCCAGATGGAATGCACTACCAGATTATGCTGAAGCGGCCATCCGACATGAACGACAAGAGTACTTGGTGTAAAACAGCAGCTTTCAGCGACGACGCAGGCGTGATTTTCCTTGGCTCTGCTCTCGACTGCGCGGCCTCAGCGCGATAAAACACGCAATGCAAGCGTCGGACCAGCGATTCACGCCGCGTGCGCTCATAAAACGAAGGTCGCCGATTGACTTTCACTTGCCTGGTAAGGCTCAGGAGATGTGGATTTCGCTGATCGGAGCTTGTCCGGTTTCAGCTTATCCGGACCCAGGGACTTGCTCCAAAATGCTCCAAAGAATTGATCAAATCAGAAATTGCAATTGCAGCGTAACTGTTGTGAAATAATGGAGTTGCTAAGGACGCGCCCGTAGCTCAGTTGGATCAGAGCATCTGGCTTCGAACTAGCAGATGCTAACCTTCTAAGTGCCGCATCTGGTGTCGCTTACGCGGAAACGCACGGAGCAATCAGCCTCTTGAGTTGGACCGAAGATGGACTGAATTTGGCCGCATACTTGTGGGCAAGGTTGTGGAAGCTCCGTTCAAGTGAAATCTCGTTGCCTCCACGGCTGCTCTGATTGCTACCGAGTGGAGCGAACCAGTTCCCGGGCGGGTTACCCCTGCTGTGGACCACGTGTGATGCGCAAGATTCCATTCAGCGGTTTTTAACGCCATGTGACACTGCTACATTCTGATTGGCTTGTTGGCGAAATAAAAATTCGCCAGAGACACCGTAACAATTTGCCAAAGACACCTAGTATTGTCAGGGCCATGCAGCAGAATCATAAGGACACTGACAAATAAAGCTAGTATTATCTGTATGTTACATAAAATATGGATGGAAGCGATAAAGAGCTGGACATTTAGACGGATCGTTTGTATACTGTGTACGCAGGAGTACGCAAATGGCTAAACAAATGGCTAAAGCAGTGAAGCTGGAAGCAATGGAAACGGACCGAATTGGAAGCAGGGAGTTTCGGGAGAACCTCGCTACCATCCTGGTTACCGCGGACAGACCGGTAGCAATAACTCGTCACGGAGATACGGTCGGCTACTATATCCCCGCTCGTCCCCGCCGCTCAGAAGATGAAAAAGAGGCTTTGACCCATGCCGTTGCGAGACTTCATGAGGTACTTGCGGCGAATGGAATCTCGACCGATGAGATCATTGAAGAGTTTAAGAGAGGGCAAGCCAGCCAAGCAGCGGGTGCCTCCACGACGGCCCAGGGAAAATGAGCCTCAGAAAGGGGCTGGTTCTTGATCACCTGATCTTATTGGCGGCGATCCTGCCCGAGAGCGAAGTTTTGCCTCTGTTGATAAAGTACGAGAGCACAACGGATTTCCGAACGCCCGAAATTTGTTTCGAGACCGTGGCACGCACCCTCTCTCAGACGTTGCTGCGCCGCGACGTCGACCCGGCTCCCGCACACGCGGCTCTCAGGGGGTTAGATCGTCTCGTCGAGCCCATCGGAGTGGATGTGTACGAAGCCTGTGGTTCAGAAGCCCGGGAGCGCGTCGCAGGCGGGAATTCCGTGCAGTGGCCCGTTGTTGCTGTCGCGCTGCTTTTCGAAAGTCCGATTTGGACGAAACAGGAAGATTTTTTTGGTGCCGGCATCGCCACCTGGACAACAAAGACAGTGGAACTCTACCTGCGATAAACCCTGGTTACAGAGGCCACTGGCAGCGAAAGCTTGCGCCGTCCTCGTCGGTTTTGGGCGCGCGGGAAATCTATAGCTACGACTCGCCTGGGTAGTTGAGCGCTGCAGTGCCGCCGAGCGCTCCGACGTCTTGACGCTTTAGCTCTGGAATATGCGGCAGGCTTAACTTCGTCATTCTTATTTTCCTTGACACTCTACTAACGAGCCTTCACACTTCGCCCGCAAGAGGAGCGAGAGACTAGAGGTTATGAGAGCCAGGCCAGCCTCCGACCCGCCGGAGCGAATTCTCCGCGTCTACGCTTTCGATCCGTCAAGGGGCGCACGATTCGAGAATCACCTTACCATTCTCATCCCATTCGAGAAGCTCAAGAAGGGACCGGTCGGACGCAAAATAGCGGTGATCGACTACGATGCATCGAACCGTTGCTACTACGAAGGGGTAGACTTAGACGCGAGCGCGATCCTCGGGCAGAACGGCTTGTCCGCTTCGGAATCCAATCCACAGTTTCATCAGCAAATGGTCTATGCCGTCGTCAGCGACACGATACGCCGGTTTGAAGTGGCGCTCGGCCGGGAGATCCATTGGAGGCCTGACACCACCAGCAAAGAGCATCCGCTGCATGGATTGCTGACGATATTTCCGCACGCGATGCAGGAAGCCAACGCCTTCTACGACCCTCATCGGCGTGCTCTTCTTTTCGGTTATTTCAAAGCGGCGGACTTCGAAGTCGGCCCCAATCTTCCGGGCCAACTGGTGTTCACGTGCCTTTCCCACGACATTATCGTCCACGAGACTACGCACGCCATTTTGGATGGAATCCGGAGCCACTTCAACGACCCGACAGGCCTGGACGCGCCCGCGTTTCACGAGGGGTTTGCCGACATTGTCGCTCTCTTGCAGCACTTCAGTTTCAAAGATTCTCTCCTCGACACCATCCAGCGGACCGGCGGACTGATCCATCGCCGGCAACTAGTACCGACGGTCCGAGGGGACACGGCCGGATCCATGATCCAAGCGGAAATCGGCGAGGATAACCCCATCGTCGACCTGGCTCGCCAATTTGGCGAGGCCATGGGCAATCGCAAAGCACTCCGCAGCGCACTCGGCACGCCCCCCGATCCGCGGGCGCTAGAGAACTGTTTCGAGCCTCATGAACGGGGCGCTATCCTGGTAGCGGCGATTTTCGACGCCTTCTTCACCGTATACATCAACCGAACGCGTGACCTCGTCCGCATGGTCTATTCGGATGGCCAGGAAATCGTTCCCAATTTCTTGCACTCGGACCTCGCGAATCGATTGGCGGAAGAGGCATCGAAGACCGCGATGCGCATACAAAACATTTGCTTGAGAGCGCTCGACTACTGCCCTCCCGTCGACATCACCTTTGGAGACTATTTGAGAGCTCTGGTCACCGCGGACCGCGACGCCGTAGCGGACGATGGAAGGGGCTACCGAGCCGCGCTCATCAATGCCTTTCGGTCCCGTGGGATCCGTCCGGCAGGGGTGCTCTCCTACAACGAGGACGCGTTGGGTTGGGATCCCTACGAGGGCACTCTGGCGACGGCAGTTAGCCCGGACTTCCACAACCTGTGGAAGGATTTGAATCGCTTTGAAGACGAACCTGACCGCGAAAACGAAGAGAGTCTGTACCAACGGTTGTGGGGCAAAGCGGAGACGTTTCGATCCGAACTCGGCCTCTCCGGGAAATTCGACGTGCAGGCAAAATCCGTGAATCCGTTGCATAGAGTGCGGCCGGACGGCTCCCTGCAGCGACAAATCGTTGCCGAGCTGGTTCAAATGAACGACAAAGCACCACTCGATCCAGCTGATCCTGCGAGTGGGACCTTTGTATTCCGGGGAGGTACGACCATCCTCATCAACCGGCAGGGGGAGATCCGCTTCTCCATTTCCAAGCCCATGGATGGCCCGGCCGGCGAAGAGCGCCTCGAGCGACAGCGCGAGTACCTCGGCCGTCTGGCGGCTTCGTTTCCCTTGGCTCCCTACTTGCATTTCAACCCCGAGCGAGACTTGAGTTTCCAGGGAATCCATCGCGGCTATTGAGAATGACACCGGCCATACGAATTCGAATGTACCGTCCAGGCTTCGGAGATTGTTTCCTTCTGACCTTTGGTTCAGGAAAGAAGCAGGGGCAGGTCTTGATCGACTTTGGCGCCCACATGCATGGGGAAATCGGAACCATGGACAAGATCATGGACGATATCGAGAAGGAAACGAAAAAGAAGCTGGACTTGCTGATCGCCACGCATGCGCACCGAGATCACATTTCCGGTTTTGGGAAATTCGCCGCACGCTTTTCGAAGTTCGCGATCAACGAAGTGTGGTTGCCGTGGACCGACAATCCCCAGGACCCCGACGCCCGCACTTTCACGAGGAAACACTTGGCCCTCTATAACAAACTTGAAACGCACCTGCGCGTGGCTTTGGGGGCAACCGAAGGAGACCCCAAGTATGCCCTGGCCCTGGAAGCGTTGGCAAACCTAAAAGGGAACGAGGTGGCGACGTCGGAACTCGGAAGAGGGTTTGGCACGGGCGCGGCCGTCACATATCTGGAGGCCGGGAAGTCGATCCCCAAAGTGGGAAGCGTTGCTGGTTTGTCTGCCGAAATCGAAGGTCCATCGAGAGATCAGAGTTTTCTGACACGCATGGATCCGCCGGCGGACCAGCATTTCTTGACCAAGTCCGGTGATACGACCGGAGGGGTCCATCCATTCCCGAAGCTCGAGATTCGCGAAGGAGAACCGGACTTCGCAGCGATGCTCAAGGATGGCCAAGTGGTGCTCGACGAAAAGACTCTGGAGGGCCTTCACGAACTTGCCGAGGCCCCCGCCGAACGTCTCGCACTTGCCCTGGACAGCGTTCGGAATAACACAAGCCTGGTTGTGGTTTTCCGTTTCCGGGGCCGTACACTTCTATTCCCCGGCGATGCGCAATGGGGCAACTGGCAATCGTGGATCGGTACGGATGCCGCAAAGCAACTGCTGGGTGAAGTCGATTTTCTGAAGGTCGCTCACCACGGAAGCGAGAACGCCACTCCCGTAGACGTAGTTCGGGCATTAAAGACCGTTGGGCTGGCAGCGATGGTTCCGACGCAAATCAAGCCGTTCCCGACCATCCCCAGGAAGCCGCTGCTCGCGGAACTCGAGAAGCATTGCGCGGGACACGTGGCGATCCGAAGCGATTGGATTGACGTCCAGGCCGCGCCGGTGGGACCTAAGCCGAAGCCGGCATTTCCGAAGGGCTTCACACCGGGAGAAGTGTGGATTGACTACAAGTTCTAAGCTGTCCCTCGCCAAAATGCTATCCGGCGCGAATCCCTTTGAAATAAGCAACATTCAAGAAGATGAAACTCAGGCAAAGAACCTGGCGATCGGAATGTAGCAATGTTGCATTGGGTTGAAAACCAGGAAATGGAGTTTTCGGTAGGGACAGTCTGCCTCCAAAGAGGATCCTGCATAACGTCGTGCTGGTCCCGTCATGCACACGCACTCGGGTGACGATGCGACGCGACAGACTACTCGCTACTTTTTCTTTGTCGGCTGCTTCTTCTTCGCCTTCTTTTTCGGTCGAGTCTGTTGGATGGGCGGGCTGGATGGCTCGCGGTTGCTCCGCCGCTGGTTCAAGCGGCATGGGTCTGCCGCGGAAAGGCGCGCCAGTGCGCAGTGGCAGATGGGCCATCGTATGAACTTTAGGTGCCGGAGAAGAACCGACTGGATCATGCGGGTCGTAATGGGTCGCGTGGATGAGCCCGCGAGCTTCGTCGCGCGTCATGCCCGGTGGCGCCAACAGAAGGTCTGTTTTTGACAGTCCCTGCCACAGTATTTGATTTTGGTACGCAATGGTTCCGCCACCGCGCTTGCGCTGCGAGATCAGGCGATTGATGTCTCCGACGCACACCCAGTTCGAATGCGTCGTGATACCCCACTTCGCGTGATCGTGAGTTTCGGGCCAAGCCATGTGGATACCCAAGGGGCCCAAGTTGATGTACTTGATGTCAAAGGTCTTATGGATGCCATCGGTATCGGCCACTGGTGGAATCGGGCCTCGTATCCAGGTATCAACGTCCATATCATCTGCGAGAGTGGGTCCCACCAGCCCGTTCCAGAAGTCTTGATTCCACGAGCGGTTCTTGGCGATCGTCTTGAACGCCATGCCTCCTGTAGTCTTAAGATCGAGAATCTTGGAATCCCCGGTCGCATTCAGATTGACGGCCTGCGCGAGCTTGTAAAGCGGGCTTGTCTTGTTGTTGTTAAGACAATCGACGCGGTTGAGATAAGTTTGGGGCTGTTGGTAATCGATCATCAGCGCGGCAATTTGCTCCAAAGTGTCGAACGTCAGTGACAAGCACAGGTATGTCTGCCCGTACTTGGGTGTCGGGTCGGCCTTAGCCTGCGGCTCCGCGAATTTCGGCCATGAGTGCAGCAGCCAATAGCCGGTCTTAGTTGCGGCGTCAAAGGCCAGCACGCCCTTGGTGTGACCGAGGGCACCGCTGTCCTTGCCGGGAATATCTCCGGGCCTCTCGTCGTTATAGAGAATGTACCCGGTCGTCGAGTCCGGATTGTTAAAGACCGAATCGAGTGTTTTGTTGAGTGCCCCTTGGTCGCTGTTCAATACGTAGGGCGATTTCACGATGTTACGATTGCTCACCGTCGGCTGTTGGTCGATGGATGAGTCGTAGTAGACATACTCATACCCCGTCGTCTCATCGGTGGTGGCGCCCTTCGCCAGTTGGGGACTTTGTAGATGAAAAACCAATCTACTTTTTTGCCTGCTTCGTCGAGCGCGGTGACTTCCATGATGACGCCTCAGCTCTTCAGCGATGGGAGGTTTTTGAAAATGTGCTCTACGGTCCGCAGTGCCAGGGCTGACAAGGTGAGCGTCGGGTTCGCAGTGCCCACCGTCGGGAATGTTCCGCTTCCCACCAAATACAAGTTCGCGTGATCATGGGAACGTTGCCACCCGTCGACGACGGATTTCGTGGGATCATCGCCCATGCGATAGGTGCCCATGACGTGACCGGCGCCACCGTAAGTCAGTTGCTCGACCTTACCGTCGATAGTAATGTCAAAGCCGGCGGGATCATTTACGCCGCGTTCAGTGAAGTCGATAGCCCCCAGCTTTTTGAAAATCACTCTCCTCATGCGAACGGCAGCGACAAAACCTTGCCGTGTATAGTCGGAAATATCGTAAGCAATCTGCGGACGCGGCAGACGCAAACCATCTAAAAGCGGCGACAGCGTGACTCGATTGTTGGGATCGGGACTTTGCTCAATCGGGAATGCAATCCGAAACTGCCGTGAGATGAGACTGCCCAGGGTCCGAGTAAGATCAGCGCCAAACAGCGCACTGTTGTCCGCCAGTTGGCTGAAGTCCCTTTTGTTAAGGCCGCTGGAGTTCATCCCATTGATGAAATCGAGCGTAGTCACATTCGGATCAGAGCCAAATTGAGCGTTGCCCCCGACCAAGGAATTCCACCCCTCATTGCCCAAGCTGATCCGGAAGGCCGCACGCTGGCTGCGAAACGGCCCATCGCACAGATCGCCGATGGCCGAGGTCACGAGCGGGCCGCGATAGGGAAATACGGGCTGCGGCAGCAGCCCCCAGCCAAGGTATTGGGGGTGGTCCATCAGATTGCGTCCAACCATATCGCTGCTGTTGGCTACGCCATTGGGGGTCTGCCCTTTATTTTTCGACATGAGCAGGAGCCGTGGCGTCTCGATACCATTGGCGGCAATGACATAGACATCGGCTTTGATAGTGCCACTTCCGGTCTTCGGTCCAGCTTCATCGTCGTAAGTGATAAAGTTGATGCCGCTGACACGTCCGTCCTTGATCAGAATCTCGCTGGCGACGGCGTGGTGAATCAGCCTCGCGCCGCCGTTCAGCGCCTCATTCAAGGTGATCGTGGGATCGTACTTGGCCTGGATTGGGCAGATAGGAATGCAGTTGGTATTGCCGGCGCAGGCACGACGATTCCGATACGGCTGAGAATTACGTGCCGACGGCAGGCTCCGTACGTTGAGCGACGTCACGGACTTCCCCATCCCGAGAAAGGTGGTATCTACGTCGGACAAGTCCGCAAGCGCCTGGCCAACGCGTTGGTCAAACAACGATGGCGGGATTCTCGGCATCGGATAGGCGTAGTTCGGAGAGTAGCTGAGATTGGCGAAGCGCTGCTCGTCAACGTCGGCTGCAACACCAAGCTCAGCTTCCGCTTTGTCATAGTATGGGAGGACATCCTCGTACTTGATTGGCCAATCCGGCAATGGAAAGTCTTTTTGACCGTTACCGTAAGCCGTCCTCATTTGAAAATCATTCGGCACCAGTCGAGGCGTAAGCCCCATCCAGTGCGACGTGCCACCGGCAAGGCGCTCGTAAGTACTCTTGAAGGGGAGTTTGCTCCCCCTCTGATCAAGATAGGCTACGTTGGGATTCTGCCAGTCGGAGCCTGTGGTCCGTGACGATGGCCTGCCGGCGTTGACCTTCGCAGGGTCAACGAACTCGTCCTTCCGATTAACCACCGCGGGCGGATATGGACTTTCCGGTACCTTAACGCTAGCCTCATAAAAGGTCTTCATAAACGCGTTGAAATTCGGCTGGACACCAGGGCCGGCTTCGAGAATGACAACCTTAATACCCTTCTTACTCAACTCATTGGCGATGAACGACCCGGCAAATCCGGATCCCACAATCGCGACATCGCACATGATGGAATTGTCTGCCATAACGGATTCCTTAAGATTTCGAAGGGCTGAAGAGAGGCAGTGGACTACCATTCGGACCATTCAAATCGTGCGGGTCGCGCGACCAATAACCAAACTGCAAATTGCTGTAGCCCATTGGGTGAGCGCCCGCGATTTCCCAAACCAATCCCTGAGTATAGGCCTTCGCGGAGACCACTTCGGATGAAATGGCCTGGCGGGTTCCTGGCGAGGCGTTTGCCTTCAAATCGCGCGGCTCATACCACGAGCCGAGATACCAGAGCAGAACAATGCTGCGAGCCAGGAATTTCGTGTCATCGCTGGCGTTCACCTTGGCAATGATGTCGGCCTGTGAGAGGAGGGGATTGTCTTTGACAAAGTTCAGTAGGCTGGCGAACACCGCCGCACTCCGGGACCCCTTAAGCTGATCAAAATAGTCCTTCTTGATATTGAACGGGTCGACGCCGGGGTCCGCATCCAGGATGCCACCTTTACCCTGTGAGAATTCAGGTGCGAGAGTTTGGATGTCCACTCCCGTAAGTGCCACGGAAAGTATGAGGAACGCCATCATGTCCTGCTTAGCCGGGTCCGTAAGTGTGGCTTGTGCAAATGCAGAATTGTAGAGAGGCAAGACCGCCACGGCGGTCGTCGCAACTGTCCCAGCGACCATCGTTCGGCGGGACATTTTGCTGATGGAAACCAGCGCGCCCGCGTCTCCCTTGTTACGTTCACGACCATGATCCATCGAAGTTCTCCCGTTTTGCGAGTTTTGCGACCAGCCTCTGATAAGCCCGGACAAATCACACCCTACTGTGCTTTCTCCAAAATAAAAGTGAAATCGGATTGATTCAGCTTTCCGGACGGCAAATTCGACGCGCCTCTTTGGTAGCTCACAGCGTTTCCGTGACAGGCGATACAACTCGAGGAAGCGAGCGGAGTATCTCCCTGGCTGTAGGTCTCGAGCGTGGAATTCGCCATGAAGGTCGGCGCCGGCGAACAGGTCATATCGGGCTGCTTGGTGAAGTCGGTACCGGGCTTGGTGAAGTCCGGATTGGGGTTGGGTGTTCCCTTCAAATGCGCCTGGGTGCAGGGAAAGTTGCTCGGCCACTGCGTGCTGATCAGCATGTAATTCTTCCAGACACTGTTCGCTAACATGCTGTGAAAGATTGCGTTCATATTCTTGGCCGCAGGGGTGAGTGGAGTCTCACGGACGATCTGACTCTTGAACGAGTCGTCGCGTCTGAACTTCAACTTCAGAGCCGGATCCGGGTCCCATGGTGTCGGCGGCGTTGCATTCACAGTACACGCGCTGCAATGGACCTTGTAAAAATTGAATGTATCGCTGGGCTTTAGGTTGTTGACCTCATCAATGTCCGGCACGTTCTTAACATGCTCGAATGACGTCCAGATCCATTGTGGCCGAGACCCCGTCTTATGCACAGCGTGGAACCCAATCAGACCTAATGTCTCAGGCAAGCACTCCCGCGCCCCATTAGGAATAGGTGGAGTCAAAACGAGAGCTTTGACCATGTGGAAATTCTTGTCCGCGATCTCCTTGTCCGACAGGATTTTCCATGAAACCTTCAGCATGAAGGCGCCAATATCGCTGTTTGGGGTCTTGGGCGTCGAATTCAGCCCAACGGGAAAGTCAACCATAAGGCTTGCATTATCAATCTGGCCGGCCTTGGTGTTTAGATGATTGTTTTTGATGTAATCGAACATCCTCCCATTCATCAGAATGTCGAAGATGGCGTAGCGCCCGTCTTGATCGATCAACGGGCCGGTCTTGAATGGCTCGTTGAAGCTCTCTTCGATCATCTTTACAACCATCCACCCGCTCATCTCTTTGTGAGCATCGATCACGGCTTGACATGCTGGCGGCATCAATCGCTTGCGCTCAGCCTCCATTCCCGGTCTATCTGTCGGCCAGCTTGCCGCCACCTGATCGGGCGGCAACATGACGTCGAGCAATTGCTTGAAGCTACGCATGTCCTCCCACAGAGTTGGGGTATCCGGCTTAGCTTTCTCGATGGGAGTTGTTCCATCGGCGGGTGAATTCAGCGCAATAAAGGTGCGCCAGGAATAGAAATCGAAGCCGCGCTGCAAGTTTTCCAGACCTATTGGCTGTTGCCCGTTCGGAGTGGCACTTTCCTGACACGGCAAACCGGAGTGAAGAATAGATTCTCGGGTTGCGATGTCGATCGAGAGTAGGCCCGCACTCAGACTCGGCCCATCTAGCTGGCCTTCGAAAGGATCGATCTGACCCTTTAAAGGATCGGACGCGAGCGGCGGCACATTCTTGCGCACGGGCGTGCTCGTGCACTGCAGTTCAGGCGCACTGGCCGCAGCGACACTTGTGGTCGCTGTAGCGGTGTTTTGAGCCGACGAAGGCGTAGGCAATACCGACAACAAGGCGAAGCCAACTGCAATTGCGGGTCCCAAAGCGAGGATAAACCATTCCGCGTGTCTGCCTGGCCGTATGAATTTCATTGGTAAACCTCGCTTACCGCTCGCCAGAAAATTGCCGACAGCATAGCCTCGCTTTACCCTGTTGTCAATTGCAATTCCCTCAGTTATTCTTCGTGACCATGTTCCCCCCACAGCAACCCCGACACCAACGTCGTCCATTCGAAACGGCCACGACGGACCTTCCAGCGAGGACCGCGCGTGCCTGATACGACGCGAAATCCACGAGCCTCCCTCGTCGAATCGATTCCGGTTGGGCTCGAAAGTCTGCGTGGCACTCCGGCGGTGCAATATTCGGAAGACGTTCTTGTACGCCTGACCCAGGCGGCGCAATCGACGATCGATCTTACCGCCATGTATTGGGCGTTGTTGCCGGACCCCAAGGGCACCGATGAGCAAGGCTTCACCGACGAGCAGTTTCGGCAAATGGGGGCAGAGTCGGGGCGCGCTCTTTATGCGGCCCTATACGACGCGGCACAGCGAGGCGTCTCCATTCGAATCCTGCAGAGCCCGGGATTTTCAGGCCAACAACAAGAATCAGATACCCTCCGAGAACAGTTCCCGGAGCGGATTTCAATTCACGAAATCGACATGGGCAAGTGGTACGGCGGCGGCATAATGCATCAGAAGATTTGGATCTTTGATTCGGTCCACCTGTATCTGGGATCGGCGAACATGGATTGGAAGTCGCTCATGCAGGTAAAGGAGATGGGCGTCGCCGTAGAAGACTGTCCAGAGCTTGCGGCCGATGCGACCAGATACTTTGATTCATGGTGGGCATTCAGTGCCCTCAGCCCCAAAAACCAAGAAGCTTTCGATCCGGCTGTTCGCATCGACCGCCGCGTGCCCTCATGGTCGAGTTTGGTTGCGGCCTCGAAGCGCTCTCAATCGCCACTGGCCGACAAGTACGCAACAAAGTATTGCAAGCACACTCCACTGCGGCTCGCATTGAATGGAGAGCAGTGTGGCATTTTTCTCTCCGGATGCCCGCAGGAGGTTCTGGGAAATGGGCGCACATGGGATGGGGAAGCACTGGTTCACACCATCGATGATGCGCAGAAATCGGTTTGCATCAGCGTAATGGATTTTGCGCCCGCTGGCCTATATTCGCGCCCAAGTGCGGGACCGCCTGTCGGCGCCGAAGGCATCATTCCTACCGACACTCCCGTCTGGTGGCCTCTTCTGACGGATGCTCTTCTGTCGGCAGTCCTGACTCGCAAAGTATACGTTCGGCTACTTGTCAGCAAGTGGGCTCATACTTCTGCGCTGATCGAACCTATGTTGAGAGCGCTTCAGAGCACAGCAGATGCCGGTCGCGCAGACCCCTACATGAGCTCTGGACAGCTGGAAATCAAACTGTTCATGGTGCCCGGATGGAACAGCACGACGGGGAGCAATCGTAAATTCCCAGGCCACACCCGAGTTAACCATACCAAGTACATCGTTACCGACCGGCGAATCAACATCGGGACGTCCAACATGACCTGGGATTACTTTGCCTCGACCGCGGGAAGTAGTTTTAATACCGATCACTCAGCGTTGGTTTGCACGCTGCAATCGGTATTTGATCGGGACTGGGCTTCACCTTATGCATACCGTCTTTCGATTAACGAATGGAGATTCCCCTCACTATGAGACACAAACCATCTACGCTACGCGTTGCCTTCCATTTCTCGGTGGCCAGCCTGGTGGCCTCACTCCTTTTGCTGTTTTTTGCCGGCGCATTGGCGGGTCAGTCAGCGATGGTCCCAAGCCCGCTCTTGGATTCGAAAACAAGTGTGGATTGGTGGTTCATCTTTAAGTTCAATGCGGGGGCCTTCCCACAATCATGCACTGGTACGCAAAGAGCTTGCCCATTTGGGGGGACAGCGCAACCCTATCGGCAATTCAGTCAGGAGTTCGTGTTCGCCAGCAGTGCCAATCATGTCTTGCAACAAGGCGGTAGCTGTGTCGGCGGGACAACAACCGATCCACTGGGGGCCACTTTTAGTGAGGTGTACAACGGCAGTTTCTTCTACGTGCTATGGAACGATCAGTTCTACGGGGATCCAATGCAAACAGAATCCGCACCTTGGGGCCATTCGAAAGGCATGTTGGCGTGGGATGAAAACGGAAGCGGATTAGTTATGCAGGTTTCAACCCCAGATTGGCCCGCTGCCGGAAGTTCGGCAAGACCTCGGAAAACCGATGGAAACACGCTCGGATGTATTCTAAAAGACAACGATATAATGGTTAGTCAACACTTCTTCGCTTTGAAACTCAATAAAAACGATGTCGTCCTGGTTTTGAAGGCCCTATCGAACGCTAGCGTCGTAACCGATCCACTCGACCCCCAGATTGTGAACAACGGCGGACCGGCGGACATTCAGGCACTAGTTAAAGTTTTGGGGAAAGTATCCACCAGCGAAGCGGGCACGAAGGATAAGCTGTCGAGTGGTGTCATCGTGATCTCTAAGCCGGCGAAACTGAATGTTCCGCCATGGCAGATGGTCTCCGCGATGCTCGGCGGCGAGCCACTGCGTGCGGCGACATGGTGGACCAGACCGGAGATTCCAACAACCACCGCGACTACAGAAATCGGATGCTGGGATGAATCTCTTGGCAAACCAGGAGCGGTCGAAATCGCGACGTCCGGAACCTGGAATGGGAAAACGATCGGCCTCGAAGGGATGGCTGAACCAGAGGGGAATCACGCCAAAATCGGAGTCTCCACCGGTATTCATACGTATGCCATTTTCGGTGATATGAACCAGCAGGGCGCGCTCGCGCCACCGAAATGCAAGAGCAGCCAGAACGGTCGAGGCGGGCTATTCTACGTCGTCGACGACGTTCCTCTCTTCGGAGGCGTGCGGGACTTGATCAAGGGCGACACGGCACCGTCGCAATAACAGGAGAAGGCGAACTTGTTGAGGTAAACGGTTGTAGTGATTCAACCTGGTTGCTCGAACGCAGATAGGCCGTGACACGCTTGCCAATTGGATGATGGTTCCCGCGAGCATAGAAGAAATCCACGCGCGACATGCGGCAGTCTCAGAACTTCGTGAACGGCGAGATCTGCCCGAGTCCCTCGCGACTTCTGGCCAGATGCAGTTATCTAGTTGTCGGCCCGACTTTCTGAAAACATGGGCCGCTGATTCCTCTTCGCCATTTCCATCGTGGGCTCGGCCAATGGCCCTCATTTTGGCACTCGCCGCAATTGTGTTCCCGGTTCTGTTTTGGGCTGGTCTTTCAGCCTTACATAACATGTGGGTCTGCCTCGTTGCTTTGTTCTCAATTCAAGCCATCTTCGCGGGAACGTTTCGCCGTAGAGTCAAACTAGTGCTCGAATCGCTGGGACCGCTTTCTGTCGAACTCCCGATAGTTTGCGAACTCCTTCAAATTGTGGAGCGAGAGAAATTCTCTTCTTTGAAACTTCGTGCGCTTGCCCGCTCCCTAGCGTGCGATGGGTCGGCCGCCTCCAGTCACATACGTCGTTTGCAGTGGCTCATCCGTCTGGCCAAGGAACGCGAGAATGAATGGTTCGTGTATCTATCGTTTTGCTTTTTGTGGGCGACCCAGTTCGGTATGGCTATCGAACACTGGCGTCGCCGTCACGGCGCACAAATGCTGGAATGGGTGGCCGCACTCGGAGAAGTCGAGGCACTGATTTCGCTTTCTACGTATTCCTATGAACATCCCGGAGACTCATTTCCGCGACTGGTGGAAAAAGGTCCAGTATTCGAGGCCGAAGGGCTCGGTCATCCACTACTTGCAGAAAATACCTGCGTAAGGAATGACATCCAATTGAGTGACACGGTGCGGTTTCTCATCGTCAGTGGATCGAACATGTCGGGCAAGAGCACATTTCTGCGCGCAATAGGTCTGAACGTGAGTTTGGCATTGATGGGAGCGCCCGTTCGATGCGCAGAGCTACGCCTGTCACCGGTGGCAATCGGTGCCGCAATCCGCATCCAGGATTCCGTGGTAGACGGCCGGTCACATTTTCTGGCAGAGATGCAGAGATTACGACGCATGATCGAACTGGCAAATCAAAAACCACTTTTGTTTTTGGCTGACGAGATCATGAGTGGGACAAATTCTCATGACCGAAGGATTGCGACCGAATGGGTGCTACAGGCGTTGATGCTCCGAGGGGCAATTGGGGCAATTACGACGCACGATCTGGCCTTGACTGAGATTGCCGCCAACGGCTTGCCCGGCCGCAACGTCTACTTCGAGGATTCAGGTGAGTTCGGCAATCTGTCTTTTGATTACAAGCTTCGCCATGGAGTGTTGAGCCGGTCAAATGCCTTGAACATTGCTCATCTACTTGGAATCGATACTGCCGCTATCAAATCTGATTAGACTTCGCGTTCGAAGAGAGGTGCTTATGGGCGCGGTCGAAAATGTAAAAGAAATCGCCGAGATGATCGGCAAGTTCCACGACATCGAGTTGAATCGGCGCATTTTGAAGCTCGAAGAGGAAGTGATTGATCTCACGCGCGACAAGCGTCGCGCCGATGACAAAGTCGAAGAGCTTCAGAGGTTGTTAAAGTTCAGCAAAGAGCTCATGTTACGCGACGGCTTTTATTGGGTGGAAGGGGACCCCACAGGCTTTTGCACGGGATGTTGGGATGCAAAACGACTCGCAATTCACGTCCAACGTCTTCCACACCCCGTAGATGGTTGCCGATATCAGTGTCCGCACTGTCAAAACCGCTACGCGATGAGAAGCGCAGGCATCTAAATTGAGTACCTCGTATCCCTAAAATCCTTCGGTGTCCACCAGATTTTGCCGGAAATATTCTTTCGGTACCACTCCTCGTCCGTCAGATAAAACCGCTTGTAGGGATATTTGTCCTCGATCTTCGCAAGGAGCCCCCGCGCTTATCTGATGTTGCGGGAAATGACCGAACGGATTTTGAACTTGTAGAGCGGCTTTTGCTCGTGGGTGATAGGGGCATGGAAAGGAATGATTAGGAAGTTTGAAAAGAGGGGTTTATTGGATTATAACGTAGCCGGAGAAAGCTGTGGAGGCCGCATGAAAAAGTGGTGGAAAGCGCGCGACTGGAGAGCGCTCGGTCGTTTCAGCGTTCAGTCAGTAGGAACGATGGCGGCAAGCTTTGCCATGGTTGTTGTTCGCCAAAACTCCAGCCCACCGTGAAATCAATAACATAGCTGCTGCCATCTCAACACCGATTTGTTATAGATCCTGATCATGTTTCGCTTTGTCTGGCTCTTTTTGTCTGGCTCTTTTTCGGAATGCAGGTACACCTCTTTCGCGGACGGCAAAGTCTCCTTCTCGAGAATCTTGCTTTGCGTCAACAACTCGTCGCGCTGAAGCGTCGACATCCTCGCCCGAGCCTCGGCCTCTTCGATAAGCTCTTCTGGGTGATTGCTCGGCGGGTCTGGTCGGCTTGGAAGCAGTCCCTCATCATCGTCACGCCGGAAACCGTCGTCCGCTGGCACCGGAGTGGTTTTCGTATGTACTGGCGGTTAATTTCCAGAGTCCGGAGGCAGGTTGGAAGGAAACAGACGCCGAGGGAGGTTCGGGAGTTGATCTTTCGGATGGTCGCTGAGAACCCAACTTGGGGAGCGCCGCGGATTCATGGCGAACTCCTCATGCTCGGCTTTGACCTTTCCGAGAGAACCATCTCCCGCTGGATGAAACGAGCGCCGAAAGACCCTGACCGGGCCAAGCACTGGCTGGCCTTCCTTCGAAACCATCGCGAGGCCATTGCGGCGATGGACTTCTTCACTGTGCCAACGATCACGTTCGGCGTGCTCTACTGCTTTTTCGTCATCAGCCACGATCGTCGACGAATCCTGCACGTCAACGTCACGAAGCATCCGAGGAGCGCTTGGATCATCCAGCAGTTGCGGGAGGCGTTTCCATTTGAAGCTTCTCACAAATACCTGATCTTTGATCGTGATCAGAAGTTTGGGTTCGAGGTCATTGCAGCTGTGAAAGCCACAAGGATCATTTCCAAGCGAACTTCCTTCCGGAGTCCATGGCAGAATGGCATCGCGGAGCGCTGGGTGGGAAGCTGCAGACGAGACCTGCTGGACCACATGGTTGCGCTGAATGAACACCATCTGAAGCGATTGCTCTCGGAGTATGTTCGTTACCATCATGAGGACCGTACGCATCTCGGACTTGAGAAGGGGACACCTGAGGGCAGGATTCGTTCCGTGGCTTCAGGTCGGATTCTTTCCCAGGAGCGAATCGGCGGGCTGCACCATCGTTACGATCGAGCCGCCTAGCCCGGACCGACTTTCCGCCGGTCCTTTATATATGTACATATGTGCGCTCCGCGCGCACTCGGGTTCGTGCCCTTCAGAGTCTTAGTCTTCATGCCGTATCGAGCGATAATCGTATTCAGGCCTACTCTACCAAGAACCGCCCTGTTTTTGGTCCCGGCTGAAGTTTTGGCGAACCACAGGTATGCCGCTAACAGATACTAAGGCGCCGAAATAGTTCTTCACGAAATCCAGAAACGACTGCACTCTATCCGCTGGCTGCTTATCTTGCATGTGTGTGCTTCCGTTCCGCTCCCTTGGCGTTGCTAAAGAAAACAACTCGTGAAGCTATTATTCTAAAAGTTAAAAGAGTCTTTATCACCACGGATGGCATCTTGTCTAGATTGACCACCTCCGAAGCTTCATCGTCAAACTACGACTATGTCACATTATCAATACTAAATATATATATATATTTAATACTATAGACAAAATACGTCATCATCTATCAAGTCGATGACGCAGGAAACCCTACCTCGGAGCTTGGAGATCATGCTACGGTCTTGGGTTTAATAGATTGATTATTAGCACGGCAGAGACATTCCGCAGCGGAATTTATAACAAATCATAGGGCCTATGAGAATATTCACGCTTACCGTTGTCACTGATGTAAATCTTTCGTCTCTTTATATGGATGACCCATGCTTTGGGGGCCTATGGAAGGTCCATGCGTCGTGAGTAGTTCTGCTTACCGCCCTCGTTTCGTCGAAAGAGTCGCATTTCGAGGCTCGCTATTGCTACGCCGGAATGAGGAAATAAACCCCAAGAAATTATTTATCTTGATAATTGGAAACAGACTGTGAACGTGAACGTCGCAATGACTACGGAGTCCCCGGCTGATTTTAGGGAGAGTATGTCTGCTTCGTTTCGACTGATCCCCCGCATTGAGACATTTCCTAAGATCGTCTCGTTTGCTCAGACTCCAGTTGGCAAACTGGTTTTATTAGCGACCTTTGGTGTGGGTCTGTGGGCCAGCAACATCGACTGGCTACCCTTAACGTTTGCACTACTTATTATCACCTTTATTCCCTCAAAACGCCGCCTGCTTGTCACCATTTGTACATTGGCATTCATATTTCTGGTCCCCTTGATTCATGGCCCTGTCCCTTTATCCATCGTTATTACATTCCTGCAAGTCTTCGCCCTTGCCGCAGTGTTTTTCTGGTGCGCCGTCCGCTGGCCGAGGTCGTTGTACGGTCGAAGACCGATCATCTTCCTCCTTTGTGCATTTTGGGTATTCATTGAGTTGGGCACGATTTTGCCCCGCAATGGAAGGGCTTACATTTTACTGTGGCAATTCCTCTTCATTCTTTCGACTTACATCTGGTTCATCGGCTATTCCTTGCTCGACGCTAACTCTCCTAACCACGACAATTTTGCTCTCCAGCTTGGCGTCTACTCACCCTTCTGGGGCTCCTCGAATACGCCCTTCCCGAAAGGCGCTTCCTATCTGCGCAAGATTGAGGCTCGGGACGCAGAGCAACTCGCAGTCACACAACTGAAAGGCGTGAAGTTGTTGGCCTGGTCGCTACTTATCTTCCTAGGATTGCGCTGGTCTAACTCTTTCTTTCACGATTATCTAAGAATTCCCACATTCGCCGAAGCTTTGAAACTCAGTGTCCAACGTCAGCCTCTACCATGGTATGGATGCTGGGCCGGGCTCATCTTTTCGTTTTTCATAGGCCTCATGAATATTTCCGTCACAGGACATCGCATAATCGCGTGCTGTCGCATGGCCGGCTTCAACGCCTTGCGGAACACTTATCGCCCGCTATCCTCCGTGACTGTCGCGGAGTTCTTCAATCGTTACTACTACTACTTTAAGGAACTGCTCGTTGAATTTTTCTTCTACCCAACATTTCTCAGGTATTTCAAGAAGAGCCCAAAATTGCGGATGGCCGCTGCAATCTTCGCTGCCGCTTGTTTTGGAAATGCATTTTACCATTTCACGGCGAGCCTTGATTTCGTCAGAGTCTATGGGCTTTGGCGCGCCTTGATGTCTTTTCAGGTCTATTTCTTCTACTGCGTTCTGCTCGCGGCAGCCCTTACCATTTCAACGTTGCGTCAACGAAGAAAAGTACACCCCGGATTTCTTCGTTCCAGGCTTCTTCCCGCGACTTCTGTCGTTCTTTTTTACCTTCTTCTCGACGTCTTTGGTTCCACCGAACACAAGTATTCGCTCACCGAGCACTTTCGCTTTTTTGGGCATCTATTTTTTCTAAACCTATGAGGAATGGAGACATGGACCACAAAACGCCAATTCGTCAATTCCTACGTGATCTACTCGCCCGCAAAAGCGATGGGCAGCCATTTTCCGACGACAGCTCGCTACTGATCAGCGGACGTTTCGATTCCGTCGATGCTGTTGATATCGTTGTCATGCTCGAAGAGAGATTCAACATCGATTTCGCGGAAATTGGATTCGATCAGTCCATGATCGACAGCGTCGATTCCATCGATTCCCTGATCCGTTCGGCCCAGGCCGCAAAGCCTAGCGAAAGCAGCGTTGAGGAACAACGGGAGCAAACGGGCCATGTCTCCAAAAACTGAGAAGCCCGATCAGTTCGCCAAAATCGAAGCCGTTCTTCGACGGCATCCCGGTGTCCGCGCAGCAAAGGTGTCCCGCGACAACTTTGGACCTGATGAGCTGATTGTATACGTCGTGCCGCACGATGAGTACATGCGAGTCGCATTGACTGATACGGATGAGGAGCGCAAGCGCATCCAAAAGTGGCGAAAGACATTCGACCTCATGCAGATGGGAAAGGAAGCGGCGGCGGCCGAGCCAGGCTTCAATATAGCGGGTTGGAACAGTAGTTATACGAGGCAGCCGATCCCCGCGCAAGATATGCGCGAGTGGGTGGAAAACACTGTGGCGGAGATTACTTCGCTTCGACCGCAAGAACTCCTGGAGATTGGCTGCGGGACGGGACTGTTATTATTGCGCATCGCGCCAAGATGTAAGCGATATGTAGCTACCGATTTCGCACCCGCGGTTCTGGCAAAATTGCGAAAACAGATGGAGCAAATGGGCAGTTCGTGGGAGGGTGTCGACCTGATGGAGCGAACCGCTGACAATTTCGAGGGCGTGGCTGAATGTGCGTTCGATACGGTGGTCGTAAACTCCGTCACGCAACACTTTCCAAACGTTTCGTACCTCACCAAAGTTATGGATGGGGCAGTTCGGGCTTTGAAACCGGGTGGGAAGATATTTATAGGCGACGTGCGAAGCCTTCCATTGCTGGAGACTTATTCAGCGTCAGTGGAACTGTACCAAGCTAGGCCGGAGATGGAACTCGCGGAACTTCGTGAGCGCGTTGCGCAACGCGTCAGACAGCAAGAGCAACTCGTCATATCGCCAGCTTTTTTTCTAGCACTGGCGGAGCGGAACACGAGGTTATCGGGGGTGGAAATTCGTCTCAAACGTGGTCGCTCTGACAATGAACTGACGCGATTTCGATACGATGTCGTTCTGCACTCAGACGGCGGGAGAGAGGTGAGCACTGAATTAGAGTGGCTGAATTGGACCGCCAAGGGAAAAGGAATCGAAGATATCCGACAAATGCTCAATGATGAAAAACCAGAAAGTGTCGCGATCACAGGTATCCGTAACGCGCGGGTTGAGAAGGATCTTAAAACTCTGGAAAGGATTTCGCACTTGGGAGTTGGGGGTACAGTCGGCGAGCTGAGGAAAGAATTGGAGGCAACTGATCCCGACGGGATTAATCCCGAGGACTTATATGCAACTGGGGAAGAATTGGGCTACCGGGTGGAATTGAGCTGGGCCAGTTGTCGTCCGTCTGGAAGCTACGACGCGATTCTTTCGCGAGCTGATAGCCCCGCAGTAAAAAGGAATCCGGCAAAGTGGCCGCAGTTGTCCACAATTGGTGAAGAACTTGCGAAGTATACTAATGTGCCCGGCCAGAATATCTTGAGAGAACGGCTCGTTCAACAGCTCCTTTCATATTCCAAAGAAAACCTGCACGAGGAACTGGTTCCGCAGGCTGTGGTGATTGTCGACGCTTTGCCCTAAGACGGAAACTCCCCCACCCACGTTATTCGCAGTAATTTCCTGCCTTACGGCTCCACTTTGTACCGAGCCACCATACCTCCGGCCATGTGGTCACTGAAGTGGCAGTGGAAGAGCCAGATGCCCGGATTATCCGGAATCATGTCGACGGTTTTCATTTGGCCCGCGGCGAGATCAACCACATCAGTATGGTGGCCGGATTCGGTGACCACGTTGCCGTGCCAGTGCGGAGTATGGATGTTGGTCGAATCACCTAAGGTTACGAGGTACCAGCGGACCCGTTCGCCCTTTTTCATCGTCATCATTGGCATGTTGCCGAACATGAAGCCGTTGATCGTGTACCGCATGTTCGCATCGGCGAAGCCTTTGCCCAGGCCGACCGCTACACTCTCGTCCGGGCCTTCGAGGATTGATTCTTTTTTATTCACGCCCTTGGGGTCGGTTGTGTATTTACGGATGTTGTCGTCGAGATACCAGCTCTCGTTCTCATTGATGGTCATCATCATTGTGACAAATTCGCGGTCCACGTCGGCGGGATGGCCGTCAGTTCTCGCCTTTCCACGCGCAGTAATCACGATGGCTCCGAACAGCCCGGATGCCACGTCGCGTAATTCGTCGACGTGGGAATGGTAAAGCCAAACGACGGAGCTAGGGTCACCGGGTCCTGGTCCAGCGCGCTCGGGAACTTCCCAAATGTAGACGTGCGTGGCTCCAGGAGCAATTGCGTCGTCTACCTTGTCCTCCCCGCTTGTTCCGTCGTTGTAGCCTGATCCCTCCGAATTCTTCAAATATAGAACACCGTGGGGATGAATGCTGTAAGGACGCGACGCATTGTTCTTGAAGACTACTTTGAGCGTGTCGCCGACCTCTGCATAGAGAACCGGACCAAGCATACCAAGATATTTTTCGTCTGTTGAGCGTCGGATGAGACGACCGAACTTCGCATCGAAATATTCACGGTAGACAGCCTTCTTGTACACGCGGCCAATCTTGTGTGGGCCCGGTTCCATGTAATTCTTCTCGAACTCATTAAAAGGATGGCCCATTGCGTCTTCCTTCCCTGACGGAGCATAGTCCCAATCAGGTTCGTCAGCCGCGATGAAATAGACGCGCACATGCCCGCGCTGGGGATCTTCGTTTCGCACATGGGGATGCGGCGACGAAGGAGTCAGGGAGGGCAGCAGTGTGAGGCCCGAAAAAAAAGTAAGTAGAACTCTTATCGGCTTCATAAGATTATCCTGACGGTTAGTATACTAACTAAAGTGTTGTGCACCTATGATCGAAACTGCTTTGAATCCTCGGCAAGTTTCGGCAGGCTCGACCGACCAGCTGCTTCGCATCACGCCGTCGAAGACTATATAGATGGAGGGAGACCGAGGTGGACAAGGACGCGATAAGTGATTTCAGCGCATTTCTTCTCCACCAGAATGCCATCTATGCGTTACAGTTCGTCTACTTAGCGCGGTCGCGCACTCGAAGAGACAAGGCACGGAACCACGTTCAAAGGGTCTTGTATTGTCTCCTGCGCGAATACAGGGGGCAGCTCAGATCCACAAATGAAAGCTCTAGACGCCTCGGATTGTAATACTTGACGCATAGAAATATTTCCAGTGAGCGATCCCTTCTCGAATCGCTTTTGCTAGTGGGCACTCCGATCAAATCTCGCCCGCCCTCCAAACCAGCCCAGACGGCTACCCAAAAAGAAAAGGGCGAGGACACCCACGCCGGATGCAGTGGTCAGGTCATATTTTACGAAGTCGCAACGGCCAAGCTCTTGTCTATTAACGTAGACCACCGCTCCGTACTGTGCAGTTATTCGATATATTCTGCCGGACTCGGGCTGCGGTGACCTCGGCATTACGGCGGCGTAGTGGAAAGGAATATAGATGCTTGCCGCTAGCGTAAATAAAACGATACCACACACGAGGCCCGTCAGAGTTGTCTTGACGACCTTGCTTTTTGCGAGGAACTCAATGATGGCAATGCTTTCCATGCTTATCTATCCCGATCTTTATCTGTGGCGAAACAACGATAGTGAAGGCTATCGTGGGCAATTCCTCCCGAAAATCGGCGTGACCCAAGTCTTGGTAATATCATCGTACACGCCGCCACCGCCTCCCACACCGAAACTCACACTACCTCCAACGACTGGCGTAACTCCATCCGTATCAGCACCAGCATATCCACTTACGCCGACGTCCAATCCCGCCCCCGCACTGCCACCGATCTCTGTGAACGGACCGGCGAAACCGTTGATCGTACTCGCTGTAGAAGCGCCCCCGGTGATACTCAGAGAGGAGCCAGCGCCGGCGCCGGCACCGCCGCCAGTAGTAACGTATGTCCCTACATTACCGTTCGTATCAGCGACAAAACCTCCTCCAAACTGTACATTAATTGGACCCAAGTTGATATTTACATTGCCGCCGATATTCACCGTTGCTTGTCCAGAGGGGTCGTTCCCGTTTAGGGGACTGTCGAATACATAGGAGTAAAAGTTCGGACCGCCCCGTAACCCTGCGGGATCTTCGGAAATAAACCTTCCAAATTGTGGCTGATAGTATCTGGCGCGGTAGAAGTAGAGGCCGGTGGCGTCGAGTTCACGGCCAGTGTAAGCAAAGCTGTTAGAAGTTGAAGAGCCCGAAAGTGTTGTGTTACCGAACGGGTCGAACGTGTAGCTGGTCTGAATAGCTCCTGTGGAATCCGTCTGCGCAAGCGTGCTACCTAAGACATCGGTCATGAAACTGCGCGCGCTTACCGAATCAGTACGCTGGAACACTTCGTCGACGTGGCCGATGAGCGAGTTCGCTGTGTTCGTGCCACCTATGAATTCCCGCACAGGATTTGCGCCGTCATAGAGGAAAGTCGTGCTGGTACCGACAATGCTCTTTGACGCACGGCGTCCGAACGGGTCGTAATTAAAACTTGCTGTTGTGCCCGAGTCTATCTGGCTAAGGCGGTTTCTGGCATCCCAGGTGTAGCTGTGCGTCCCGTCGCTCGTCATGTTCCCGTTTGCATCGTAATAGAGGCTCGCCGTCCCCCATGTCGTGAGCTGATTGTTTGCATTGTATGCCGTCGTGGTCTCCGCGCTTGGCAAGCCCGTTGCCGCGTAACTTCCACCCATGGCCGTCCGCCGACTGTTGAGGTCATAGACATATGTCAGGTTCCCGAGCGTCGTCGAGCCGTTCGCGTACGTCAACCCTGTCAGCTCTGACGTATTGTCGTAGCTGTATGTCGTGGTGATTCCGTTCGGCAAAGTCAGCGTCGTCCGGCGGTTTGCGTTGTCGTAAGCGAACGACACTGTGGTGCTCCCCTGCGTGATTTGCGTCAGCCGGTTAGCATTGTCGAAAGTATAGTTTGCAGTCGATTGGCCGGGCACCGACAAGCTAGCTCGACGGCCAGCTGTATCGTAAGTGTAGCTCACCGTGTTGCTTCCAGTCGTCTCGGAGGTCAGCCGATCCAGACTGTCGTAACCGTGCGTAATCGTTCCCGTGATTGAGTCCACTACCTGTGTCAGCCTGTTCCCCGCATCATAGGTAGAGGTCACGGTGCTCTCGTAAGTCGGTCCCGATGTCATACCGTATCCTGCAAATGTGCGCCGATTCAGACCGTCATAGGTGAACGTTGCCACTTTGCCCCGACGGTCAGTGAACTGGGTCACATTCCCGTCATCGTCGTAGACATAGCTTTCTTGATTGAGCAGCGCGTCCTTCCTTGTGGCCACGCGATCCATGTTGTTATAGGTGTACTGGGTCGTATTGCCGTTCGCGTCGGTTACGCTGAGCCGGTTTCCGTTTGCGTCATAGCTGAACGCAGTCTGCCCGTTGAGTGGGTCGGAAACGCTAGTGACTTGATTCAGCGCGTTGTAAGCAAATTGGGTCGTCTGCCTAAGAGGGTTCGTGATCGAAAGCAGGCGGCCCCCCGCATCCACAAATCTGCCAGTTGTGCGGGAAAGCGGGTCGGTGATGGAGGTCAAATCACCCTGGAGATAACCAAAGGTTGAAATGTTTCCAAGCGCGTCGGTAATGGACAGCACCTTGCCTTGAGGGTCATGAGTTAGCGTCGTTTGATGTGAGAGCGCATCCGCTATCGTCGTTAGATTGCCATTCGTATCATAGCTAAAGTTTGTTGTATGGCTGAGTGGGTCGGTCACCGAAGTGATTTGACTGAATGTTGGATCGTAGGTGAGCGTCGTCGTGACGGCATTTGACGTGCCATTCAATGCCGTCACTGAATTCGTGTTTCCATTGGCGTCGTAATTGTACGCGGTCGCCCGGCTAAGACCATCTGTGACGGATTCTAAGAGATTGTCGGCGAAATACTGATATGTGATTGCTTGCTGCTCCGTATGACCCAAAGCATAGGTGTCACTTGTGACGAGACCCTGAGAATTGAACTGTACCTGCTCCACAAACCCTCGCGGATCCGTAACATTGACTTGCGAGACCAGAGAGTTGTAGCCCTCTGAGCAGGAGGAGCAAGTCCGAAATGCCTCTACAGCGCTGGGAGATCCTCCCGGTGGAAGGCTTCCTGTTATCTGATAGGGAGGTTGTGCCGTATTCGAAGTAAGAGTCCAGGAAAACTGGTATGTGCCTCCATCAGCTTCGGTCTGTTGGGTAACTCGATTGTTGGAATCGTACTGGTTCGTGAGGTAGGTGATCCCCCGCGCATCCTCGATTGTCAGCATATTGTTGCTCGAATCGTATGTATAAATCCAGGTGCCCCCCAACGCATCGGTCACCTGCTCAAGCCGGCCAACCGAATCGTATAGATATTGGACAGTCCGCCCAATATTGTCCTGTGCCTGAGTAATGCGATTGCTTGAGTCATTTTGGAACTTGATATATCGGCCGTTAGGCGAGCTGATTTGCGTTTTGTTCCCATTCGAGTCTCGCGTTATCGTGACCGTGTTCCCATTCCGGTCGCGAATGCCCAACAGAGCCCCCAAGCCCGGCAAAGTTTGTCCGTACCCATCTGGGAAATAATAGTTCGTTCCGTCTCTGGTAGTGATCACCCAGGCCGCGCCGGGAAATGCGGAGGTGTTATAGGCAATTATTGCGCCATACCAGCTCGTCTGAGTCGACGTATGCGCATAGACTGCCCCGGCGTAACTAGTTCCCGAAGAAGTCCTGTAAAAGTAAACCCGGAAGCCGTCCGGGAGGATCAATTCCTGGTATGAATACGGACTGGTATTTCCTACGAGAAACATCTCGTAGGAGTCCGATGCCCCGATCCCGAATGGTCGTGACTGATTGTCGTTTTGTCGATATGCGCGTTCCAGAGTCAGAGGGATGACGTCCGGCAAAACGAGGTCCGTCTTTTTGTAGACAAAGAGACCTGTCGAAAGATCGACCGGGTCTCCACGGCCGGCTTGGCCGGGCCACGTTGGTGGCCCTCCCGATGACTCGACCATGGCTCCTGTGAATTGATAAATCTCGACGCCAGGGTTAGGCACGACGGTTTTGCGATCCTTGCTGACTGTTCCTTCTCCGTAGATGTACCAGCCCTTTTGGAGTGGATCATAGTTCCAGAAATCAAATTGAGTGCCAGGCTTGGCATTGCGCCAGTTCGGATAGAAGAGTCGCGCCCCTTTTCCCCAAGAGCCTTGTGGCATGTCAATGTACGCGCCACCGGGCTGAATCGTGAAATAAATTGGTACCTCTCCGCCCTGGGGAAGGGGGAACGGCGGTTGATTCACTGGAATGGGAGTGATGCCAAGCTTCGTGACAGCCTTCCCATTGCGATCCTTGATGACGGTATTCGGCGGAAGGTGGAGTTCGAGTCCCGGCAACCGAGGCGTTGTGATAACGATTTCTTTCGTCGTCGGAGAAGGTATCGTGACTTCATGTTGCCGGTCGAGTCGGGTCATCCAGATCTTGTAATTTAGAACATTCGTCTGCCCGGCTGTAATGTCAACTCCATCGTCGTAGATTCCATATTCGACGCCGTCGTGGTTCGCACTGGCTCCATCGATCACCATTGCATGGTGGCCCGGCGTTACGCTTTCGAGCAAAAACCTTCCTGTTGCGTCCGTGTAAGCCTTCTGACCATCAATTTGCAAGAGAACGTGGGCCAAGGGCATTGCATTCAATTTGAGAACTTGCCCAGCCAGCGCGGTAACACCGTGGGGCGCCTGAAGCGGCGGAAACCGATGGAAAGTGTCATTGAGCGGACCTGAACCGTCCTCCCCGGATGTGCCTCCGTTGCCGGCTGCCAAAGGAGGAGCGGGTGTTCCAGCCGTTGTGAAGATGATCGACGTTGATTGAATCTCGTTCCCAGAAGAATCCTTTGCTCCACTAACGGTGAGTGTGTACGTAGTTCCGTCACTCAACGGAGAGGTCGGTGTAACAAATGCAAGCATTCCATCCTCTGCAGGTATAATCTTCGAATCGACAATCCCTTCTCCACTGCTCAGGCTGAAAGCATTCGCGTTGACGGTTTGAACGGCCAGCGGCTTCGAAAAACGGATGTCTACTCGCGTATTGACTGAGAGATCCGTCGAATTGTCTGCGGGAATAGAAACTTCAACGAACGGCACCGGAGAATTCGGCTGAAGACTGGCGGGATTAGTTACCATTCGTCCCGTGTCTGTCGACGGGTCGAAAACCTCACCGAAGTTTATTGAAATCCCGCTTCGGTTTCGTCCTCCCCAGAAGAGCACGCTCCCGTCCGCATTCAATGTCGCTGAATGTCCTTCGCGCGGTGCAAGCATATTGCGCGGTACGGATTGGACAGCGCCCGTGTCAGGATCCCAAATCTGGATCAAACCGGTCACCTCCTCGTTTTGGCTCAGACCGCCTGCGATCAAAACGCGGCCTTCGGTAAGGAGAGTGGCGCTGTGATGCGCCCGCGGAAGAAGATTTGGGATCGATACGGATTGTGAAGTCTGAGTGACAGGGTTGAAGATTTCACCCACGCTCTCAAAAGAACCGTTTGTGGCCACGCCGCCAAAAATAAATACAGTGCAGTCTGGCAACAACGTGGCGGTATGCCAAGCCCGAGGCGTCAAGAGTTTGCTGTCGAGGACCGTGATCGCGCCGCTCTGAGCGTTACGCACTGCTATTGTTGAGACCGGCCCCTCTGAATCCTCGCCACCTGTGAGAAGGACATTTCCGTCGGGAAGCAGCGTCATACCCTGGCCGAGCAGACCTTTGAGGGCCTGCTTGCTCTTGAGGGCATGCCGAGAGGATGTATGTGACATATCCGCGCTAGAAGTGGCGGCATTCGTCGGCTGACTCACAACAAGGCAAACGGAAAAGGTCGCAACGAGCCAGATAGCTTTTCGTAGCATTTCTTTTCTCCCGCACTCGTCAAAATTAAAAAATGTTCGCGCGAACGAATTAAACAGATTCCAATTCAAGATGGTCAGCTCCTAGTGAATTGGCAGCTGTGTGTCCAGCTGCTGCATTTCTGTCGTGGTGAGGATTCGCCCTTTATAGACCGCGAGATAGGCCATCTTGCCGTTCAACGAGCCCGCTATCTGGTAATCGAAGGAGGCATTCCCGATTCGGAATGGCTGAGAAGTTGCGTTGGCGTAGCCTATCGTCCCCCCGCCGTTCACAGAGGTGTACTTTGTCTGTTCCTGGCCATTGACAAAAAGGTGCGCAGCGGCAGCAGTTCCAACCGTTCCGTCCCATGTAAATGCAAGCTGAACCCAAGCGCCGGAGGGAACAACATTACCAATCGATTCGACCTGCATATCCACGCTGCTTTTCTCGACCATAAGTTCCAGGGCCCCACTGCTGGTCCAGCCGAAAGTGAAACCAGAGTCAATGCTGTTGCCATCATTCTTCTCGCAGATGCCGCTTGCTGAAAGACCGCTAACGTAGACCTTGGCGACAATCGTTATCTGATGGGTCGGCAATTGGTCGAAATTCAAATCTGTTCCCGCATTCAGATAACTGTTCAAGGAACTTCCGCCACCAAAAGCGATTGATGGATCCGTCGTGTTCCACGTTGGAGTACTCGTTCCGGAGAAGGCAGCGGTCGCGCTGTCGACCAGATTGGTATCGGTAGTGCCGGTCCCTTCGTTCATCAAGAACAGGCCGACCAGATTGGTCGAAAGCGCGTTGGAGGAATCCAAAGTCTCGCCGGAAGGGCGAGACGGAGGGGTCCCATAGCTATACAACTGCAACGTAACACTTCCAGTGTAGTTCACGTAATGTTGAGCCCAGACTGTATATGTACCCGTTGTCGCGAGTGTTTGAAGACTCGTATACCCCGCAGAATTCACACCGAGCGTGAAATAGGTCACAACCGATCCGTTTGGTGCCACAAGATTTATCGTTCCTGAATAGCCAGATCCATCGGAGGCCTGCACTCTTACTTGCTGCCCCGTCGTCCCGCTGAAGGTCAGCCGCACATCCTGCCCCGGCACCGTCGTCGTTTCGGACATAGCCGCCCCATTGGGCGTAATCGTACCCGTTATATCAGTAGGGTTATCAAGGGTGATCCCTACACTGCCCGTGGAACTGCCAGGTTCGATGCCAATCGTGTAGGTGCCCGACGTAGGCAAGGTGGTGGTGTCAACGTAGGTGGAGGAGCTGCTGGAACATCCGCTGTTCGTCAGTTGCGCTCCGTTGGGAGCTATGATGTACAAATTGCAAGAAGAAAACGTGGAGCTACTTAGGCCTAAGAAGAGTTTCTGGCCTGCCACGGCGTCGAAAAGGAGCAATCCGATTTTGTTTGCAGTTGAGATTGATACCGTAACTGTGCTGCCCAAAGTTGTCCTATTCGTGTAGGAAATATCCCCGACGGCGTGTGTTCCAAAGGGGATGTAGAGGTCTTGGCTGCTGGTTGCCGTTCCCCCTGGTGTACTTACCGAAATGTGTCCGGACGCCATCGCGGCAGGGACGGTCGTGGCGATGCTTGTTGAACTCGCTGAACTCGCGAACTGCTGCGTCTGATTGAAGACGAGTCGGTCGTTTGCAAGAGTGGTGCTGAAGTTGGTCCCCGTTATCGTAATCGAGGTCCCCGCGGTCGCCGTTGTAGGGGTAAAGCTCGTTATTGTTGGGACTAAAATACCGGCCGTCACTGTGAAACTGTTGCTCGTGGTGAACGAACCAGCCGGCGAGGTGACTTGAATTGTGCCGGTTGTCGCGCCCGTCGGGACCGTAACAATGATTTGATTCGCCGTAGCTGAACTGATCGTAGCGCTCGTTCCGTTGAACTTGACGGTATCCAGGCTTGCCGTAGCACTGAACCCGGTTCCCGAAATAGTAACCGTCGTCCCAATAGGGCCGCTCTGCGGAGTGAAATTGAGAACTGAAATTTGAGTGGAACTATATCGAGTGATGGCAAGCATATTTCCAACCGCGTCGTAGCTGTAGCCCGCAGCGTTTCCTGAAGGATCGATCACTGCCGTGAGACGGCCGAGATCGTCATAAACATAAGTGACGCCGCTCTGAGCGACAGTAGGACTTGCTGCTAGAAAGCTAATCAGGGCAAGCAACACAAAAAGGAAACCAAAGCGTGCAGTCTCTCTCATGCTCGAAGCCTCCAACACCGGAGAGCGAATTTCAAATCACAGCAAGCGGGGAAGCCAACTAACCGAATAAGAAAAGCTGAAGAAACAAGATTGACCGCGCGGGTAGGCATTGGTCCCAAGTTCGTGTCCCCCCACCAAAGGCATTTGCACTTTTCTGAATCTGTATAGAAGGAAAGCGCGGGGAGTCTACGAGATAATTCTTGCTTGAGTCAACACCGATTTAGTTAAAATCAATGTGCACTATTGCCTAGATGTGCACAGCAACAGATAAATCTAGGGAATTCTTTTAGTTAGGCTGTGGAAAAATCTTCCGCCAGTTTACTCTGCTTCGCACCATGTTTTTGCAGTAGCCGTCTACTTCATCCTAATTCATATCCCGTTAACCCTTAATCGATGACCCTAATCCTGTAGGGTATGGAGGGCGACCAATCGTGGCATCTCAGAACTCCTCTATCTTTTTGAATGGGCTGTTTGAACCCTCTCAATCACCGGTGTGCTCGGCGGCAATGCAAAGCACGATCTCTAATGCCCATTAGACAATTTGAAGCAAATTCAACACGCCAACAGTCTCGGGTCGTGGGGTGCTTGTCCACTTCTCTAAGCGGCTCGCGTTCTAATTGGCTTAACCCGTTTGCCTTCCCAATATCTTGCCGACAAAGCCTTGCACGATTTCGAACCCTGCCGACAGCCCTACATCGAGATCACACTCACGAGCTAGCGCTTGGAACACCGGTTCCCACTCGGAGGGCGGCAGCTCAAACTTTCGAGGCATGGGGTGCGTCGCCCTTTTCGCGAATGTCGCTTGTATTGCGGCCGCAAGTCTCGGATTGTCGAGTTTTCCGTGCTGGATTAGAAGCAGCATATCGATCAGATCTTTCGTTCTTGTGTTCACGCGATCGCCGCGCGGCAGCGAGTACGCGTGCACTTTCTCTGCAAACTGCTGCTCTCGCGAAATGACAGGAAATGAAGGCGGCGCTATTCCGCCAAATCCCAGCCAGTCTCTTCCCTCGACAACGTCCAGTGGCTCCAGCACTTCGTCGCCGGTCCCTACGTCGACGTGGAAGCGCGCGAATTCTCGCCCGTCCATGCGAGCATCGACGGGATAGCGGCTTCCCCCTTCCGGCGCTCCGTCCAGTTCTTCGCGCGCCTCTCCGATCAGAAACTCGAAATAGTCATTCAGCTGAATCGACGCTGCTTCTTGGAGCATCGCCCGCAATTGCTTCCGGCGCTCGCTGGGATCTTTGGCCAGGCGAGTTCCGTCGTGGAGCGTCAGATCGATATCTTTCGTCGTTCGGGCCGAGCGAATCCGCAGCTCCATCGCATAACCTCCCTTCAGGATCCACGGATAAGTTCCCTTTGGTCCCTTCGGAAACAATCTCGCCAGAAAGCGATCAAAGGCGACTTGCCTACGCAGGCGCTGCAAGTCCGTCCGTTCCACCTGCGCCCGCGTCTGCAGTCTGGTCTCTAGAGCCGTGCGAAATGCGCTGGCCGTTTTGTATTGTTTTACTTCATCCATTAGCGGTGTTGTCCGGCAAGCTCTCGAAATGAGTCTCGGAGTCTATCGTGTGGCAGTGAGTCAATCTGTTTCCCCGTGATGAGCCCGCGCCGCATTGCCTCGTCGATAGCTTGCCGGATGAGATTTCGGTCCACATGGCCGGTCTGGAGCAGATCCAGAACCGTGCGCAGTGGGCGTGTAACTCGCACACCCTGCATTTGTTCGATATCGCTTTCGCTGAGATCAGCTCGGTGAAGAACCAGAACTTCCGGGATTCGGCTGTTGCGTCGAAAATGTTTGGGGACTGTCATATGCAGCTTCGAGGGCATGATGTCGGAGAGTTCGTGAAGACTGAGAGCTGTGTCGTGACTGTATGTGCCTTCCAGAACTTCTTGACGATTCTGCGACCAGAGATACCAAAGCATCAGATCAGGCCGCTCCGCCGTGGGAAAATCGGCCAGCCGATAAATACCACGATGCTCTCGGATCCAGTTTCTGACTTTCACGTGGTAGGCATGGGTCTTTTCGGCGAATCCTGCTCGCGTAGCTTGCTTGGTGGTGAAGAACCCCTTTTGAGATTGCGCTATTTCGTAGAGCCGTCTCGCGGCTTCTTTGTACGGTCTCGCCATAGCACAATCCCCTTACTTTATTGGGGGATTATGCGCCATGCCCTGGCAAAAGGCAATAAGTCAATCCTGCCGTGCTAACCGCATGAAAAACCAGGAGATCCACTATATCGCCCCTCTTTGCTCAGTCGCACTGTGCATGGTCCAAGCAAGAAGTACGCTCATTAGCAAGGTCGTGGAGTGCTTTTCTCCTAGTTTCGTACAGGACGGGCGCCCGGCCCTGAAGCAGGGAAAAGAGTGAGTCGGGGCCCAGAGCACACAATGAATTAAAGGCAGAGACAGAGCTAGCGTCCACGCCCAGGCTTCTCGTGTTGTTTTGCCGCGTGTAGCTCTTTGCCGAACAACTTAGCTGCCCAGTCCGGTATCGTCTGCGCAGTCTTACTCAATTTGCCGCCGATGAAGTGCGCCACTACCCGGAAGCCGCGACGATGCGCCGTGTTGTCGTATAGCAGTAATTCATCGGCATGTTTGGGAACCTCGGAGAGATCCTTCGTTGACTCCCGATAGGAGTCAATCACGCTGGACACGGGCACGGCTTGTCCACCTCTACTCATGCGTACCAGCACTCGCCCTACATTCAAATTCGCGTCTTCCGTAGAAATAAAAAGAACCTTCGTCGAAAACCCTGCGGCCTTAGCCTGGTCGAGTAACTGCGTGTCGACACGAATGTCTTCGACCGCAAAAGAACGTCGCTCCTCAAGAAATGGTTGTTGCAGGTGTCTCAGCGCGGGAACAAGTGTGGGGAATGGCTCTTTCAGGTAGGCTTCATAGAAAGTTGTCTTACCGGTGCCCACCGGTCCCGCGATGATAAACAGTGCTGGCTTTTGCTGGCTCAGGACGCGATTTCCTCGTGTACAATTTTACGCGCACCCTTCCGGCGCGTGGGCTCAAAGCTTGTTTCTAATTTGCTAACAGGGGTTCGCTCCCCGTCAGGCGTTACTTTCACTGTCGCTTTCAGGTTCCGATCGTATTCGTAATATGTTCCATCAGGTTCTTCCGCATCGATGGGAACTGATTGCAATGCCGAAAGCCCTGAGAGCATCTGATGAAGCTCCCGACGCTCCAATTCCGACATTGAGTCGTACGAATGCACGGACGAACCTCGTCCCTTGGCTGGTTCTTTGAGCTTGGATTCTCCGCCCTTTGAGTAAAAAGCCAGCAGAGCGCTATTCACGAGCTGATTCATCGAACAATTCCGCTTCCTGGCGATTTGATGAATGCGCTTGCGAAGACGATTCAGGATGACGACTTGCGTTTCCCTCCCGGTTTGTTTCTGTCTGGACTGAAGAGTCACAAGCTCGACAGTATTGAGGTTGACGGCCAGAAGCGCATCGTTGATCGAAGTCGACAGCTCTCCCATGTATCGCGGTTTGTCCCGCAGGAGTTTGTCGAGGGCGCTTAGGAGCCGGACGTTGTAGACTCCGAATTGAACGCTTCGGCGGCTGGCCACGATTCCCTACTGTCTTCCGGATGGGGTTGCCGCAACGGGAGATACGTCGCGGCCCATACATGCAGATATATACACCACCCTCACAGCTCGTTCAAGCCGCCTCCTCAATTTCGCAAGAGTGTGCGTATGTCGAATCGTGATCTACCCTATCTGCCCGCCTTGGTGCAAAATGCATTCGGAACCCGGCGCTAGGCGCAAGATCAATTAAGTTCACCGTGCCAATCGCGGATCAAGCCTTGGCCTCACCAGGTAAAGAGCGATGATCTACTCCGACGACCTTCTGGCTGCCGCGAAGCGCATCTTCTGGTTTGGAACTCCAGAAGAAGCCCTTGAATTTCCGAAGCGCTTTCTTACCTACGCCATGACATATGCATCGGACGAGGATATTGAAATTCTCAGGAAATATTTCACCGACGATGATTTCAAGGCCGCACTGGATGACCCTGCACCCGGGATTTTCGAGCGAAGCTCCTGGGCCAAATGGAATGAACGTTACAACCGCACTCCCGTCCTGGCGCTTCCGAGGAGAAAGATTCCCGGCGTCGATCCCGCAACCATCCCCGATTTCTTTCCTCCCAAGTATTGAAAACATCAGCGAGGTTTACCGATTGTTCTTGTCATTCGAGTCCTCAGTTCCTTGCACCAGCGTTTTCACATTCCGTGTACCCCGCCAGTGGAAGCCAGGCCTATTTTATGGTTCTAGTCGTCTTAAATTCGCAAATGGGTCCCGCTCTTCAACTGCCTCCACTTTTGTTCCTTGCGGCTCTTGCGGCTCGATAGGTTTATCCTGTTTTCCCCAGCTGCTGGTGGCGGTTGGCTTCTTTGCGTTTCTGCTGCGTGAGACGGTCTTGTGAAAAACGCAATAGCTCATCTGTAGCCCTTCTCCTTCCGGAGCTACCCAAATCTCTTTAAGGCTATGCCCGCACCTCAGCGCCGTCTCGATCCCCGGAAGAAGAGATCGAATGAGCGCAGCTTTCTCCGAGGCGGAGTGGCAGCTAGTTTGTTCAGGCACTGGCGGAAATGTTCCATTTGACATGCGTTCTGATGCTGCTATACATATAGCACTATGGCACTATGGCAGCCCGGTGTAAAGCAAGAGGCTCCGCTGCGTCGGCAGAAATCGGCAAGAGTCGGCAAGAGTCGGCAGAAATCAACAGAAGTCGACAAATATCGCCCGAAAATCGACCAAAGTCGGCAGAAATCGACAAAAGTCAACAGAAGTCAGCACTCTTTCAACGGGAATAGGAGCACCGTGCAGGGAATGTTAGGGGATCATCGGCGAAAACACACGTATTGGAACATAAAGGGTTGTGGCGACGCTGCGCGTGTTTCTACAGGCAAGTTCTTAGTTTTCAGAGGGAAGGGATGTGGCGGCTTTTGCTCCAAATGTGGCACAAATGTGCCACCGCAGATTCTTCCACGTTTCTCGACTCTTCGACAGTCTAAATGGAAGGAAATATATGGCAAAACCAGAATTGAGCGGAGTTTGTTGTTTCCTAACAAGGAATTCCGAGAGCGAGTGCGGAAAGCGTCGAAGGACCGGGGCTTCCGATCCGAACAGGTATTTATCCTCGCCGCTTGCGAACGCGAGATTCGCAGGGGTGATGACACCGAATCCGTAACACAGTTTGAGGCGCGCATCGCAGCCACACTCACGAACCTGGCGAAGCAGGGGCAACATCTTCAAACGCTCGTAGAGGCGCAGGTGGCCATAACGGACGTGCTCCTGAAGTACGTCATTACCTGTGTTGTGGAACCCCC